>Ga0187882_1002017_pt1 | contig 19340 bp, 19 predicted proteins | sample June2016WEW_19_1_3_FD_132991 | JGI IMG/M metagenome (GOLD analysis project Ga0187882, IMG submission 132991) | Peatland microbial communities from SPRUCE experiment site at the Marcell Experimental Forest, Minnesota, USA - June2016WEW_19_150 | ecosystem: Environmental > Terrestrial > Soil >... | reverse complement strand
CTACCACAGATGAAAAGGGCATTGGCCGAGCTAGAGAAAAAAGTTAAGGAATTAGAAGAAGCTTTCAGCAATCAGCAAACAGCTATCAGCGAAAAAACAAACAAAGAATAAGAGAACCTGAACGAATTTTTTAAGCCGGTCGTTGAAGGCTGATTGCCATTTAAGGAGAGAGAATTGGACATTCACCCAACGGCGATTGTGCATCCCCAGGCCAGGATTGGACCCGGGGTCCAAGTCGGAGCCTACAGCCTGGTTGGAGAAAACGTAGAAATCGGTAAGGATACGATCCTCGAATCCCACGTAATCGTGGAGGGATGGACCCAAATCGGAGAACGCTGCCACCTGTTTCCTTTTGTCTCCGTGGGGGCAGCTCCGCAGGCCGTCCGCTACCGGGGGGAGCCGACCCGTCTGACCGTAGGCCATGAGAATGTGATCCGGGAGTTCGTAACCATCAACCGGGGCACGGTGGAAGGGGGAGGAGAGACGAAGGTGGGGAACGGCAATCTCATCATGGCCTATTCCCATATCGCTCATGACTGCCAGATCGGAAATCGAGTCATCATGGCCAATAGTTCTACCCTGGCCGGACACATCTACGTGGAAGATTTTGCCATCGTGGGCGGGCTCGTGGCCATCCATCAGTTCGTCCGGGTGGGGTGCTATGCAATCATCGGGGGAGCCTCCGCGGTTCCCCAGGATGTTCCTCCTTACATGGTGGCTGCGGGCAATCGGGCCAGGCTCTTCGGCCTGAACAATATTGGTTTGAAGCGGCACAATTTTTCGGAATCTACGATGGCGGTTCTCAAGCAAGCTTACCGGATCCTCTTCCGCTCTCATCTCACCCTGCATAAGGCCCTCGACCGAGTGGAAAAGGAAGTCCCCGAGTTTCCAGAAATTCGTCATCTCATCGATTTTTTGAAAAAAACGAAACGAGGCGTTTGTCGATGAAAGAAATCGTCGGGTTAATTGCCGGGGATGGAAAGCTGCCCCTGCTCTTGGCTTCCAGCCTTCGGTCCGGCAGCCGCCCGGTAGTGGCCATCGGGCACCGGGGGGCGACCGAGATCAATTTGAAGGCGATGGTAAACACTCTCCATTGGGTCAACATCGGAGAATTGGGGAAGATCATCGACCTTCTAAAAGAGGAGGGGGTAAAGAAAGCGCTTTTCGCCGGAGGAATCCCGAAGACTCTCTTTTTCTCGGAGGCCAAACCCGATGGGAGGGCGATCAAGGTTCTGAGCCGGCTGAAAGACAAGAAAGATGACGCCATCCTTCGGGCCATTGCCCAAGAGGTCGAAAGTGAGGGGATTCGAGTGGTCAGCCCCATCCCTTTCCTGAAAGACGCCATGGCTCCCCGAGGGTGCTGGAGCGGGCGGAAGCCTACGGAACGGGAAGAGAAAGACATGGCCTTTGGATGGAGAATCGCCAAAAGGGTGGGGCGCCTGGACATAGGTCAATGTGTTGTCGTCAAGGAACAGATGGTGTTGGCTGTTGAGGCCATCGAGGGAACCAATGAAACCATCCGTCGCGGAGGGACGTTAGGGAGAGGGGATGTGATGGTGATTAAAATCTGCAAACCCAGACAGGACCGCCGGCTGGACCTCCCCGTGATTGGCCCCCTAACGGTAACGACCCTACAGGAGGCGGGTGCCTCTGCCCTGGTGGTTGAGGCGGGAAAAACCATTGTGGTGGACAAAGAGGAAGTGATCCGCGGGGCGGATGAGAATCAGATATGCCTCATAGGAATGTGAAAGATCGAAGGCTGAAACCGGCATCCGGGAGGCTCCGGGTGGGCGTGGTGGGAATTGGCTACCTGGGGAAATTCCACGCGGAGAAATTTGCCGCCATCCCGGAGGCAAAGCTCGTAGGGCTGGCGGATATCCTTCCGGGAAGGGCCAGGGAGTGGGCCGATAAGCTGGGGACCGAAGCCTTTCCCAGCCATCGATCCCTTTTGGGCAAAGTAGATGCGGTTAGCGTGGCGGTTCCTACCGATCAGCACTATCAGGTGGCCAAGGATTTTCTCCAGGCCGGCTGCGATGTCCTGGTGGAAAAGCCCATATCTTCCACTCTGGGAGAGGCGGATGACCTGATTTCCCTGGCCCGAAAAGAGGGGCGGATTTTGCAGGTAGGCCATCTGGAGAGGTTTAACCCGGCAATCCTGGCGGTCCGGGAGAAAATCCAGGTCCCCCTTTTCATCGAGTCTCACCGGCTCACCTCCTTTCGGGGACGGGGAACGGAAGTGGATGTGGTTTTGGATTTAATGATCCATGACCTGGACATTATATTCAGTTTTGTCCGTTCTAACGTGAAAAATATCCACGCCGTAGGTATCCCGGTGCTCACGGACAAGGTCGATATTGCTAATACCCGGGTGGAATTCGAAGGGGGATGCGTGGCCAACATCACCGCCAGCCGGATCTCTTTCGAGGATCGGCGGCGCATCCGCGTCTTTCAGCCGGATACCTACCTCGCCTTGGACTATGCTTCCAAAGAAATCACTCTTTACCGCCGGATTTTCAACACGGAAAATCAGAAGTTTCATATTGCCGCCGAATCCATTGAAGTGGAACCCGGCGATGCTCTGGAAAAAGAGATCCGCTCGTTTATCCATTCCTGTCGGACTCGAGCGATTCCGGTCGTCACCGGGGAGGATGGAAAGAACGCCCTGTCTGTGGCCATGAGGATTAACGAGCAGATTCAAGCAAATTTGAAAAGAATCCCTTCCATTGCTTCTTTTTATGGAATGAGAGAAGGTCTGGTGACCGCCCCCTCTGAAGAGGCGGCGAGGAAGAAAAGGGATAACCCTTGGGGCCGGGCAAGAAAAAAATCCTGATTGTAGCCGGAGAGGCTTCGGGAGACCTCCATGGGGCCAAAGTTGCCGAGGCCCTCCTGCGGTTAGACCCGGAAATTCAAGTTTGGGGGATGGGTGGGGAGCAGCTCCGCCGAGTCGGGGCGGAGATCCTGATTGATTCTTCCCGATTGGCCGTTGTCGGGATTACAGAAGTCCTGGGACGGATGGGGAGCCTGTACCGGGCCTACCGGAATCTGAGAGGATTGATTCAAAGGAAGGAAATCTCCCTTCTAATCTTGATCGATTTTCCGGATTTCAATCTGCGTTTGGCCCGGGTAGCCAAAGACGCAAGGGTTCCGGTCCTTTATTATATCAGCCCCCAGGTTTGGGCCTGGCGATCCGGGAGGACCAAAAAAATCGCTCAAAGGGTCCAGAAGATGGCCGTGATTTTTCCTTTTGAAGTTTCCCTGTATCGAGAAGCCGGGTTGGAAGTTCAATTTGTCGGCCATCCCCTAATGGACGCCTTCGGGTCCGATTTAACTCCCGCTTCATCCAGTCCTCCTCAGAAAGATTGGAAGGGAAACCCGCTTATCGCTTTACTCCCGGGAAGCAGGCACAAAGAGGTCATTTCTCTACTTCCGGAAATGGTCCGGGGTGCCCAAATCATAACCCGTAAAAAGCCAGAAGCCCAATTCCTGCTGGCCTTAGCGCCGGCCATGCCCTCAGATGAAATAAGAAAATTTTTGCCTCCCAGTGGGGCGGCCATCACGCTGGTGGAGGGAAAAACCTACCAGGCCATACGAGCGGCCGACCTGGTGATCGTGGCTTCCGGGACAGCGACTCTGGAGACGGCGATCCTGGGGAAGCCCATGGTGATCACCTACCGCGTTTCTCCCTTGAGCTACTGGGTGGGGAGGGCGATGATCAAGGTAAAATGGATCGGACTGGCCAACATCGTAGCCGGAAGGGCCCTGGTCCCCGAGCTTATCCAGGAGGAAGCCAGGGGAGAGAGGATCGCCGAAGAAGTCATGAGGATTTTGGATGATGAACCATACCGTGAGGAGATGATTAAAGGGTTGGCCGAGGTGGGTCGGAAATTAGGAACCCCGGGGGCGGCCGAGCGAGTGGCAAAAATGGCCCTGGAGATGATGGAAGAAAAATAATTTGTTACGCGTTTCCGGTTTCGATTATCAATCTTGGTTTCTAACGAGCAACCAATAACGAGTAACCAGTAACGAGATGGAACTTTACCGCCGTCTTTTGGAGTTTGTCAAACCCTACTGGAAACACCTGGCCGGAGCCATGGTCTGCATGCTCTTTGTCTCCGCCGCCACCTCGGGTTCTGCCTTCCTGGTCAAACCGGTCCTGGATGATGTCTTTTTCAAGAAGGACCTGGTCATGCTGAAACTGATCCCCCTGGCCATCATCGGGATATTCATTCTCAAAGGGGTCTTCGACTACGGACAGGCTTTTCTCATGTCCTACGTGGGCCAGCGGATTATTGCCGACCTGCGGGAGAAGATCTACAACCACATTCAATCTCTATCGCTTTCTTTCTTCACCCGGAACCCGACCGGGGTTCTTATGTCCCGGATCCTCAATGACGTAAACATGATTCAAGGAGCGGTGACAGATGCGGTCACCGGACTTTTAAAGGATTGCTTTACTCTCATCGGCTTAGTGGCCGTGATTTTCTACCGCGATTGGTTCCTGGCCAGCGTGGCTCTGGTGGTTTTCCCCGTGGCGGTCTACCCTATGGTCAAATTCGGGAAAAAACTGAGGTCTTATAGTACTCGGAGCCAGTCCGCCATGGCCAATATCACCACCATCCTCCTGGAAAGCATCACCGGGACCCGGATCGTCAAAGCTTTCAACATGGAGGATCATGAGCGCAAACGCTTTGCCAAGGAAAACCGCCGCCTTTTTGGGATTTTAATCAAGTCGGTCCGGGTCCGGGCCATCTCCCATCCCCTGATGGAATTTCTGGGAGGGCTAGGGATTGCCTTTATCGTATTCTACGGAGGTCGCAGCGTCATCCGGGGTGAGGCAACACCGGGAACGTTCTTTTCCTTCCTGGCGGCTCTGCTGATGCTCTATGAACCCGTAAAACGCTTGAGTGGCATCAATAATACAGTTCAGCAAGGATTAGCGGCTGCTGTGCGGATTTTTGAAGTTCTGGATACTGTTCCCGAGATTCGCGACCAACCGAAGGCCCAAGTCCTCACCCGCGTCTCCCAGGCGATAGAATACCGGGATGTCTCCTTCAAATATGAAGACGATTGGGTGCTCGAGAATATCAACCTGCACATCAAGGTCGGGGAGATGGTGGCTTTTGTGGGAGCCAGCGGGGGCGGAAAGACCACTCTGGTCAACCTTCTCCCCCGGTTCTACGACGTCACTTCGGGAAAGGTGCTGATCGACGGCGTGGACATTCGGGAGTTGACCGCTGAATCCTTACGGTCGAAGATCGGCATCGTCACCCAGACGACCATTCTCTTCAATGACACGGTCCGGAGTAACATTGCTTACGGCAAGATTGACCAGCCTTTTGAAGAGATTGTCAAAGCCGCCCAGGCGGCTTACTCCCATGGTTTTATCCAGAACCTGCCCAAGGGGTACGAAACCGTCATCGGAGAGCAGGGGGTTAAACTATCCGGCGGGGAACGACAACGGATCAGTATCGCCCGGGCACTGCTGAAGAACGCCCCCATTCTGATCCTGGATGAGGCCACTTCCTCCCTGGATTCGGAGTCGGAGATTGAGGTTCAAAAAGCCCTGGAATATTTGATGCAGGGCAGGACCACCCTGGTGATTGCCCATCGTCTCTCTACCATCCGGAAGGCCGATCGCATCATGGTCATTAGCAACGGAACGATCGTCGAAGAAGGGACCCACGAAGAATTGCTGGCCAAAGAAGGGGAATACAAGAAATTGTACCTTCTCCAGTTTAAGGATACCGGGGGGGAAATAAACACGACCCTTGAAAAAGAGCCGAAAATAACGAATATCTGCTGAGACTGTCGAAAAAGTGCCAATGGCCAAATCCGATAATTTTTGCACCGTTAAAAATCAACAACTTACAGGCCGCAAAAAACCGAAAAATGCCCAGATTTAGGGTTTTTCGACATCCTCGCTAGGAGGGGAGACTGACCATCCCGGGTAAATGACCAGTTTAAAAATACTCGTAAACCGCCTGATTTGTACTCCAGAAGAAAGTAAGCTGCAGCAAGTCCTGCTTGCTCCCCTCGGCTTACTTTCTTTTTTTTATGGGTGGGTCCTGAAAGCCCGGGTTTTTCTTTACCGGCGGGGAATCTATAAAACCCATTCCCTTCCTTGCAAGGTAATCAGTGTAGGAAACATAACGCTGGGCGGGACCGGGAAAACCCCTTTCGTTAGCCTGCTCGCGGAGATGGTATGGAAGAGGGGATATCGTACCGCCGTCCTCTCCCGGGGTTACCAGGGAAAATTCGAGGGCCCTTACGGGATCGTGTCCGATGGGGAGCGGGTCCTCATGGATGCGGCTCAAGCTGGAGATGAGCCATACCTCCTGGCGGAGAAGCTCAAAGGGGTCCCGGTCATAGTAGGAAGGGAAAGATGGGTTGCTGGTCAGTTCGCAGTGGATCAATTCCAAACCGAAGTGGCGATTTTGGATGACGGATTCCAGCATCTTTCCCTGAGACGAGACCTGAATCTTCTCCTCGTCGATTCTTCCTGCCCATTCGGTAACCAAAAGCTCTTCCCTAGAGGAGTGCTGCGGGAGCCACTCAATCAGATCTCCAGAGCCGATGCCATTATTTTGACAAAAGCCAAAATAGATGATAATATAAAGATTTTAAAGAAGAAATTTTCAAGCCTGGGACTCAAAATCCCGATCTTTCGGGTGGATTATAAACCAGGGGAGGTACGGGTGGTGGGGGTGGAAAAATCATTTCCGCCGGAGAGCCTGAGCGGGAGAAAAGTCTTGGCTTTCTCGGGAATCGCCCGGCCTGAATCGTTCGAGAAAACGCTATTGGAGCTGAAAACCGAGATCGCGTCGTTTGAAATTTTTCCCGATCACCATAAATATCGGGTAGAAAACATGAATCGACTCCAGGATCAAGCGTCCCGATCAGAGGTTGAAGCCATCGTTACCACAGAGAAAGACTTGGTGCGCTTGAAAAATTTGATTCCGGTTTCTTTTCCTCTGTGGACCTTGTCAGTGGGCCACGTTTTTCAGGGAGAAGATCAGTACCTTTTTGAAGCGTTTCTCTGGGAACGTTTGGGCTTGAAACCATGAAGGGGATGAAAGAGAGAAGCCGATCGTACCCGGCAGGGCTCTTTCTTTCAGTCATCAATCTCATTCCTTTGAAATGGAGGATATCCCTCTTTGAAGGCCTTAGCCGGTTAATCTATGCCCTTGACGATCGCCATCGGCGGATTGCCCTGAGGGGCTTGACTCTAGCCTTCCCCGAGAAAGACCTGAAAGAAAGGAATGCGATTGCCCGCTCGGCCTTTCGCAACCTGGCGCGGGTGGCGGCGGAGTTTTTTTCCCTCCCTCGCTTGAACGAAAAGAATTTTACCCGCTATATCACTTTCGAAGGCCTGGAGAATTTTCAGAAGGCCTACGAAAAGGAAAAAGGAATCCTTATCCTCACGGCCCATTTTGGCAACTGGGAATGGATGGCGGCCCTTTTCCCTCTGCAAAGTCATCATCCCGTTCACGTGGTCGTACGTCCCCTGGACAGCCGCTTCCTGGATAGTATGGTGGAGCAATTGCGCATGAGGACGGGGAATCAGGCCATTCCCAAGCAGAAAGCCATGGGGCAGATTCTGCGCCTCCTGAAGGCGGGGGAGATTGTAGGAATTTTACTGGACCAGAACATGGCCTGGCAAGAAGGGGTTTTTGTAGATTTTTTCGGCGAAAAAGCCTGTACCAACACGGGAATGGCACTGCTCGCGCTAAAAACGGGAACTCCCGTGCTCCCAGCTTTCAACATCCGGCAGAAGGACGGAAGGTACAGGGTAGTCATCGAGCCTGAAATCCCTCTGGTCCGTACAGGGGATAAAGAACGGGATGTTACGGAAAACACCCAACGTTTCACCCAAATCATCGAAAGGTATGTCCGCAATTATCCGGACCAATGGCTTTGGCTGCACCAAAGATGGAAGACCCGGCCCTGGCAGGCCGGGAGGGCAAAAAGCCTTTGAGGTCGTGGGAGAGGTAAGATCAACTCTTTGAGGGAAGTCCGAAAAATTTTGATTCGCTCGGCCAACTGGGTCGGGGATGCCGTGATGAGCCTTCCGGCCCTTGCTTCCGTGCGGCAGAGTTTTCCCCGAGCTGAAATTTATATCCTGGCTAAACCCTGGGTAGCCGGCTTATTTGAAGACTGTCCGGAAATTGATCAGGTGGTTCTATACCAGAGCCCGGGGATTCATGGGGGGGTCCGGGGTAAGTGGAGGTTGGCCCGGGGATTGAAGCTTGAAAGGTTCGACCTGGCTTTGCACCTACCCAACTCCTTCGAATCCGCTCTCATCTCTTTCTTAGCCGGAATCCCGCAACGGGCAGGTTACAATACCGACGGAAGAGGAATTTTGCTGACCCATCGTGTTCCGCTGAACGGAAAGATCAAAAAAGGACACCAAGTGGAATATTACCTTCACCTCCTCAGATCCCTGGGATTTCAACCGGGCGAGGGCATCCCCATTTTGAAAACTTCTCCGAAGCTCCTGGAAGAGGCGGAACGGATTCTGGAATCATATGGGATAAAAAAATCTGATCCTTTGGTCGGCGTAAGCCCCGGAGCGCAATATGGTTCGGCCAAAGAATGGTTTCCGGAGAGATACGGGGAACTGGCGGACCGGATTTCCGGGGAAATGGGCGCCCGAATCCTAATCCTGGGAAGCATGGAAGACCGACTGGTTGCTTCCCAAATATGCCGGAAGCCGGAGACTGCGGCCATTGACCTGACCGGAAACACGACCCTGTCGCAAGCCATCGGGATCATCGCTCGTTGTCGGCTCTTTATCACCAATGACTCCGGCCTGATGCACGTCGCGTCGGCCCTGGGGGTTCCTTTGATCGCTATTTTCGGCTCTACCGATCCCTGGAGAACGGGGCCTCTCAGCAAAAATAGCCGGGTCTTGCATAAATCCATTCCCTGTGCCCCATGCCTGAAGACGGAGTGCCCGGATGACCGGAGGTGCATGGAGCTTATCACGGTGGATGAGGTGTATGAAGAGGTGAAGAAAATTTGGAATTTGGGAAATTAAAGTCAAAATCCAGAATGAACGATAGTTTTTACTCTGGCTGCTGTACTCTTTTTTGAATGATTTATGAAATTCAAAAAGCATAGAGCGGTTTTTTTAGACCGTGACGGAACCATCTGCGAGGAAGTGGGATATATGGACTCCATCGAGCAGATGAAGCTCATCCCCCGATCCGGTGAGGCGGTAAGTCTTCTGAACCAAAGCGGGTTCAAGGTTGTGGTTATCACCAACCAAGCCGGCGTGGCCCGAGGTTTTTTCCCAGAATCCCGACTGGAGGAACTGCATGCGGAATTGAGACGCCAACTTAGGGAGGGGGGAGCCTTCGTGGATGCAATCTATTATTGCCCGCACCATCCAACCGAAGGAACTGCACCCTACCTTCAGGAATGCGACTGCCGCAAGCCGGCAAGTGGCCTCCTGCACCAAGCAGCCGCAGATCTGAAAATAGATCTACCTACTTCCTATATGATCGGCGACCATTTTTCAGACGTGGAATGCGGCCAGCGGGTGGGTGCAAAGACGGTATTGCTTCTTACCGGACATGGCCAAGAGACTCTGGGGAAGAGGGATAAATGGACTAAACCGCCTTCGCACATCGCAGCAGACCTTTATCAAGCGGTGCAATGGGTCATGGAGAATGCGGAGAGAGAATGAGCCCAACAAAGGGCCTTGAGCCTCGTTCAATTTTGATTGTGAAACTGAGCGCTATTGGAGATGTTATCCAGACCCTCCCCATGGTGGAGGCTTTAAAAAAACAATACCCTCAGGCCAGGATCGATTGGGTGGTGGAAGAGGATGCCAGTGATATTCTCGTCGGGTATCCGGTTTTGAATCGGGTGATTATCAGCCGGCGCAAATCATGGCAAAAATTCCTTTTCCAGAGACAAAAATTCAGGGGTACGCTCCGGGAAATTGGAAGGTTCATCCATGACTTGAGGGGGCAGGATTACGATTGGGTCATCGACAATCACGGCGTTTTCAAAAGCGGGCTTCTGGTGTTTTTGAGCCGGGGACGGCGAAAGATCGGATTTGAGGCTTCAGCGGGGATCGCAGATGAAGGGAATTACCTTTTTACCAATGAAAGATACAGGCCGCTGAGCATCGAAAGGCATGCCTTGGAACGCTATCTGAACCTTGTTTATCAGGTTGGGGTCGAGGCGGGCCCGGCTTCTTTGGAATTTCTCGTGCCCCCAGAGTTCCGGAAAAAAGCTGAAGACCTTCTCCGGGAGAATGGTTTCTTATCGCGCCCCATCGTGGTCATACATCCCATGGCCAAGTGGGAGACCAAGCAATGGCCCCTGGAAAATTTTGCCCGACTGATCTCTGCCTTCAGCCAAAGGAGAGCCTCTGTAGTCGTCACAGGGGGGCGGGAAGACGAAGAACCGGTTCGGGAGATCCTGCGCCAAGTAGACAGTTCCTCTAAGGTGTTAAATTTAGTGGGGAAGACCGGCTTGAGAGAATTGGCTGGAATATTTATCCTCTCCAATTTGGTCCTGACCCCGGATACGGGTCCTATGCATCTGGCGGCGGCAGTAAAGGCTCCCCTTATCGCCCTTTTCGGGCCCACGGCACCCTGGAGAACTGGCCCCTACGGAGATGATCACGTGATTCTCCGTAAACCTCTTGCGTGTTGCCCTTGTTTTAAGAAGGTATGTGTTGCTAAGGAGTGCATGAAGTCTATATCCGTGGAAGAAGTTCTAGCGGCAGCAGAGAAAAATTTGCAATACCTTTAAGTTAAACAAGAATGATTTAAATTGTACTTGAGGTTTACTTTTAGTGGAAGGGAGAGTTTATGGCCCTAAGCAAAGATCTTCTGGAGATCCTGGCCTGTCCCAAATGTGTCCGGGATCCCGGGTGTACAGGGGAGCTTGAATACCGGGAAGCAGGGAATCAGCTGGTCTGTCACCATTGCAAGTTGATTTACCGGATCGAAGATGATATCCCCATCATGTTAATCGATGAGGCGCTTCCTTTGGAAAAGAAATAATAGGGTTCCTTCGCCACAGAGGGCACAGAGATTATAAATTTTTAAAGGCCTTCGATTTTTATTTAGGTTTTCTTCTTTGGGAGGTTTTGGAATTAATTTTCTCTCTGTTCTCCGTACCACTAATGTTCAAATTCTTTAAATTCTGTAAAGATTTTTGTAATGAATTTTATTTTTGCTTATCAGTGGTTATCCATGGCTTACATTGTTTTTTGCTAATATCTCTGTGCTCTCTGTGGCTAATGTTTTTTGGTTGCGGCTTTGCTGCGCTGTGGCCTCTGTGGTAAAGAATTTCTGGCAGGGAGAAAGATGGAAAAGATTTCCGTAGCGATCATCACCAAGAACGAAGAGCGGAACATCCGGGATTGCCTGGAAAGCGTGAGATGGGCGGATGAGGTCGTAGTCGTAGATAACGGCAGCACGGATGATACCGTGAAGATCTGCCGGGAATACCGGGCTCAGGTTTATCAGGAGGAATGGAAAGGATATTCGGGCCAGAAGAACAGCGCGATCGAAAAGACGGCGCATCTTTGGGTCCTGAGCCTCGATGCCGATGAAAGGGTCACCCCAGAGCTGCGGGACGAGATCGGCCGGACCCTCGAAGCTCCCGAGAAGAGCGGGTACCTCATCGCCCGGATGAATTTTTTTCTGGGCCGCTGGATGCGCCGCTGCGGCTGGTATCCCGATTACAATCTGCGGCTCTTCCGCAAGGACCGCGGCCGTTTTCAGGAGCGCTCCGTCCACGAAAGGGTGACCGTGGATGGCCCGACCGGAACGCTTCGCCACCCGATGGAGCATCATACCTACCGCTCGCTGTCCGATTTCATGCAGAAGATCGACGGCTACACCACGCTGGCCGCTCTGGAGATGCGCAAAGAAGGGCGACGATACAGCCATTTTGCCGCGCTGCTCCATCCGCCCTTTACCTTTCTGCAGATGTACCTGGTGCGAGGCGGGTTTCTGGAAGGGTATATGGGATTGCTTCTTTCTCTGCTCATTTCCTTCTACATCTTCGCCAAGTACAGCAAATTGCGGGAATTACAGGACCATGAAGCAGATCCCGATCGCCGATAAACCCATTCATAAGATTCTCTTGATCCGCTTGCGCAATATCGGGGACGTCCTGCTCACGGTGCCGACCATCCGCGTATTCCGCGAAACTTTCCCCCGCGCTTATATCGCCGCGCTGGTCAACGCCGGAACCGAGGAAATGCTCACCGGAAATCCTCTTTTGAATGAAGTCCTGTCCTTTGAGCCCCAATGGAAGGCCTTGCCCTGGGGGCAGAGGGTGGCCGCAGAAATGAAATTTCTCCGGGAGGTGGGGCGGCGCAGATTCGATCTGGCCGTCAATATGACCGAAGGGGACCGGGGGGCCTTCTTTTGCCTCGCCAGCGGGGCCGGGGTAAGGGTAGGGGTGTACAATCAGGATCCAAGCCTATGGTGGAAAAAACGGGTCTTCCATTGTCTTGTTCGCATTCCCGACTGGAAAGCCCACATGGTAGAGCAGATGTTGGAGATCCCCCGCAGTCTCGGGCTGAATCCGAAAGATAAGCGGGTAGAGATTTTTTATCCGATCGAAGACAGAGATTTCATCCGGCAAATCTTGTCGAAAGAAGGGGTAGGACCTCAAGACCGTCTGGTTCACATTCACCCGACTTCGCGCTGGCTCTTTAAATGCTGGCGCGATGAGGGAATGGCGAAAGTCATCGATGCCCTGGAAAGAAGCGGAAAGACCCGGGTGGTTCTCACCAGCGGGAAGGAGGAAAAAGAGTTAAAGAAGGTTGAACGGATTCTGGAACACTGTCAAACTCGTCCCATCAACCTGGCGGGGAAGGTCACGTTAAAACAACTCGCCGCCTTGAGCGATCGAAGCCAGCTATTTATCGGCGTAGATACAGCTCCCATGCATATTGCGGCCGCTGTGGGGACTCCGGTCCTGGCCCTCTTCGGCCCATCGGGAGAATTCAACTGGGGCCCGTGGGGGAACGGGCACGTGGTCATCAAGAAAGATTGGGAATGCCGCCCCTGCGGGAAGGACGGATGTGAGGGAAGTAAAAGAAGCCGCTGCCTGGAAGAGATCTCGGAAGAGGAAGTGCTGGCCCGGGCTTTCGAGATGCTGGCCAAAGCGGAAAAACCCGTCGTTGAAGGTGTCCCTTGATTTTTGCAACTTTAGGCATTTTCGCGCACTTTAGGCGTTTATCATGATTACCATTCTGCACACGGAATCTTCCCTGGGCTGGGGGGGGCAGGAAAAACGCGTTACCCGCGAGCTCCTGGGCGTCTCCCCGGAATCGTTCAGGCCACTCCTGGCCTGTCAGCCGGGAAGCCGGATCGGTGAAAACGCTGAGGCCCAGGGGCTTACGGTCGAATACATCAGGATGAGGGGTAACTTTGACCCGAGGGCCGTAGTCCGTTTGATCCAGCTGTACCACCGGCATTCCGTAGACATCGTCCACACCCACAGTTCAGCGGACAGCTGGATGGCCTCCACGGCAGCGAAACTATCGCTGCGACGTCCCCGGGTCGTTCGGACGCGCCATTTGAGCGCTCCATTCAAGAACCGGCTGATCTACAGTTTCATGGCCGACCGGGTGGTCACCGTAGGAGACAGCACCCGCCGCTACATGATCCATGAAAAGGGGATACCTGAAGGACGGGTATTTACCATTCCTACGGGAGTCGATTTGACGGAGTTTAATCCCGAAAGGATCCAGGAGAATTTGCGAGGAGAACTGGGAATCCCGCCGGAGGTCCCGGTTTTAGGAACAGTAGCGGTCCTCCGCCAGGCAAAAGGGCATGAATACCTTTTGAGGGCCATCCCGGAGATCATCCGCGCCGTTTCCACCGCAAAACTCCTCCTGGTAGGGGAAGGCCCCCGGGAGGGTGTCCTTAAGAGCATTGTTGAAGAACTGGGGATCAAGGATTCGGTCATCATGCTCGGTTTCCGAGGGGATATTGCCCGTGTGCTTAATACCCTGGATGTTTTTGTCTTCCCTTCTCTGCAAGAAGCTCTTGGAACGGCCATTCTGGAAGCCATGGCCATGAGAAAGCCTGTGGTTGCCAGCCAGGTGGGGGGAATTCCGGAAATTGTGGAAGAAGGGCGGACAGGATATCTTCTCAACCCGGAGGACTCGGGAGCAATTGCCAGAAGAGTGATACGCCTTCTGCAGAACCCTGAGCTGCGCCGGAGGATGGGAAGGGAAGGCCGAACATTTGTAGAGACTTATTATGACAACCGCCTGATGTTGCAACGCCTGGAAAAATTTTACCGCGAGCTCATTGAGAGGCGAATCAGATGAGAACTGTCCCGGTTTTCATGTACCACCATATCAACCGAAATGCGGGGGACATGATCACCCTTACCCCCGAAGATTTCGAAAATCATCTGCGGGTTCTTAGGAACAGGGAGTTTCGGACTCTCTTCCTTGAAGATCTAGTTAAGATACTTCGGGGAAAAAAGGTCTCCACCCAGCCCTCTGTTGTTCTGACCTTCGATGACGGCCACCTGGACAACTGGATGTACGCTTTTCCGTTGTTAAAGAAGTATGGGATGAAAGCCACCATATTTGTGGTTACCTCCTGGCTGGGAGAGGGCGCGACACGGCGGCAGTGGGACCCTCGAAACCAGGGAAGTTTACCCGAGATCCCTCGCCATAGGGAGGCCAAAGAGAGAGTTGCCGCAGGGGACCTTTCCGTGGCCGTGAATTGGGAAGAATCCCGGACCATGGAGGCCAGCGGATTGGTGGACATTCAATCCCATACCCATCTTCACCGGGATTATTTCCTTCCGGGGGAGAGGACCCCCAAACTGGACCCGGCAAAAAGGGAGCTCCTGGCCGAAGACCTCGCCCGGTCCAAAGAGTTGATCGAAGAGCGACTGGGAAAAAGATGCCGGTACCTGGCCTGGCCCTGGGGGAAGTATGACGGAGAAGCCCTGGCCTTGGCCAGGAATTCGGGTTTCGAGGCCATGGTCACAACGGAAAAAGGGGTGAACTCCCCCGGTTCGGATGTCGAGGCCATTAAGAGAGTAGTGGCCAAGTCCGGGGATGAGGGATGGTTTTCCAAACGTCTGACCATTTATTCAAACCGGGCCGTGGGACAAATTTACAGCCGGATCGCCGGCAAAATATAGGTGGTGAATAGTGTCAGTGTGAGTGAGGAAACAACAAAATAATAAAAATGGGAATTTTTCCACCGACACTGTATTATACTGTATTCTTATGAAGATCGCTTTTGTCCGCAAAGCCTACACACCTTTCGGGGGAGCGGAGCGTTACCTGGCCCAGTTGATGGAGAGACTCGGCGGCCAGGGGCACGAAGTCCATGTGTTCGCCCATAGCTGGGATTCAAAAGAGACGAAGGCAGGGGAGAGGGCTCCCGTTTTTCACCGCGTTCCCGTGGTCAAGAGCCCCTCTTTCCTGGAGGCGCTCAGTTTTGCCCTTTTCTCCAAACGGCTCCTTACGGAAGAGACCTTCGATATCATCCACAGCTTTGAGAGGACCCTCTATCAGGACATTTACCGGGCAGGCGACGGCTGCCACCGAGAGTGGCTCATTCAAAGAAGAAGGATGGATTCCCGGATCAAAAGGGGAACCTATGGGGTGAATCCCCTCCATCGCACCCTTCTCTTCCTGGAAAAAAGGGTCTTCCAGTCTCCCCGGCTTCGGAAGATTATTGCCAACTCCCAACGGGGAAAGGAAGAGATTATCCGCCACTATGGCGTTCCGGGCGAAAAGATCGACGTGATCTATAATGGAGTAGACCTGGAGACCTATCACCCGAGGAATGTAGCCCTTTTCCGGAAATCTCTGCGGAAGGAGTTGAGGATCCCGCTTGATGCGATGGTGGTTTTGTTCCTGGGGTCCGGTTTCCGGCGAAAAGGTCTGGATAGCTTAATTGCTTCCTTTCCCCGGATAAAAAAGGAGGTCCCCCAGGCGGTCTTAATCGTGGCAGGAAAAGATGGGATCCAACGATATCGGGAGATGGCCAAAAGACTTGGGGTGGAAAGGAATATTCTGTTCCTGGGCCCAACGCAGCGGTCCAAAGAGCTATACGCGGCGAGCGATCTTTTCGTCCTGCCCACCTATTACGACCCCTGCAGCAATGCCTGCCTGGAAGCGATGGCCACGGGCATCCCAGTGGTCACGAGCCGGATCAACGGCGCCGCTGAGATGATCACGGATCACGAAAATGGTTTTCTGATCGAGGGGCCTTGGAATCCGGAGGAGATCGCAGATCAGGTAAGCCGCTTCCGCTCTCTGCGGGATCGGAGATCTCTGAGTACCAAGGCGCGCGAATCCGTCCTCCGTCTGGATCTGGATTCGGTATGCAAACGCATGCTTGAAATGTATTCGCAGCTCATCAGCCCCGGCCTAACTCCCAGAGCTGGAAACTGCCAAGGGCGCCCAGTCAGCGGCTGCAGGAGTTGACTCCATGAGACTTCGATTCCTGTACAGGGCGTTTAGAGCCCGCCTGCGGGATGAAAAACTCGAAATCGCGGCCTTGCGGCAGGCGCTAAGGAAGGGGGGCCTTGGTTTAGACATCGGGGCCAACAAGGGAGCCTACCTCTACTGGATGCGCAGAGCGGTCGGGCCTGAGGGCCAGGTTTATGCCTTCGAGCCGCAGCCGTCGCTTTATGCTTACCTAAAAAGGATTGGGGAGCTCATGTCCTGGAAGAACGTATCGATTGAACCTTTCGCGATTACAAATAGGACGGGAAAAATAAGATTGATCGTTCCCGCCGCGGAGGGGAAATCTTCGCCGGGAGCCAAGCTCCAGAATGGCTCGGCCTCGGTATTGGAAGCGGCCGAGGAGGAATACCAGGTTGAGTGCCTGGCCAAGACCCTCGACAGCATCCCTTTCGATCGGCCCGTTTCGTTCGTCAAGTGCGATGTCGAGGGACATGAATTGCAGGTTTTTCAAGGGGGAAGGAACCTTCTCTCCAAAGATGGTCCGGCCCTTCTATTCGAATGTGAAGCAAGACATCTGCAAGGCCATACTATGGAGGATGTGTTTGAGTTCCTAAATAATTTGGGGTATCGAGGTTTTTTCTTCGCCGGTGGCGAAATCCTGCCGGTAGCGGATTTTGACCCGGATATTCACCAGCGAAGGAACAGAGTCCGTTACTGGGATCAAAAGACATACTATAACAACTTTTTTTTCCGACGAATCGACTAATGGTAGGCTGAAGTCCGATTACCATCCTGCGCTGCCATAAGCGGGATACCGCAAAATGGATTGAATTCTTCCCAAATGAAATGCCGGTGAGATTATTTACTTCTGCAAATTTTTCAGAAAGCGGCCTTCAGGTAAGAGTACCGATTCTATATTACCACCGGGTGCAGGAGAATATTTCCCCCCAAAAGGGGGTTTCACCAAAAATCTTTGTCGCCCAGATGGAATACCTGAGAAAGAAGAATTACCGCACCGTCGATCTGGATGATTTAGCCGATTTTTTTCTAGCAGGGCGGCCTCTGCCTCCGCGCCCGCTGATCATCTCCTTTGATGATGGATACCTGGATAATTTTCAATGGGCCTATCCTATCTTGAAACGGTTTGGCTTTAGGGCCATTTTTTTTCTGGTGTCCGCCTATATCGGCCAGAGGAGCGAATGGGAAGGATGCATGGGAGAAGACGTGGTGCCTTTAATGACTCGGGAAAATATCCTGACCATGATGGCGGATGGGTTTCGTTTCGGAGGGCATGGCCGGACCCATAAAAAATTGATCGCCACCTCGGAAGAAGAAGCGAGGGATGAAGTGCAGCAAAGTAAGAAAGAGTTGGAAGATTTACTTCAAAAAGAAGTGCGGTCTTTCGCTTACCCCTTTGGAGACTATAACGATAGAGTTGTGGATATAGTCAGAGAGGCCGGTTATACAACTGCCCGGACCGTTCATGCCGACAACACTCACCGCCGGGAGAACCTGTTGCAACTGAAATGTCTGCCGATAAATGAGTTGACTTCCACGTACAAATTTTTATACCATCTTTCGTCAATATACCACATTGAGACCGTCTGGCATGAGCGCAGGAAAAGAAATAAGTTCCGGTAAAATCAAGGTAATGTATATTTTTGCCGCCCTTCCGGTCGGGGGTGCCGAAGAGGTCCTGCTCACCGAGGTCGAGGGACTCGACAAAAAGACTTTTGATCCCTTCGTGTGCGTGATCTCGGAAAAAGGACCGATCGGGGAGCAGATTGAAAAGACGGGAGTCCGGGTCATCCCTCTGCACCGGATGGGGAAAAGCCAGTTTGACTACCGCATTATCCGCGATCTCTATACGTTGATGAGAAGGGAGGGGGTGCACGTCGTCCATACGCACCTCTATGACGGAAACAAATACGGCCGTCTAGCCGCAATACTGGCTCGCGTTCCCTGCATCGTGTCCACCTACCAAAACGTCTATGTGCGGCGCCGCCTCAAATATCATCTAATCAACTGGGCGCTGTCGGCGGTCAATGACCGGATCCTGGCCGGTTCGGAAGCCGTCAAGGAAAGCGTGATGCGCTATGACCGGATCGGGGCCGGGAAGATCCAGGTCCTATATAACGCAATCGATCCGGCCAAATTTCGGGGAGGGGAGAGTGGGGGGGATGTGCGCCGGCGCTTCGGGATTAAGGCGGAAGATTTCTTAATCGGGGTCATCGCCCGTCTGGAAGAGCAGAAGGGGCACATCTACGTGCTTCAGGCCATGTCCCAGGTTGTCCGGAATTATAGAGCCGTCAAGGTCCTGGTGGTGGGGGATGGTAAGTTACGGAGTTTTTTGCAGGAGCGGACCCGGACGCTCGGCCTCTCCGATTTCGTCTTGTTAGCCGGCACGCAAAGACCGACAGACCCCATCCTTCGTGCCCTGGATCTTTTTCTGCTCCCTTCACTCTGGGAGGGGTTCAGCATTTCCATACTGGAGGCCATGGCTATGGGGGTGCCTGTGGTCGCCACGGCTGTGGGGGGAGCTTCTGAGGTCATCACTTCCGGAAAAGATGGCCTCCTGATCCAACCCGGTGATGTCGGAAGTCTGACTGCAGCAATCGAAGACTCCCTGCTCCATCGTGATAAATTTCGGCAAATGGGAAAAAATGGGAAAGAAACCGTGATCCGGAATTTTACCAAAGCAAATCATTTGGCCATGCTCCAGTCCCTCTATTTGGAAGTTTTAGGGAAGAAGGGAGTAAAGCTTTACGGGGCTGGGATATGAAAAAGGTGGCTATGATCGGCCCGGAACTCTGTCCCATCCCTCCTATTCGGGGTGGGGCTACCGAACTGTGGATTGAAAAAGCCGCCCACGCCTTGAAGAGGTACAAACCTTTTGTTTTTTCACCCGGTG
>Ga0187882_1002009_pt1 | contig 19359 bp, 22 predicted proteins | sample June2016WEW_19_1_3_FD_132991 | JGI IMG/M metagenome (GOLD analysis project Ga0187882, IMG submission 132991) | Peatland microbial communities from SPRUCE experiment site at the Marcell Experimental Forest, Minnesota, USA - June2016WEW_19_150 | ecosystem: Environmental > Terrestrial > Soil >... | reverse complement strand
GACAACTTTCACGGTTGATGCGGAGCGCCCCGGTGAGGAGACTGTCGGCGGTTACGACAAGCGCCTTAGTGGCATGGCCGCACTCACCGACGACTATTCTTTTTGCGCCCAGCTCATGGGCGACGCGGGCATGGGTAATTGCGATACGGGCGAGCTGAACGTCGTCGTACCAGGCGCCGTAGTTCACCCCGTCGTAGCCCGAAAGCCGGCTGGACAGGGTCCAGTCTACGCCTGCCGCATTGAGGATAACGGCAAAGGCCTCGGGGTTCTCGGGCCAGGCGAGGAACTCGCCCGCGTTGTGGAGGAGAAGGACGTCCGCCCCCTGCCGGTCCACGGGAATCTCGATTTTTTTGCCCGTCCGGTCCTTAAGGTCGTCCTCCATGAACTCCTTTATATCGGAGAACGCGGCGGGGTTCATCCCGGTGCTCGATCCCACCTTTAGCTGCTGGATAGTACCGAGGCGATGGAGCTCCTTGGGTGATATTGCAAGCTCCTGGCTCAGGAGCTTCCTGATCTCCCTGGCCACCAGCCCGTTGTCTACGCCCATGGGGCAGGCCTGCGCACACCGCCTGCACAAGGTGCACCGGTAGGACGACTCGGCCAACCGGGCGATGGTCGTCCAGTCAAGCCGGATATCATTGCCTGTGAGACGGGCCCAGAGCTTGTGTCCCCCCAGATACTTTTGCTTTATCTTTCGGAGAAGGTCGGACCGGAAGGTAGGACGATAGATCTCCTTGCCGCCGCTCGCAACGTAGATGGGGCAGGCGTTAGCACACGTCTGACACCGCGCGCAATTGTCCATGGTGAGCGTCAGGGGCTGGAGAAAGGTCCAGTTCGAGTCCGGTTGAAAGAGCTTGCGTAAGCCGTCCAGGAACGCCGTGACCAGCCTTTCCTCTTCCTCCGCGCTCTTCGGCGCAGAAAGGCCCAGGGCGGTCACGCCGTCGAAAGAGCAATCGATGCGGAGCAGTTGTTCGGGGGAAAGGGGAGTGACCCCCTTGCCGTCGACACCGGCGGGCAGGTAAGGAATTACGCAAAGGTCGCGCGCCTCCACGGTTGTGATGCCCCGCCGTACTTGAACTTCTTCTTTCATCCGATTACCCCCTCTACTGGGTCAAATATTATGGGGAAGAGGATATAGTTTTCCCCCATGACCCACCATCGCTGACGTGTGAGGCGGACCAACCGACAGGCCGACGAAGCATTTGCTCGACCCTTCGCTCCGTTTCGCTTCCGGGCGCCATGGGCTCGTCCTGCCATAGGACCTTGTGATAGATGAAGTATTTCGCATAGGCGTGGACCATATACGTAAAGGGCATGTAGACCAGGAACACTGACAACAGAACAATGCCTGAAATCATGAAGGGGTTTACGTCGGAGGCCGGTGCAAAGCGGGTCAATTCCCTTAAATATCCCGTCGCGCCTGCCAGGGATCGGTCAAAAAGGGCCCACGACAAAAACCAGCACAGAACCGTAGCGAGGATCAAAAAGAGGCCGAAGAAATCGCTGCGGGATGTAACGGACCTCAAAGCGGGGTCCAGGAGGCGCTTCAGTAGAAGACCTGTGCACCCGTACGCTGCAAGAACGAGACCTGCCATAGCGAGGGGGCTTGCGACTAAAACTGCGCCGTCGACAAAAGGAGCGGTGCGCCCCAACACCTTGAGGAAAAATGCGCCTCCGCTGCCTGCAAACTGGATCAGCAGCCAGCCGGTGAGCAGGAACAGCCCCCAGTGAAAGGGAAGGGTAAAACGCCAAATTCCCCTGTTGTTCATACGGCACTTATGAAAAAGAAAGATCTCTTTCGCCATGAATCGAAGCTCGGAAATGCGGCTTTGATGCCATGGCTTATTCCACCACTCCTGGTGCTCCAGGTACGAGCCGTCGCTTCCCCCTTTTGTCGAACCGGCGGGGTAAAGCTCCCACCTGAGATGAGGCGGCATCTTTGCATATCTCGCTATCCTGATTACGGAACCACACAGAAAGAAAAATAGAGCGACGCAAAGTATCACCTGGAAAATCATCGTGCCCATTTCCTCCGTCTCATTGAAACGACGGTCGCGGCCGAGATGCTTGTTACGGATAGAGGAAGCCCGGCAGTATCGTCGCCCTTGGTATCCCGGCCAGCCGACACGCCCCTTTCGTCAATCCCGACGGAAAAAGCCGGTAGATGGTCTGGAGGTTCACCCCAGTACGCTTTCGCAACATCGCGACCGGCGGAACGCTTTTGCAATCGTCGTAGTAAGCACGCAAGAAATCGATCACCTTCCAGTGGTCTTCCGTAAGATCGCCGGCCACTTCTTCAGCGGCGAGCCTCTGTGCAACCTCCTTCGACCACTTCTCTGGATCAAGAAGGAAGCCCTCTTCATCAACATCTGGTGTTCCCCTTTCCCCTGCCCTTGATAGTGCGATGATGGACGCCATAATCCCGCCTCCTGTTCTTCCTGATAACTAGTCTATAGCGTCCCTGAGGTCATGTCAATAAAGTTATTTAAATAACATCGATAAGCTATTGTAGGTAATATCCATCAACGTACCAGATGATACATGCATAGACATCTTTAAGTTACATGCAGATATGTTATAATGTTAGATCTGATGAATTATTTTATATTGATGGACGGGGAGGTTCAAAGAGGAGAAAAACCGGTTGGGTTTTCCGGATCTGGCCCTGCGTTCAGGATTTCCCTGGGTCGCCATCCGTTCGTGATGAGCTTCCTTGAGAGCACGCTCCGCTCTCGACCGTACTATGCCGGCACTCGACACAGGCGTTCTCATCCATCGAGACATGGCAAAACATGTTCTCTTCTTTCCAGCACGGTTTGGCGCACCCGGTCGCCCGGCTCTGTCGCATGCAAACGGGGCAACCCCCTTGTTCCCAGCAGCGATAAAGGCGGAGGAAGAAGGAGATCCCAGGGAGGTTGAGTCCATCCTTCATGAGCCGCTGGATGAACCGCATCCGCTTCAAGTCGTCATCGGAGAAGAAACGCTTTGTGCTTCGTCTTTTCGGTTTGATGAGCCCTGACCGTTCCCATACGCGAATCGTCTCCGGGTGCACTTTTAGGAGTTCCGAAACGATCCCGATCGTATAGAGAGGTTGATCGCTCATGGCTTTTTGGTCTTTTGCGCGTAGATTGTAACCTACATGACTATTGGTGTCAATCGGGAGCGGTCGCCCATGCGCGGCGCGGCCCGCTATTTGCTAAGACAGTGGAGTAAGAACCGGGGGGGCCGGCAATTATATTAACGCTCACGCCTTAGGGGGAAACAGAATGGACCTATACGAGCATATCTGCCGACATCTGGAAGAGGGGCAAAAGGGGATACTGGCTACGGTCGCCAGGACCGAAGGCTCAACCCCGAGAGATGTGGGAGCGAAGATGTTTGTGGGAGAGGATGGCAAGACCTTCGGGTCCATCGGCGGCGGTCGCCTTGAATCGGATGCCTGCCTGCGGGCCCTTGAGGTAATGGGCAAGGGCTGGGCAACCTTGTTCTCGCGCGGTATGGACGGGATGAAGATGGAGGAGACGGTCTGCGGGGGCCAGGTGGAGGTACTCCTGGAGCCGGTTACAGCAAGGCACCTCGACCTGTACAGAAAAATAGACATGCTGACAAAAGAGGGCAAAAAGGGCTTGGTAGTCACAAAATTTGGCGAGAACATCTTCGCGAAGTCTGTTCTCGCGGAAGACATGAGCGTCACGGGCGACGTCCTTCATGGTCCGATTCTCGACTGGTGCCGGAATTTGCTCTACGAGAAAAGACCCGTCCTGATAGGCGGGGTCCTGGCGGAGCCTCTTCCGGAATCCTTCCCGCTCTATCTTTTCGGGGCGGGACACGTGGCCCAGTTTGTCTCGAAAACAGCGAAAATAGCTGGCTTCGATGTCACCGTGATCGACGACAGGGTCGAGTTTGCGAACCGGGAGAGATTCCCCGACGCGGACGTCATCATCACCGAGGAGTTCCGGGAGGCCTTTAAGGGCTTGCGTTTTACCGGGAATGAATATGTCGTTGTCGTCACGAGAAGCCACGAGACTGACGCCCAAGTCCTCGAAGAAGTCCTGAAGAAACCGACGAAGTACGTGGGAATGATCGGCAGCAAAAAGAAAATCAAGGCGATCCTGGACCGCCTTAGACAGAAGGGCATTGGCGACGCCGTGATCAAACAGGTCCATGCACCTATCGGTATTCCGATCCATGCCGAGACACCGCAGGAGATAGCGATCAGTATCGCGGCGCAGCTCGTGACCATCAGGAACGGCCCGACGGTATCTCGCGAGAAGAGCATGATGATGGTGGGCTAAGTTCTCTCATGCCATTTCCTTTTCGCTGACGATCTCACCCTTTATCTTCGCTATCAGGGATTCGAAGACGGGTAGAACGTCCGTCCTGAACCTGCCCGCGACGAGAACGAGCATGATGTCGTCCCCTACGCGGAGCTCCCCGCTATTGATCCAGGCCCTGATCTACACGATGCCCTCTCTTTCCCTGTGCTCCCCTATCAGCTTCTCCAGGGCGGACTCGTCATAGGTAAGGCGCATTCTCCCGACCGGTTTCCCCTGTTTCGATGTGCCCCTGACGATACCGTTGTGCACGAGGATCATCCCCAATTCCCGGGGATCAGCCGTTTGCTTTATCTCGTCCAGCCATTGCGCTAACATGTTACGCCCCCTTTCTATAAGCAACTCTCCAAGATTGTAGAGTTAGCCATACCCCTGTTCCGCATGCATAACGCAAGGCCAAAACACGGATTAACATTGCATTCTGCACTGACATGAATGCGGCGTGACGCTTAGTTACCCCGCCGCCCGCGCCCGTCTGCCGGCGGCGTATCTATGCGATAAGCCCTGATCTTCCGAAAAAGCGTGCTCGTATCGATGCCGAGCTCCTTGGCCGCCTTCCTGCGGTTGCCGTTGTGGCGCTCGAGGGCGAGTGAAATGAGATGCCTTTCCATCGATGAGAGGGTCATCGATTCCGGATCGCCTGAAGCAAGTGTGGTCGCAGGCCGCAGCTCCTGGGGAAGGTGTTCCATCCCGATCATGCCGCTCGCGCAAAGCACGAAGGCCTGTTCGATGATGTTCTCCAACTCGCGCACGTTGCCCGGGAACTCATACCCCATCAGTCGGGCCATCACGTTTTCCGAGACCCCTGCTATATCCTTCCCTTGGAGCCTGTTGAACCGCGCCACGAAGTGGTCGACGAGGAGCGGCATATCCTCGCGGCGCTCCGCGAGGCCGGGGAGCTTCAGGTGGATCACGCGGATCCTGTAGTAGAGATCTTCCCGGAACCTGCCCTCTTTTACGAGCTCGGCAAGGTCCCTGTTCGCCGCAGCCACCACCCGGACGTTGACCTTCACAGGCTCTATACCGCCCAGCGGCTCGACGACGCGCTCCTGGAGCACCCGGAGGAGGCGCACCTGCATGGCGGGCGAGACGTCCCCTATCTCGTCGAAGAAGATCGTCCCGCCCTCGGCCATCGTGAAGCGGCCGGGCTTGTCGCGCCTGGCATCGGTAAAAGCCCCTGCCTTGTAGCCGAAGAGCTCGCTTTCGAGGAGCGTGTCCGGCAGGGCTGCACAGTTCACGGCTATGAAGCGTTTCTGCTTTCTCGGCGAAAGATTGTGTATGGCCCGGGCGAAAAGCTCCTTGCCCGTGCCGCTTGCCCCCTCTATCAAGACCGTGCTCGTGCTGTCGGCAATTCTTGGAAGAACCTCGAACAATCCCACCATCGCGGGGCTGCGGCCGATAATGTCCTGAAAGCTGTAGCGAGAACGGAGCTCCTTCTTTAGCTCCTCGACCTGGCTCAAATCCTGGAAGGTCTCCACACCGCCGATGACGTGGTCTTCCTCGTCTCTCAGGAGAGCGGTCGAGATGCGGATGGGCAGCCTTGCGCCCGAGTGGTTCACGATGTAGGCGGTCGCATTGACAACGGGGTTCCCGTCGGACATCGTGCGCCTCAAAACGCATGCGCCCTCGCAGATATTCGCATGGAAGACCTCGTAGCAGCAGCGGCCCACGGCCTCGTCCCGCAAGACCCCCGTGATCCTCTCGGCCGCCGCATTGAAGGAGGTGATCCGCCAGTCGGAATCGATGGTGAAGACGCCCTCGTTTATGGAATCAAGGATAATGTCCCGGTGCTTTGGCTCATACATGATATCAAGGATAACCCGGCCTGTATGGCGGCGTCAAGGGGATACATTGCGAAATGCATTATTGCTTCATTGACAACGATGCTGATCGCACTGTTACCCGCATGCGCGCATTTGGGGTCAAGGGCGAAAATTGTGATTGTCCGATCTTGTGACTGCTCCTCCCGCCTGGCATCCAACTTGCTCCATCAATGGGATGGAAAAGTTTGCTCTCATGGTCTTGGCCGCCTGTTTCGGGCCGTTTTCGATGTCTCCGGCCACTGACATCTACCCCGGGCTCAAGGAAGGGTGGCTTGGGGGGAAGGGGTAGCCTGCGATGGATATCCTGGAAGATATTATAGGGGGCCTGAGGGACGAGACGGTGAAAGAGGTCAGGAGGGGATTGCACTGGACCGCCGTTGTGAGCCGGTCTTGCGGTCTGGCGTCGACGTTGATGAGAGAATCCTGCCAGGACGGGCAGAGGGAGGGCGAGCCCTTCGGCTTGCTTGCAGGACAGCCCGCCCGCGAGCTCGCCCGTCTGGCCGCATCAGGAGAGATTCTTAACGCCTCCCTCGGACTTGCCGCTATCAATTCCCTGATAGATGTGGATCTCTCAAGGTGCGCGGATATCAACGCGGGAGACCTCTTAAAGGAGGGGGGGAGGGGGAAGAACGTTTCCGTCATAGGTCATTTTCCTTTCACCGACGAGTTTCGGAAGGCGGCAAAGAACCTCTGGGTCATGGAAAAATGGCAGAGGCCCGGCGATCATCCGGAGGCGGACGCCGAAACGTACCTGCCCCGCTCGGACATCGTCGCCATATCGAGCACCACCCTCATTAACCATACCCTTTCAGGGCTCTTAAGACTTTGCCCTGAAAAGAGCCTGACGGTGCTGCTCGGTCCTACCACGCCCATGACGGAGGTGCTTTTTGCCTACGGCGTCGATGTCATCTCGGGCAGCATTGTGCTGGATACGGAGCTCGCCTTAACGTACATAAGCGAAGGCGCCAATTTCAGGCAGTTGAAGAGGACAGGCGCCATAAGACTCATAACGATGACAAAGACGAAGATAACGGGTTGAAGGAGGTAGAATGGTCGAATACAGCGAAAAGGTGATCGAGCACTTCAAGAATCCGAAAAATGCCGGCATGATCGACGATGCGAACGGCATAGGGGAAATAGGGGACCCGTCGTGCGGCGATTTTATGAAAGTCTATATCAAGGTGGAAAACGACGTCGTCTCCGACGTAAAATACCAGATAAAGGGCTGTCCGGCCTCCATAGCCTGCGCGAGCGCCATGACCGAGCTTGCGATAGGCAGGCGGCTCGACGATGCGATGGTCATCACCGACGACGATATAGTAGCCGCCCTCGACGGGCTTCCCGAGTTCAAGGTCCATTGCTCGGCCCTCGGGGCTTCCGGGCTACAGATGGCCATCATGGACTATTTCGAAAAGCACGTTTCCCGGAGGCGCAAGATATGAAAATCAAAATCAATGGCAGGAGCCGGAAGGGAACGGCTGATGCTCTATGAGTTCGATGGAAGGAAGCCCTTCATTGGGACGGGCACGTACGTGAGCGAGACTGCAACTGTGATCGGCGACGTGAGGATCGGGAACGACTGTTACATCGGCCACGGGGCCATCCTGAGGGGCGATTACGGGACAATCGAGATAGGTGCCGGGACCGCCGTCGAGGAAGGCGTGATCGTTCACGCACCGCCCCAGGACTCCTGCACGGTAGGCAAAAGGGTTACCATAGGCCACGGGGCTGTCATCCATGCGAAGGCAATAGGCGACGCGGTTACCATAGGCATGGGCGCTATCCTGAGTATCCGGTCTGAGGTCGCAAGCGGCTCGATTGTCGCCGAAGGCGCAATAGTCAAGCGGGAGCAGAAGATACCGGAGTCGGTCGTTGCCGCAGGGAACCCGGCTAGAAAGATCAGGGAAGTGACCCAGGAGGAAAAGGAGTACGGGAACTGGGCGGTGCAGCTTTACATAGACCTCGCCCGGAAATACCTGGAGCAGGGAATGAAAAGGATCACAACCCCTTGAGACCGAAAGGCGCAGGCGTTAGTGCGAGCCTCCTTTCCTATCTTTCTGGAAGTCTAAAGAAAACCCGTAGGGTCCTTCACGAATTCCTCTACGGGATGACAGTCCGCGAAATGGAGGTGGAGCTCAAGAAAGACAGGGGGGACATCGGCAACCTCTTCATGCTCATCGTGTTCGGCGACCTTGCGGGCCTGCCCATCCTGCCCCCATATTATGCCATGAGGCTTTTGCCCTATATCGTTCCTTTCTACAGGACGTGGAGAAGGAACAGCCTCCGGGAAAAGGATCTTACGGATATCGTGTCGCGAGATATCTGACGGGGAGGCATTTTCGAGACCGACGTCTTCCGGGGCTTCACGGCTGCAACGGAGCATTTTTCAAGGCCGGCCTGATGGACGCGATGCCTCCTGAAAAAAGGATTCTTGACAGATGTTCGGCTTCGGGCGAAAAGGCAGGAACAGTAGAAGAAAAGGGCGGGTAGGCCGACTTAGGCAAACCATGGAAGGGTTCGGGCCCGGCGGACCGCCCACGAGCTGCATCTGTCCCCAATGCGGCCTCGTTGCGCCCCGTGAGCCGGGAATACCATGTTTTCAAACAAAATGCCCCCAATGCGGGTCTCTTATGACCCGCCGGTTCCTGAAAGGTGAATAAGCTGTCCTTTTCCGGAAAATCATGGAAGGCAAAAAGACCCAGACCGATGCGCTGAAGAAGGGGCAGAAGGTAGCGATTGCCGCCACTTTCGCCGTGTTCCTCCTTGCAGTGATCAAGTTCGTCGTCGGCTATCGCTTCCGATCGAGCATCCTCGTTGCCGATGCGTACCACAGCGGCGTCGATGTGCTGGCGGTTTTCGCGTCATGGTTCGGCCTCTGGATAGCGGCAGGCAAGAAGAGCAGGAGGTTCCCGTATGGTCTCTATAAGGCAGAAACGTTTGTCACCCTCATTATAGGAGGACTTATCGCCTGGGCTGGGGTTGAAAATCTGCTCGACGGGTACCACAAGATATTCTACCCGGAGGCGCCCGCCGCCTTCCCCGCCCTTCCGCTATCCGTCGGCCTGCTTTCACTCGCCTTCGCCTATTTCATTGCAGGGAAAGAAAGGGAAACGGGGACCGCGATCAATTCACGGGCGCTTCTCGCGAATGCCTCCGAATCCTTCCTCGACATAGGCACCTCAGTGATCGTCATGGCGGGCATCCTGCTGACCTATGCGAGAGTTCCTTTCGTCGAGGGCGCCGCCGTAATGATAATAGCATCGCTGATTACCTGGCTCGGCGCTAAGAACGTCCGGATGTCCGTCCTGGTCCTGCTCGATGCGAGCCTCGACCCGGACCTGCAGTCCCGGATAGAAGACATGGTACATGGCATCGAAGGAGTTGAAGCGGTAAACGGGATCAAGATACGTCAATCGGGCCCGTTCAAAATGGTCGAGTGCGAGATTGCCACCAGCCCATCGATCCCTGTCTACAAAGCCCACGACGTGGCAGACAGGGTGGAACAATCGATAATGGGCGCCCACACCGAGATAGAGTCCGTCTTTGTCCATGTGGCGCCTGCCAGAAAGGACGTTCTCTCTGCCGTTATACCGGTGAGGGAGATTAATGGCCTCGATTCAAGGGTGCATGCGCACTTCGGCAGGGCGCCTTATTTCGTCATTGTCAAACTGGGCGTGGAGGCAACAGAGATAGAAGATTTTTATTTCAATGAATTCCTGGGTGTACCCGACGGTATTCACATAGGGGTCAAGGTAATCAAGGCCGTCATCAATCATAACCCCGACATTGTCTTCACACCGCGCATCGGAGAGATTTCTTTCCACATGCTGAAGGACCACTTCGTAGAGGTCCTGAGGGCAGAAGAAGGCCTGACCGTACGGGAAATCATAGAAAGATATCGAGAAGGCGAGATCGAGCCGGTCATTCCGCATGCCGCGGAGGAATCGGAGACGGAGAAAGAGAGAACCGACCGGAGTCCCGGTTAGAGTGGGCCGGTATGTCGAGACTGTCAAAACCTAACGGGCTTCAGAACAAGTAGCCGGAACGCATTACGTGGCCTCTTGAGTCTTCGTCTCTGAGCCATGCGCTCTTCTCGCCCCATATGGGGAGAAGCCTTTCTCTCAACCAGAAAAAGGGGAAATCGGCCTGGGGATCGTATTTCTCGAGATATTCGATGAAGGGTCGGCCGGACAGGTCGGCGTCGGAGAGCAGGGCGTCGTGGACCCCGTCGAACTCCACAGGAGGGAGTCCGATTTTCTCACATAAGGAGCGGTCAAAGGCGGGTGTGGCGCTTACCCATTTTCCTGAGAGATAGAACTGGGCGTAACCGTGGCTCGGCAGGATATTGCTGCCTGTCTGCTTCACCAATTGCTCGGGCGCCCTATGATTTCTTATCTTCGCAAAAGCGAGCCTTGACGGGATGCCGGCCGCCCTTGCAAGGGCGGCGAGCAGGACGGCCTTCTGGACGCAGTAACCCTTCCTTCTGCTCAAGGTTACACTCGCCCTGAAGTCCTCAAGACTGGTCGAGATCATATAGACGTTGTAATGGATCCTGTCCCGGACGAAGTAGAAGAGGGATACGCCCTTCCGACCGGGGCCGTGAACGCCTTCCGTCAGCCGGCGGGCGGCCTCCCTGATTTCATCGTTGTCCGATTCGATCACTTCCGTCGGCTGGAGATAGATATTCAGATCTTTCCGGTCCATTGTCACAGGCCGGCTCCCCGCAAAATTAGCTGCATGTCGGATTATCGAAAAGCGTGTACATCACCATCGGACCTTTCTTCATTCCCCTCAAGACTTCCATGTGCCGCAGCACCGCGAATTCTCTCTTGAAATCCTCCTCTCTCAAATCCAGGTGGTCCGTCACCTCCTTGGCCGTGACCTCGCCCTTCGCCCTCACATAGTCGACGATGCTGCGCTGCACGGGCGTCAGCTCGGAGAATTTGTCCTTGCCCTGGAGAGAAGACCGGGCTGTATAGACCGCCCAGGGATCACAGGCCTTCGGGGGAGAGAGCACATCCATGTAGCAATCCTCGCAGTAGTTTTTCCCCAGGTGGCCGTAAGCCTGATCCTCGCTTATTTCCTTGCCGCACCTTTCACACGCTGTCGACGTCCCCAAAATCTCCTCCTCTCACGCCAGGCTATTCCTCTTTGCCATCGGTACGCCGAGGGTTATTCTTCACGTGCCCCACCCGTTTTTGCGGGCGAGCATTTCTATGCGCTCATGCAACGCTGTCGCATGTTAACGAGTCTAAAACGGCGATCTGGAAAATTCAAGACCCATGCGGATGCCGCCTGCAGCCATCAAAGAAGAGAATCAGTCGTACACATATCCGCGATAGCATCATGCGAAGCGGGTTTGACCACCTGCTATTGCACGTGCAAACAGCCAAGAGGACCTTCTACACTGCCGCCGACATGGACTACCGGAATGCCCTTGACCACATGACGGAAGTCCTTGCCCGCCTTTCTGCAACCGAGGACGCAAAAGAGGACGCCGGAGTGGAAGGAACGATAACACACGTCCCACCGACAGGCGGGTCAATCCGTGCCTCGGCCTTCCGCCTGGAAGTACCGGGGTCTCCTCAACCTGACGATCCCATGGACCTGTTGCCCCCACTTTCAGCTTCTTCCGCTTGACCGGACAGGCCAGGTATGACAAACTTGCAAAGTACTCAAGTACTCTATAAGGAGGAGAAAATGGTCAAAATGATCGTCTTCCACAGCGGAGATCCAGCTTGAATGAGCTGCAAAACGGCCATAGGTGTGGCCGAGGCAATGAAGAAGAACCTTGGGGAGGGGATCGATCTGAAGATTTGCACGAATGACTCAGATGAGGCAAAAGCATACGATCTCAAGAGCTCGACATCTGTTTTTGTAAATGAACACCTGGTACCGCTCGATACCGCTCTATCCATCCCCGCCATGAAGGATTTTCTGGAAAGAACGGGAGGGTAGGCAGAGGGCTTGATGCAATAGCATCTCACATTACGAGGCTTCATCGCCTGTAGATCATTAACGCCGGGAAACCTCACGTAGGAGGTAGGGCGACCCTGGCCAACCTGGCCAGTGCGGTTTCCGTGAAGCAGCACCGGAAATCGGTCTTGTACTCATCGCTTACGACACTCCTATGGTGGCAACGATTACCCACGTTCTATCGTTTTTTGTTCCACCCCAGGCCCGCCAAAGCACACTTTTGCCGGCCGGCAGGCTTTCATACCCGCATCTATCCGGACGTAACCCATGGCCCACCCCTCTACCTCTAAGCTGTGGCCTTTCAATTACCTAATAGCCCATCAGAGATACTCCCCTGAACCATTCATAAATTCTCCTTGAATCCTGAATTTTCCCTTGACAAAAACGATACATTATGAATATATATTCATATCAGTGCCGGACACCGGTTCCGGCCAATGGAGGCAAAGTGGCGGCAAGACCGACCTTTCCACGAAACGTAGGGTTCCTTCCCGGGATCACCTACTTCAAGCCCGCAGGTGTGCGCATGGTGGAGCTCGAAGAGGTTATCCTCGGTCACGACGAGATAGAGGCCATGCGGCTCAAGCATCTTTTGGGCCTGTCCCAGGAAGAGGCGGCCGGTCAGATGAACATCTCCCAGCCCACCTTCCACCGGCTCCTCTCTTCCGCCTGCGAAAAGATGACGGACGCTGTCGTCAACGGTAAGGCGCTCCGGATCGAAGGCGGCAACATCGCCGTGCCGGAGGGCTCCCTGCCTTCCTGCGGGAAAGGCAGGACGTGCCGACAGGGGCGGGCAAAGAGATCAGGAAGCATACAACAACATGAAGGAGGCGCCATGAAGGTCGCGGTCACGAGTATCGATGGAACGATGGAAGGGATGGTGGACGAGCGCTTCGGCCGTGCCCGGAAGCTCATCGTTTACGACATAGGCACGGACAAGTTCGAGGTGGCGGAGAATTCGAAACAGATGAACCTCGCCCAGGGTGCGGGGATACAGTCGGCCCAGAACGTGGTCAACCTCGGCGTCAGCGCCGTCATCAGCGGCCACCTGGGTCCCAAGGCCTTTCAGGTTCTCAAGTCCGCGGGTGTCGATGCTTACAGTGCGGTCAACATGACGGCAGCGGAAGCCGTAAAGCAGTACCGTGAGGGGGGCCTCAAAAAGCTGGCCGGCGCCGACGTGCAGGGGCACTGGTAAGAATAAGGAGGTATGTATCATGCCGGGTGGAGACGGAACGGGACCAATGAGTGGAAGAGGTGGATGCGGCAGGACTGCGGGTCGCGGCGGCGCAGGCGGGGCCGGGATGAGAGGCAGGGGGGCGGGGCCGGGCATTGAATCCGTTTGTCCCAAATGCGGAACAAAAGCACCCCGCGAGGCCGGCGTGCCCTGCTTCGAACAGAAATGCCCGAAATGCGGAAGCTCGATGATAAGGGCGTAGGGAGCAGATGAGGATAGCCGTTGCGAGCGGAAAAGGCGGGACGGGCAAGACCACCGTGGCGGTCAACCTGGCATTCTTCATGACAAGCGCCGGTCAGAAGGTGCAATACCTCGATTGCGACGTGGAAGAGCCCAACGGGCATATCTTTCTCAAGCCGGCAATCGACAGGACTCGGCCCGTCCTGGTCAAGGTGCCCGTTGTAGATCAGGATAAGTGCACCTCGTGCGGGGAGTGCTCTGCCAAGTGCCAGTTTCACGCGCTCGTCACCCTTCCCGGAAGCACACTTGTCTTCCCGGAGCTCTGCCACGGCTGCGGCCTTTGCTCAATCGTCTGTCCGGAAAAAGCGATCAGTGAGACGATGCGCGAGATAGGAAAGATAGAGGCAGGCACGGGGCTGCGGGGCATCAGGTTCGCCCACGGAATACTCAATATAGGCGAGCCGATGGGAAACCCCGTCATCAAAGAGGTGAAGCGGGAGGCCTTTCCGGGATATGTCCAGATCATCGACGCCCCGCCCGGGACATCCTGCCCCGTAGTGGAGACCATATCCGACGCCGATGTAGTGGTCCTGGTCACCGAGCCGACGCCCTTCGGCCTCCACGACCTGCGGGCAGTCGTCGAGGTCGCCAGGGCTGCAGGAAAGTCAATAGGGATCGTCATCAACCGGGAGCGCGGCGATTTCCCTCCCCTCAGCCGCTATCTGGCCGAGCAGAAGCTCGATGTGCTTGCCCGGATCCCTGAGGACCGGAAGGCGGCGGAAGCGTATTCGAAAGGAAGACTCATCCTCGAGGCGCTTCCCGAGTATCGGGACAATTTCATAGATCTCGTAATAGGACTCGGTCTCCTGCTCGGTTGCGGAGAATTGAAAGGCCGGAGGCAGCAGGCGTGAGGGAGATCGTGATAGCAAGCGGCAAGGGTGGGACGGGCAAGACCTCCCTTGCGGGGAGCTTTGCCTCGTTGCTCCATCGCAAGGTAGTCGCCGACTGCGACGTGGATGCCGCGAACCTGAAGCTTCTTCTGAAGGCCAACGTAATCGGCAGCCATGAGTTCTTCGCCGGCCGTAAGGCAAAGATCGATCCTGACGTATGCACAGCATGCGGCAAGTGCGCTGAGGTGTGCCGCTTCAACGCCGTCTCTAAAAACTACACCATCGACGCCCTTTCATGCGAGGGCTGCGGGGCCTGCCACTTCCTCTGCCCCGCAGGTGCTGTCTCCTTCAATGAAACCCTCTGCGGCCATTACTACGTCGCAGAAATGGGCAAGGGGGATGCCCTCGTGTTTGCAGAGCTCCTCCCCGGCGGCGAGAACTCGGGCAAGCTCGTCTCGATGGTAAGGACAAAGGCAAGGGAGATCGCAGAGGCCCGGGGGATCAACCTTATCCTGATAGACGGCCCCCCAGGCATCGGCTGCCCGGTCATCTCGTCGCTCACGGGCGCCCACCTCGCGGTCCTCGTGACAGAACCCACGATGACGGGCGTCCATGACCTCGAACGGGTCGTCGGTCTTGCCCGCCATTTTGATATCCCGACTGCCGTAATCGTGAACAAAGGCGATATCAACCCGTCCTGCACGGAAGACATCGAATCCTTCTGCCGGGAAAGGCAGCTCGACTTCTTGGGGTCCATCCCTTATGAGCCGATCATCACTGAGGCGCAGCGTCAGGGGGAGACGGTCGTGGATTTTGCGCCGGAGTGCCAGGCGAGCGTTGCGATACACAGTATATTCGATAAACTTATGAGAAAATTGGAGGAACTATGAGCGAGACATGCGAACATTCACAGCCAAGCGACGAGGGGGCGATCAGGGAGAAGCTCTCAAGGATCGGCCATACCTTTGTAGTGCTGTCCGGAAAAGGCGGCGTAGGAAAGAGCACCGTCGCGGTCAACCTGGCCCTGAGCCTCTCCGGCCGGAATTTCACGACCGGCATACTTGACACGGATATCCACGGACCCAGCGTCCCCAAACTCCTGGGTCTTACAGGCCAGAGGCTCCACGGGAACGGCGAAGAGCTGGTACCGTTCAGGTACTTCGACCTCAAGGTCGTCTCGATGGGCCTTCTCCTCGACGCAAGCGACAGGGCCGTCATCTGGCGGGGGCCGATGAAGGCGAACGTCATAAGGCAGTTCTTCGGCGACGTTGCCTGGGGGGACCTCGACTACCTGGTCGTCGACTCTCCTCCGGGGACCGGCGACGAGCCGCTCTCGGTGGCGCAGCTCCTTACACCCGGCAAATCAAGCGCTATCGTCGTCACGACGCCCCAGCAGGTGGCCACCATCGACGTCGAGAAGTCGATTACCTTCTGCCAGACGCTTGGATTAGCGATTTCAGGCATCATCGAGAACATGAGCGGCTTTGTCTGCCCCCACTGTGGGCAGGAGGCGGACGTCTTCTCATCAGGAGGCGGCAGAAGACTGGCTGAGAAGTTCGGCGTCCCCTTCCTGGGCGCCATCCCTCTCGACCCCGATATAGTAAAGAGCGGAGACGCAGAGGAGCCGTACGTAAAATACTATGCCGCGACGAAGACCGCCCAGAAGTTCGATGAGATCGTCGAGCAACTGGCATTGATGCATCCTCGCGCGCAGGGAGCACCCCCCGCTAACGGAGCAGGTGAGGAACATTGCGCATCTCCCGTCTTAAAGGAAGAATCAGAACCAAAACCGAACAAGGAGGTTTCCATGAGATTTGCCGTACCAACGAACGACAAGAAACTATGCGGCCACTTCGGTCACTGCGAGGCCTTCGCCCTCATCGATACAGACAGCGAGGGTAAGCTCGGAGACGAAACCTACATCGTTCCACCACCCCACGAGCCCGGTCTCCTGCCCCCCTGGCTAGCCCAGCAGGGCGTCAACTGCGTCATCGCGGGCGGCATGGGGGCAAGGGCCCAGCAGCTCTTCGCGGAAGCAGGCGTGAGGGTGGTTACGGGCGCGCAGGGGGAATACCCGAAGGAGGTTGTCGAGAACTACCTGAAGGGGACCCTCGTTACCGGTGCGAACACGTGCGACCACTAGCGGGTGACCTTGCAAAGGGAGCACCGCTCTTACGGCCGCTTCACGAGGTTGATAGCCTGACGATCACGGTCGTAACCGACAACTATTACGATGCGCTGAGGCAGGACACTGGGGCGGCCTGACTGAGATACTCAAGCAAAACCGAGGGCAAATAAGGAAAGGCAGGCCCCTCTACGTGGGGGAAGAGGCCTTTGCCCACAGGTATGCGGTGCGCCCCTCTGGCGAACTTGCTGACATCGGAAAGCTCGACCGCGGAAATCGAAGGCACCGGAACAGTAAAGATCGCTGCCCGAAAAGATGGCTCATGTCATTGCTGATTCTTCAGATAGATGGAAAGTCACCGTCATCTCCCGAAATTGGGGGCAGACCTTCTGCAAAATTCGCCTCTGGGGCTCGACGATGCCGGACAGCAGGTGAACCCTATCGGGTCCCGGTTACGGGAGCGAGATCGCTTCGGACGGACACGCGTCAACCCAGGCGGCCGTATTCGACGCACAACTCGGGATCAGCCCCGGCCATTCCGTCGTTCATCGCCACAGCTTCCACGGGACAGGCCTTGGCACATGAGCCGCACCCTGTACATTTGCTTTTATCGATCTGAGCCGCCATTATATTTTCTCCTCCCTTTTAAGTAGCACTTGGATTTGCCGACTTTCACGCTTTTTCCAGCGTAAGAGCATCCTGGGGACATTCGGCTACGCACCGTCCGCACCCGGTGCACGCGCGGGCATCAACCGAGGCCACCTCGTCCACAGTGATGGCGCCGGCCGGGCAGACCTGCGCGCATATCCCGCAGCCTGCACACCTTTCGGCAATTACGGAAGCCAGCAAAGATGACCGGCTTGCTTGCCGGTCCCGGGATGTGCTGTCGACCGGCAACACCTGACCTGCTGTCAATGAATAGTCGGCCTTCCGATTGTTGATCCCCTGGTTTCTGTCGGCATCCGTGCCTTGTCTCGCCCTCTTGGCCGAGATCAGCTCACCGAGCAGGCCGAGGGCTCCGGATATTATTCCAGTTGTACCTGATGCCCGGCCCCCACCGGAACGTCCGCCTCTGCCTATGTCGAAGCCTGCTCGCCTGCTGCCTCCCCGCCCGCCTCTCCCGCTGCCCATCCTCACTATTGCACCTCTGTTCTTGCCCCAATGGTATCCACCTGTCTACTGGGCATCCTTCCGATCCCGCGCCTCTAACGTCTCGATCTGTTTCCTGATGGCGTCGAGTGCTTGCGTAAGGTTTTCCGCCTGGTTTTTCAGCGTCGCGAATTCAAGTTCCCGGCTCACGGGCGCGCCGAAGGGCGCCCCCGCACCAGGCCGGTCTATACCGGCACGCTGCCAGCCTGTGAGGCCGGTCGCGTAGTACCGGTTGCGCCAGCCACGGCCGCCGCCCCAGCAGGACCAGGGCGGTCCGAAGTTCGCGTATCCTGCGGCATAACCCGTGCAGAATCCTGCCCCACGTCCCGTCATGGGTCCGAGTCCTCTCGGTCCGGTTCCATCTCCAAATGGCATGGTTCTCACCTCCTTTGTTCGTAAAGTCTATCGCCTCACCGTTGACGTCCCTTGCCGTACCTTCCTCTGAAGCGGCGCGGCCCTGCGAAACCGGGCATCAAAAACCTTGCGTCCCCAAGCGTGCCGTTGAGCGCCGCTGAGACCACCTCTTCCAGGGGCCCGCAGACGAAACCGATCACCTCGATGCCCGCCGCCGACAGTGCCGCCTCGAAAGGTTGCGAAATGGCGCCGCACACGACCACGTCTACGCCGAGGTCGCTGACCTTCCTAGCCCGAAGGAAGGGATCGAGGACATCAACCATCACCTCTTCACGTTTATCTTCCAGCCCGTCTCTCACGGAAACCATAAGGATATTCCGTGCAACGTCGAAAACGGGAGAGACCCGCCCCAAATGATGGGGAATGGCAACTTTTTCCATGCTATTTAAGTAATCAAAAAACGTGCCATATCAAAACGTCTCAAAATGTCTGAGACGCGGTCCTTGACCAAAGTCCGCAAGATCATCGATAATGCATTGTGCATTTCTGCCTGATGGCCTAGTGTTGCAATATGCAGATCAATAGACCTGCCTTCCGGTTGTTTGTGCGGGACAGGTAGATAAGTCTGGCTACCGGTACGGATTGAATCTTTCGTCGTAGCCCAGCATCCTTTCGTCCACACGGAGCGCCGGAGCTGAAATTCTCATATGAGCCGCTGGCTGTCCTGTCTCTCGGCCGCCGTAAGAGGGACTCCCGCGCCGGTCCGCAACAGAATGACGTCTCCATTCGGCCGGCTCCGGTTTATTGAAGTGCCCATTGTAAACGACGTCGAATGTTGATATCTAATGTACAGGGCTTCGTTACATAGGTTGATTCGATCATTTGACGCGCCGCGACGGGTCGATCACACCAGGTCTGAAGGCGCTTTTCATTTGTCCATCCTCCGTTTGATTGGATCTACCGAGAAGAGTAAGGCACGAAGGCGAAAAAGCCGGGTTTATCATGACGTTTGACGATCTGAAAGAGTTCCTCCTGAACAATGTGGTCTCAATCGATAGCTGCCAGGCCCTGCTTCTCAAGACCCTTGTGGATTTCGGCGGCCCGGCGACGATCGACGGCAAGACCCTTCCTTCCTACGAATAAAGCCTCGGGACCCTCGTCTTGAAGAGCAGCTTTGCTTGTTGAACCCCCTCTAAGACACTACGTTAATATTGGAAATCCGGCGAGAGACACAAAGAGAGAAATAATTGGAAATCATCGTAAAATTGGACCGGTTTTTGGCCTTGCTGCTCAT
>Ga0187882_1002003_pt1 | contig 19390 bp, 19 predicted proteins | sample June2016WEW_19_1_3_FD_132991 | JGI IMG/M metagenome (GOLD analysis project Ga0187882, IMG submission 132991) | Peatland microbial communities from SPRUCE experiment site at the Marcell Experimental Forest, Minnesota, USA - June2016WEW_19_150 | ecosystem: Environmental > Terrestrial > Soil >... | reverse complement strand
CTCTAAGCGTTTCCCATTCAGCGTCAAGTTTGTCGTCATGCGAACAGAGTTCTTGAGAGTGTTGTGCGCGTAACACATCGATTCTGCTTCCCGAGCTACTTCCCTAATCGCATCTGCACTGGCTGGACTCTCGATGGCGATCTCGTAGATGATTTCTTCAAAGGCTCCACCCACGCGCCTATCGAAATGCCCTCGAGCCACAGCCTTCATTGAGGTCAATTGGACGTTTTTCGCGATGGCAAGTTTCGCGTACTGAGTCATGAGACATGATGCAGCTCCTGCCACAAAATGGGCAAGAGGCGGGAGACCTGCGTCCGTGCCCCCTCTCTCAGGTGGCTCGTCGATCGTGAAACTGAAGCGTCCGAACGATGCTTTGAAGCGAACTTGTTCCTCTAGCATAACGTTGATCCGCTGTGTTCCGATCTTGGCCTCGGCGAGATTCCGACGCTCATTATCCTCCGCCTTCACAATGGAGACGAATTTAGGATGAGTCTTCAAAAGACTCACGCATGCGGAGATAGTTCACGTGCCACCCCTTAAGTCTGCCAGATCTAGCGTTCACTCACGTTTACGGAGACTTGTGATCAACTCAAGAAGGGAATTGACTTGGTCAGAATAATGGCCCTCGAGCGTTATGCCTTGGGACCGACCATGCCGAGATGTCAACGTAGGCCTGCGTAGAGCGGAAACGCAAGAAGCCCAATAACTTCAATGAGAATAGGGACCATTCCCCATCGTGTGCTTATTCGCGTTGAGTCACTTGTCGGATAGATTCTTCTTCATTTCGGAGTATTGCTCGCTGGTTATCTCGCCTTTCGCGTAGCGCTCGTCCAAGATTCTCAATGCATCTTCACTTCCAGCTGACTCTACTCGAGGTTTCAACAGGAGATATGCGCCAACGATCAATAGACCGATGAACGCAAGCGGTATCAGCATGCCTACGAACATGAATCCCAAACGCATTCCAGTTGGGTAACTCCAACTATATCCACCAGGAGCGCCTCATCCACCCATCATTCCTCCTCCCATCATGGGACCCCACATGAACATCCCCAGCATCGGAACAACGAAGAGGACGCCAACAAGCAGCAGGACCAGCAGAAGCGCCATTCCGGAATTATGTTTCTGGACCATATGACATCGCTCACTTACGACTGGCTCAAGGCCGTGGGACAACTATAAGGCTGGATCAAGCAAGAACTGAACACAGCTGGAAGGGAAGTTTCCAAGACGTAAGGTATTCGGACGTGGGACTTCTCTTCAGTCAGCTTCTCAACTGAATGTTTTCAGCATTTCCGCACTGTAAACCTTGACGTTCCACGCCATTCACCAAAGTTCGTGCCCCCATAGGTTCATATCTGGGCTCAGATCGAACGCCTGCCGTCCGACACGTGCCGGCAAGCCCTCGCAATCGAATGGTGGCCAGATCATCGATGATGCCTATCACAGGAAACCGAACGAAACTACTCGCGGCAGTTGTTATCTGCATCTTCCTCGTGATTATCATTGTCCCCGCGCTGGCTCAGGAACCAACAGCGAAGTACACTTACAACATGACCTTTGATCACGACGGCTTCACGGCTGTCGACATACTCTACGACAGTGGCACCGTTGGCCCTGGCGTCTCGTGGATCGCTATTCCGAAGAATTTCACTGAGACTACAATGCTCGCGCAGACGGGGACGATTACTTCGGTTAGGCGCGTGGCCTACCAGTCGGGGGGTGAGGGCGGCGCTCACCCATTCTATGACAACCTAACTTTCTCGTACACTTCTAGCAACGAGCCCTTTTCCATGCGCTTCCGTTTCAACATGACAGGTGGCGCGATGATAGTGGAGCCGAACGGATTCTTCTACTCGCCACAGATTGGAGTGCCTTCATCTGCGAGTGTACGAGCTGTACTGACGTTTCCAGATGGCGTAGAGAGTCTGAACGAAATCCAGCCTACCCCTCTACGAGTCGACACTTCTTCTAGGCCACAGGTTCTGTTCAATCTCCCCTCAGAGTCGAGAGTCGCAGTCACATTTACTGTGTCCTGGGCACGGCAGACGAGTCACATCCGAGAAGGAAAAGTGGAGGCTGACGTGCCAAGTCGCTACCTAGACTTGGGAACGAGGATGGTCGAGCTGTACAAGAAGGCTATCCCGCTGATGGATGTCCTCTTCAACGGCACAGTAGATCGAATCTCGATGAATTTCTTCACTCCGTCGACGCTCCCGCAGTTGAGTATTGGTGGCTATACGCCGATAGATCCGTCCAGCTTTCAAACGGGTTCCATCTACCTAAACCTCTTCTATTTCCGTGCACAGTCCGGCACGATGGAAACAATCGCAATTCATGAACTCACTCACCAATACGAGACACACATAGGAGTCTCGCCAGAACTGCTGTGGGTCCAAGAAGGTCTGGCGAACTATGTGGCTATTCAGATGGGCAAACCCTTGGACTACGACATTACACCCACGGCCACGGATCTTGAGACTACTGCAAGTGACCTCAGCGGGAACTACGGTATGATCCAGTATTGGCAGCCCGGAGGAACGGCAGGGTCACTATTTCAGTACTATGCAGCAAGTTATGAAGTCTTCAAGACGCTCGGAGACAAGTACGGAGGCCTCTCCCTGTATTCGAGCTTCTTCCGAGAGTTGCCTGATCTCAAAGACGGATTGAAATCTACGAGCGTCGCAGTCTATGAATTGGGCCTAGCGGCTCGGACCAATCTTGCCTCTCAGTTCGCCACATGGGGATTCGAACTCGTCGATCTTACAAGCTTAAACGCCCGTATCATCAGACTGCGAGCGGAGGCAGAACTGTATGGCCCGTTGCTTCCGTTCCGCGAGCAGGCACTCAGCCACCTTCAGTTGGCACAGGATTCCATATACTCTTCGCCAGAAGCTGCAGTTGGCCACATCACGATCGCCACATTCTACATCGAGACTGTCCCGATGATCATAGCCGGAGTAGTCCTGGTGCTCATTCTACTTGTCGCCGGGGCTGTAGTTGTAGGCAAGCGACGCAAAAGAAAACAAGCCGGATTCGATAGTCCGGCAAGAAACTAGTTGCTCACGTGAATCAATCAGCCACACACAGAAGGCTGCGAGAGATCCCTCACGGAGTTTTCGCTTGCTTGGAATTCGTTGGCGAGCCTTCCTTGCGCACGACTTTGATTCGGCAAAAAACGTGATCGCCATCCTTCACTTCGAAGATCTTTCTGATCTCCTCAGGGATGGTTATTCGTCCCCCAGCAATTACTTCTGCAAAGAAGGGTATCTCTTCCTCGTGGAGTTCCACAGGCATCTGCTCCAGCACCGCGGCTAGTTCGCATTTGAGCAAGTATTAACGTTTCGGATCTATCATTCGACCTTGATCGAACCGACCACCGAGTTGCTTGAAGGGATCTTCGTGCGTGGCCAATTGGTTCGGGAGTCACAATCGATACGTATATAACAATATGCGCATTTTAGAATATTGGCGAACGGTATGCTGGCACCAGCAGAGAAACAAGTGCTCCGACGACAATCGGAGATCTGCAAGACTCTTGCAAATCCGAAACGCCTAGAGATTCTGCACGAACTGCGGGGCGGCGAGAAGAGCGTGAGCGAGCTGTGTCTGGCGACAGGACTCAGACAGGCGACTGCCTCGCAACACTTAGCCATTATGCGTCACCGAAAGATCGTGGTAGAGAGACGCGCGGGAAACACCGTGCTATACAGAATCGTGGACAAACGCATCAACAAAGCCTGCGACATTATGCGAGAAGTCCTGATCCACCAAGCAAGCGAAGATTCGAAACTCGTCCAGTTGGTGTCCGCATCAAACCGCTCGTAGGAGACAAGAAAAGATATGCCAACTTCGAAGGAAGGAGAGAAACGGAATAAGATGGTCATCATTTGCTCTAAGGGCAGCCTAGACATGGCGTATCCGCCCCTGATGCTCGCCACAACGGGTGCAGCTATGGGCATGGAAGTGCATCTGTACTTCACGTTCTGGGGCATCAACATGATATCAAAGAAGACGATCGACTCGTTGAAGATCTCACCCGTTGGGAATCCGGGAATCCCCATGCCAAACATTCTGGGAATGCTTCCGGGGATGACCAGCATGCTGACATCAATGATGCAAAAGAAAATGGAGAAAATCAAGATGCCCAGCATAAGGGAAATGATCAAGACAGCACATGACTCCGGAGTCAAATTCCACGCGTGCTCGCCCACACTGGACATGATGGGCCTCAAAAGGGAGGACCTCATTCCGGAAGTAGACGACATAATCGGCGCAGCAACATACCTCGAGCTAGCCTCTGAGGACGCAATCACCCTATTCGTCTGAGGAGGCAAGGCAGTCATGGCTAGCCCTCAATCCGGCTTGAAGCCAACAACGATTGTGGACTCACGTGGAACCATGTGCCCTGGCCCGATCACGGACCTCTTTCGAGCCTATCGCAACGCGAACATTGGAGACGTCATCGAACTCTTAGCAACCGATCCTGCCGCGAAAAGCGATACAGAAGCCTGGACGAAGCGAAGCGGAAACGAAATCATCGCAGTCATTGACGAGAAGGATTACATCCGCATTCAGATCCGTGTCGTGAAGAAGGGCAAGTAGCCGAGCAGACTAGGAATGCATGAATCCCCAGTGAACATTGTAGTAGTAGGCGGCGGCTCAGGCGGCACGCTGTCTGCCAACCTGCTCGCGAAACGACTGAGAGCTGAGATCCAAACCGGCAAAGTTCAAGTGCACTTGGTGTTAGGATCTCAACAGCACATCTTCCAGCCCGGGTACCTGCATGTCGCTTTCGCCGGCCAGGATCCCACGGAGATCGTCCGCGAAGAACGCTCCCTAGTGAACGAGAACGTACGGTTGGTTGAGGAACCGGCTGAAAGAATCGACCTGAAGAACCAAGTCGTGACCCTGGCCTCGGGGAAGACGCTTCACTACGATTACGTGATCGTGGCTACTGGCAGTACTCCCAATCCCGAAGCAATTCCAGGGTTCAGCGATGCCGCGCTGAACTTCCACACGAGCCCAGAGGAGTCGAGGAGAATCTGGAATGTGATTCAGCAATTCGACGGGGGGCATGTGGTGGTTGGAATCGCAGGAGTTCCTCACAAATGTCCGCCGTCCCCAAACGAGGCTGCTTTCCTGATAGATGATTATTTCAGAAAGCGCGGAATCCGTGACAAGGTGAAGTTGACTTTTCTCACGCCATACCCGCGTCCGTACCCTGCTGAACCGATGTCGAGAGTTGTCGAGCCACTTTTCAAGGAACGTGGGATCGAGGTTGTTACCTTCTTCAACGTGGAGTCCGTGGACCCTACCAAGAAGGAGATGTACTCACTCGAGGGCGAGACGCAATCCTATGATCTGCTCATCATGGTTCCACCGCATCGAGGCGCAGATGTCGTTGTCAAGTCTGGAATCGGGGATGCCGACGGCTGGATCCCAGCGGACAAGAATACGATGAGGATCACTGGGTACGAGAACGCGTATGCAATCGGGGACGCCACAAACATACCTGTCTCAAAGACGGGCGTTACTGCACATCTTGAAGCAATCACAACATCGGATAATATCGTTTCAGCAATTCGTCACGGAAGAGAACTCTACAAGTACAATGGCCGGATCAACTGTCCGTTCGAGATGGGCTCCGGCAAAGCTGCCTTTGTTATCGGATCATACGACATGCCCGTTAAGGAGATACACCCCTCGCGAATGCGTTACGTGATGAAGAAGGCTTTCGCTAGGTTTTACTGGCGAACGCTATCGGGAAGTCTGGATTGGCTATTCGGCCTGTACTTCGGGAAGACTCAGACAGTGGAGAGAACCTGAGGCGTGCTTGGCGCATCCTGCCTACGCGAGCGAGACCTGTAGTACCTCTTGGGTAGCTTGCTGAGCGTATCTTCTGCAGCCGCCAGCGTCTTTTCGATGTCTTCTGCCGTATGCACGGTTGAGACCATGAGCCTCTCCGTCCCGTCTGGGTGGAAGTATATGCCTCTCTCAAGCATATCCTCGCGGAAGTCCTTGAATTTCTCGTAGTCGCACTGGAGGCTCTGTCTGTAGGTACTGATCTTCTTGAGTCTCGTGAAGTATAGTTGGAACATAGGACCAACGCCTTGGACCACTGCGTCGTGACCGGTCTTGTCGCACGTCTGTTGTAGGCCATCCATCAATTTCTTGGACGTCGAGTTCATGCGCGAGAAAGCTTCGCCATCATTCTTCGACAAGACATCTAGGGTGGCCTTACACACGGCTAGGCTCAGTGGATTCGCATTGTAGGTTCCGCCGTAACCAATCTTGCCTGGGCCTATCATTCCCATAACGTCTCTTCGGCCGGTGACAGCAGCTATTGGCACGCCGTTTCCGAGTGCTTTTGCAAAGCAGGCGAGGTCTGCTGTGACTCCGTAGTACTCTTGAGCGCCTCCTTTCGCGATACGGAAGCCTGTGAGTATCTCATCAAAGATCAGCAGGACGTCGAGTTTCTGCGTCAGCTCTCGTACGCCTTTGAGATATCCCTCTGCTGGCGGGATCACGCCTGAGCTTCCGACGACGGGTTCCATGATCACTGCGGCAATGTCGCTTGCGTACTTCTTCAATGTCCTCTCAAGCGCAGAGAGGTTGTTCCAAGGCGCGACGATCACCGTATGCGCGATATCTTCCGGAATGCCTGGATAGAAGGCCAGCTTGGCCGGTGCAGATTCAAGCCCGGCAACGCTCGACGGAGATTCCACGCTGAATAGAACGTAGTCGTGGTGGCCGTGATAGTGTCCTTCGAATTTGAGGATCTTGTCGCGGCCTGTAAACGCGCGGGCAATCCGCACGGCCTCCATTGTCGCTTCTGTGCCGGTGTTGCTGAAGCTAACCATCTCAGCCCCCGGAACCATGCTCGCGATCTTCTTTGCGACCTCGACTTCGAGTTCGGTTGTCGTTCCAAACATCGTTCCTTTCTGGATCTGTTCTCTAATGGCGTTGACGACGGTTGGGTGACAGTGCCCTAGGATGAGGGGTCCGTACGCTAGGAGGTAGTCGACGTATTCGTTCCCGTCGACATCCCAGACTCTCGAGCCCTTTCCTCGCTCGAAAATCACCGGGAACGGTTCGTGTGCATGAATTCTGACGTTTGATGAGGCGCCTGACGGCAGGATCTTCTTTGCCTCTTCGTAGATGGCCTCCGACCTGCGGAGTTCGATGAGAGGCTGCGGTTCAACTTCCGCATGTTTGGATGGCTGTGCCTCTAATTCAGTTTTCTCGGTCTTCAGGTGAGCCTTCTGTGAGGTGACTCCGCTGTCGAGAGGAGCGGTCACTTCTCTCTGCAGATTCTTCTCTTCTGTGAAAAGGCTCAAACTTACCACACATCCCTGATCGGATAAATTGTGCGTTTTCTGCACTAATAAATCTTTCAGCGCACTATTTGTGCGCTTTATGTAGAATAGTTCACACAGAAAAGCGCAGTATACGCCCTCCAGCGAAATCCCGGCTCAAACAGCAGGCGTAACACACCCACCGTCTAGGTGAGAAGCACATTTGGAGGCTCCATCACCCCATTTTGGGCCTCTCTGCGCCCAATCTGCACAAAGGTGCCCAATTCCATTCCCAACGACCATATTCGAGGCGTGCGGTACCACCTACAGAGTGCTCTGTTAACTCGGCGATTGGCTACACTATGATTAGCTGACTGGCCACTTGTTGAGCCAAGTTGTCAACCTACAGGAGGCTCCAGACACACATCCTCCTGCGTTGTGTCCGGCCCAACCCCTTGTCTTTGCAAAAAGCTAATCTTCTTTGGCGGCGATAGTTCGTACTGCTTGCCTAGTCACGGAAAGGAACCCGACAAGGCATTCGTGACAGAGCTCGCCCAGCGATGAGTGGGCGGATACCCAGAGATAGATTATTGTTTGTTTGGCCCTTTTTTCAGGAAGAAGACGAGAAACCGCTAGGGGCCAGGAGATTGCCAGTAATAATCAGATTCGAACCTGAAGGACGAGTCGTGAAAGCTGAGCCTGGCGAGAATCTGCGTCTTCTCGCTAACACATCTGGAGTTTTCATTCGTTCGGATTGCAACGGCGACGGAACTTGCGGAAAATGTCGAATTGTTGCCGCAGAAAATGGCGAGAGCCTCGGGGGACTCACTGCTCCAGAGCGGGACTTGCTTACGGAGAGGGAGGTTCGACAAGGATATCGGCTCGCCTGTCAAATTCACGTCAGTGAGAATCTGGTCGTCAGGATTCCCGAGGAGACTGGGCTGAGAATAAGGCAAGTTCAATCAACTGGCTTAGAGAGGAAAATGCGCCTCAACCCGAGCGTAAAGAAGACACACGTCACTATTCCTCAACCGACACTCTCTGATGTCCTCCCGGACTCTGAACGCCTGATGCAGGCGTTACGGCATAGTGAACAATATTCGGATCTTCGGATTGATCCTGACCTGTTGCCCGGTCTTCCTAGGCTGCTTAGGGAATGTGAATGGGACGTCACTGCAGTTCTACCAACTCCCAGCCAAGTCTGTGCGCTAGAACGAGGAGACACAACTTCCACAATCTACGGCTATGCGGTTGATATTGGAACCTCAAAGTTGGTCGGAGTTCTGATCGACCTCGTGACCGGCGAGACTGTCAACACACTATTCGTTGAGAACCCACAGCTCGTCTATGGCGAGGACATAATGTCCCGTATGTCCTTTGCCATGAAGGCGCACGAGAACTCGCTCAAACTCAGATCAAGCGTCCTTTCTGCGATCAATCAGCTACTGGAACGATCATGTGCAATGGCTCAGATTACACCGAGTCTGGTCTATGAATTCGTCATTGTTGGAAACACCGCGATGCATCACTTCCTCCTCGGCATAGAATCACGATATCTCGCTCTATCGCCGTATGTCCCTGCGCTGAAGGAAGCGATTGATCTCCACGCAAAAGACGTGGGAATACTCGCTCATCCTCACGCCAATGTTCACGTGCTTCCGTTGATAGCAGGTTACGTCGGCGCAGATGCGGTCGCAGACGTACTCGCATCAGGTATACGAGAAACCGACGAGCTCTCTCTTCTGCTCGATATCGGTACGAATACTGAACTCTTCGTTGGGAATAGGAGTGATATCGTGTCTTGTTCCTGTGCGTCTGGCCCCGCGTTCGAAGGCGCTCATATCAGACAGGGAATGAAGGCCGTGCATGGCGCAATAGAGCGAGTCAGAATTGACCCAACGAGCCTGAATGTTGAATACGAGACGGTAGGCGCCGACAAGCCAGTCGGGATCTGCGGATCTGGGATACTGGACGCAGTCGCAGAGCTATTGAAATCTCGAGTGATTGACTCCAAAGGGCGATTTCAGAAGGTTGACAACAAGCGCCTGATCGAGGTCTCAGGTGATCGAGCGTTCGTCTTGGCGTGGGGGAACGAGACATCCACGGCTGATCCGGTCGCGATCACCCAGAGAGACATCGGCGAGGCCCAGCTTGCGAAAGCCGCAATTCATGCGGGCTGCACAATTCTCATGAGCCGCGTCAGAGTGAAGGCATCCGACTTGAAACGTGTCTACGTGGCGGGCAGCTTCGGGAACTATGTGAACCCGGCCAGCGCGAAGCTTCTGGGGCTGATCCCCGAGGTTCCGACGGATATCATCAGGTTTGTCGGCAACACGGCCATCGCAGGCGCTAAGATGTGTCTAAGCTCGACCGAGGCAAAAGTGCAGGCGAAGAGGATCGGTGAAGAAGTCAGGTATGTTGAGCTCGGAGCTGATCCGGGGTTCTCAAAGGAGTTTGCTGCTTCGATGTACCTACCCCATCAGGATCGATCGCTCTATCCTGAGACTTGCGCGCTGCTCGGCTTGAAGTGAGGAGCGGAACTTTTCGTTACCATCGGTAACATTTATATCCGAGCCGTTACTAATGGTAACGCTTGATATCCCATGAGGCTCGCCTTCGACACACCCAAGCCGTCCGAGATAAAACCAGGGGATATCATGAACTACGGCGTGTTTCGAAGGAAGTTCAGAAAGAACGAAAACGAATCGGAGCTACAACTGGCCCAGAGATTCCATGCCGCAAGGATACTGTTCGAGAAAGGCAATGATCACGTCTACGTACAAGTTCCACTCAAGACGGAAGACAACCGACTCGGATCCTCAGCGAAGATCACTGCAGACATCTGTGGCGTCGCCAACGACGACCTGACACTGGCATTCTGTGTAGCATCTCCGCCCACTGACGAGCTTCTCAAGAAGCTCAAACTGGTCGAAGAAGCGAGTAACGCACGCGCGCTCATCATGTACCCGTTCTCAGTCGGGTTGCCGCGATTCAAATCGGAACACAAGAAGCTAGACGTGGCGCGCGTGCCTTGGCTCGACGAAGAGATGGGTGGAGCGTTCCGAGAGGTCATCGAAATGGTGGAGCTATTTGCAAATCAGACAAGGGTCAGAATGCTCACACCGCTCTTAGAGAAAGGATTCAAAAAGAGAGACTACCGACGAGTGATAAACCCGAAATTGCTCTACGAGAATCTCGCTAGCCTTCTTGAGAGTGGAATCATCAACGAGTCGGAGGACGAAAGCTACAGGCTCACACAGTTTGGATCAGACCTATTCGGTGAATACTTGGCGTTCTTGGAGCGTGTTAGGCGAGTCATCGAAATGGAAACCGATGAATCTAGAGGAGGTGAGTCATAGACATGTCAGATTGGGATGATGATTTACCCGAGTGGCCTTTCTCAAGGAGAAGGCGAGGTACGTCTCCGTTCTTCATCCCTGACAAATGGTTCGAGCAATTCGATGAGATGTTCGAGCGTATGTTCAAGGAAATGACGAGAGACCTACCGAAGGATGCAATGACAGAGCGGAAACTACCTGATGGCAGCACAGTCCGGCAATACGGTCCCTACATATACGGCTACTCAATGACGATGGGGCCTGACGGTAAGCCGGTTGTTAGAGAATTCGGAAACGTGAAGCCATCACGCAGGCGAGGCATGTTCGGGCTTCCGGAAGCCAAGCTCGAACCGAGCGACACACGCGAGCCGCTTGTCGACGTTGTGGAGGACGCGGAGAACGTTAGAGTCGTCGGTGAGCTTCCGGGTGTGGAAAAGAAGGATATCCAGATGAAATGCGCGGAAGATCTACTGACAATTTCAGTTAGCACTCCATTACGAAAGTACCACAAAGAGGTCCAACTGCCCACTGCAGTGGATCCCGACACATCCAAGGCTACTTACAACAATGGCGTACTAGAAGTCACACTGCGAAAGACAAAACCGAAACCTCGCGGCAAGGAAATCAGAATAGAGTAGAACCGAGGCGGGCGGAACTAAATCTCGCTCGCTATCACCCTTCTTCTCTGGATTCATTCTCTCCAGTCTTCGCGTTGTAGACTAGCTAGTGTTAACCGATTCCCGAGCGTTTGCCGGTCGAGGCCTATGCTCTGCTGGCATTGCTGTCTGCTAAGCGTAAGCGGTTCATTGCTCGCCACTGGACAGGTTTAATACTCCTGTGGCGCTGGCTGAAGCAGATCGACGATGAAGTCTATCGACCTTTCTGGCAATCTGTTAAGGGTTGATCTGGCTCAAGAGACAACTCGTATAGAGCGCTTGCCAGAGGAACTCATGAAGAAGTATCTGGGCGGACGAGGTCTTGGTGCCAAGATACTCTTCGAAGAGCTCAAGGCCGGCATTGATCCTCTAGGTCGAGAGAACAAGCTGGTCTTCGCGGTTGGCCCGATCACCGGAGCACCCTTTGGCGGCAATAGTCGTTTCACAGTCATGGCGAAATCTCCCTTGACAGGCGGATGGGGAGAATCCAGCGGTGGAGGCTTCTTTGGCGCCGAGCTAAGGTTCGCAGGCTTCTACGCTGTTGTTGTCGAGGATATCGCTGAGAAGCCTGTCTACGTCTGGATCAAAGATGATCACGCTGAGATCCGCAATGCGAGCCATCTTTGGGGCAAGGATCCGATAGAGACTATCGCGACGATAAGACGTGAGACAGGCGAGCAGTCAACCCGCGTTGCTTGCATAGGATTAGGTGCAGAGAATCTCGTCAAATATGCCTGTGTAATCGCGGACATCCGCTATGCTGCGGGAAGATGTGGCTTAGGTGCAGTGATGGGTTCGAAGAAACTCAAGGCCTTGGCTATACGGGGAACAAAGCCTGTGCCCCTTGCCGATGAGGAGACATTCTTCGATCTGAAGAAGAAACATGCGGAACAATCGTGGGCCGGAGCGGGCAAGCTCATGTACGACTATGGCGAAGATGTCTTCTTGGAACTCCTCAACGAGACTGGCAGGCTCCCGACTAAGGCCTTCCAACGAGGCACCTTCGAGCATGCCAGCGCCCTCAACGCGGAGACGATGAACAAGACAGTACTGGCCGGGCGCCAGACCTGCTACGCGTGCAGGAACTCATGCTACAGGGTCGTCAAAGGCAGCGAACCATATCCAATCGACACGAAATGGGGCGGCCCAGAGTACGAGTCCGTCGCCGCCCTTGGGTCGCTCTGCCTTGTTGGCAATCTGAATGCGGTGTGCAAGGCTAACGAGCTCTGCAACAAGTATACACTCGACACGATCTCGACTGGCGTCGTTGTCGCATTTGCGATGGAATGCTACGAGAAAGGTCTTCTCACGAACAAGGATACAGATGGCCTCGAGCTCACTTGGGGCAACCACGCGGCAGAACTACAACTCATCGAAAAGATTGCCAGAAGAGAAGGGATCGGGGATTTGCTGGCGGAAGGCACAGCACGGGCGGCCAAGAAGATCGAACGAGGCTCCGACAAGTTCGTCTTGGCAATCAAAGGCCAAGAGCTGCCCATGCATGAGCCTAGAGGAAAGAAAGGTCTCGGCCTATCCTACGCGGTCTCAAACAGAGGCGCCTGTCACCTTCAGATGGTGGACCACGACGACTCCTGGGAGATGCCTCAGAACATGGCTCCCGAAGTGGGTTTTGTCAAACCAGCCGACCGATTGGACACGAGCATCGACAAGGTCCGACTTGTCAAAGCAGCAGAGGATTGGAAATCCATGGTCGACTCGTTGACGCTATGCGTGGTAGACAGCTTTCCAGGGGGCCCAACGCCGGAAGTGATCTTCGGAATAGTTAACGCAGTCACAGGTTGGAACATGAAACCGACAGAACTGGTGAAGATCGGCGAGCGCGCAATCAATCTCTGCAGAGCCTTCAACACAAGGGAAGGCTTCTCACGCAAGGACGACACTCTCCCCGAGCGACTATCAGAGCCTCTGCCCGACGGACAGTACAAAGGCCAGAAAATCAGCAAGGGAGAGCTCCAATCAATGCTCGACAACTACTACGAACTCCGCGGCTGGGACAAGCGGACCGGAATTCCAACAGCTGCAAAGCTCAGAGAACTGGGCTTGCGTTTTGCCGAGGACCAACTGGAAGCGCTCAAGAAACTGTCATGAGGTCTAGCGTACGATAGCTCAGATTACCAAGCACAGGCTGTCTGAGCGTCACGCGTCTACACGACACGAAAACTGGACTGAGCGGTGCCTCTACGGAAGATGTGTCGAATGTCTGAGCTGAAGATTGCAGTGGATCTTGACGGAGTCCTTGCTGAGGCGATGATTGTCTGGTGTGATCTGTACAACAAGCGCTATGGCGGGAGTCTCGGGCTCGAAGACATCCGTGGTTGGGATGTCTGGAAGATCGTTAAGATCCCACGGGACCAGTTCTTCAGCCTGCTCGATAAAACTTGGCTGGATTGGGAGAAGATGCCTCCTACAGAGGACGATGTTGGAGAGCAGGTCAAACTTCTTCGCGAGTTCGGAACCGTCGATATTGTCACAGGGAGAAGTGCCCATACGGTTGGTCAGGCGAAAGAATGGTTGAAGGCGCATGAAGTTCCATACGATCGATTCGTTAGAACCGAATCCACGTTGGCAAAGATCAATCTGAACTACGACGTCTTCGTTGATGATTCTCCGGAGCTGATGAAGCTAATCGCTTCAAGATCGACAGCTCTTGGCATACTTTACACGAGGCCTTGGAACCGTGACACGCAGATGCCCACCGTGGTACGCAGGGTAATCAGATGGGCTCAGGTTCCCCCAATAGTTCGTGCCGTGAGCACGAGGCCACATGTGAGCTTCTGATCAAATTATGCCTCAAGGTGCAACTCTCGGGAAGTAACAACCAAGGGGTTTCTGGTGAATGGCGGCAATACCACAGAAAGTGATTCTCTCTTGGAGTGGTGGCAAGGACAGTGCAATAGCTTTCATGGAACTCTCACGCGACCCGCGCTACACGATTGCATCCTTGCTGACAACTATTACTGCGGGTTATGAGCGCATCAGCATGCACGGGGTTCGCGTCTCCTTACTCGAACAACAGGCTAGTTCGCTCGGCGTCCCACTGGTCAAGGTCACAATCCCCCAGGGATCAAGCAACGCACAGTACGAATCGGCGATGCGTAATGTACTGACACGCGCTCAGACGGACGGAGCGACAGCTGTCGCATTTGGAGACCTCTTCCTAGAGGACATTCGACAATATCGTGAGGAGAAGCTGTCCCAAGTAGGCATGAAAGCCATATTCCCCGTCTGGAAGAGGGACACGTGCGAGTTAGCCAATAGCTTCCTAAAGGCTGGATTCAAGGCGATTCTTGTGTGCGTGGATTCCAAGGTCCTAGGTCGGTCGTTTGTCGGACGCGCCTTTGACGAGTCGCTGCTAGCAGACTTGCCTTCTGGCGTCGACCCATGCGGAGAAAACGGCGAGTTTCACACATTCGTTCATGCTGGGCCGATCTTCAGTCACTCGATCCTCGTGAAGCCGGGAGAGACAGTGCTGCGGGAGAATCGCTTCTGGTACTGTGATCTACTGCCAGCAGAACGAGCACGTGACTTCAACTAAGCAGTTGCCGGCGTCGCTGTATATGCCTTGGTGCCTTGATTGACTAGTAGTCTGACTCGGCTAGTCAGTGTCGGTCCGATGGCGAACATCAGCACCGCTGTCGTGAGTTCGTGAACGAGTCCGAAGGGATACGGTGCAGGAGATCCAGCAAGGAATGGCACGTATAGTGACAGTATGGAGACCCACCACCTGATTCCGAGGATCCAGTTTAGAAACACTGACGTGACGATGTCATAGATCGCGGTCAGGAAAAAACCGCCAACAGCGAGTTCAACCCTTGTTATCCTTGCTCGTCTGTTCCAGAATAGCCCAGCAAGGAATCCAATGCCTGCCATGGATGCGGAGTCGATGATGGTCCAGTATCCGGCTCCGAAGTAGATGTCGCTGATGAGCATTGACATGAGACCCACAACAAATCCTGTAATCGGGCCTCCGATGATGCCCGCGGTGAGTCCGAAGAAAGCAACAGGTTTCACGTTCGGCGGACCACCAGCCAACACCACCCGAGAAGCAACGCTAAGGGCAGTCAAAGACGCCATAAGAGTCAAGGTCCTCGTGAATGACGCGTTGCTGCTGGGTTTCAATGAGCCACTCGCGACCGCTCGGAAGCCATAAAAGGGATGTAGGCTAATTAACCTAGCCTCCCTTGGTGAAAGCATGAAGCCAGTCTCTGTGGCGTTAAGCTGTTTCGTCGTAGTTGCTTTGGCGGCTTCACTTGTTGGCGTTGGCACAGTACAAGGTATGATACTCAACCAGCAGACAACGGTGAGCGTCAATATAGGAATAAACTACGGAACTGGACCTGTTGAATGGCACAACAATACCGCTGTTCCTTCCGGCGAGAATCTTCTTAACGCGACTATGAGAGTTGCCACGGTGGACTTCAAGAGCTACCCTGGCTTAGGCGAATTCGTCACGGGAATAAATGGTAGAAGTCAGGATCCTGCAGCCAGCCTGTATTGGATGTTCTGGATTTACAATCCGCAGACTCAGCAGTATGAGCTACCTTCGGTCGGTGCGGGCTCGTATCTCCTTACTTCGGATCAGACAGTGCAATGGTATCTTTCCAGTAGCACTTTAGGGCCGAACACTTCAGTCTCGCTCAACGCTCGTCTGGACACTTCAACGGACCCTCCGACGGCGGTGATCTCGGGATCAATCCACCCGACCCCGATGGCTCCTGTGAATGTGACTCTTGAGTACAGTCAGAATCAAGGGGCCAATTACCTAGAGATCGCTCGCATCACGAGCGGGGCTGATGGAACTTTCAGCTACTCTTGGAAACTTCCTGGCGGCGGGATGTTCATGATAAGAGCCGATACTCAGGGTGTGAAGAGTTCTCCAGCCACAATAGGAGTAAGCAATGGCGCCCCGGGATTCCCCTTAGAGTCGTTGCTCATAGGAAGTGCATTGGGTCTGCTCTTCTTGATCTTGCGGCGCAGAAGGCGCTCTCCCTCGCACAAGTGACAGCGTCTAGCCGGAGAGGCGCCAGTCTGTGTCTGACCTCACGACTAGGCCGTCGTGCTGCTCGCGAGGGGGCTCACACCTACTTGCGGTCTTTGAAGCGTTCTTCCTTCGAGACGTTGCCTCTTTCATGATATCCGCGAGCCTCCCAGTAGCCGTCCTCGTAGGACAGCATGAACTCAATCTTCGTGAGCCACTTAGCGCTCTTCCAAACGTACAGGTGAGGAATCAAGGGCCGAACGGGAAACCCCTGCTCAACTGGAATAGCTTCACCATTCATCTTGAAAGCAATCATGGAATCCTCAGCCATCGCGTCTACGAGCGGCACCGGAGTGGTGTATCCATCCGCACAATGGAACATCACCCACTCCGCCTCAGGTCTTACCTTGGCGAGTCTTGCAAGCTCGCGAAACCGTACACCTTCCCAAGCAACATCTTTGATTGACCACTGAGTCACGCAATGAAAATCTCTCGTCAGCTTCACCTGTGGCAAGTGCTGGAGTTCTTCGAAAGATAGGCTGAGCTCGTTTTCGACAAGGCCGCTAACCGACAGACGCCACGTCTCAAGTTTGACTCTTGGCACCCCGAGTGCTGAGTAGATTGCAAACCGCTTTGCATAGAATTGACCTGGAGCTATCGGCATTTGGGCTACCATAGTGCCTTCGACCTTGGGTAGGTGGAAAGGCGACGGAGTGTGTCAGAAAGACGTTTCGGCTCCCAACTTCCGCCCGTGTGTCCGTATAGTTCACGAACGCATAAGTTTTCACTCTGGAGCCTCCATACAGTAAGAGCTGACCGGAGTCACCCGACATGAAGGCCATTCCTCAGCTGATTGTTGAAGGCGACGTTCTGCCCGAATCATGGGAGAAGAGCCTCCTCCTGCTTCGCGAGCGAGGTATCAAGTCACGCAAAGAATCATACACGAACAAAAGTGGCGTCGACGAGATCTTGGAAGCGTCCATGAAGATAATTGTGAACGAGCCATTGAAGGAGCCAAGGATACACGTCGGCTGCGAAGGCCTGATGAGTCTCGCAGGCTACGTCGAAGAAGTACTCGACGGAATCAAGGATTCTTGGATCGGACGAGGATGGGACTACACGTACCACCGGCGCCTATTCGAGTACGATCAGGCAGGGCAGAAGACCGATCAGATCAGTCAAATCATCAAGAAACTGAAACCAACATCCTTCTCCAACAGGGCTCAAGCTGTCACCTGGATGCCGTGGAGAGACTACGACGTTGCCGGTCCACCATGCCTTCAGCGGATCTGGTGCAAGACAGTTGATGATGAATGGCTTGAGATGCACACCAGCTGGCGAAGCAGAGACGCGTACAATGCCGCATTCATGAACATGTACGCTCTGACCCTGCTTCAGAGAATGATCGCGGACAAGATCGGAGTCAAAGTGGGAAGATACGTTGATGACAGCGACAGCTACCACGTCTACGACAGGAACTTCAAGAGCCTTGAACGCTTTGCGTCTGCTGTAGAAGCTTCAAAGAAAAGTGGCCGGCCGAGTTGGATGCCGAGCGACTCGTTGAAGATTTTCACAAAGAAGTGACTTGGTCAGCCTCCCTCGGTTGGGAGTTCGGGCGGCCACAGTCGCGGCGTCGCTCCGACTCAGAAGAAGTGGGTGCTTCGTTACTGGAATCGTCTCGATGATCAGCTGTTCATCCTTGCCCTATGGCTTCAAGGAAGCTTCCCTCATCCACTCCGGTGATATCTAGCGTCTTGAGGTTGGAAACAAGACCTGCAACTATTCGGATCTGTGAACTCGGTCTTCTCAATTTCTTAGAAAGCCACTTGACGATCTCTCGGTTTGCTTTTCCCTTGACTGGAGGAGCATTAACCCGCATCAGTAGACTTCCATCGGTCTCCAATTGAAGCTTTGTCTCTTTGGCGTTAGCTACGACATGAACGACGATACGGATACCGTTCTCCGTCCTCATGATTGGTTGCTTCAAGCTACCCAGTCTTCTGGTCTCGACGTGTTGCTGCCGTGCGGACATCGTTCCTACGAAGCGAGATTCTTCACGGCTTCCAACGCAACTCGCAAGGATCGCTGCTCAGCTAGGATTTTGGCTTTCTCAGATTCCGTGAAGGATGCTCCTGGAATGGTGCCAACGATTGCGGATACCATGCCAAAGTGTGCATTGTTCTTTTGAGCTGAGACAGCTATGGCCGAGAGTTCCATTTCGGTGGAGCGACAGTTGTGTGCGTGGCAGAGTTCAAGGAATACGTCATCGGTGAGTTCAGCATAGAGTGAATCTTTCGTTATGTTCCCGCCTCTGTGATAGGCATCTGTTGCGAGTCGCCGCCCAGCGTCATCCAAAGCTTCCACGACATCCCGACTACACTCCACTCTTGGGTGCCCCTCTACAGTGATCGTGAAGTCCGGGCCGAGCTCTACCCAACGCTTACGGAATTCCTCCATAGCTCCTGAACTCCAGAAATCCAAGCGGAGAAGAGACTGGATCACTGCTCCAGTCGCGCCGATTGAGTGCGTCGCGTTGACAATATCACCCACTTCGATCGCGAGTTTTCCATCACAGTTTATGCCCCCTGCTGTACCGACACGGATAACGATCTTGCAAGGCAAGTCAATTCTGGACTTGCCCACTCGATAGCTGATGCTCGTCAACTCGTCCGAGAGCACCTCGTTCATGATGATCTGAGTCGCAGGAGCGCCCATCTGCGTTTCTACAACTAGGACTGGGGCTTCTGATGAGGCAAGTCCGATCGCCATGGCTACCCGGCCAAACTCCGGAACCGATCGTAGATCCTTCTCTGAGACATGTCGACTGGACAGTCGAGCGGCCGTCTCCGGGAGAAGGACTGGTTTCTTCAATCTTCGAGCGATGCTGTATACGCGCCTCCGGTCCCCAACTGCCAGAACAAGAGGCGGTGCACGGCCTTCGTTCTCTCTGAGGTAAGGAATGCGTTTCCAAACCTTGCGCTGGTCGGTCAAGTACGACATGACTGAGTGACGGCCCAAGAAGTGAGAGGTATCCGGGTGCTCTTCGCTCAACTGTAACGCCTGCCATTCAATTCGGTCCTCAAGTTGAAATGGATGACG
>Ga0187882_1002002_pt1 | contig 19403 bp, 8 predicted proteins | sample June2016WEW_19_1_3_FD_132991 | JGI IMG/M metagenome (GOLD analysis project Ga0187882, IMG submission 132991) | Peatland microbial communities from SPRUCE experiment site at the Marcell Experimental Forest, Minnesota, USA - June2016WEW_19_150 | ecosystem: Environmental > Terrestrial > Soil >... | reverse complement strand
TCTTGACCCGCCGCGCCAAACATGGTACAAGCTTTTCGCAATTGGCGCCAGCGTAGCTCAGTTGGTAGAGCAACTGATTCGTAATCAGTAGGTCCCCGGTTCAAGTCCGGGCGCTGGCTCCATAACATCTAGCAATCCAATCATTTACGAGATTCTTCAACAACAACTTCCAAAGCCTGCTCTTCTTGGTGACCACCCTCGGTGACGTGTGCCTGCCAAAAAGTCGATCTGGAAGACTCTGACCGAACTGATCAAGTTTGGGCTGTACAAATCACCTGGAATCTTGCGGGATTCGTACGCATCAGAGAAAGGTTGGCAGCCTTGCTACCTCCGGCTCCAGACCAGACGCGATATATTGGGTGCAGAATTGCCGAATTCTTTGCGGGCAGCCGGGTTTCAGCCGGCTCTGCGTTCGTATCGATGATGGAGCCCGCCTACTTTGGGAAGCGCAATTATCTTGCCCATCTCCGGCGGCTGCGCGACCCTGCCATCTGGAGAATCCTTTCCAAGCGAAAGGTGGCTGCGGGTTCCATGGTAATAATCAAGGTAAGAAAGCATAAGGTGCCGGAGCGAAATCTCATTCAGGATGACAACATGATTGAGACACTCTCTGCGAATCGAGCCGATGAGGCGCTCCACATAGGGCGTCTGCCACGGAGATCGGAATGCGGTCAGAACTTCGCTGATGTCCAGGCTTTTGGCCTGCGCGCTGAAGGCGGCACCATAGATGCTGTCGCGGTCTCGGAGCAGGAAGCGCGGCGCCTTGTCCCAAGGAAACGCATGCACGAGCCGTGCTGCGGCCCATTCGGCAGTCGGATGCTCGGTGACATTGAAATGCATGACGCGCCTGCGATCATGAGCCAGGACAAGAAACACGTACAGGATCCGGAAGGTAATGGTGGGTACCACGAAGAAGTCCACCGAGACCAACTGTTTAACATGATTTTCCAGAAAGGTTCGCCAGGTCTGTGAAGGCGGCTTCCGATGATTTACCATGTACTTTGCGACAGTGGCTTGGGAGACTTCAATTCCGAGCTTGAGCAATTCGCCGTGCAGCCTTGGTGTTCCCCACAGAATATTGCAAGCGCTCATGTTGCGAATCAGATCTCGGATCTCCTTCGAAGTCCTTGGTCGACCGGTCCTTCCCGGACGGCTTTTCCATTTCCAGTAGAGCCGAAATCCTTTTCGATGCCAAGCGATCACCGAAGCGGGCTTAACGAGCAGGAGGCAGTTAAGCCACTGGGACCAGAACCGGGAGAGAAGGACCCACAAAATCCGATCGGATGCCCGAAGCCGGAGCCGTTTCCTGTTGGTTCTTTGCAGGGCAGCGAGTTGGTGCCGGAGAGCCAGGATTTCCAGTTGCAGGGAGGCTCGCGTCCGTAGGGTGCATGCCAGCCCAGAGAATATCGATCTCAACACATTGCACATGGCTCAGGACGGTATCAGCGCGGAGCCGCAAGATCAATGATTTGCATCACTACAGATCTATTGGTAGGCACAACCCAAACCGAGCGGTGGCACTCCTGCTGCGAATGCAGGTAATCCCTGTTGAAACCCGCTTAAGTCTGTGGAGAACAGACGACAAGGATGCCGGAAGCAGCGTGATTAGGACCTCCTGCACAAACCGAAAGGCCCTCAGCCTGATCCCGTAAATGCAATATTTTCAATCCGGACGAAGTTTTTGGTAGGAACGGGCGTTCCAGGCTCACATAGCGGCCAACATCGTAGCCTTGCCGATAAAGCGCCAGCAGCCTTTTCTCTATCGTAGCTGTGCCGGTCATCGACCTTGGTGATGCCGGACCCGACACGGATTTAGCATTCTGTCAATAACTTGGCGTCGTCAGTCCCCGGCCAAATGGGTTGTGCGAGAAATAGTTCCGGCATAGAATGTGGGGCGCATCCGGATGGACCTGATTTCCCGGAATTCGAGCTCTACATGGAATGCAAGCTTTCAATGAGGGGTGGCGCCTCCGCACTCGTGTTCTTTTGCCTGGCGACGATCCAGGCCGGCTCGCCGACGCTCAAGGCAAATGAGCCGGATCAAAAGGCGACATCGATCTTCCTTCCGGTATTTCTGGCCGCGCCGGAAGAACATGTCACCTTTGTCGCCTCCGCTCCGTCTATCGAATTCCAGGTTAAAGCCGCGTCACCTATGAGCTCGACCCGCCCGCTGCTGGTCATCATCGATCCAAGTTCCTATTCCATTCCGCAACTGCAGCGCCGTGTCGGCGCTCTGGTCGCGGCGCTCGCCGCGGAATTGCCGGACCGGACGCAACAAGAGATTCGTGTGGGTATTCCGATCCTCGACGGGATCCTTTATGACCCTCCCGAGAGTGCCGGCGCATCATCGGCCGACACTGTGTCGGCAATCATGCGCCTCATGCCGGAAACCGAATCGGAACAGCGGAACGACCCGGGCCACATTCTGGACTTGGCGGCAGTCCTGCTCCAGAAGGCTGAAGCCGGCGCAGGGCCCGTGGATTGCCTCCTGATAGGCAAGGATCGTTCGTTCGAGGGCGATAACAGCAGCTACCTCGGGCTCGGCGCAGAGCGCCGCGTTCTGGAGGCATGCCGGCGCAAAGGGAGCATCGTTCACGGCTATCTGGAAGGCGCCGGAAGCATCGGCCCAATCTGCGCGGCCACCGGTGGCATGACGTTCGCGGCCGAAGATGAGCCGGGGTCGGTTATTCGTAAGGTGCTCGAGGCTCGAAAAAGAGGCTTTCTGCTGGAAATGCAGCCGAAAGCAGCCCTGACCCTCTGTGGAAGGTTCGTTCTCTCCCTCCGGGCGGTAGATCAGACCGGAGGCCTTCTGGATTTGCGTGCGCCGGCTGCAATCTGGCACATCCCTGATGATGCACCCGCGCCCGAGTCCGAAAGCATGCGCGAGGCGCTCGAATGGATCGGACGGGCGCAAAAAGCCGCCGAAAACGGCGATGCGGCAACGGCAGTCAGGTTCATTCAAAACAGCGTGCAGCTGGATCCGGGCAATCCCGATGTCTTTTACTTCAGTGCCAAATACGCGTCCGAGGCGGGAGAACTCGATATAGCGGAGGCACACCTGGCCAAGGTCATGGCATTTGTGCCCCGAACCGAGCGCGTGCTTGTCCTCTATGGGGAAGTGTCTCGTAAGCTTGGAAAATCGGCGGCGGCGATCGAAACACTCAAGTCGTTGCCGCCCGAGACCGTGCCCGACTCCGCACAATTCCGGTTGACGTTCGCGCGGCTACTGGCAGCGGCAGGCCGCGATGAGGAAGCTGGGAAGATTTACGCCAATCTCACAGATCTGGGTCGGGACAGCAGCCAGGCGCAGGCCGAGTACGGGTGTGTCTTATTGCGTCTCGGGCAGGAGGCGGCGGCAACAGATCAGATACAGGCAGCGCTGAGGGCAGACTCGCAAAACGTCACCGCCATGCTGTGCTCTTCGGAAATGGACTCCATCCACGGGAGGACCCAGAGGGCGCTGGAAGCCGCGCAGCGCGCGGCCGCGCTCAGGCCCGAGGACCCGGATGTTCATTTGCAGATCGGGAATATTCACGCGCGCGCTCATCAGTGGGAATCGGCGCTGACCAGCTTTGAAAACGCCGCGCATATCTTCCCGGCGCGCACCGATATTCTCCTGCATGTGGCGGAAGCGGAAATTGAATCCGGGCAGGGCCAGGAGGCCGTGCTGACCATGCGCCGGGTGCTCGCGATCAACCCGTCGGATGCAAATGCCAGCCACCAGATAGCGGGACTCTTCGCGCGCGCCGGAGCGTTCACGAACGCCGCGGCGGTGCTCGAGGACAGCGCAGCCAGGATGCCGGACAAGGCGCCGGCGTTTTATCGTGAGGCTGCCGGATTGAGGGAACGCATCGAAGAATACGGCCAGGCTTTGCTCGACTACCAAGCTGCGCAAGCGCGGCCTCCCGATCAGGCAACACAAGCCGGCCGTGATCTCTCTTCCCATCCGGCCTACTTGTCATTGATGGTGAAAGGCACCGCGGAACATTTGGGCAATTCGGTCAAGAAAGCGCCCGTGGGGCCTGGGCCCGGCATGATTGTTCCGGGAGGGCTGTTACCTCTGAGCAGCATTCTCGGACTCGATCCGTCCACCCTCCGCGACGCCGGCGCAACCGGAAAGGTGTTCTCCGCTATTCTGGACACGAAGCACTCGACGGAGGACACGGCGAAGCTCAGCCGGCTTCAGTCTGAGATCCTGGACCATTTTCGCACCTACGATCGGCTGCTTCAGTACATGAAACGAAAGAGGATCTCTCCGGCATCCACGGACGCGAAGAGGGGAAGGCAATCCTACGTTCTGCCGCTGGTCGGGGATGGGCCGGCAATCGATCAGACAAAGACATTCCTGCGCTTTTTCGGGATCAAATACTCTTCAAGCCAGAAAGGAGGACGGAGAGCGGTTTCCCTTGCGGTGAGTCACGAACCGGTGATGCAGCAACAGCAGCGGCTGCTGATCCGGCTTGGAGTCGATATCGAAGCCCCGAATCTCCGGGAACTGAGGTTTACGACCGGAGACGAGATCCTCCCATCGATTGTCGATGCAAATTTGATACAAGGGAAAATCCTCGGCCTTCAAAAATCCGATCCACGCCGTCTGCTTGCCGAGTTTTTTCGACGCCCTGACGCGATGGAGCTTTACCTGGCATTGGAGCGCTGCGCAGGGCCCGTGCGCGGCGCTTTGCTCCAAAGCTTTAGTGGGAGCGATTTGATCCCCCTGACACCAATCCTGGCGAGTTTCGGCCGCTTTCTCGACTTTAAGGACGGCCGGCTGGTTTTTCCCGGAGCATGGGAAAGCCTCATGGGCTCTTCCAATTCAGATCCCGTGAACTTATTCCGGCAGTTCGTGGCAAATGGCGGAGGCAGGCTGATGTATACCTACTACACGCTTGCCGGCGCCCCCCCTGCGGTGCAGCGTTATTTTACGGCTTCATCGCGCAACCTGGAAGAATTGACCAATCTGATTGCGCCGGAAGGCTCTGCACGCGCCTCGAAGAGCAAGACGAGCAATTGGAGTCCTGAGGCCGCGGGACTGGTTCGCATGCTTGGTGCCGACGAGCAGGGATTGATACTTCCTGTCGATTCTCGTTTTGGCCCATATCTGTTTCCCGGCCGAACCGATGCCGGGCGATCCCCGCTGCATGTTTCCCTGCAGGACTTGGCGAGCCTTGTGCAATCAAAAGGAACGTTGAACCCCGGCACCGCGCCGGTTGTCGGCGTCAGCTTCATCCAATTCCTGAAGTTTGTGCAGGATGTCCGGCCCGAGATTCTTACGGACGCCGTAATCCAAGCAATCATGCGCAGTCCTGCCGAATCCCCCGTGTGCCTTGATTTAATCTGGGATCTCCATGCGCCGCCGGACTTGCTGGTGCCGTATCTTGCCTCCTGCAGAAATGTTGCACAGACGGGGACTACGGCCTGGAACGTCAACCGCACGCGCACCAACCAGTCGATCTTTTTCCTCATTTCAGCCTTTTGCCGGAATGGAGTGATCGACACGCAGACGTGCCAGAAGCTCTTGAAGGCAGCACTCGCGAGTTTTGCCGTCGCCGAAGAATCGTCCTTTTTGGACAATGTCTCGACCTTTCTGACCGACACGCTGCTGCCTGAGCTGGGGAGGTCATTGCAGATGCCGCCCGATTCGCCGGGATTGCTGCTGGAAGCACTGGCAGGACCGGTCGGACGGCAAGTCTTTTTATTCAACGGAGCTCCGCTCGTCCAGGATGCTCACGCCGAGCAACTGCAACGCATCAAGAGTGTCATCGGGCTGCAGCATGTGGCTGCCATCGCCGATTTGCTTCAAGCCGTTCAGCTGGTCAGGAATCTCCAGACGAGCCGTGAACGGCAGGCCGACTGGCTGCGAGCGCTCGCTGCAGCAATTCGCAAGCTACCCGCTCCAGCTTTGGCAGCGACAACTTCTCAAGCCAAGGTGCCGTCGCCCGCTGCAGCAATCCGCAAACTCGCAGCACCAGCTCCAGCCTCGGCAGCGGCAACTCCTCAAAACAGGGCGCCGTCGCCACCGCCGAGCGCATACGAGGACCTCGCCAGAGAATTGGAAGTGAGGGCCGGGGACGTGCCGAGCCTCGGCGGCTACCACGCGGATTGGGTCCAGACAGTCTTGAAACAGGCCGCCGCCGTTCTGCACACGGAGCTTGGGTTGGCGTTGTTGGGCTATTGCTATGCGTACGATGGTTCTCCCCAGACGGCTGCCCTCAGTTATGATCCGGATTTTATTCGGAAACACGATTTTTACCCGCACAGGCAACCATTGCAGGCGGGTTGGTCGGGTGCAGAGCTGCTCGAGGAACAGGGCAATGAACGCGGAGGCGCCGTCGCGGGCTCGCTGGCGGGCCTGGAGATTCAATTGAATAGACTGGAAATGGCGGCATCCGCGCAGAATTTCGGCAAGTGGGGCCCGGGCAAGCTGCTGCCGGCAATGCTGTCCGGAATTCGCGTAATCAATCCGCAGCTCCGCACTGACCGGGCGCAGGAATACGTGGCCTTGTCGGTGCGCCTGGGACGCGAGCTGATGGCGTTTTGTTTGTCCGCTTCTGCAACAGGTGAATGGTGCGATCAACATCTCTCAGCGCTCCTTTCGCCATTGCGCAGGAACCAGGTTGCCGATTTCGTGACCCGCGGCGATCCCGTCGGTGCTATGGAACTGCTTTCCCCCTCGGAGTTGTTCTTCCTGGGGGAGGCTTATCTTGCCGAGGTTGCTATATTGCCTGCACGCGCCTCCCGGGGCCTGTGCGGCTACGGTTGCGGCCTCACCGCTACGTTGAAAGCCCCGGAAATCACCAGTCCTGTGCTGGAGAGGTTGCGGGAGATAATTCCGGCAGCAGGGACGGCGGAGTCAGACGCTTTTCAAAGGGAAGTCGAACAGTACGGGTGCTCCGTCTGGCGTCGTTTGGGCCTCTCGGAGGTCTCCTTGAAGTTGTGTGACTCATACGAGCGGCTGCAAAACTCTGATTTGCCGGATTTCCTGTTTGATCGTATCATTGACCTAAAGATCCGATTGGCTGAAACCGGCTATGCTGTGGGAGCGCCTGCGTCCGTTGCTGGAATGGTTGGGGAGTTGGCATTGCAGTATCTTAGCGCCAACCCGGCAACGTCCCGCGTTGGGACCTGGGATGATCTGGTGAAAGAAATCATGCGTTTGGGTCTTGCACATCAGTTCATGTGGATGGAAGAGCTGCTTAATCGTGGTTCGCTCTCCGTCTACTCGGAAATCCGGTGACAGAGAAATTCGGCGACAGGCAACGAATTGCCAGTTGAATCACAATTTGACCTGAATGCGTGCAGGCAATTCGTTGCCTGTCGCCGAATTTCTAAAAGGAGGACTCTGATGCGAGCCAGGGGCGTGATCACCGCAAGCATGTTTGCGTGGATCCTGGCCACAGTCGGGTTCATCGCCGCACAACAGCCGCAGCCTCAGAAGACGGCGACTTTTTCAGTTGAATCGCAGCTGGTACAGATATTCCTCACCGTTCAACAAGGTTCACGCCGCGTCACCGGCTTGGATGTAACCAAATTCAGTCTGGCGGAAGACGGCAAGACCCAGCCTATCGATCACATGGACAGCGAGCAGGCTCCTCTTCAAGTGGCGCTGCTTCTCGACACCAGCGAGAGCATGACCAATTCCTTGAAGGAAACCCAGGAAGCCGCCACATTGTTCGTTCAGTCTCTGAAGCCAGGCGATCGCGTTACGCTGATCCCCTTCAATTCGAGCATCCACGCGATTCCGCAATTGACGGACGATTTCGAGCCGATCCTGAGCGGGATCCGCGGCACCAGGGCAGAGTTCAAGACGAAGCTGTACGATGCAATTTTGTATGCCATGAAGGTCCTGAGCGATAAGGAGGGACGCAAGGCCATCGCAGTCTTTTCCGATGGAGAGGATACGGCGAGCACGGCTACGCTTCCCCTCGTTCTGAATGCGGCCTCACGCTACGGCTACCCGATCTATGCAGTCTGCGCCGGCTCGGAAACCAGAAATCAGGCCTACCGGCAGATATTGCGACAGATGACGGAGACAAACAGCGGTAAAGCGTACTTTGCCGAGAACTCCCGCGATCTGGGTCCGGCCTTCCTTGAGGTTTCCGCTGAGCTCAGGGCGGCCTACGTGCTCTATTACTACACTCGTCTGTCCCCTGACGATCGTTGGCATGAGCTGCTCGTGAACGTCGCCGATCCCCATTACAAGATCTTCGCGCGTAGAGGATTTTTCCTTGCCAGGGCCGGCAGCGCCGCCGCCCTTGCAAAAAACCTGGAGAAAGTGCCTGCGCAGGGTGTTGTCGACGCTGCCGCTGCAAAGGAGAGCGCCAAGGCGGCATTGAACGAAGTGATAACACCCCCCGCGGTTCCTCGTCCCGCGGACCGTGGATCGGCCGACAATTCCGACGTCACCGTTTCCACTTCGAACTCCAAGATCCCAACATTCAAGGTTGAGTCGCGCCTGGTCGAAGTGCCGGTCTTTGTGGAGTCCACGAATGGAAAGGCGCCGCCGCTGTTTGCGGCGAAGGACTTTAACATTTCTGAGGACGGCAGCCGCAGAGATGTCGCCTACTTTAAGGGCGCCCTGAACATGGAGGATCTGCCCAAGGCACGCGATCTTGCCATGAAAACTGCCGGAACGGCGTCATCTCAGGACAAGCCCTCATTAAACCCGAGCAACGGCACTGAACTGACGCTCGGCAAATACTACCTCGTGCTGGACGATGTGACGACAGACGTAACTACCTTTCCTCAAGTCAAGAAAGCCGCCGAAGATCTGGTGAGGAGATACCATAACCCGATCCAGCCCTTCACGGTCTATTTCACAAGCAAGGGGCGCGGGAGTTCACCGCCTGGCGACATCGAAACCATGGTGGCGGAAATCCGCAAGGCGAACGCTCGTTCGAACCGGGTCGCCGGCGAGCCCGATCCCATCACCGTATATGAAGCAGTCTTGATTGACAGGGGCGATCATCAAACCCAGGAATTGGGTGAACTCCGCACGGCTGCGCAGCTGTCGTTGAGATACCAAAACAGCCTCGGGACAGTCGAGGGCGCGTGTGATGCCCCGCCCGTAGCCATTCCGGCTGCCGGTGTGCGTGGGGGAGCGGTCCTTACCTGCGATCCCCAAACCAACAAACCGGTTATCCAGGCCACGCTTCAAGGCAAAGTCGCCGAACTGATCACGCGAAATGCCGGTTACGCGAACGCTGCCTTGGATGGATTACGGGAAGTCGTTGCTCTGGTCGCTGCCGACAAGGGGGATTACTCGAAGACGGTCATCTTTATCTCGCCGGGGTTTGTCACAGGCAAGCTCAGCCGGGGCGATGTGTCAAGTCCGTTGCAGAGTATTGCGGCCGAAGCCCAGCAACATCGCGTCAAGATTCTTACGGTCGACATCGGTGGAGCCGCTTCCGAAACACCGGAGGTGGAACACGCCCTCGGAGCCATGACCGATGCGCCTCAACTATTTCAGATAATGGAATCCCACGTAACCGCGTCCCAGTTCGAAAAATCATCTTCCCTGGATACGCTCTCTCTGGGGAGCGGCGCCAGACGCGTCAAGGCGGATAACGATATTGCTGCAGCCGTCAATTCTGCCTTTTCATCGAGCGGCGCGCTCTACTATCTCGCATTTCTGTCTCGACAGCCCGCCGATGGCCGGTACCACAGAATCGCGGTGTCTGTCTCCTCGCGTTCCGTGCGCCTGCGCGCGCGCCAGGGCTATTATGCGCGTCCACAGACGGAACCTGTCTCAGCGCCTGCAAGCGGCGCTTCCAATGAGGAAGTGAATGCGGTGCTGGCGAAGGCCGATGAGGCCATGAAGAACCACGACTATGCGGCTGTCGCCCATGCGCTCGAGGGGCTCAAGTGGAAATTCCAGGATAAGCCGGATTTCTGGTACAACCTGGGTGTCGCGTATTTCAATCTGAAGGACGCACTGAAGGCGGCGGAGGCGCTCCAGCAGGCCTGGGCTCTTTCCCCAGAAGATCGCATGACGGGTCTGATGCTCTCGCGCGCTTTTGCCGCTGCCGGCAATGACGACGCCGCTGTACAGACGCTGCAGACTCTGCGCGCGCGGAATCCGCTGGATCTCGAACTCCTAATTCAACTGGGAAGAGTGTACGAAGCGGCATCCAAACCCGCCCAGGCATATGAAGTTTACCGCAGCGTGCTGGACCTCAGTCCGTCGCTGCCTTTGGACTTTTACGTCGTCCTCATTCGAACCTCTGCGCTTCTGGGGCGCTATCCGGAAGCCGGCATCTTCGTCGATGCGTACCGTAGCCGCGGAGGGGCAGAGGAAGTCATTTCCCCCTGGACACGCCTGATCCGGAGATAGGTGCCGGACCCAATAAAGCCCTTGAATCCAGTAAAGAGGAAGAACGACGCGCTGGGGCGCGGCGATCCCAGCCACTCATCGGTGGTGCGACGGCAGATACATTTCCTGGGGGATCTCAGGAAAGGCGCAGTAACCTCGAAATACCATGCAATCAATTCTACCGGTCAAGGCATCATTTCGAGGCTATGGCGCCTGGCCCGAAATCAGGTCCACAAGACAAACGCCCGGCGTCAAAAGCAGGGCGTGACCCGCGTTTGGAAATTCATGAACCTGCGAGCCAGGAATGCGGGCTGCCATAAAATGGGCCTCCTTGACGGAAGGCACAACCTTGTCCTTCCCCGACGCCAGCAATGTTGTCTGCACCTGAACCTCAGAAAGGCGCGGCCTCAAATCGATTTCCTTTACAAGCTCGAGGCGGCGCCGGAAGGATGCCGCATGAACATGCCCGACAATTTCCCGAAAGCGCTCCCGATCTTCTATCATGATTCCCTCCCATTGCAGGGTGCGATCGACAAGATAGGTCTTAAGCCGTTCGACAACCTTGAAGGCCTGGAGCGGGTAGAAGACCCGTGCGAGACGAATGCGCATCCGCCGGCGATAATAGGGGAAGGCATTGACGAGCACGAGGTGCCGGACCCGTTCCGGATAGCACAAGGCATAATCCAGCGCAACGAGGCCGCCAAATGACTCTCCTACCAGCAGGATTGAACGGACCGGTTCTCTTGAGGTCTCATTGCCGAGGTCACGAGTGAGGTCCGCGAGTTCGAAGGCCGCCTTCGTTCCAAACTGCCAAGGGAGCACGCGGTATCGCGCGGACAGGGCGTCCAGCTGCCGGTAGTACAACTTTCCCGTCCCGTCCAGTCCCGGGATTAGCAGCGCCAGCGGCTTGGTGTTGTCCTTCGTGTCAGACATAGCGAATCAAGAAAAGGATTTGCTTCTTATACCGCGAAGATCCAAAGGATGACACCGTTTTCATGCGCTTTGGTATGGGTGCCGGCCTTGTTGGACTTCAGCAGAGCCTTGCAGCTATCCGGGCAGGCCTTTACGGGCGATGCTCTCCATCACTTCGCAGAAACGGTCCAATTCCGAAAGAGTCGTGAACACGTTTGGAGTGATGCGCAGGCCCTTGAACTCGGGATGCACGATGGGCACCGTGAAGATCTTGTGTTTATCCATCAGATAGGTGGCAATCGCACCGGGATCGATTCCGGTCACCTCGACATTGGTGATTCCGCAGGACTGCTGGTCGTCAAAGGATGTATTGAAGCGGATGCGAGGCACATCCTTGAGCTTGTTCATCCAATATCGCGAGAGAAAGCGCAAGCGCGCCTCCTTGCGCTTGGCACCGAGACCCTGGTGGAATAGGACGGCCTCGCCGATGGCCAACCGCGGGGCTGCGGAGTGCGTTCCGACCTCTTCGAATTTGCGAATGTCCGCACCCTCCCTTTCCTCTGCGGCCATTAACGGCCAGATCTTCTTGATCCTGTCTCGTCTCACATAGAGAAGCCCGGTCCCCTTCGGAGCGTACAGCCATTTGTGAAGGCTGGTGCCGTAATAATCGCAACCCAGGTCGGACTGCTTGAAATCGAAGTGGGCGAAGGAGTGGGCGCCGTCGACAATGACCTCCACACCCTTCCGTCCAGCCATTTCGCAAACGGCCTTGACCGGAGTGATCTGGCCCGTGAGGTTCACCACGTGAGAGATCAGAATCACGCGCGTCCGGCTGGTTATTCCCTGCTCGAATGCAGCGGTGATCGCGTCGAGATTCTTTGGCGGGATCGCAATCGGGTCTTGTTTGCGCTGAGACGACCATTTTCTGAACTGACAGCCCCACTGTCCGAATCACGGAAATCGGTCCTGTCAGCCCTTGCGCCGTAGGGTCGGAGCCATTGATAATAGACATTTGTATTTTTTGCTTGACAGGGATATATACAGTGGTCTATATGTCGGCCATCAGGTTTACCAAGGCAACAATTAGAAAGGGCTGTGCATGAGCAACAAAAATGTTCCTGCGGCTGAACTTGATGTGCTGGTCTGCCTGCAACGGCTGGGGAAAGCGACCGTGAGTGATATTCGTGAAGGCATCCGGCAGATCCGGCCCATGGCTCACGGTTCCGTCGTAAACCTCCTCAAGAGGCTCGAAGCCAAATCCCTGGTCACCAAGGCGAAAGGACCAGTGGGAAAGGCATTCGTCTATAGCACCACCCGGCACGCCGGGTTGGTACATCAAAACCTGCTGGGAAGGCTGGTGAATAGGGCGTTTGGCGGCGACAGCCTGGCGCTGGTCGCTTCCCTGTTTGAATCGAAGCCGCCGGATCGCGAGCAGATTGCCAGGCTGGAGAAGCTGTTGAATGAACTGAAAAAGAAGTAGCGCGGACGCGAGGACCATGATGGACGCGATCAATACTGCGGCTCAGGTCTGGTACCGGTACATGACGAGCGCTGCCGTGCAGGCGACCCTGCTGGCGCTGGTGCTCCTGGGAATCGTATGGGCCGGCAGGCGCCTGTCTCCAGCATTGCGCCACGCAGTGCTGATGATCGCCCTCCTCAAGTTTGTGATTCCGCCCACGCTCCCATTGCCCACCGGGCTATTCAGCCAGATCAAGCCGCATGCCTCATCGCAGTCAGCTCCGGCGATCCGCCACGTCGCGCCCATCGTCGACGATGCTCTGTGGCTTTCGGAAGATGTGCCGCCAGTCTCCGTGCCTGCGCCGGCCTCATCGATGCCATCGGCGCACAAGCACCCGCTCACGGCCAAGGCCTGGTTGATGATGATTCATCTGTTTGGCACCTTGTTGATCCTGACCCTGGCGGTTTATCAGAGGATCCGCCTGCGCAAGCTGGCGGGCAATGCAACTCCCGCGGAAGACCCTGATTTGTTGGCAATCCATGACGAGCTCTGCAAAAGCATGAAGTTGTTGCGCCGCCCGAGGCTGTTGCTTTCCAACAGGAATCATGCCCCGATGACTTTCGGGACCTGGAAGCCAGTGATTGTGCTCTCGCAGGATCTGGTGGCCGTTCTGCCCCTATCTGAGATCCGCGTGATACTGGGCCACGAGCTGGCGCACCAGCGCCGCTGGGACTTGTGGCTGAGCTGGCTGCAAGTGCCGATCGCAGCTGTCTGGTGGTTCAATCCTGTCTATTGGCTGCTTGCGCGCAAGATTCGCAGCGTGCGCGAGGACTGCTGCGACGATCTGGTCGTGGCCTCCGGTTTTGCCACAGGAGAAACCTATTGCGAAACTCTTCTGCAGTCGGCGCGGGTGGCCTCCGGAAATGCACTGGCCGGAGCATCCCTCGCCTACCTCGGTGAATCTCAACCTCTGCGCAGGAGGTTTCAACGCATCATGAGAACGAAATTCGTCACCAAGCCGAAGCTCGCCTGGGCAGGTTTGCTGATCGTGGTCTTGTTAGGACTACTGTTTCTCCCCGGGATCAGAAAACGCACGTTGCAGAGCGCTCCCGAAGACAAGGCGCCTCAGGGACGAACCGGCACGCCTGCACAAACAGCCGCCGTTCCAGAGACACCGATGCCGTTGTCGGCACCCGCAAGTGAACCGGCAAACCATCAGGTTCTCTTTCATGTCGTCGATGTCACGACGCACCGAGGAATCCAGGGGGCCTCGCTCCACGCGGGGCCGATCCTGGAGACTTCGGTGACTCTGCCGCCTCCGCTTGGCGGGGATCTGATCACCGATAAGGACGGGCGCTGTGCGGTGTCGGTACCACCTCCTACGGCAGTCACCGTGAGAGCTAATGGTTTCATCTCGCGGCGGATGCTGTTCCGTACCTACGATGATCTTCCGTCCGAATACACATTCGCGCTCGGAAAAGGTACTTCCATTGGCGGCTATGTTCACGATGAAAAAGGCGGGCCCATCAAGGATGTTCAAATCATTATTCAAGCCGGATACTTCTTTGCGCAAACACTGAAAGACACCGGCCGTGAAACGTCGAACAGTTCTCTGATTGTACAAACGGACGCAACAGGACGCTGGATCTGCAACGAGCTGCATCCCGAACTTGAATCCGTCAAACTCACCCTCACTCACCCGGAGTATGTACAGGCTGAGTATTCAACTCTGGCCATAGGTACTGCACCAGCTCCGCTCATCGTGGGCTTTGACGAACTCAAGGCTGCGAAGACGATCCTGACAATGAAATACGGTCTTTTGGTATCAGGAATTGTAAATGACGAGAATGGAAAGCCTATCGAGGGCGCATCCGTGGTTCATATCGAACGGCAGCATCGAATTTCAACGGCCATGACGGGACCAGATGGGCGGTTTCGCTTCGCCGATGGCCAGCCTGGAGATATGGCACTCAAGGTCCAGGCTGATGGGTACGCCCCTGAGATCAAGGCTATCCAGGCGGTGCCACGCATGCCGGAAATCGAGTTTACGCTGGGTAAAGGACAGATTGTAAGCGGCCGCGTCGTCGATGATGAGGGAAATCCTGTTGAGGGAGCCTCTATCTCGGTTCCAACTCCAAGCCGTGATGATGAAATCTCACCCCGATGGTGGGAGGATAAAACCGATACCCAAGGACGTTTTCAATGGACGTCCGCTCCGCCCTTTCCTCTTAGCTATATTGTGGGCGCCGACGGCTTTAGGCCAAGACCATCTTCCCCTGACGATCTTCTCAGCCTGGAGCCCGGCAAAGAGCATGAAATCAAGCTCCAAAGACTGCCGGTAATGCGCGTTTCGGGGAAGGTGATCGATGCGGCTACGAAGATGCCGATCGAGAAGTTCAGGGCTACTGCCTATCCTTCAGGTTTGACTATCGGAACATGGGTTGAAGGCAGCGATGGCGCGTTTAGCCTCTCCCTGAACGGGTTGGGTCTTTTGGGACAGGCAGCTTCCAAGTATAACATCACGATCGAGGCCTCAGGTTATCGTCCGGACAATTCGCAGACCATCGAGTTCAAGAAGGGGGACTGGAAATTCGAATTTGCTTTGGCCAGAGGCGATGGACCTTCCGGTGTAATCAAACTGCCCAACGGCGAGCCGATCCCCGAGGCGAGTGTATTTCTTTGCGGTGGCTATGTAGTTAATTCGAATCCCAGTTTCAGCCAGGAAAAGGCGCCGATTGCTCCAGAAATAAGGGGAGTCAAATCTGTCTCGACGTCGGGCAGCCGCTCCTTTGCAAGCACCGTGACCGACCAAACCGGCAGGTTTTTGCTGGCGCCGGTGCTGGACCCTCTTACAGTTATCGCTACTCATGAAAAGGGCTTCGCGTCCGTGACCGTGGAGCAACTTGCAGCCTCGCAGGTTATCACCCTGCAACCGTGGGGGCGAGTTGAAGGGGTCCTTCGAATTGGAACCAAGCCCGTCGCCGGACAGACAGTGAATTTGCGCTCGATGCTTTATGGTCGAACAGCTGTACCGCCCGGCTTTCTGGTTCTTTTTGCAGCTCAAACCGACACCGACGGGAAGTTCATCTTCCCCAATGTTCCGCCTGGCGAGTACCTCATCGCACAAATACAGTCCGCACCGGAATCTCGCGAATCTCAGCGCGTTACGGCAATTGTTCGGGCTGGTGAAACCACATCCGTACTCTTGGGCGGCAGGGGCCGTCCGGTAATCGGACGCGTCGTTGCCGCCGGCGCGGATTCACCGGTCGACTGGAAAAATGCGCGTGGCATCATGACATTGAAAGTGCCGGAGGTGTCACGGCCCGATCCGCAGGACAGGGCCGGCAATTACGTCTGGTCCCAGACGGAGGCGGCGCAAAATTGGGCCCGCGCACAGCGCAGCTATCCCGTCGCAATTGCCGCGGATGGTTCCTTCCGCGTGGAGGATATCGAGGCAGGCGCGTACGTGTTGACGATCAGCTTGCGGATCCCCAATCCGGCTCAACCGACAGGTCTTGGCAAAACCGGCCAGATCACCAAAGAATTCACGATCGGCGAGATGCCGGGCGGCCGCAGCGACACCCCTATGGACCTCGGCACACTCACGATTCAGATCACAAGCACAACACTCGATGCGGCAGCCACATGGGAGGTTTTGTACAGAGCATCATAAATAATGCCGCACGCGAAAAATCATTTCGCGCCTGCAATTGTGCCGCGCCTTCGGCGCTCCATCTCTCTGGAATCCCTATCCCGGCCTTACGGCCGGGCCTATTCATTGCCGGTCCTTCGGACCTGAATCACAACGAAACCACACTGGCGGGCACCACAGGAAGCAAGTTCCGACTAAGCCTGTGGTTTCCCCCGAAGTGGGTCTGCATATGCGCGGAAGGATTCAGCTGCGGAGGTTCGCGCTGCGCAGCAGGGCGAGATAGCGTGGGTCTGTGCGCACGGGGTCGAATAGGGGTTCCATGACAAGGTTCATGATGGTCATTGGGTCACGCTCGTCTTCCACGGCACGTCTGGCCCACTCGAGAGCCTGATCCCATTCGTCGAGGCCGGCCATGGCGAACATGAAAGATTTCGCCGGCACATAGCCGAGTTCCGCGCGCTGTTCCAGCAGTCTGACCACCTTCCAGGCTTCGTCCTGCTTGCCGGCCCGCCCGAAGATATAGGCGCGAATCCCTATCGTCAGAGGGTTCTCAGCACCAACCGCTGATGTTTTCTCCACCACCGCAAGAGCTTCCTCCGGCCGCCCGCATTGAAGGTGCACCATGCCCATGATGCCATATGCAAAATAAAACGCGGGCTCGATTTCGATTACGGCCCGGAGGTGCTTGATGGCGCGCTCATATTGCCTCAGGCAATAGATGAAATAACCGAGAACCCAGTGTGTGCCGAACGACAGAGGATCGAAGGAAAGGGTGCGCTCCAACGCAGCGATCGCTTCATCCGGACGCTCCAGAGGCCAGAGATAGAAGCTGCCCTGACGGTAAAAAACGAAGGGCGAGTTGGGGTCGAGCTCGAGGGCGCGGCAGAAGGCGCGGTCGGCGCCCTTCCAATCGAATTCGGCGATGCCCAGAAGCGTGCCCAGGATCGCGTGTCCCTCTGCAAGACCGTCGTCGATTTCCAGAGCACGGATCGTCGCTTCCTTCGCTTTGGCCAGCGCCGTTTTCGGATACTGAAAGCCATAAAGAGCGTTCAGCCAGTAAAACTCCGCCAGGCCCAAGTATGCCGGTGCAAACCTCGGATCTTCCGCCAGCGCCCGTTCGAAGCACTCTTTCGCCCTGGCATAGCCCTCCGGCGTGCGCTTCTCCTGGTAATGCCGTCCCCGGAAGTATTGTGTGTACGCCTCCGGATTGGCCGTATGACGCTTGATGAGAGGACGATCCTTGGTCAGCCGGACTCGAAGGGTATCCACGATCGCATGGGCGATGTCATCCTGAATTGCGAAAACATCCGTCATCTCACGCTCGTAGCGCTCGGACCAAAGGTGATACCCGCTGGCGATATCGATAAGCTGAGCCGTAATCCGGATGCGCGTGCCCGCTCTGCGCACGCTTCCCTCGAGGATGTTTTCGACGTTCAGCTTGGAACCGATTTCCCGAATATCCAATTCCCTGGCCCAGGCGGTAAAAGCAGATGTGCGTGCCGTTACCTGTAAGCCGGGCAACTTGGTCAGCACGTTGATGATCTCCTCTGCCAGCCCTTCGCTGAAGAAGTCGGTGTCCTTGTCGGCACTGAGATTGACGAAAGGAAGCACGGCTATAGATTTGAGCGCGAGCGCCGAGCCCTGAATCATGTGCAGGCAGGCATCGAGCGCCTGTTTCAGTTCGACAGTGCGCTGGTAGCGCAGGTTCGGGTCCTTGCGCAAACAGCGGAGGACTACCTTTTCCAGTTCGGAGGATACGCCCGTAAGCGGCTTGGGATCCTCATGTAGAACTGCGGCCAATGTGGAAAAGCTCGAGGACTTTTCGAATGCCCTCCGGCCCGAGAACATCTCGTAAAGTACGGCGCCAAAAGAGAAAATATCAGAGCGCGCATCGACCGGTTTGCCATCTGCTTGCTCCGGCGACATGTACGCCGCCGTGCCCACGATGATGTTTTGCCCCGTCAGGTTCGTCAGGCTGTCCGAGCTCGGTCCCGTCAACTCGGAAAGCTTGGCGATGCCGAAGTCCAGTACTTTCACCACTCGCGGCCCCGAGGACGCGCCGGTGATCATGATATTTGCGGGCTTGATGTCCCGATGTATGATGCCCGCGGAATGAGCCGCTGCCAGAGCGCCCGCAATCTGCACCGCATACTCCAGGGCCTCGTGGGCCGGCAGGTCCCTACTCGCGATTCTCTCCTGCAGGGTCTGCCCATGGATGTACTCCATGGCGATGAAGTCCACTCCTTCCGCCTGGCCGATGTCGTAAATGGTCACGATATTGGGATGATTCAATGCCGACGCGGCTCTGGCTTCGCGGACGAAACGGGTTTTCCGCTCGTGGTCGACGGTGGTCTCCTGGCGCAGCACCTTCAGAGCGAGGGCCCGGTTCAGGTTGGTGTCGAGGGCGCGGTAGACCACTCCCATCCCGCCCAAGCCGACTCTCTCGAGGATTTGATAGCGGCCCAGCGTGCGCCCGGTCATGGAGGGCGCTGCATCCGCGGAAGAATCACCGGCCAAAGCAGCCGCATGATCCTGAATCGCGGGAGATTCCAGGAAGTCACCGGCCGTTTCGTGATATCCGAGAAGTGATTCAACCTCCCTGCGCAACGCTTCATCACCTCCGCAAGATTCCTGGAGGAATATCTTGCGCCGGCCGGGATCAAGCTCGGAGGCTGCCTGAAACAGGCGCTCAATCTCCTGAAGGCGTCCGGGGTCCATGTTTTCTCTCAGAGCGATCCAGTTCGCGGAACAGCCAGGCCTTGGCCATTTTCCAATCGTTCATTATTGTGCTGACGGAAACTCCCAGAACTTCGGCCGTCTCCTCAACGCTCAGGCCGCCGAAGTAGCGCAACTCGACCGCACGTGCCTTCCGGTCATCCAGCGCTGCCAGCGCATGAAGGGCGTCATCCAGTTTGACCAGATCCACATCCTGTTTCGACGAAACTGCAAGGCATTCGTCCAGGGGCACTTTCAGCGCCGGGCCGCCTCGTTTCAGGCGAGCACGGGAACGCGCATGATCGACGAGAATGCGCCGCATCATCTGGGCGCATAGGGCAAAAAAATGGGCGCGC
>Ga0187882_1001995_pt1 | contig 19439 bp, 10 predicted proteins | sample June2016WEW_19_1_3_FD_132991 | JGI IMG/M metagenome (GOLD analysis project Ga0187882, IMG submission 132991) | Peatland microbial communities from SPRUCE experiment site at the Marcell Experimental Forest, Minnesota, USA - June2016WEW_19_150 | ecosystem: Environmental > Terrestrial > Soil >... | reverse complement strand
GGACGGCGAGCAAGACCGCCGATGAAGGTCCGTACGATGATTTCCGGATCTTGACCTGCCTCCGTCGCCGGATCGAGCTACTTTTTCGCAGCTACGTCCCCCTCTGTGAGACATTCGGGTTAGGAGGAAATTTCTGCTATGGTCTTTGATTTTAAAGGGCTTACATCAAAGTATTCCGGAATAAGGGTTTAGCTCGATATTTGGCTAGTCCGCAGGATTTCAGGGGCGGACTGACGCCCGGTCGCCTCAGCATTATGTTGTCAAAGAGCGCCGACGGGTGGGGCTGAGGCGGCTTCGAGGGCCGTCTGGGTTGACGGGCACAGCTCAGCTTTGCCCCAATCAGGTAAATATTGTCGCATGGGGCGGATTGGAGGTCTGTGATGTTGGTCACAGGTGGTTTGTGATGAAAAAGGGTAGAGGTCAGATTGCGGCGGTCAGCGAAAAATCCCAGGCGGTGGGCGGACGTGGAATCCCACCCTTCAAAAAACGAAGGGTGGGGCACGCGACCGGTTAGAAGTCTGTGACGCTTCGCACAGAGCGTTTGCGATGAAAAAGAGCAGTCATGCGGGGTAGCGTGAGGCAAAGTCACGCACGCCTTGGAGCATCACTGCCACTTGCTCATCGGTGTACTCCTTGTATTTTCCGTGTGCTGCGTTGTTGCGGAGGTCGAGCCACGCTGTCACACTTTTCTGGTCGAGCTTTGAGTAGATTCCTGCCGCTGCGAGTTCGGCGTTGAGTGCATCTGCTGTCTTTGGGGTCGTCCCATCAGCTTTGACTACGGCTATGCCGTGTTTGTCACAGAGTTTACGCAAGTGTGCTTCAAGCACGGAACCAACCACCACCGCTGCTGGGTCTTTGTATCCTTCCCGAGCGCCCACTTCATATCTTGCTCTTAGCCTATTCAAGAATCAACGAAGGCTTGGGCGGCGACGCTTTTTATGCTCGTCCTTCGGGGTTTTGTCGCTCATTCAAAAAGGCCGTGGCCCAGCCTTTTCGCTGGGTTGTTTTTCTCTTTCCTATCATGGAACGCGGGTGCCTCATCCTTGCGTTTTTTGCAAGCGTGGGCGGCGATGCGGCTTGCCTCGATACTACGGCGCCGATCCGTTGCACTTTATCGCGTGTTCTTGCTATTGCCGAATGCCTCTTCTCGGTCCCGCAGGGAGCCGCGACCGTATCCTCCCCGTGTTAGAACAAACTTCGGCCGTCCCTACGGGACTTGGGTCGTCGCTTCATTCCATCCCCGCGCTGAAGCCCTCCACCCCATCACGCCAAAACCGGGCCTGCTGGGAACCCCGGCGCGGGGCTAGGCTAGGACGCCCCTCCGAGGCTTATGTTCTCCTCTTCGGGGCTTGTGTTTTGATGTGAAGGCGCGGGTCCCATTGTGCGATCGGACTGCCACCCACCCTTCGCGAAAAGCACGCGAAGGATGGGGCGCCCACTGCATGGTTCTGCCAGCGCAAGGCTGCGCCACCCGCCTTCGCTAGGAGTGTCTGACGTGTAGGGGTCCTTCGACTACGTAGCTGCTTCGCTTCGCGAAGCAGCTACTCCGCTCAGGATGACATTTTATGTAGGGTACCCGCATCTTCCTCAACAACTGCGCGGGATCGTTCCTCGCAGCCCATAACCGCCCGCTTGCGCTACAATTCGCTGAGACTCTGAATCGCGAATTGCCTGGAGGCATATATGGATCTCGGATTCCCGGTGATCACCGTTGCTGTCGTCATCCTCGTCATCTACCTGCTGAGTTCCATCAAGATTCTGGCTGAATATGAGCGCGGCGTCATCTTCCGGCTGGGACGGTTGCTGCCTGCCGCCAAGGGTCCGGGCATAATCCTGGTCTTCGCCCCGGTCGACCGCATGGTGCGCATTTCGCTCCGGCAGGAGGCGCTCGAAGTTCCGCCGCAGGACATCATCACCCGCGACAACGTCACTTTGAAAGTGAACGCGGTCATTTTCCTGCGCGTGATCGAGCCCAATAAAGCCGTGGTGGAAGTCTCCAATTACGTCTACCAGACTTCGCAGTTTGCGCAGACCACGCTGCGTTCGGTGCTCGGAGAGCAGGAACTCGACGAATTGCTCGCGCACCGCGACAAAATTAACCTGCGCCTGCAGAGCATCCTCGATACGCACACCGCGCCCTGGGGCGTGAAGGTCGCCAACGTGGAAGTCAAGCAGGTGGATATGCCCGAGTCCATGCTGCGCGCCATGGCCAAGCAGGCCGAGGCGGAACGCGAAAAGCGCTCGAAGATCATCCACGCGGAAGGCGAGTTCTCAGCCGCCCAGCGCCTGGTCGATGCCGCACACCTGTTGGCGACCGAACCGATCAGCATACAGTTGCGGTATCTGCAAACGCTCACTGAAATCGGGGTCGAGAAAAACACGACCGTCGTGTTCCCCGTGCCGATCGATTTCTACTCCGGCATGCAGAAATTGCTCGCGAGCGTGCCCGCACCCGGCGCACCGGCGAAAAGCTAGAGGTCGACGCTACTTCCTATGCCCACGGCGCCGCAGGATACGGAGATCACGATTGGCACTGGCCGCATGCTGGCCATTTTTTTCGCCTTTGTCCTGGTCTGCGCCTTCTTCTTTGCGATTGGCTTTTCGCTCGGACGGAGGACCTCCATGGCAGGCGTGGGCAACCTGCTGAGCGCTCCCACTGGAACTCCGGCGACCATCGTTCGGCCCTCGGCTGCAAAAAGCGACGCTCCCCAGCCAACGCCGCAGTCTTCGTCTAACGATTTTAGCTTTTACAAAGCCGTAGGCGAGAAGAATGCCGACGCCGCGCTCACGCCTCAGAATTCGACGGCGCAACCGGCAACCCCAACCGCAGCGGCCCCAACCGCGGAAGCGCCGACAAAGGCCGCCACGGACGCCGCAACCGCGGCGCCCCCGATCGGCAGTTACTACGTGCAGGTCGCCGCGGTTACCCGGCAGGAAGACGCCGATGCGCTAGTCGAGGCCCTGAAGAAGAAGCAGTATCCAGCCTTCACCGCTTACAATATTTCCGCCGACAAATACTATCGCGTTCAGATCGGACCCTACGCCGACCTGAAAGACGCCGAAGCCATGCGCGCCCGCCTCATCGGCGATGGCTACAATCCGATTGTGAAAAAGTAGAGAAGAATTTGTAATTGGTGGCTTGTAATTTGCAATTTGAAAACCTGAGACGACAGAACATGGGATTGGGTTCAAATTACAAATCAGAAATTACAAATTACAATTCTCTCTCACCATGTCTCACGCCGCTCCCCATCTCGATCGCTTCCTGCACGCCATTGCCGATCCCACTCGCCGCCGAATTCTGCGCGCGCTCAAAGAAAAAGGCGGATGCTCCCTCGACAAGGAAACCGGGCTCTGCGCCGCCGATATCGAGCAGCGTGTGAAGCTGGCGCAGCCCACCGTTTCCCATCACATGCGAATCCTCGAAAAGGCCGGCCTGGTGGAAGCGAAGAGAGAGGGCCACTGGCGCTGGTATCGGCGCAACGAAAAGTTTATTGCGGAAATGACGCGGGGACTGAAGGGACAACTTTAGGCGGTTTGACTGCGGCTATGCTCCCGCGCCCGCCATGGAGGCTTTTTCTTCGTCGTTCTTCTCTTTCGTCTTTGCTGCAGATTTCCCTTGCCTCTGGCTCAGCCCACGCACATGTGAGATCAGGTCCGCTACCTCAAACGGCTTCGCCAGCGACGGCACGCCCTGTTCATGCAGGAAACTTCGAGTCTCGGCGTCGGTCGCCGTGGAAAAGGTCAGCAACAGCCCTTTCTCCAGACCGGGGCAGTTTTTCGCGATCCACTCGTACATTTCCTGTGCGCTGCACCCGCCCGGCATGCGGCCATTCATCACGATCACGTCGAAAGAGCCTTTACGGAGCCGCTCCTTCGTGTCATCCACGCTCATGGATGTTGTGACTTCGGCTCCCGCGCCGACCAACACGTCTCGTTCAAATTCCATCACCGCTTCTTCGTCTTCGACCAGCAGCACGCGCCCTGCCAGCAGCGACTCGCGCCGCGTGGGCGCCACCGTCTCCCGCAACGCGGGTTTCTCGCTCGCCAGCAAGCGGACTTCAATCGTCGCTCCGCCCTCTTCCCGGTTGCGGGCCACGATTTCCCCGCCATGTTCCTTGACGATCCCGTAGCAGATGCTCAAGCCCAGGCCGGTTCCCTTGCCCACCGACTTGGTGGTATAGAAGGGATCGAAAATCCGGTTCGGGTCCTTGATGCCCGGGCCGCTGTCATCGAACTCCACGCACACGAAGGCGTCTTTCTTGAACACCCGCACTTTCAGCACACCGCTGCCGCTGCCTTCCACCATCGCATCGAGCGCGTTGTTGATAATGTTCAGGAAGACCTGCTCCAATTGATGCGGATCGGCCACCACCGAGGGCACGTCCTCCGGAATTTCGCGTTCCAGCGAAACATTGTTGACCTTCAAATCGTATTCGCGCAGCGTGAGTGATTCTTCCAGTACCTGGCGCAAGTCCACTTCCTGCTTCTGCGGCTTGCGCTGGCGCGCAAAAGAAAGAAGATTCTGCACCACCCGATGCGTCCGCTGGGCCTGCTTGAACAACTTACGCACATAGTCGGCCGAACGGTGATCGAGGCCGGCGCCTTCCAACATTTGCGCGTAACCGAGGATTGCCGTCAGCGGATTGTTCAACTCGTGCGCCACGCCAGAAATCAATTGTCCGACGGCCGACATTTTCTCGCTTTGCAGTAGCTGCTCCTGCGTCCGCCGCAAGTCTTCGTATGCCCGGCAAGTCTCCTCGTAGAGCTGCACCTTCTCGACCGTAGTCGCCAGTTGCCGGCTGATGGCGACCAGCAGGTTCTCATCGTTACTCGAATAGTGCCGGTCTTCCTTGCTAGCAATACCCATGATGCCGATGGGTTTGTCCTTGCTCCAGAGCACAACCCAGATCCAGTAGGGCAACCGGTCCGCGCACACAAATTCCACCACCGCCGGTGGCAGGTGCGGTATAAAATCCTGCGTCACCACTTCCGCTCGCGAGCGCATCACCAGATCGCCCAGGCCTTCCGGAAAGACGACTTCGGCCATGCGCACGCGCGCCTCGCTTCGCGGGCCCCAACCGGCGCGCCGCCGGTAGGTGCCCTCCGGTTCCGCCGCCAGATAGACCGATCCCGTCTCCGCCCCAAACAGCGAGATCGCCTGGCGCAGCGTCAGGTTCAGAATTTCATCCAGATCGAACGACTGCGTCGCGATGACGGCCATCGCGTTGAGCGCGTTCAACTCGCGATTGCGCCGCCGCATCTCGTCTTCCGAGCGTTTCTTCTCCGTGATGTCGAGGACGAAGCCCTGATAGCGCTCAATGTTTCCGCCCGGATCGCGCGTTGCGAAGCAGCTCTGTGCCACCGTCAGCAGCGTGCCATCTTTGCGCCGCGCCGTAATTTCAAAGTTGCGCACGTAGTTGTGCGCCTCGATTTCCTTGCGGAAAGCCTCACGCTCCTCGGGGACCGCATGCAGCACGCTTCCCACGTCGAGCGCCATCAACTCGTCCCGGCTGCTGTAACCAAGCATAGTGACAAAGGCGTCGTTGCAGTCGAGCAAATCGCCATCCGGCGTCGCGACGAACACGCCTTCCTGCGCCTGCTCAAACAACATACGGTACTTTTCCTCGGCCATTTGACGCGCGGTCGTATCGTGCACCACATGGATGACGCCCTTCTGCTGGCTTCCCTGCTCCGCATACGATGAGGTCGAAATCACCGACTGCCCGCCGAAACACAGGTCTATTCCTTCCGTCAGCCCCGAGCCACGTTCGCAATACGGGCATCCGCACCAGGCACGCTTTTGCGGGAGAACCTCTTCACACAGATTGCCCAGCACATCGGCCGGCGCCTTTTCCAGCCGCTGCAGCAGGGCTTGATTTGTCTTGAGGATTCGGAAGTCCGCGTCGTGCGCCAGAATCAGATCCTGGATGGAATCGAAGGTATTCATCCACTGCCGCTGCGAGCGCAGCACCTGCTCCAGCAACCGTAGACTCTCGGCCGCAATACCCAGCGCCTGCGCCGCCGTTTCCAGAAACTCCAGTTCTTCCCGGATATGGCGCCGCCAACGTGAGCAACCGAGCGACAGCATCCCGATCACCGTCTTCTTGCCCAGCACCGGCAGCAGCACCACGTGATGAATGCCGTACTTCTTTAGCTGTTCCCGCTCTGGCTCCGGCCTCTCCGAGAGCTTGATCACCGCCGCCCGGTTTTCCTGGAGGACGCGGGCCTGCGTTTCATCCGTCCCGGCTTGCGCCATCCCTGCTTGACCCATGGCTCGCAGACATTCCGGCGACAGGCCGACATGCTGCGTTGGCGTCAGATGGTCGCCTTCCATCAAATGGAACCACGCTGCTTTCGCTCCCACTACGGCTCTCAGTTTTTCGAGCGCGGTCTGCATCATCGGGGCGTGATTCTGGCCACGCGCAATCGTGACCGTCAACTCGTTCAGCACCGCCAGCCGGCGCGTGCGCAGCCGCGAGTCGTCCAGCACCACCAGCAAGATGCTCGAACCGAACAGCACTTCCGCCAACAGGTACCCTTCACTCGGAATGCGACTGGTAAATGGAGGCCAGTGCAGATTCAACGTCAGCAGCCCCGCGCCGAACAGTAAAGGCCCCAGCCCGATACGCCCGAACCGGTACCGCAGCAGTTCGACGGCTGCCCCGGCCGCAATCAGCCGGCATGATACTTCCAACCCCAGCCCGAGGGCCTTCGAATCCGGAAAATACAGCGGCCGCATTGCGGCGCAGACCATCAGAACCCATGCAACCGCCGCCAACACCGTGAGCGCTTGCCGCGCCCGCGCCGACATCAGCGCCGCCGCTGCAAACAGCCCCATCGCCAGCACAAAGCCGGCCTGCGCGAATGCCGCCATCGGCTTCGACGCGGCGTGCAACCCACCCGCGCCCGTTACCCAAAGAAACGCCCCATAGGTGACCCAGCCCGCTCCCCACGCCAGCAGGCATCGTTCCCGGAAAACCCGGAAGAAAAGCAGACTGACCACCACCACGATCAGGGCGGCCGTTTCCCGCGCCGTTAACCGGGGGACGGTCAACACGCCAAGCGAATTCCCAAATAAACCGGCAGGACTCATAGATAAGCGCACGAAAAATAGGCGCACGAGCACCTAAGCTCTTAAATATCACGCTCGTCCCCCATCGTTACCGGATTTCCGTGTCCCGTTGGTTACTTTCGGAATGTGAAGTCGTGGCCTAAAATGAGGGATACATTCACTCAGGGCCATGCCTAACGACCGCATCCTCGTGGTGGACGACGAGGAAACAATCCGCGAGATTGTTTCCTCCATGCTCGGCGGCGCCCATTTTAAGACCCGCCAGGCGTGCAGTGGCATGGAAGCCCTCTCGATTCTGGAATCGGGCGATGAATTCGATCTCGTCCTCTCCGACCTGATGATGGCGGAAATGGATGGCATTGCCCTTTTGGAACGTGCCAAGGAACGTTACCCTGACATGCCGATCGTCATGGTCACTGCGGTTCACGACATTCAGGTCGCGCTGCAGGCTCTGCGTAATGGGGCGTACGACTATCTGCTCAAGCCTTTCGAGCGAGAGCAACTGCTGGCCACGGTGCGCCGTGCGCTTGAGAATCGCCGCCTCAAGCGCGAAAACGATGCCTATCGCACCAACCTCGAGGCGCTAGTTTCCGCCCGTACCCAGCAATTGAACACGGCGCTCTCCAGCCTGAAGGAGTCCTATGACATCACGCTCGAAGCCTTGGGCTCTGCGCTCGACCTCAAGGACGCCGAGACTGAAGGCCACTCCAAACGTGTGACCGCATTCACCATGGCCATCGCGAAAAAAATGGGCCTGTCGAAAGAAGAAATCAAGGTAATCGCATACGGAGCCTTCCTGCACGACATCGGGAAGATGGCCATTCCCGACGCCATCCTGCTCAAACCCGGCAAGCTCACGGACGACGAAATGGCCATCATGAAGGAGCATTGCTACCTCGGCCACAAGATCATCTCCCGAATCCCCTTTCTGGCGGAGGCTGCCGAGATCGTTTACGCCCACCAGGAGCGCTATGACGGATCAGGCTATCCCCGTGAACTGAAGGGCGACGAGATTCCCCTCGGCGCGCGCATATTCTCGATCGCCGACACCCTCGACGCCATGACCACGGACCGCCCCTACCGTCCCAAACAAACATTTGAGGCCGCCCGCGAGGAAATCGAACGCTGGTCCGGCCGCCAGTTCGATCCCCAGATCGTCAAGGTTTTCCTCGAAATGCCCGACAATATCTGGGAAGACCTGCGCGAAGACATCAATAGGCAGAACCAGAATGGGCAGAACCCGTCCTTCCCGAAGGTGTAACCGCGGACACCGCTGACTGAGCGTGCAGCGTTGAGCGTCCAACCCCGGCCGTCCGACGCTGACCAGCATTCCCCGTCCAGCGCCAGGCATCGTTTTATCCTCATCGCCTCATCCAACGGGACAAGTGAAGTCAATCCAAACGGCCCCACTACGGTCGTGTTCGACCGTTCTGGGGTGAATAACCGGTGCCCGCTAGAATGCGCCTGTTTCGCATCTGGCGGGCAGCCCGGGTTTTATTCTGGCGCGCCAGCCTATTCGCCAATCGCGACCTCCGGCTCAAAAAAGGCCCCCCTCGAGGTGCGCCTGGATCGCGCGCTGCAAATTCCCCATCACTGACACTCTCCGCTTTCCGCTCAACTCGGAAGCCGAGCCACCACCCACGCCCGTCCACGGCTTGACACGCATCCAAATGGTCGCGGGGGGCTCTGTCTGATTTAGAATCAAGCAGAAACGCACCTTAGCCCAAAACTCAGTTCGGACTGAGAATTGCCCCTGTGGAAGATGCACAGTCTCCATGGCTATTAAGCTGAAAATCGCGAAGGCTCGAAGCGGCGGCAAAAACCGCCTGCTGTCCCGCGATCCCATCGTGCGGATTGCCCTGCTCGCTTTTCTTTCGGCATCGCTCGTGGTGGTCGGCTTTTTTGCCTACTGGTACGTAAAGTACGACCGCATCATCGAGCAGCGCTTCCGCGGTCCGGCGTTCGCAACTGCGGCTAAGATTTTCGCTGCGCCGCCGGTGGTGAGAGTCGGATCGAAGTTGCCCGTCTCTGAAATTGCGGCGGAGCTGCGTCATGCCGGCTATTCGGAAAAGGAGGGCGAATCTCTGCTCGGCAGCTATCGTCTGCATGGCGGCTCGATTGAAGTGCTGCCGGGCCCCGAGTCTTATCACAGTCCCGAAGCGGCCACCATCACCGTCGCGGACGGAGCGGTTTCGGCCATCAACAGCCGCTCCGCCGGAGAACTTGCGGCCTATGAACTCGAGCCCCAGATGCTGGCTTCGCTGTTCGACGCCGAGCAACGCTCCAAACGTCAACTGGTGAAGTACGACGACATTCCCAAAGTTATGGTGGAAGCGGTCACAGCCATCGAAGACCGCCGCTTCTTCCAGCACGGTGGAGTCAATTTCATGCGGGTGGTCGAAGCCGCCTGGATCGACCTCACCCATCAGCGCCATCAGCAAGGCGGCTCGACGATCACGATGCAGCTCTCGCGCGCATTCTTTCTGAGCCCGGAAAAAACCTTCAAGCGCAAGCTGATCGAAATGCTGATCGCGGTGGAGTTGGAGCAGAAGTTTTCCAAGCAGCAGATTTTCGAGTTTTACGCCAACCGCGTCGACTTGGGACAGCGCGGCTCCTTCACCATCTCGGGCTTCGCCGAAGGCTCGCGCTCCTATTTCAACAAGGATCTGAAAGACATCACCCTGCCGGAAGCCGCGCTGCTCGCCGGGTTGATCCAGGCGCCCAGCTATCTTTCGCCCTATCGTCATCCCGAGCGCGCCCTCGATCGCCGCAATACCGTGATCGAGTCCATGGTCGAAACCGGCGCCATCACGCGCGCGCAAGCCGATAAAGCCAAGGCCACGCCGCTGAAGTTGGCCCCGCCGAACGTCGAGGCCAGCGACGCGCCGTACTTCGTGGATATGGTTCGCGACACCGTCGTCGGCAAACTGAACGAGCGCGAGGTCAACGAACAGGAGTACCGCATCTACACGACGCTCGATCCCGGACTGCAGCGGGCGGCCGCGCAAGCCGTCGAAACCGGCATCAAGCTGGTGGACGATCAGGTCACGAAAATGCGTACTCACAAGACGAAGGTCGGGAAGAACAAGTTTGAAACCACCGTCGCGCCCGGCCCGCAGGCGCAGGTGGCGCTCGTCGCCATGGACCCTCACACCGGCGAAATCAAGGCTCTGGTCGGCGGACGAAACTACGGAGCGAGCCAACTCAACCACGCGCTCGCCAAGCGCCCCACGGGTTCCATCTTCAAGCCGTTTGTGTACGCAGCCGCCATGAATACGGCGCTCGATGGCTCGACGACGGTAATCACTCCGACCTCCCTGGTCGCCGATCAGCCTTCGACGTTCTCCTACGGCGACCAGATCTATGAGCCGCGCAACTACAAGGAGGAGTACCACGGCGACGTCACGGTCCGCTATGCGCTGGCGCTTTCGCTCAACAACGCAACGGTAAAACTGGCGGAAGAAGTGGGTTATGACAAGGTGGCGGATCTCGCCCGGTCTGCCGGAATCGCATCGGTGAAAGCCACACCGGCAATGGCACTCGGCGCCTACGACGCCACGCCCGTCGACATGACGGCCGCCTATACCAGTTTTGCGAACGGCGGAGTGCGGCTTTCACCCATTTTCGTAAATTCCGTGCGCAGCTCCAAGGGCGACGTCATCGTCAACTTTGGGACCGAGAAGAAGCAAGTCCTCGATCCGCGCATTGCCTTCGTGATGACGAACATGCTGGAAGGAGTAATGAACTTCGGCACCGCTTACGGGGTGCGCTCCCGCGGGTTCGCCGCCCCGGCGGCAGGTAAGACCGGCAGTTCGCACGACGGATGGTTCGCCGGATACACCAGCAATTTGCTTTGCATCGTCTGGGTAGGATACGACGATTACAGCGACATTCGCCTGAGCGGCGCGCAGACTGCAGCCCCCATTTGGGCCGAGTTCATGAAGAAAGCGGTTACGTTGCCCCAGTATTCCGACGTGAAGCCCTTCACCCAGCCGGAAGGCGTGATCGATGTGCAGCTCGACAAAATCACCAACCGCCTGGCGACGCCCTCTTGTCCCGACGATTACACGATCGCCTTCGTGGCCGGCACCGAGCCTCGCGATACCTGCGACCAGAGCGGCGGTGTGCAAGGGTTCTTTTCCCGCATGTTCGGCGGAAATTCCGAGAAAGCGCTGCCTCCGGCCAGCGCCGACGGGAACCAGCAGCCCCCGACCGGTGTCCAAGCAGAGGAAGAGGCCAAGAAAAAGAAAAGTTTCTTCGGCAAGATCATTGGCGTGTTCAAGGGAGACAGCAGCTCCCAAAAGAATGACAAAAACGAGCCTGCGCCGTCTAAGAGCAGTGACAGCGGCACGCCGCCGCAATAGTAGCGTCGTAATACAGAGCGCCTTAATATAGGCCGTACTATAGAAGCCCGGTTCCGTGGTCTCAAACTTGCAAGGGACGTAACGCCATACGCTGAAAACTATGGGACTCTGAAGGTTTGTAACGTTCGGCCCGGGGGTGGATATGCTTTTCTGGATCCGCGTCAGCTCTGTGTCACTTCTCTTCGCTGCGCTTCTCGTTCTCCCATTGCAGGCTCAGAATTCCGAACAGTTGGAAGTCGGCCCTCCACCGCTGCACCGCGCCGATCCACCCGCTCCCGGAGCGACGCCCGAGCAACTCGAACAACGTGGCGACGAACTGCGCGAGAAGAAGAACTATCTCGACGCCATCGACTACTACCAGGCCGCTCTGAAAGCCGCGCCCGGCAATGTGTCCGTGTTCAAGAAAATCGGGATTTGCCAGCTTCTGATGCAGCGCTACAGAGAAGCCAGGAAGAATTTCGAGCGCGCCATCCGCGCCGATCGTAAAGACGACGTCGCTTACAACAATCTCGGCGTCGTTTATTACGAGGTGCATAACTACACCGCAGCGATCCGGTATTACGAGAAAGCGATCTCGTTGCAGAATGACGCGGCGTCCTATTACAACAACTTGGGCGCGGCATATTTTGGGAAAAAACAGTTCGACAAAGCCATCCAGAATTATTCCAAGGCGCTGGAGCTTGATCCCGACATCTTCGAGCGAAGCTCGCGCGCCGGAATTCTGGCCCAGCTTCCTTCTCCCGAAGACCAAGCCCACTACGATTACGTTCTCGCCAAGCTGTACGCTAAGTCTGGCTCGCCAGAGCGTTCGTTGCACTATCTGAAGAAGGCGATGGAAGAGGGTTACAAGGACATCAAGAACGTATATAAAGACAGCGAGTTCAGCACCCTGCGCAAAGACCCTCGCTTTGTGGAACTGATGGCCTCGAAGACGCCGGCCATCCCCGATTAGAGCAAATCCATAGTTGCTGTAGCCGCCGGCAACTGCCGAGTTGCGCTCGGCATGGACGGGCGAGGGCGCCCGTCCCCACACGAGCGGGATACAGCAACGCTGAATCCGCTCTAGATGCCGGATAACTTGCTGGCAGTAAATGAGTTAGAAGAAACGGGAGAAAATTGGAGAAACCCGCGAAACTTTCGCGGTGAAGCGGGGTTTGCAAACTCAATGCTCCTGAAAACAACAGGGTGAGTAGGGAGAACAAACGCCCACCGGCTGCCGAACCCGAGCACGCCCCAAGCAAGCAACCGGTGGGTGAATTTCAACTGAGAACTGAGAGCCGACAGCTAAAAGCCCTCAGCTTCTCTCCGAAATATATTCCTCGACTGCCTTTTTCCATTTGCCCTGCGCTTTCAGGATGTACTCAACCGCGTCGCGCGCGGCGCCGTCTCCTCCGGCGTGCGCCGTAGCCCAGTGGGCTTCGGCTTTCACCTCGGGCCGCGCGTTCTTCACCGCGACCGCCAGCCCGCATTGGCGCATCGCCGGCAGATCGATCACATCATCGCCAACGAAAGCGGCCTCGGCGGCGGTGATCCCGTCTTTATCAAGAATCTGCGCCAACACCGACGCCTTGTCCTGAATGCCCTGGTACACGTGGTCAATCTTCAGATCGCGCGCCCGCAGGGCAACCGTTTCCGAGATGCGCTTGGTGATAATCCCGGTCTTGATTCCCGCCAGGCGCGCCAGCGAAATGGCGGTGCCGTCGTGCGCGTGGAAGCCTTTGGCTTCGATCAGGCTGGCGCTCTGGAACCCGAAGCCGCCCTGTCCGCCATGCTGCGCAGACTTTTCGAGGACACTTTGCTGGACTCCAGATTGCGGGCCAGGCGCAGGGAAAATCCAGATTTTGCCGTCGGTAAGAACGCCGTCGACGTCGAAAAGAATGAGTTTAATTTTGCGGGCGCGAGCGGTAGCGGATGGTTTAGGCATCGCCGAGATTCTAGCAGGCTGCGGGAAAACTCGGGTTTCGTATCAAAGCATCTGTTCTGCGGCTTCTGCCATCGCTGCCCCTTCATCGTGGTCGTGGTAGGGCTAGCAGCCATGGTTCAACTGTTCAAGACGGCTCATTCTCCTCAATACCTCCACTGGCAGTGTCATTCATCGGAATGGAGGCGCGCTAGCCAATTAACCGCTCCGCTGGTCTCAGACTAATCGGGAAGATTCCGATCGATGTTTTGTTCGCCTCTTCTCAAATGTGAGCGGTTTGGAACAGACGGCCAGATTCTTACCGAATAAGATTATCCCGTTTCCCCTGGATGCTCCAAGTTCTTAGGCCGGAGCCCGAAAGCCGCGAGGGTTCGACATCGGAATCGGAAGCAGAATCAAATCCCAAGCGAAATTCTAGACCGCCGCAAGGCGAGAATCTTCGGAGGATTCCATGAAGAGAGCATTCCTGTTGATCGTTGTACCGGCCCTGCTGGTCGCGCTGGGGTTTGCACAGACTCCCGCGACGAGCATCAATACAGACCAGACCAACATTAAGGGTTGCCTGGGTGGCTCTGATGGTAACTACACAGTTGTGCAAGACAACACTGGCCGCATTTTCAAGATCACTACCAGCAGTGTCGATCTCAAACCACATCTGGGCCATGATGTAACCCTTATCGGGCACAGAGCCAGTGGAGTGGATCCCGCCGCTGCCGATAACAGCTTTGCCGTCACCGAACTGAACCTGATCTCCGAACACTGCGCTGCGGCCGCCGCTGCAACCACTGCGACTGCCAGCACGCCTTCGGAAACCGCCACCACACCGGCTGCGCCCGCTACTGCGCCCGCTGCCACGATCAGCACACTCCCGGAGACTGCCGTCACACCCGCTGTGACCGCCGCTGCACCCGCTGCGACTGTCACCACACCTGCGGAGACTGCCGTCGCACCCCCTGCAGCCGCCGCTCCACCTGCGGAGACTGTCGTTACACCCCCTGCAGCCGCCGCTCCACCTGCGGAGACTGTCGTTACACCCCCTGCAGCCGCCACTCCACCTGCGGAGACTGTCGTCATACCCGCTGCAGCCGCCACTCCACCTGCGGAGACTGCCAGCACACCTGCTCGACGTCCTCGGAGAATGTCAGCAACACCTGCTGCAGCCACCACTACGCCCGACGTGACTGCCAGCACGTCCTCGGGGACTGTCACCACACCTACTGCAGTCGCGACTACACCCGCTGCGACCGCCAGCACGTCCTCGGAGGCTGTCAGCACACCTGCTGCAGCCGCCACTACACCCACTGCGCCTGCCAGGAGCTGGTCCTCATGGCTCTTGATTCCGTTCGTCGTGCTGGTAGTCGTCATTGGCACGATGGTTCCTCTCATCCACAGGTGGCGAAAACGGAAAATCTTGGAGCGGACGGGCGCCCCAAATCTTTCTTTTAACCGTGAAGAGAGTTCCGACAAAAACAAGAGTGACCGGCCGGGACCACGCAAAGCTGCCTAGGCTGAGTGCAGAGTAATGAGTCCGAACTTTGGCGCCGGTGGCAACCGCTGCCGGCGCTTGGGCTGCTTTAGCGCCCAATAGAAAATCCACCCCGCAGGTGGCTTTTCTCCTTCGCCTGCCAATCGCCCGCTCGACGGTATAACGCCCGACGGAAACCGGCTCTCTACTAGATCAGGCGAACATTTTACGAAACTGCCGATTCTCGCTACAATCGCTTTCATGCCGTCCGCAGTCTCTCCTTCGCTGGCCTGGGCTCATCCGCTGGTGCAGGAGTGGTTCACCGCGCACTTCTCCACGCCGACCGAGCCACAGGAGCAGGGCTGGCCCCACATCTTCGCCGGCCACACCACGCTGATCTCGGCCCCAACCGGATCGGGTAAGACGCTCGCAGCATTCCTCGCCTGCATCAATCGCCTTGTGTGCAAGGCCCTCGCGGGCGAACTGCGCGACCGCACCGAAGTTCTCTACGTGTCCCCGCTCAAGGCCCTCGGCAACGACATCCAGAGAAATCTCGAAATCCCGCTGGGAGAAATTCTGCAAATGGCGGGTGATCGCGGGCTGCTGATGCCGGAGATCCGCACTGCCGTGCGCACGGGCGATACCTTGATGAAAGACCGGCGCGCCATGTTGAAGCGTCCGCCGCATATTCTTGTCACCACGCCCGAGTCGTTCTACATCCTGCTGACGGCGGAGAAAAGCCGCGCCATCCTGCGCGATGTCGAGACCGTGATCGTGGACGAAATTCACGCCGTCGCCGACGACAAGCGCGGCGTGCATCTCGCGCTTTCGCTGGAGCGGCTGGAAGCGCTGACCGAGCGCCCGCCCGTGCGCATTGGGCTTTCCGCGACGCAGAAGCCGATTGAGGAAGTCGCGCATTTTCTTTCAGGAAATCCTGCGGGCAACTCCGACCCCCAATTCGCTCGAAAGAAAGCCCGCCCCACTCCCGTGATCGTCAACGTTGGACACAAGCGCACGCTCGATCTCGGAGTCGAAGTCCCGTCGTCCGAACTCGGCCCGGTCGCGTCGAACGAAATGTGGGATGAGATTTACGACCGCATCGTGCAACTGGTCAATGCGCACCGCTCGACGCTGGTCTTTGTGAACACGCGCCGACTGGCCGAGCGCATTGCCCATCAGCTAGGCGAGCGGCTCGGTGAGGAAAACGTCGCCGCACATCACGGAAGCCTGTCGCGCAAGCTGCGTCTGGAGGCGGAGCGGAAGCTGAAAGAAGGCCAGATAAGAGTTCTGGTGGCGACCGCATCGCTCGAACTTGGCATTGACATTGGAACGGTCGACTTGGTGTGCCAGATCAGCTCGCCGCGTTCGATTGCGGTTGCTTTGCAGCGCGTGGGGCGGTCGGGGCACTGGCGCGGCGCGGTTCCCAAGGGAAGATTTTTTGTCACCACGCGCGACGACCTCGCCGAGTGCGCCGTGCTGGTGCGCGCGATTCGTCACGGAGAACTCGACCGCCTGATTTTTCCCGAAGCTTCGCTCGATGTGCTGGCGCAACAGATTGTAGCTTGCTGCGCGGCTTCGGGCAGCGCCGCCACGGCTAACAAATCGGGTGATCAATCCAACGACGGATGGGACGAGGATGAGTTATTTGCGCTCGTGAAGCGCGCCTATCCCTATCGCAATCTCTCGCGCCAAGCGTTCGATGCCGTCGTCGCCATGCTTTCCGAAGGAATCGCCACGCAACGAGGCCGCTATGGCGCTTACCTGCATCACGACCGCATCAATCGCAAGCTGCGGGCGCGGCGCGGCGCGCGCCTGGCCGCGATCACCGGCGGCGGCGCGATTCCCGACAACGCGCTGTTCACGGTGGTGGCGGAACCGGAAGGCGTTGTCGTGGGCACGGTGGATGAAGATTTCGCCACTGAAAGCATGGCTGGGGAAGTCATGCTGCTGGGAAACACGTCGTGGCGCATCCGTCACATCGAGTACCGGACTGGCCGTTTGCTGGTGGAAGACGCGCATGGCGCAGCGCCCGGCATTCCCTTCTGGCTCGGCGAGGGGCTGGCGCGGACTTCGGAGCTTTCAGCCCAGCTCGGCGAATTGCGGCGGGAGATCAGCGACCGCTTGCCCGGCGTGGTTCCTGTAGAAGGATGGCGGAGTTTGCCGGTAGTCGCGGACACGGTGAGTTGGCTGGGCGAAGAGTGCAGACTCGATCAGGCAGGCGCGGAACAGTTGATCCAGTACGTGATCGAGGGCCGCGCGGTGCTGGGCGATGTGCCGACGCAGGCGACGATCATCGCCGAGAGATTCTTCGACGAGGGCGGCGGGATGCAGCTAATCATCCACGCGCCCTTTGGCGGCCGCATCAACAAAGCCTGGGGACTGGCGCTGCGCAAGCGCTTCTGCCGCGGCTTCAATTTTGAGCTGCAAGCGGCGGCCACCGACAATGGCTTGAACATCGCCCTCGCCGAGCAGCACAGCTTTCCTCTGGCCGATGTTTTTCACTTCCTGAATTCCGAAACCATGCCGCCGATCCTCGAACAGGCGGCGCTAGCTTCTCCGATTTTTAAGACCCGCTGGCGCTGGGATGCCACGCGCGCCTTGGCTCTCTTGCGTTTTCAGGGCGGCAAGAAAGTTCCGCCGCAGATTCAGCGCATGCGCTCCGACGATCTGCTGGCCTCGGTGTTTCCCGATGCAGCGGCGTGCTTCGAAAATATCGAAGGCGACATCAAGATACCCGGCCATCCACTGGTCGCCGAAGTCATGAAAGACGTGCTGACCGAGGCGCTGGATATCGAAGGCCTCGCCGCTGTGCTGCGCGGAATCGAGCAGGGACGGATTCGCTGCCTCGCGGTCGACACTCCGATGCCATCGCAGTTCTCGCACGAAATTCTAAATGCGAATCCGAACGCATATCTAGACGATGCGCCGCTTGAAGAACGCCGAGCGCGAGCCGTCGAAATGCGGCGAGTGTTGCCCGCGTCGGTCCTCGAAGAAGTCGGAGCGCTCGATCCCGCAGCCATCGCGCAAGTGCAGCAGGAAGCGTGGCCAGACGTGCGCGATGCCGATGAACTGCACGATGCGCTGCATACGCTGGTAATGATGCCGGAGCGCAGTTCTCAGTTCTCAGTTGTCAGTTCTCAGCAACAGCCATCGACAGCCAACTGGAATAACTTTTTTAGCAGATTGCAGAGTGAGAATCGCGCGCTGCTGGCGGAAACCGCGGGCAGGCAATTTTGGGTGGCGAGCGAGCGCCTCGCATGGTTCCAGGCAATCCATCCCGTAGAGACGGGGCTTGCCCCATCTCGTGTGGTCACGGGGCTGTGCCCCGTCCCGGCGGGGCGGAGCCCCGTCACCACACAAGCAGACGCAGCAAGCCGCATCTCTACGATGAACTTTGATGACGCTGTGCTGACTGCGGTCCAGGGATGGGTGTCGCATCTCGGCCCAACCACAGCATCGGAAATTGGCGAGTTATTGGGACTGGCGGCTTCCGAGATCGAGCAAGCTCTACTCCGCATGGAAGCCAGCGGAGCCATTCTGCGCGGCCAGTTCCGTCCCGCCGATTCGCACCCCGCACTGTCCACTGCGCGCGAGGCCGAAACCGAGTGGTGCGAGCGCCGTCTGCTGGCGCGCATTCATCGCCTGACGGTCGCAACGTTGCGCAAACAAATCGAGCCGGTCACAGCCGCGCAGTTCATGAACTGGCTTTTGCGCTGGCAGCACCTGGCTCCGGGCACGCAGGTACGCGGCGAGCACGGGACGCTCGAAGTGATCCGCCAGTTGCAGGGGTTTGAGATTCCGGCGAGCGCGTGGGAACGGTTTGTGCTCGCGCGCCGAATCTCGGACTACGATCCCGCGCACATCGATCAGCTGTGCCTGACAGGCGCGGTCGGATGGGGCCGCTTGTCACCGCATCCCGCGACCCTTGAAGCAGCGGGAACCGATGAGAGCGGACACGAGAATCGCCGGCGAGTGATTCCGACGCGAGTCGCGCCGATTGCATTCTTCGTCCGCGAAGATGCCGACTGGCTGCGCCCGCATCATCCCGGAGCGGAGGATTCTGCTAATTCATTCTTAAGTCCCGTAGCGCAGGCGGTACTCGAACTTTTGAAGCAGCGAGGCGCGCTGTTTTTCCCCGACATGGTGCGAGCGACGGGCCGCCTCAAGGCCGAAATCGAGACTGGCCTATGGGAACTGGTCGCAGCCGGCCTCGTGACCGCCGACGGATTCGAAAACCTGCGCGCGCTGGTGACGCCGAAAAGTGCGGCTGGCAGCGGCAGCGGCAAAGCCCGCCGGCCGCGTCATGCGCCGGGACGTTGGTCGCTCTTGCACACGGAGAGCGCCGATCGCGACGCGAGCGTCGAGTCCTGCTGTTGGATGTTGTTGCGGCGCTATGGTGTGGTCTTCCGTGACCTGCTGGCGCGCGAGACGAATCTGCCGCGCTGGCGTGAATTGCAAATCGGCTACCGCCGCCTCGAAGACCGCGGCGAAGTGCGCGGCGGCCGCTTCGTCGATGGATTTCTGGGAGAGCAGTTCGCGCTTCCGGTGGCAGTAGAATCCCTGCGCGCCCACCGCAATCTGCCGCAGAATGCAAATGGCGAGCGCGTCGTCGTC
>Ga0187882_1001985_pt1 | contig 19473 bp, 20 predicted proteins | sample June2016WEW_19_1_3_FD_132991 | JGI IMG/M metagenome (GOLD analysis project Ga0187882, IMG submission 132991) | Peatland microbial communities from SPRUCE experiment site at the Marcell Experimental Forest, Minnesota, USA - June2016WEW_19_150 | ecosystem: Environmental > Terrestrial > Soil >... | reverse complement strand
GACGTTTTACGTTGACCGAACGGCTGGCTAGAGCGTCCCGATATATCGGGAAGGTCGGTAGTTCAACTCTACCCAGGCCCACCAATCAAATCTCTCACCCCGAGTCGCTTGACGATTCGCGAATTCCCCGTCACTATAATATCGGAATCTCTTCGGGCCTGTAGCTCAGTTGGGAGAGCACATGGTTTGCAACCATGGGGTCGGGGGTTCGAACCCCCCCAGGTCCACCAATCCTTTCAAGGACTTACAGCTTGATTCTGGTTTTTCGTCTACATTAGTGTAGATGATTTTGTAGATGTGTGTCCTCAAAATCGAGCTGACTCGCAGAATCAGTGGCTTGCGAACGGGCGCCTTCTGGTTGAATCAGTCGTGTAGACTGTTTCGATGACACGGTTTCTCACGGCTTTCCTTGCTTGGTTCGGCGCATTCTTACGCTCTCGGCATAATCTTGGACTTGAGCTTGCGGCCTTGCGGCAGCAGGTGGGCGTTCTCAAACGCCAGAACCCTCGACCCAAGTTGGGCCGGTGCGATCGCCTATTCTGGATGACCCTCCGACGCCTATGGTCAAGATGGGCGCGGGCGCTGGTCATCGTGAAGCCGGAGACGGTCGTGAGCTGGCATCGCGCCGGATTCCGGTGGTACTGGCGCTTCCTTTCTCGCCATCGCCCCGGCCGACCGAAAATCACCTCTGAAATTCAGAAACTCATCCGGTCGATGGCCACCGAGAATCCAACTTGGGGAGCTCCCAGGATCCATGGCGAGCTCCTCAAGTTGGGGTTCGAAATCTCTGAATGCACGGTCTCCCGCTATCTTGGCCGAATGAACCGTCCTAGAGATTCTGGCAAGCGGTGGTTAACCTTTCTCAAGAACCATCGCGAAGTAATTGCCGCGATGGATTTCTTTACTGTGCCCACGGCGACCTTCCGGGTACTTTACTGCTTTTTCGTGATAAGCCACTGCCGGCGGAGAATCTTGCACTTCAATGCCACGGAGCATCCCACCAGTCAGTGGATCGTGCAGCAGCTGCGAGAAGCCTTCCCAGAGGATAGCGCACCCAAGTACTTGCTCCTTGATCGTGATGGCAGATTCAGTGGAGACGTAGCGAGGATGCTGGAATGCCTCGGCAGCAATCTGATTCGAACGGCCTACCGCAGTCCCTGGCAGAACGGCTTGGCGGAGCGTTGGGTTGGCAGCTGTCGCAGGGAGTTGCTGGACCACGTGATCGTGCTGAGCGAATCCCATCTGCGGCGGCTCGTTCGAGAGTACCTCCACTACTACCACGAAGATCGCGTCCATGACGCCCTGAACAAAGATACGCCCACCGGGCGTGTGCTCGAGCGGAGGCAGACCGATGCGGCCAGAGTCGTGGCTGTACCGCGTGTGGGGGGCCTGCATCATCGCTATCAGTGGCAGACGGCCGCATGAAGTGTACGAGCCCCGACCGTTCCCCCTCCGTTGCTGCTTCCTTCTTAGGGGTCAACGCCTGGCATGTCAAGACTCCACCAAAGCTGCCGAAAATCCGTCTGCGCGTGCGCTCTCGTCATGTGGACAAAGGAGGGCGCGAGCTGGCGGAGACCACCTCTTTTTCTCGGGTGGTCTATTTTTGAGGACACACAGCATCCAGGAATCTACATGGGTTCTTTCATCGATGAGAGATAAAAATTCCTCTTGACAGACGAGATGTTCTCGACTAGGCTTTCCTGTTTATTGGTAATACCAATGCTAAAAGTTGTCAATAGGATTGGTAAAGCCATATTATTAGAAAACGGGTGGTCGAGAGCTGGGTTAACCTCCTGCCGCACATGGAAGGAGTCCCGCTGGTTATGCGTAGAGCGCCGAAGCCGGAAATAACTCCCTCTTGGGAGCCGATTCGCAGACTCGATATCACATCCGCCATCGTTGAACGCATCAAGGGCCTTCTGGAATCGGGGCAATTGAAGGCAGGCGGCAAGTTGCCCTCCGAAAGAGAGCTCGCTGAAATGTTAGGAGTAGGCCGCCCTTCTCTAAGGCAGGCGTTGAAGTCCCTTTCGCTTATGGGGATTATCGAAAGCAGGGTCGCCGACGGAACCTACATCAGGCCTTCTGCGTCAACGGGGCTTGCGGAGTCGCTTCACATTGCTCTCCTGCTCCAAGCAACCCCCCTCGCCAAGGTGATCGAGGCAAGAACAGTTGTGGAAGTGGCGCTCGCTGGGATGGCTGCGATTAACGCATCAAGTGAGCATTTGACCCGATTGGATCATCTACTCGCGGCCCAAGAGGTGAACGTAAGGAGTGTGGATGTCTTCAATCAGCACGACACGCGTTTTCATATCACCATCGCCGAGGCGGCTGGCAATGAAATCCTGTTAGCAGTGTCCGGGGTGCTACAAAGACTTGCGAGCGCTGGAAGACAGCGAACTGCCTATCGCGGCGATTTGAACAGAACTTTCCGAGAGCACCGCGAGATTGCTGAACAGATCCGGCGCCGTAACGTCGAGGGCGCAAGAAAGGCCATGCGCATTCACCTTAATAGCGCCATGAGCAACGTGTTGGAGTCTGACGTTATCCTGCCTAAAGAGGTCGAACCTGATGGGTGAAGAACTCTTCCAAAGCTCAAACGAACGCTGCGAAACAAGAAAACCCAAGTTCAAGAAAGCGAGCGGAAGGTCGGGGTAGGAGTGGAGGATTACGATGGCGCATCTGAACCGGGAAGGGAAGGATGTCCCGAGGGGGATGCGCACGGATAGCCTCGGATCGCAGACCGATTTGTGAGGGGGGCTGGTTGAGGTGAAAGATGCGGCCGGGAATTTGGTGCTCGCCTTTGCCTATCCTCCCACCAGCGGGGCGGGCATCTAAGAGCCCAGCACCTCTGTGGCGATATTATCGGGATCGCGACTGACACTTCAGGTTGTTGTAACAATGGCCTTTCCAAAAGTTTGTAGAACAAGATGTTATTGCAGGGATCGCCAATTATGGCTTGCGCGTGTGACGTCGGATGGGTATCTCACTCTTGAAAAGGAGAAGACTTTGAGAAAACGATTGCATTTTCCAATGATGTTCGTCGTGGGAATTGCGTTGGCCGTAATTCTCCAGGCTCAGTTTTCAGGTCTACTCTACGCGCAGGGACTGGGATCAATTGACGGAGTGATTGTGGATAGTACTGCAGCAGCGGTCCCCAGTGCCAGCATAAGGTTGACCGACATCGGCACAGGGCAGGTCCGGGAGGCGGCCACTTCCGGAGAAGGTTACTTCGACTTTCCGGATTTGCCGCCGCATCAATATTCTCTAACAATTTCCGCCAAGGGATTTCAGCAATTCGTATACAAGTCTCTTGCTTTGGAAGTTGGCCAACGCCTGTCCCTGAAACCGATATTACAGGTTGGCAGTGTAAGGGAGGTGGTCGAGGTAACCGGCACGCCTCCTCCCGTGACAACTGTCTCAAGTTCCGTATCGCAGCAGGTTGACTCGGAGCGAATCGACCGATTGCCGTTGAACGGCCGAAATGCTTTGCAGCTAGTTGGGCTGACCCCCGGCGCGCTGTATGTGGGCACACTTGGGCAATTCGGGGCGACGCAGGTCTCATTCGTGGTAGGGGGAGGACGCCAAGTCGACATGAATTTCAATCTCGACGGCGGAATTAACGTGAACGGGTTTTATAACATGGCCAATGACTATCCCAATCCCGACGCCCTTCAGGAGTTCAGGGTTAGCCAACGGGAGTATGATGCCGACGCCGGCCGGGGTGACAATCAGGTTGCAGCCGTTACGAAGTCAGGCACCAATGAGCTTCATGGAAGTGCATTCGAGTTTCTCCGTAACACGAGTCTCGATTCTCGGCCCTTCTTTGCAAACGAGGTCTCCGTATATAAACGTAACCAGTATGGTGGTAGTCTCGGCGGGCCCATTGTGAAGAACAAGGCATTTTTCTTTGTTTCGTATCAGGGAACGAAAGTGCGTGGCACCCCGGGTGAGACCAGGTACCGGACGCTCACCATGGCGGAGCGTACGGGAGATTTCTCGGCCACGTCGACGACTGCCATTAAGGATCCCGATAATCCGGGAACTAATTTCACCGACAACACAATCCCTTCCGACCGCATTAAATCCTATGCAAAAACATTCATCAGCGATTTCCTGCCCGCGCCCAACTCGGGCCCTGACTATTTCGCCTTCGCCCCTAACTATACGACTGATCAAAACCAGCTTGTTACGAAGGTTGACTATGCCCTCAGTGGCAAAGACCAGCTATCCTTTCGATACTTTTACAATGACTCGCCTCAGAGGGGTAGCGGAGTTAGCCAATTCCTCGACTCCAGTTGGCTCGCGGATCTGCCGACTCGCAACCAGAGTTGGTTACTGCGTGAAGTCCATATCTTTAGCCCGGCGTTACTAAATGATTTTGTGGCGACTTACGTCAGGAACGCCTACGGGGTAAATACCCGTAAAAATTTCTCTCTAGCCGGGCTAGGCCTGCCGGTCGACGTAGCGAACGCGATAAACAACTTCGGCCTGACCCCTGACTCGCGCCTCGGAATCGCCGGCTACTTTACTGCCGCTCAAGGTGTTCCTACTCGTGATATCGCGCCGACGTGGCAAATCAAGGACGACCTTACTTGGATCAAAGGGAAGCACACAATTAAGGGTGGCATTAACCTTTACCACAACCGGGTAAACCAGCTGCAGAACTACTTTACCGGCGGAGCCATGTATTTTTTTGGGGGCGCCAGCGGCAATGCAGCAGCAGACTTTCTTCTAGGAAAATTTGACTACTATGGTCAGATTACACCGGTGATCACTCGTCTTCGCCAAGTCCTACCAAGCGCTTATATTCAAGATCGATACCACGTAACCAAAAAGGTAACCCTCAACCTCGGCCTTCGTTGGGACCCATCTGTGGCATGGGTGTCGGAAAATGATGCACTCAGCCTCTGGCGGCCGGGCATACAGTCGACGTTATATCCGAAAATGGCTGCAGGCATGTTGTATCCCGGAGACGACGGCCTGCCACGTAGCATCGTAGGTAACCGTATGAACAATTTTGCCCCCCGAATCGGCATAGCATGGGATGTTCGCGGAGATGGCAAGACGTCAGTTCGCGTCGGCGCCGGAACCTTCTACATGCCGACGACCCGGGGTGAGGACTTCAACCGGTTTCCAATGGTACAACCTTCTTCCCTGGATGTGGTATTGTCAGGCGGCGATGCGGAAAACATGTGGGATGTGTCGCCGTATAATGGGGTGAACCCCTTCCCCATACCGAGTGTGGCTAATCCAGCGGATTTGAAGAACGTTGACTTCATTAGCGGTTCTGGGTTCACGTCGTTTGGGCTGCCCTTCAAGACGCAGTACTCAAACGAGTGGAGCTTCTCCATCCAGCAAGCCCTCGGGGAGAACTCTGTGATTGAAGCGGACTACGTAGGCTCCTCTTCACAGCATCTTTTCACTTCCACTGAGATGAATCCTGCCATTTACGTCGCGGGCGAGTCTACTACATCCAACACACAGGCGCGACGAGAATACCCTAACATGGGATCGATTAACTGCGATAACGATGCGATTAATGCCAACTACAATTCCTTGCAGATTGATTATCGGAGGCGCTATTCCAAGGGAGTCTCGGTCCTCGCCTCTTATTCTTGGTCAAAAACGTTGGGCATACATGGAAATTTCGCGGAGGGGAGCAGCGGGCCAAGGGATCCTTTCAACTGGCGGCTTGACTATGGCAGAGCCGATACAGATGTTAGACACCTTTTCGCGATATCGTTCATGTGGGAGCTGCCTTTCGGAAAACGTGCACAGTCTCCCTTTGTCCGTAATATAATAGGCGGCTGGAACCTCAATGGCATCAATACGCTTCGAACCGGATTTCCATTTACAGTCTTATCCGGAGTTGATAACTCACTTACAGGGATATTGGCGGATACGGCCGACCAGGTAGGTAATCCCACCTTACCCGGAGGGCGGAGCCGCGCTGAGCAGGTAAATGAATGGTTCAACACGGCTGCGTTCGCGACCAATGTCATCGGAACGTTTGGGACAACAGGCATCAATACGCTCACGGGCCCTGGGTTCTGGAGTATTGACTTTGGTGTAGCCAAGACGTTCAAACTGGCAGAGTCGAAACAATTCGAATTCCGAAGTCAATTTTACAATCTGTTTAACCATCCGAGTCTCGGAAATCCGGATGCGACTCAAAACTCTCCGACTTTCGGAATGATCACTTCAACGATGTCGGATCCTCGTGTAATCGAGTTTGGCGTGAAATTCGTCTTCTAGTATTCGAAGAGGTGATCGGTCACCGACACGGCGGAAATTACGCCCGGGGCTTCTATGCCCCGGGCGTATCCGCGCCAGCAGTCTTGGTGAGCGCAGTGCAAAGCGTGGTCGCACGCATGCCCCGCGCGGTGGCACGGGGCCCTAACCTGGGTAACCCAGGGCGATGCACGCAGGCAAATACCCTAAGCCAAGCTAGTTCACAAGAGGTACTTTTTCCTTTACCAAGATCACAGACTCACGACTCTTTAGGTCATCGGGAGGTGGAGGTGGTTGTGTACCAATGCCCAAGTGCAAAGTGCTTCGGCGATGTGGCACTCAGTGGGCTCTTTTGCCAGGGAAGAACTTTGCGATCGCCAATAGAAGTGGACGCTAGTTCAGGTCATGGATGGAAGGCAAGGAGATGAACAGGCGGAAATTTTTCCACGACAGCTTGGTAGGATTTGCAGGGCTATCTGGTTTGGCGACCCCATTGCGGGGCTTGGGCGGATCCTCCGGGCCTCCAACCGCGGATGCCGCTGCTAGCCTAAAATCGCATTGGCCCATACAAGGTTCGCGCTTGTTCCACGATGTGCTTGAACAAGGAACGGGTTTCTCCTTCAGTTATAGGGGCGAAGAGGCAGTTTCTACAACTTCCCCGGAGTGGCAAATCTCCACGCAAACCATAGCAGGTTCCGTGGAGACTACGTTCCGTCACTCTTCAGGGCTGACGGCCGTCCGTCGAGTGCAGGCTTATCCTGAATACGACGCGCTTGAGTACACCGTGACGTTCGAGAATGAAGGTGCCTCCACTCTTCCTGTGCTAGGCCCAATTAACGCTCTGGATCTCAAGTTCGGAAAAGAAGCTCTGATCGGAGCCCATGTGCTTTCGAGTGGAGGAGGATTGGCAGATTCGACTTATCCTCCAGAGAGCTACGCCATTCGTAAACATTGGATTGGGCCCATGACTCCCCTCGATGGGCAAATCACCCTTACGACGGAGGGTGGCAGGTCTTCCAACAAAAACCTCCCCTTTTACTTTGTTCAAAATGACCCCGAAGGCGAGGGAATTTTTGTCGCTATAGGATGGTCAGGACAGTGGAGTTCGACCATCTCAGGTGATTTCAGTGAAAATGTGTTGCGCGTTGTAGGTGGGATTCCCGATCTTCACATACGACTAAGACCTGGGGAAGGAATCCGTGGCCCGAAGATCCTGATTGGGTGCTATGCAGGGGAGCTTTCTTCCGGCTCGAACCGTCTACGCCGACTCATACGCACTCACTTCACGCCTTCGCTTGAGGGTAAGAGCGTTGAGCCCATCATGATGTATGACACCTGGTGGCATATCGGCGCACATTTTGATGAGAACCTCTTGAGACGTCTGGCTGACGCGGCCGCCGAAATCGGCCAGGAATACTTCATGCTAGACGCAGGTTGGTACGTGGGATCGGATGGCCCACAAGGTTTCAGTGGGGGCGTTGGCAATTGGGAAGAGGTCGATCGTAAGAAATTCCCCGCGGGGCTAGCGTCGTTTGCTGATTATGTGCGCTCCAAAGGCTTGAAGTTCGGGTTGTGGTTTGAACCAGAAAGGGTGGCGAAGGGAACGCTACTAGCCAATCGACATCCCGAATGGGTGTTATGGCTGCCGCCGAATGCGACTCAGAATCCTGACTTCGCAAATCCCAATTACGGCTTGCTGGACTACAGCCGGCCGGAGGTTCAGGAATGGGTGCGCAACATGTTAGACAGCTACATTCGAGAACTCGACATTCGCTATATCCGTCACGACTTCAACATTGACCCCCTTTCCTATTGGGACGGGAAGGACACAGACGTTTGTCGCGGCGTTACCCAAATACGTCATATCGAGGGATTCTATCGAGTAATAGATTGGATCCGAGAGCATCATCCGGCGACGGTGCTCGAAGCATGTTCTAGTGGTGGTCGCAGAATCGATCTTGAAACCGTCAGCAGATTCCATACTTTCTGGATTAGCGATCAAACGACCGACCCTCACATTGTCCGCTTTCATCTCGAAGGGATGAACCATTTTCTGCCCGGCAACTGCGGGCTCGTTTGCTATTCGTTACCACTGCCCACCCAACCGCAGTTCCAGGCCACTGACTTTGGCTTTCAGAGCTTTTTCGGTGGAGGATTCGGAACTGGGGGCCGAGTGGACGACTGGCCCGCAAGCATGAAGCAACAGGCACGACGGCATGTCGGTGTGTACAAGAGAATTCGGAAGTTCCTCGTAAAGGACTACTATTTGCTAGCTCCGCAGCCCCGAGACCTCTATGCGTGGGAGGCTTGGCAGTTTCACGATCCGGATACTGACGAGGGATTTGTGCAAGTCTTCCGGGTTGAGTCCGCCGAAGAGTCAAAACGCTTCGCCCTGAAAGCATTCGATTCTGGCGCCAGGTACCAGTTTTCCGATCCGTATTCCGGAAAGGCATTTCAAATGACTGGTGCGAGCGTGATTTCTGAAGGATTGGAGTTTCGCACCCCCAAAATGTCCTCGCAGATCCTGATTTACAAGCGCCTAAAACGTTCTACGTGATTCGGACCTGCATCTTGCCAAAGGAAGGGAGCCGCGGGAAACCACAGTCGCGTTCCTTGAAGAACCAAGGGAGTTTCTAATGCTTCTGGGAAACACCTCACTTTTTGGGCTTCTCGAGGCACGCCTAAATGCGGAGCCGGAGTTAACGGCACGAGTAGCTGACCGCGCGACTCCCCAGGATATTTCGGCCCTTCACCAGGCGATTTTTCAGGCAACAAAAGACCGGGTCTGTCAGTTGGGGTCCAGGGTATTACACAAGCTGCTTAAGAGTATTGCAGAAACTTCAGAGCCGACCGACGTGAGCCGTACGCAGGCCTTATATTCTGCAATCCATCGACGGCAACCCGAAGAGGCGAGGGAGCTGATGGTCGATCACCTTCTCGACGCGCGCCGTGTAATGATAGAGTCCCGGCCGGACCAAGGCGGACAGCAAACCGCTAAGATCAGCCCAATCGCGAGCTCGATTAGGAGCGGGCGATTGCGATCACGGCACTAATATGGGGCGAACACCTATTCTGATCCCGGTGCTAGTCACCGTTTTCATTATTGGGACGCATGTCCGTAATGCCCCAGCGGAAGACATGACAGCCGCAGCACGCCTCGCTGCAGACGGGCTAAAAGCGTTTGAAATGGGACAGTATCAGAAAGCCGTCAAGGCCTTAAGTATGGCCGTAAAGATGGACCCGGATAATCCTTACTATTCAATGGCTCTCGGCCAGGCCTATTTAAGCGCCGGCAAACCGAAGTCCGCGATCCCCTTACTCAAGTGGTCACTTGCCGCTTTCCCAGGAGATTTTGACATTCGCTACACATTGGCGGAAGCGTACCTGAACGCAGATGATTTTCGATATGATCTCGAGGCACTCAAGGTCTTAGCAGGTAAGCCACCACCCGAACCTATGAGGGCACCTTGGTTGTTCCTGAAGGGCTTCAGTCTCTTCAGACTCGGCCAATATGAAAATGCCGAGCCGATTTTCGGAGAATTGCTTGCGTACAAGGATATGGAAGCTCCTGCATTCTTTTTCCTAGCTAACTGCAAATTCGGGAAAGATCGCTATGAGGAGGCCTTGCCCCTCTATGAGAAAGCCATTCGCCTTGGGAGTGTTCCGGATAACAAGGCGTTGAACGCCTACTTTTACGACTATGGGCTCGCGTTATACCGATTACGCAAATTTGGAAAGGCTGCTGAGGCGTTCCGCAACTCCATTCACCTGTATCCTGACGATCCGCTGCCGCGTTTCTTCTTAGGACGTTGCGAGACGGAGCTGGGAAATATCAAGGAGGCTGTAGCGGACTATGAGTCCCTAATCGACAAGTTCCCGAATTTCGGTCCTGCTTACTACCAACTAGCTCGGCTTTATGCAAAGCAAGGGGATAAAAAACGAGCGGAGGAGTTGTTTCGTAAGGATGCCACCATTAAGAAGAATGCATCAGAAGAGGCGGAGCAACGATTGGCAAGTAAGCTGAAACTTGGCCGATAGACCGACCGAATTCTTCGGGTCATAGAGGAATAACATGCAGAAGCGCTTAAGTGCACAGGCTCTGTACAGGTTTGTCCCGCCTTGCGGGAGAAGAATCCCAGCAGTTTTTATGACCTAGCAAATGCCGGGATCCTTCGTCGTCCCGATAAGATCGGGACTCCTCAGGATGACATCCTCGGGGATTTGTCAGCAAGCTTCCAGGAGGTGAAGGTGGAGTATCGCACTCTTCCCAAGACCGGACTCAAAGTTTCGCGCCTCTCCTTCGGGACGATGACTTTCGGCGCGCAAACCGACCCAGCCACCGCGCAACGCATGGTGGAATGCTGCCTCGACGCGGGCATCAACTTCTTTGACACGGCAAATGTCTACAACCGGGGCGCGGCGGAAACTATCCTGGGCAAGGCGCTCAGGGGCCGCCGCGACAAGGTCGTCCTGGCCTCGAAGGTGCGCGGCAAGATGGGCGACGCGCCCGACGACGAGGGCCTGTCGCCCGCGGCCATTGCCAAAGCCATCGACGCCAGCCTCAACCGTCTGGGAACGGATTACGTCGATCTTTATTACCTGCATCAGCCCGACTATGCCGTGCCCATCGAGGAAACGCTCGACACCATGCAGGAGCTGGTGCGGGCAGGCAAGGTGCGCTTCCCGGCCGTTTCGAACTACGCCGCGTGGCAGGGTGTGCGAAATTCTGGGGATTTGCGAAGAGCGTGGTTACCAGCCCTATTTTATTTCGCAGCCCATGTACAACTTGCTGGCGCGCGGCATCGAGGAGGAATACCTGCCGTTCTGCCAGCGCTTCGGCGTCGCCGTCGTTCCCTACAATCCGCTCGCGGGCGGGCTGCTGACCGGCAAGCACTCACGTGAGCGGGCGCCGCTTCCCGGAACGCGCTTCGACGGCGACAAAATGTATCAGGATCGCTACTGGCACGACGACGACTTCGCCGCCGTGGAAGAGTTGCGCGCCGTCGCGCGGGAGGCGGGCAAAACCCTGGTCGAACTCGCGCTCCAGTGGCTGCTTGCGCAACCCTTGGTCGATTCCATCATCCTGGGTGCTTCGCGGGTGGAACAGCTCGAGGAGAACCTCAAGGCCGCAGAAGGCGCCCGGCTGGAGGAATCCGTTCTATCGCGCTGCGATATAGTTTGGAAGCGTCTGCGCGGCATCACGCCCAAGTACAATCGTTAGGCTGCGGCCCGCAGCGGAGATCGGTTAGTGTCCTGAATCAGAAGTTCGGTGATGAAGTCGGCCCGCGGAGCGGGCGAAAGAACGTAGCCCACGGCGTAAGAATCCGTGTGAGAACTCGATTTATGTCTCGGTTCGGGCATCCTTGTGACGCCAGGGTGGAATTCATGCGCCTCCGTTTAGGACCAGACCACCCCCGGCGGCCTCACGACGGTTCGAGGCTAGAGCTTGCCACCCCAGTCGGGAAGCGTGCGCCACAGGCGGGTGAGGTTGTAGGCGGTGCAGGCCAGGGCCAATTCGATCCCCACCCGGGCCAAGCCCCGCAAACGGAAGCGGCGCATCCCGCGTTGTTCTTTCAGCACCCCGAAGACCGGTTCCACCGTAGCCTTGCGCCGCTCATAGACCGCCCGTCCCGCTGCACTGCGCAGCTTGCGCCGCACCCTTCACCCGTCGGCCTGTGTGGAGTTCCTTGGCCAGCACGGAGTCTGGCATATAGACCTCGATGCCTTGCGCTTCCAAGGCGTGCACATTGGGCAGGGTGAAGAAACCACTGTCCGCGCTCACTTGCTGGGGCCGCTCGCCGCAGCGTTGCACTCAGTTGTTAGGGGTCTCCTTCAAGCAGCACGTCACATGATATCGAGATTTAGCGGGGCAGTATTTGACCGACTGTGGTCCGACTCGATGAAGGAGGAATTCATGTGGGTTCAGCATCGTAAAGACAGCAAGCGCGAGTCTAGGCAATACGGCAGCCGAGGATCCTCTGTTCTCAAAGAGCCTGAGGCGCGCAAGGTCCACAAGAAACCCGCATCGAGACAACGAGGCTTGGCGGAGCGCACGCAGTGCAGCTGCGGTCCCGCAGCCCCAGCACCCACTCAATGTTCCCGTAGACTCATCACGGATAGACCTCCTCTTCGCCCCCTGCTCAAGAAGTTTCTCGTCGTGATGGCTGCAGCCCTCCTGCTGCCGGCTTATATGGGTCCGCTCCAGGCGCAACCCACGCCCCCGACGGGGCCAGCCGGAATCAATGAGAAAACCTATCCAGCACCGGAATCCTCCTATGATCCTGTGGCCGATCCACGAGCCGTGGTGATCCTCGGCCATGCGCGTTTTACTGTCCTCACTCCACAAATGATCCGCATGGAGTGGGCAGCGGACGGCAAGTTTGAAGACCACCCTTCTCTTCTCTTTCTCAATCGCAGGCTTCCAGTGCCCCAATTTGACAGCAAGATGGAAGAAATCGGCGGATCGAAGCAATTGATGATCAAGACGGACAAGCTTAATTTGCGATACAAGCCCCCGTCCAATACCGACGGCAAATTTACTGCGGAGAGTCTGATCATTACTTTTGCACTGAACGGAAAACAAACGACTTGGCGTCCAGGCCAAGCGGACACCGGCAATCTCATGGGAACAACCCGCACCCTCGACGGGGCGCGAGGTGACAAGACGAAAGAGCCAATTCAGCCAGGACTGATTTCAAGGGATGGATGGACAGTTGTGGAAGATTCAACCCGGCCTTTGTTCGATTCGGCCGACTTCGGTTTTCCCCAAGGTGAACAGAGTCGGTGGCCGTGGGTGATGCTGCGGCCCCAGGGAGACCGTCAGGATTGGTACTTCTTTGGCTATGGACACGATTACAAGCATGCGTTGCGTGACTACGTGCAGGTAGCAGGAAGAATCCCCTTACCGCCTCGTTTTGCTTTCGGAACTTGGTGGTCGCGGTATTGGGCCTACAGCGATCAGGAGCTCGATGAACTGATTCAAGGGTTTCACGAGAACGATACGCCTTTGGACGTCTTGGTGATCGACATCGACTGGCACCCGACCTTCGGGATGGACTTCTCACGGAAGGATCAGTCTGGACAACCAATGGGCTGGACCGGCTATACCTGGAACAAGCTACTCTTTCCAGACCCCGACCAGTTCCTCAGACACATTCATGAGGAGGGGTTGAGGGTCACGCTTAACATGCATCCGGCATCGGGGGTGCAACCGTGGGAGGGTGCCTATCCGGCAATGGCTCGTGCCATGGGGATCGATCCGGCAACAGAGCAGTATGTGCCGTTCGACATCACAAACAAGAAGTTCGCGAGCAATTACATGGACATCCTGCATCACCCACTCGAGAAGCAGGGGGTTGACTTCTGGTGGCTTGACTGGCAGCAGGGGGCGACCACAAGCACTGCGGGGGTGAATCCGACGTGGTGGTTGAACTATGTCCATTTCACAGACCAGGAGCGCGAAGGCAAGCGGCCGCTTCTATTTCATCGCTGGGGTGGACTGGGGAATCACCGTTACCAGATCGGCTTCTCTGGGGACACTGTTTCAGTATGGGAGTCCTTGGCATTTCAGCCATGGTTCACGGCCACTGCCGCCAACGTGGCGTACGCATACTGGAGTCATGACATCGGCGGGCACATGCCAGGTGCTGTAGGTCCTGAGCTCTATACCCGCTGGGTCCAGTTTGGCGCTTTCAGCCCCATCCTGCGCACTCACACGACGAAGAATCCGGAATCCGAACGTCGCATATGGGCATATCCAGAGCCTTACTCGAGCATCATGAGGCGAACTTTCCAACTGCGCTATGCCCTCCAACCCTACATCTACACGGAAGCCCGACGGACGTACGACACTGGCGTGGCCTTCGTGGCCCCGCTTTACTATGACTGGCCTGAAGCTGATGCAGCCTATAGGAGCAGCAATGAATACCTATTTGGAAACGAGATGCTGGTGGCACCCATCACCCAACCGGTGGATACCACTTCGCAACTCGCTTCTGAGGGTGTATGGATTCCAGAAGGCGAATGGATCGAATGGCCGACCGGTAAGCACCTGACCGGACCGGCGAGTGTAACGCGCAGCTTTTCCATAGACCAAATCCCGGTCTATGTGCGCACAGGAGCCATCGTGCCCATGCAACCGGAGATGCGCTACACCGGGGAGAAGCCAGTCGATCCATTGATCATCATCGTGTTTCCGATGAAGGACGGGCAAACGTCTTCTTACGCGGTCTACGAGGATGCGAGCCAGTCAGAGGCTTACAAGCGCGGGGTTTGTGCTTGGGTTGAAATTGATTCCAGGCAAGCCGGGGACGACCTCGATGTCGATATCCAACCTGTCCGCGGTGAGTACCCAGGGAAGGTGGAGGAGCGCGGGTATGAACTGCGACTGCCGGGCGATTGGCCACCGGAGTCAGTCACTGTGGATGGGGAGCGGCTTGCCTTCGTCGGAGATGCCGGGGAGCCAGGCTGGACGTACGAAGGGAATACCCTGACCACAGTGGTGACCGTGCCGCGGATGCCCGTCTCGGCGCTTGTGCGGTTACGCGTTCACCGGCAGGGGGGACTTCTTGCTCGTCGCTCCGAGTTGGACGGATTTGCTGGCAGAATGACACGGCTACGCGGAGCATACGACACACTGAACGCTCTATGGCCACTCACCTGGTCCCCAGACTCACTGATCGATGCCATGCAAACCGGCGACAGATTGAGCTACCATCCGGAAAATATCCAACTGGAAATTACCCATCTCCCTCAAGTGTATGCGCAGGCATTAGCCTGGATTCAGGACAAGATTCAGAAGGCCAATGCGTCAGACAAAGAAGTGGCTGACATGCTGTCTGCAACCGAACCAAACTCTGACACAACACGACAACAGGAAGCTCGTTACAAGCTAATGATCCGGCGGGCTCTTATCCAGGTTCAGGACGCCAGTCAAACAGCCCAGGACAGGCACTGAAGACCACTCGTCAAGATGCGAGGCAGATGATGAGAAGACGATCATTCCTGAAGCAGGTCACAACAATTCCCACCTTGAGTGCAGTCATCCCATACATCGCCAGGAATGATTACCCTGGTGTGGGAGCGCAATCTAGCGCTCGCTTTACTCCCGGGCGTATTCTCAATGAGTACAACCACTTTCTGCCATTAGATACAGGCTTGGAAGCCTGTAGAGCCCGAAGACATAGCCAATGCCGCCTTGTACCTCACCTCCGATGAGGCCAATTATGTCACAGGGCACATTCTGGTTGTCGATGGAGGATGGACCGCAGGCTTTGTACGAGACTGGTAACGATTTTCGCTGCTCAATGGACGGGCAGCCCGACTTCTCGCCGCCGGCGCTATCGAGGAAGGGGCGGAAGTCGCACGGGGACCGAGAGTGAACACAAGCCTTTTTGCAGGCGTAGGTCTCGCCCTCGTGGCGGGCGTCACGATGGGCAACTTCCTCCTGCCCCTGAAGTGGGCCAGGAACTGGAAATGGGAGAATACTTGGCTAGTTTTTTCTTTGGTGTCGCTGCTGGTTCTTCCCCTTGGTCTGGCGTTTCTGCTCCTGCCCAACCTGGCGGCGGTCTATGCGTCGCTGCCCCTGCGCACCCTGCTTCTCCCTTTCGTGTTTGGGGCGGGCTGGGGGATTGCGCAGGTGGGGTTGGGGCTGTGCGTTAGTCGTTTCGGGCTGGCCTTGACCTTGTCTTTGCTGATTGGCGTGGGCGCGGCCTGTGGGACGATCATCCCAATGATGGTGTTACACCCCGCGACACTGGTCGAAAGCCGCGGCCTGCTGGTTCTCGCCGGAACCCTGGTGATGTTGGCGGGGGTAGCGGTGTGCGCCTGGGCTGGCTGGCAACGGGAGAAGACCGCGGGACAAGCCCCCGTAGCCGGCGGCTATGGACGGGCCGTTCTGCTGGCCGTGGTGTCCGGAGTCCTTTCTTCGCTGCTGAATTTCGCGCTGGCTTTTTGCGGAGAGATTGTCCAACGGGCGCAGGAACAGGGGGCAAGGAACGCCTTCGCGCCCTTTGCCGTCTGGCCCATCGCCCTGCTGGGCGGCCTGTTCGTCAATGTGGGATACAGTTGCTATCTATTGACCCACAACCAGACTTGGGGGCACTTCCGCCCGTTGGGTAGGGAAGTTCTTAATCCGGTGCTGATGGGCGTGATGTGGATGGGCGCCATCGCCCTGTACAGCAGCGGTTCGACCTATCTGGGGGTGCTGGGAGTTTCGATCGGTTGGGCGTTGTTCCAAATCACCATGATACTAGCAGGCAATGTCTCGGGATTGCTCACCGGAGAATGGCAGCGCTTGGAGTCACGGATCTACCGGACTAATCTCGCCGGAGTATCGGTCTTGTTTCTGGCCATCATCATCATCGGAGCGGCGGACTGGTTTGCCGGATAAGCCGCGCCAGCCGGGCGCGCTCGGGTTGCGTTAACGACAAGGAGAGAAAGGTGAACTCATCGAAGGAACTGGTCCTGCGGTTTTATCGCAGCATGGCGGAAATAAGACAATTTGAGCTGATAGCGCGCGAGATCTATCGTTCTGGACGGATGCCGGGTTTCATTCACATCTACGTCGGCGAGGAAGCGGTGGCATGGTCAGCAGCCGTCCGTGGGCGAGAACGACGCTGGAAATACGACGGATGATGTTCCTAAACTCCTCCGTGGACCATCGTATAGCTGACGGGGTCATGGCAGACCCGTTCTTGGAGAAGATCACGGAAGGCATCGAGAATCTGGACTAGGTTCGGCGGAACCTGCGTAGCAGGATTCCAGGTAAGCGGGGCAGGAGAACTAGAAATGGGAAACCTGGCGAGAACGATTGCGGATGACAATGTGCCGGGAGGCTCCGTGGCGATCTACTGGCTGGCCCAGGCCGGCTTCGTCTTCAAGAATCACGCGGGCAAGATCGTGTACATCGATCCGTATCTTTCCGAGGTCGTGGAGAGGCTGGTTGGCTTCAAGCGGATGATGGCGTGCCCTATAGCGCCGGAGGAAGTCCTGGCGGATCTCGTGGTGTGCACCCACGAACACCCCGACCATCTGGATACCGATGCTCTGCCAGTCGTTGCCCGGAACCCGCGCACGCACTTCGCAGGACCCAGCGAATGCGTCAAGGAGTTTGTGAAAATGGGCGTGCCGGAAGAACGCTGCCATTTGCTGGAAGTTGGAAAGCCGGTCAGTGTGGAAGGTATCCAGGCCCATGCCGTTTACGCCGACCACGGCGAACTGTCGCCGGACGCTATTGGGGTGGTCCTCGACTTTGATGGCATCAAGGTCTACCACACGGGAGATACCGCCTATAAGCAGGAGGCTTTCCGGGCAGTCATCGCCATGCATCCAGAGGTACTAATTCCCTGCATCAACGGGCGCTTTGGGAACTTGAATCCTGAGGAAGCGGCCCTGCTGGCACGCGATGCAGGCTCCAAGCTTACCATCGCTTCGCATTTCTGGATGTTCGTGGAACAAGACGGAGACCCAGCTTCGTTCCTGGAGTTCTGCAGCAAGCTGGCCCCCGGGGTGGGGGCGGTCGTGATGAAACCCGGAGAGCGGGTACTCTTCCGAAAACCCTGAGGTACACCGCCAGACCAAGTCAGTCACTGGCGTCTTGCTATGATCGATGACCTTATTCAGAACTTGCGCCGGGTCGAAAAGCCCACCGAGGTTTACTCGACCCCGGATGGCGCCCGCGTGCTAGTCTTGCCTTACGGTGGGCGCGTCCTGGGACTGTTCGCTTCGGGCAACGATGAGAATTTCTTTTGGACTCATCCGGCCTTGGCTGCTGCCGACACCGCCCGAGCGTTCTACGCGAGCAAGCAATGGCACAACTCGGGAGGAGATCGCACCTGGCTTGCGCCCGAGATCGATTTCTTCTTCCCAGATTTCCCCGATTTAACCAGATATTGGCAGCCGCGCGAACTCGACCCGGGAAACTACCAGGCAAGGAAGGAAAATGGTCAGCTTGAATGGGTGAATCGGCTTACCGTGACTCTGTCGCGCTCGAAGCAGGCGGTCGAGCTCGAAATCACCAAAGCCCTGGCCCCGGCTCCCAATCCGCTCCGCCACGAACACGGTCTAGCTGGCCTGGAAGGGGTCGAATATGCCGGATATACCCTGCGGACTTCGCTCCGCTTGCTTTCGAACCGCGCAGAGGACTCGCCGCTGGTAGGATTGTGGAACCTGCTGCAGTTGCCGAACGGTGGAGAGCTCTTCATCCCGACTTGCGGGAAGACAGAACCCAACATTCTTTTCGGAATGATTACCTCGGAAGACCTCAGCGTGCAAGAACATCTGGTGCGTTACAAAATGGGAGCTGCGGGCGGACAGAAGCTGGGACTTAGAGCCGTGGCCACAGCGGGAAGAGTTGGCTACTTGTACAGGGCAGGTGAAGGCTTCGCCCTGGTGATTCGGAACTTCTTTGTGAACCTGTCAGGAGAATACGTGGACGTCCCCTGGGGGAACACCGAGGACTTCGGTTATGCCGTGCAAGCGTGCAACATCAACAACGAACTAGGGAGCTTCAGTGAACTGGAGTATCACGTTCCTGCAATTGGACACGGCACGGGCAGCAGTCGCGCCGAAGATACTTCTCAGGTCTGGGCCTTCCGCGGCCCCCTGCACCAGATTCGCCAGTTCATGAGAAGCCTCCTGAGCCCCGCAGCATAAGGTGGGAGCCATCCGGCGAATCTGAAGAGCGGGCGCAACTGGTGCGGCAAGGAGAATGACCAGACAGGGATTAGCGGCAAGCAGTTTTTCAATACGATAAGAAGCAAGCCTGGGACAGTGTTCGTCCCACGAAGGCAGCTGTGACACCAATTTCGAAGGGTTGAACGAATGCGGTTCCCAGCAGTGCTCCGGAATGACCGCGTGCCAAGGCTTGTTGGGGAGCGTTCATCACTGGTTCGCCGGGGAAAGTCAACAGGAGGATGGGCACATGGACAGCCAAGGGAAGCTCGCAGGAAAGAAGGCGCTCGTGACCGGGTCGGGGACAGGCATTGGAAGGGAAGTCGCGCTGGAATTCGCCCGCCAGGGCGCCGATGTAGTCCTGCATTACGGACACAGTGGTGAAGGAGCCAAGACGGCCACTGAAGAAATCCAACGGATGGGGCGCCGGGCAACTGCCTTCCACGCGGATTTTAGGGCCGTCGAGGAGGCAGCAGAGCTCGCCGACAAAGCGGTCGATTTCCTGGGCGGGATCGACTGTTTAGTGAACAACGCCGGCATCACCATGAATAAACCTTTCCTCAAGGTGAG
>Ga0187882_1001976_pt1 | contig 19516 bp, 16 predicted proteins | sample June2016WEW_19_1_3_FD_132991 | JGI IMG/M metagenome (GOLD analysis project Ga0187882, IMG submission 132991) | Peatland microbial communities from SPRUCE experiment site at the Marcell Experimental Forest, Minnesota, USA - June2016WEW_19_150 | ecosystem: Environmental > Terrestrial > Soil >... | reverse complement strand
GGCCCGCTGCTTCGCGCGGCTGCCGGATGCCATCCTCATGGACGAGCCCTTCACGGGGCTTCACGCCGAAGCCCGCGGCAGTCTCTGGGCCATGTTCCTACGACTTCACGCCCTGCACCCCGTTCCCACCCTCATCGCGACGCACTTCCCCGAGGAGATCGCCTCCCTGGTACCCTGCCGGCTGTACACGCTGCAGGGAAAACCGGCCCGGCTGGCGCCGGCCTCCCACTGACGGTCGAGTTTTCTCGCAGACTGGGAGCCCTATCCCTTACAGGGGAGATGCCGGCCTGCCGCTCTTGACTCCCCGTTCGAACAACCCTAACCTTGAGCTCATGGATCACGGCATGCGTCCGATCCCGCAGAACATCCTCGAAGCGGTGTATCGTCTCGTGGAAACCAACAGGCTCCAGTGCCTGTGGTTCATGCGGGAGGATTATCTCCCCGCATCCGCAATCGAGATCGATCGTGTTCTCTCCGAGATCGAGCTGTACGGCGACCGGCAAGCGTGGGCAGAGGCTCGAACGATTGGCACATGGCTCTCACAGACTATCAACGCGGCATCCTAGCGCTGCTCGCCACCCACCGTATCGAGCGGCAGGAGAGCTATCTCGCAGGCGGTGCGGCACTCACCGTGGCAACCGAATCACCCCGGCTTTCACGAGGTATCGACCTTTTCCATGACACGCGAGAGGCGCTGCTTTCCACCTGGGAGGAGGACCACCGGATCCTTGCCGCAGGCGGCTACAGCATCGAGGTGAGGAGGCAGTACCCCACGTTCGTCGAGGCAGCCGTGCGCAAGGGCGGATCCGCCGTGATCGTCCAATGGGCGGTCAACAGCGCATTCCGCTTCTTTCCATTGGTTCGGGACGTCTCGGCCCTGCCGTCTCTCCACCCGTTCGATCTCGCAACAAACAAGACGCTGGCCCTCATCGGCAGGGTGGAGCCGAGGGATTGGATCGATCTCATTGCCTGCCACGATCGCATCCAGCCGATTGGACTCCTCTGCTGGGCGGCGAGCGGGAAGGATCCCGGAACGAACCCGACGCTGATCGTGAGCGAGGCAGGCCGGTCGGCCCGATACACCCAGGTCGAGATTGATGGCTTGTCGTTTGAAGAACACCCGCCCGATACCGCATCGCTCTCGGTACGATGGAAGGCCATGCTCTCCGAGGCGCGCACCATCATCGCCGCGCTCCCGACGGAAGAAGTCGGCACTTGCGTTCTCGATGCGAAGGGAAAGCTTTTCCGGGGAGATCAGGTGCAGATAGGCACCGCTCTCGCGGGTGGTATGCTGCGATTCCATCGAGGGACAATCCGCGGATCGATTCCCCGGTTCATCGAAATATAGGCATTTCTGAGAGCGTTGATTGACATGCTCCCCATTCTCCGTCTGTGCATGATAGACCTTAATAATGGGATAAGGATCTCGTTTACGGATTTATGGAATTGCTGATTGCTATTTCAGCCGTTTTGTGATACGGTAGAAGTAAGCATGGTTCAGATTTAGAAGGAGGAATCAAATGCTTCGAAGGTTTTTAATTATCCTACTCGCAATCGGTTTCATCCTAGCTGTAGGCTCTTGCACTAGCCCTGGCACTACTGGGACTGAGAATAGCAGCAACGTCGTGACTGTGGATGGCCAGTACATCACGGCCGCTACCACCTGGACGAAGGACAAACTCTACTATGTCGAGAGTTGGGTCACTGTCCAATCCGCCCTCACCATTGAGGCCGGTACGATCGTGGCCTTCGGTCCCGCTGCGGATATGACCATCGCTGCGAGCGGCCAGCTCAATGCAATTGGCACAAGCAGCAGCCCGATCATCTTCACCTCCGCAAAGGAGAGTTTCTCGGGTTACACGATTGCCGGGGTCACAGGAACCCCTGCAGCGGGGGATTGGGACCATATCGATATCGAAGGTGCAAGCTCGTCGCTTGAGTATTGCAACGTCCGCTACGGCAGCGGTGGTATTCAGGTTGCCGCGGCTCACGTGACGGTAACGAATGATACCATTACCAACAATACCACTGGCCTGGATGCATCAGGTGCGGGCAGCAACTTTGCCGTGGGTAGCAATATCTTCTATGGAAATACCCACCCCTTCCTCGCGAACACGGGTTTTTCTATCGACAATACCAATACCTTCCAGAACAGTGATGGAAGCGTCAAGAACACATACCAAGCAATCGAATTGAGGGGCGGTCAATACATCGAATCGAACATCACCTGGAATTGCACAGCGGTTGCATACACAGTCCCCGATGCTAACGGTTGGCTCAATATCCAGAATGGGTACGCCCTGACACTCGCTCCGGACGTCGTCCTCAAGTTCGGGGCTGCAGCCAGTCTTATTATCGACACCGGCGGAACCCTCAATGGTGTCGCAACCGCCAAGTTTACGTCAATCAAGGATGATACGATTCTTGGCGATTCAAACGGGGACGGAACTGCAACTACCCCCGCTGCGAATGATTGGACTGGCGTCAAGGACAATAACACTGATTTGTACTTAGGCGGCTCGAACTTCTACTACAACGCAAACTAGGAATCTCTTTTCCATTCGATTCGAGGGGCCGTTCCATGGGAACGGCCCCTTTAGTTTAAAGCGCTACATCAATGCGGAGATCGCGCGCCGCGACCTGGTGGAGAGCCTCGATGCCCTCCTCTGTCCCGTCACCTCGCCTCCCGCTTTCACACACGTCAAGCCGTCGAGGATGAATGGCCTTTCTCCACCGCGGGCTGGGCATGGGGTCCTCGTCAGCCCATCGTGACAAGGACCTCGTTCACGGAGCCGGCGGATTGCGCGGGAATCGCGCCCCGCACCGGCTTGCCGTTCAGGCTGACCGATGCGACGCCTTTTGATACGCCCTTCGGATTCTCCACCCTGATGTTGTAGGTTGCCCCGCGCCAGCGCCGGCGCACGTCGAAAGCCTTCCACCCACAAGGAATACAGGGATCGATCACAAGGCCGTCGAAGCTGAGCCGGACGCCGAGTATCCACCGCGTGGCAGCCGTGTAGTTCCAGCCCGCCGAGCCCGTGAGCCAAGGGTGCCGCGCCCTGCCGAAGGCCGGGTGCTCCCTGCCGTAGACGAACTGGCAATAGGCGTAGGGCTCAGCCTCGCGCACCTCGATCTTGTCGTTCTGGTTGTAGGGGAGGAGGGAGTCGTAGAACTTCATCGCCCGATCGCCCCGGCCCAGCTTGCACTCGGCAATGACCGCCCAGGGGTTGGGATGGCTGAAGATGGCGCCGTTCTCCTTGATCCCCTTGTAGACCCTGCCCACGAAGCCTATCTCATCATTGGGCTTGGAGAAACTGGGCTGGAGGAGGTGCAGGCCGTACTCGGAGAAAAGGTGCTGGTCCACCGAGTCCATGGCTAAAAGGGCGTGCTCGCGAGGTGCGGCATCAGATACGACGGCCCAGGTGTTGCTCTCCATGAAGATCGTGGCTTCGGGGCTCGCCTGCGTGCCGATCTTCAGTCCGGAAGCAGTTGTGCCGCGTGCGTACCATTTGCCGTCCCAGAGCTCGCGCTCGCAGGCGGTCCGGACCTTGTCCGCCATGGCGCGGTACTTCGCCGCATCGTCCTTTTTCCCAAGGGCATCGGCGGCCTCGACGAAGGACAGCAGGGCCCAGTGATGGAGAAAGGCCACCATCGCGCTCTCGCCGCCGCCCAGATTGAGGCAGTCGTTCCAGTCAGCGCGCAAACCGAGGCAAATGCCGCTTTTCCCCACGTGGGCGGCGGAGAAGTCCAGAGCGCGCTTCATGTGCTCCCAGACCGTCGCTTCGCCCTCGTCACAGAAGGGGATGACCTCATCGAAAAAAGGAAGGTCGCCGGTTTCCTTCACGAACTCGCAGATGGAGGGGACGATCCAGAGGTGATCGTCGGAGCAGGCGTGTTCGATGCCGTGAATATAGCTCGTCTTTTCCGGGGCATGAGCGATTGTGGGGCTCTTGAACGCGGGCTTTTTCTGCTTCTCGGGATCGAACCAGTCCGGGTCAAAGAGGTGCAGGCCGTATCCCAGACTCACCTGACCGTTGAGGAGCTCGCGGATGCGCTGACGGACCTTTGTCGGGTTGGTGGCGACGCAGGCCATGATGTCCTGGCTCGTGTCCCTGAACCCGAGGCCCGTGCGGCCGCCCACCTCGATGAATGAGGCAAAGCGCGACCACACCACGCATGTCTCGGCCTGGTAGAGCGTCCAGATGTTGACCATGGTGTCGAGGCCCTGGTGGGGAGTGGCGGCCTGGTAGATGGCGCACTTCTCCTCCCAGTAGGCCTTAAGATCGGCGAAGGCCGCGTCAACAGCCGCGAGCCTCGAGTACTTGGCCTTCACTACCCTGCCAGTTGCTCTATCCCCGTAGCCGAGCATGAAGATCAGGCGCTTCTCCTCGCCGGGCGAGAACCGGATCTTCTTGTGGAGGGAGCCGCAGTGGTTGCCGGTGAGCTCAGCGCTGGAGGAGCAGGCTCCCCGCTCGACGGCAATGGGATTTGTCTCTGTTCTGTAGGGGCCGAGGAATGAGTCACGCATCGTATCAAAGCCGTCGGGCTCAAAGCTTGATGCGTGGAAGTGGTAGGTCCAGGGCTCGTAATGGAAGTCGTACTCGACCACTCCTTCGGCGCAGCTCGATCCAGCGGCGTACAGGCTCATCTGGAGGTTCTGATTGTCGATCTCGATGTGATGGAAGGAGAACTCGACATAGGAAAACAGGCTCAGCTCTCGCGGCGTGGAGCCCGTATTCCTGACTCTGACGTCCCAGAGCTCGACGTCGTCCTCCCGGGTGATGAAAATCGTCTGCTCGGCTTCGATGCCCTTATACAATGCGCGGTACTTCGAGTACGAAAGGCCGTGGCGGCATTCGTACTGCGCCTTGTCGAGCGGCTTCCCCACCGGCTGCCAGGAAATGCTCCAGTAATCGCCGTCAGCATCATCGCGGATGTACACATAGTGGCCCGGCCTGTCCAGGGGCACCCCGTTGGGCCGAAAGCGCGTGATGCGGCCGTGCTCGGCGTGCTTGTAAAAGGAATATCCGCCCGCGTTGTGGGAAAGCACGGCGCACATATTGCGGACGCCAATGTAATTCGTCCAGGAAACCGGTATGTCAACCCGGTCTATGACGTATTCCCGATTCTCGTTGTCAAAATAGCCGTAGCGCATGACAGCCCTCCCGAACCGAACAAGATCAAACCCCTGGCAAAAGAAATCTGATAAATGCGTGGATTATGGCGCCCGCGATTGTATCACAGCGGGGTGTTTCTCGGCAGGCGGGAGCTTGTATCCGACCTCCACCGCCAGCTTCGGGAGCATTCGATCAAGGAGGCAGAACCAGGGCCCGTGCCTCGCGCTCGAAAAAAGCCTTGCACTCCGCCCAGTCGAAGGGTTCGAGCATCTTGGGCATCGGTTCCGCCTCGGCATCGTCGAAATAGGTCAGGCTGAGGAGCACCTGGTAGTCCGAGAGGCCGTTTTGACCGAACTTCCGCGGCAGCCATTCGAAGTAGTCCTTGAGCACTGGTCCGTCACGAAGGATCGTGTAAAGATCGACAAAATCCTTGCGGCTTCCCCGATTGGTGACGTCGAGGAGCTTTATCAAGGCGATGTCACGCGGGTCCGCGACTTTGAAAAACTTGTACGGCGCCGGGTCGAACAAGAACGGATCATGGACTTGAAAAAAAGACATCTTCACGCTTCCGGCCAGAACCGTTAGTGTGCGTTCTCCCGACTGCAGGGTCTCGCACGCGGTGATTGCGGCGAGCGCCTTATGCAGGGATCCGGTTTCCATCCCAGCGGTCCGGAAGAAATCGAAATCCTCCGAACGGCGGTGGCCCAGTTGCAGCGCCAGACCGGTTCCGCCGGCCAGGGTCCATCCCGACAGGCTTTCCGGGGGGTCGGCGCCTATACGGGCCAAGAGCTCGCGGCTTGCGGGCGGGAGGGCTTTTTCGTGCATGACACTCCTTCCAATCGGAGCATGGCGCGCCAGAATCGCTCCGCTTTCGGTGACGGCATTCGGATGTCCGACACGATCCCGAGGAATCGATCCCGACCGAGATACGTTGAGAGGGCCAGGATGTCCGCGATCTTCCCGTATTGGATCACCCGGCCGACGATCCACTGAGGATAGCGCTTCACGTCACCCTGTCCGATCCTGCGATCCCAGAACAGCCTGCCGATGCGTTGTCCCAATTGCGCCTCGGACTTGCATGCGTTTCCCTGCTTCAGAGGACGCCACACAATCTCAAGGCGATAACCAAGGGCGGTAGCCAGCCTGCGCAGGGTGGCGAGCTCGAAGCGGTTCCAGCCGCTTTCATACCGTGACACGGTTGCCACCGAAGTGCCGGCCAGCCGGGCCAGGCGGGAGAGAGGCATCCTGCGAGTTTTTCTCAGGCGACGCAGATCAGCGGAAACACCATCCTGTATCATTAATTTATCATATATGATAATAGAACTATAATCAAGGTGATCCTCAGGGCACGTAGGTCGGCGCCCACGTCGGGTTCATTCGAGTGCAAACCCTGGCGGGTTCTAGGCGCTCGCTAGAGATCAGTTCCGTTCCTTGACGAAAATCTGCCGAGGGAAAATAATCTGCAAATGAAAGCCGCCGACAAGTCATTGCTCGACTGGCAGGTTGGCTGGACCGCCGATCCCGCGCAATCACCCGAACGTTTCGTTCCCGCCGCCGTGCCGGGCGCCGTGCAACTGGACTGGGCGCGCGCCGAAGGGTGGCCGCCCTGCTGGTACGGCGACAACTTCCGCCAGTATGCCTAGATGGCGGAGAAGTTTTGGGTTTATCGGACCGCTCTTCCGCGCGTTCCGCTGGCTACGGAGGAGCGCCTGTTCTTCGTGTCGCGCGGCGTGGATTACGAGTGCGAGGTGCGCATCAATGGCAAGGCGCGCCACCACCAGGCAGGCATGCACACGCCGTTCGAGATGGATCTCACGGCTGAAGCCAAGGGCGGAACGCTGGAAGTCGTCGTTTTCCCCGCGCCTTTTGGCGAATCGCAACCACTCATCGAACGCCGGCCGCGCGCAGACTGCAAACCGCCGGTTGCCTACGGCTGGGACTTTCACCCGCGCCTGATCCCGCTGGGCATTTGGGACGACACCTCTCTCGTTGTGCGGCCCGCGGCGCATCTGCGGCGGGTATATCTGTTCTACACGCTGGCCCCGGATTTTTCCGCCGCCGCGCTGCACTTGGAGGTTGATATGTCCGGCCACGGCCGTGTGAGGTGGCAACTCACCGACGACGCCGGCGTTGTTGTCGTACGTGCGGACAACACTCTCAGCGCGCGCCTGCAACCAGTACGCAGACACGCCGGCCTACCTGGATATCCTCGACCAGGAGTCGCGGGCGATCATCACGCGCCTTCGGCCGCATCCGTCGCTTGTGTTGTGGTGCGGCGGCAACGAGCTGTTCAACGCCTGGTCGAGAAACACCGAGCAGGACCTGCACATGCGGCTGGTGGCGCGCAACTGCTTCGACCTTGATCCGTCCCGGCCCTACATTCACACATCGCCGATCATGGGCATCGGACACGGCGGCTACTGGTTCGAGCAGTCCGCGTGGAGCGACAGCAATGTGTTCCGGCTTTATCCGCAAGCCTCACGCAGCGCCTACTGCGAGTTCGGCGTGCCGGCCACCCCGTCGGCCGCGGCGCTGCACCAGTTCCTTCCGCCCGCTGAGTTGTTCCCGCCCCGGCGCGGCACGAGCTGGCAGACGCATTTCGCTTTTAACGCGTGGGACGGGGATCCGGATTCATGGCTGATGCCGACTATCATCGAGAAATACCTCGGAACGCCCACGGACCTCGATGACCTGGTCCGCAAGAGTCAGTTGCTGCAATGCGTGGGCTACCAGGCAATCTTCGAGGAAGTCCGCCGTCAGAAACCGCGCGCTGCCATAGCAATGAACTGGTGCCTCAACGAACCTTGGCCCTGCGCGGCCAACAACAGCCTGGTGGCCTGGCCCGCGGAGCCAAAGCCCGCGCTGGCGGCCGTGGCGGCCAGCCTGCGACCAGTGCTGGCCAGCGCCCGGCTGCCGCGCTTCGACTGGGAACCCGGAGCGTCCTTCATGGCGGAGCTGTTCCTGCTGAACGATGCGCCACGCGCCATTGGCCCGCTTGAGGTCGTTGTCCATCTGCACGCAGGCAGCAGCACGCGGCTGGGCGCCTGGACGTGTCCCGGCAGCGCGGCCGGGACCAATTGTGCCGGTCCGGTCATGCGGGGCGTTGTGCCCCCCTGCACGGGGGAAACCTTCGAGTTGATTGTCGAAGTCATCGGCCAGCCGGAATTGTCATCCAGGTACACGCTGGCCTTTTCGAGGACAAAATGAAAGGTTTCAAAGATAGAAGAGGCGGCAAATCTTTCTGAATACTGGGCTACCCGAAAGTGATCTGGCAGCCGATCCATGCTGATCCCCAAGCACAGCGGCGCATCGGCTGCAGTTTCAGAAGGTGCTGCATGGCCTGGATCGAGGCGGGCGTCATGTGGCCTTCCCTTGGAGGAGTGTACGTCCGGGGAAACGGGGGATGCACGTCAACACGTTAACGTTCGGTCTGCAGCGCCACCTCCACCGTGGCGCCGGCGACCCCTCCTTCCTGCTGCGCCAGGTCCACGAGGAAGTAGTCCTTCGATCCGAGGACATCGCCGAAGCAATCGAAAACGTCGCCGGAGAGCGAGTGCGCGGGGCTGGGTCCGCCGGGCTTGGAGGCAATGGCCATCCCGCTGTTGATCACCTTGCCTTGCTCGTCCCTGGCCTCTGTCGGGCGGAGAAGATTCATCGTCTCGATCACGATCCCCTTGTAGAGATTCTCGTGCACGTAGTGGATCGTGCCGTCCTCATCCACCGCCAGCACGATGCCCGCGTGGGTCCTCGGACTGTGAATCCGGTCCCCATTCCCCTTGACGTCCCAGGTATTGTCCCAGATGATCACGTCCCCCGGGCGCGGGTACTTGTCGGTGTGCAACGCGTTCCGCTCCTTGAGGGTCATGTAGAGCCGGTTCACGCCGTCTCCCGTGTAGATCGAGAAATCCTTGGTCACGTCGATCGAGAGCCTGTAGAAGATGGCGCTCACCGTGCCAATACAATCGAGGGTAAAACCCTTGCCGTTGACCGTGACCTTTGCGTTCGGCGGCTTTCCGATGAGTGTCTTCGCGGAGGCGATGACCGCAAGCTCGTCGTTTGTCGCCGGCTTCTGCTCCTCTTCAGGACTCCGATAGATGCCCAACGCCTCTGCCGACAGGAGGGACGAATGTGGGGGCGTCTGGGCGGGTGTCGAGGTCTCAGCGGGGGACGCAATCGTCGCTGCCGGCGATGCCGAGGCCTGGCTGGGCGTTTCGTTGTGCTGCTCGGGCTGCGCGGCCGGCTGCTCGGGCTGCGTTGTGGGCTGCGTTGCGGGCTGCGCGGCTGGCTGCGCGGCAGGTTGCGTCGGCCTGGACGCGGTGGTCACGGAAGGGGTCGATGCGCAATTCGCCAGCAGAAGAACGGCGACCACAAGGAGGTATCCGAATTTGTTCATACCGCCTCCCTCGCAGGACTCGTCGGCTCCCGGCGTCGGACTTCGTCCGCGCGCGTCGGTCCGCGTTCCCAATGAGCATATCACATCCCCCGCGGCGTACAATCCCATCCGCGAAGTGACGCTGGGGGAATCAGCCGCCTTTCAGTTGGTCGACTGGGCCGGGGGCGCAGTGGCCGGGGGCGCAGGGGCCGGGGGCGCGGCGGCCGGAGCCGGCGGCGTTCGAGCCTTTCCCAACGCCCTGTATGCGGCGGTCCCCTTGAGTTTCGGGTTGCCCGCCGCGTAGTCGTAAGCAGTCTTCCCCGCATCGGAAAGGAGTGTGCCGTCAGCCCCTGCCTTCAGCAGCGCCATGATCACATCGGGGTTGCGGGTTTCGCGCGCCGCCAGCATGAGCGCCGTGAGACCGTCAGGAGTGAGGTCATTGAGGTTCGCGCCGGCCTTCACCAAAGCCGCTATAACCTTGGGATCCCCGTTGCGCTGCGCCGCGTACATCAGCGCCGTCCAACCGGCCTCGTCGCGGCCGTTGACGTCTGAGCCGGCCGCCACGGCCGCCTGTATGTCAGCGGGAGAGCAGGTGCGCACGCGTTGGAAGAAGCTCTGGGCCCGCTCCAGCGCCTTGTACGCGGCAGTCCCCTTGAGTTTCGCGTTGCCTGCTGCCCAGTCAAACGCCGTCTTGCCGTCGCTCGACGTGACCTCGCCGCGTGCCCCCGCCTTGAGCAGGGTCATGACCACCTCGGGGTTCTGGTTCGCCCTGGCAGCAAGCATCAGCGGGGTCCAGCCTCCGGGGTCCTGGTCGTCGATTGCGGCGCCCGCCTGGAGCAACACCGTGATGACCCGGGGATCCGAATTGCTTTCCGCCGCGTACATCAGGGGCGACCACTGGTCTTCATCCAGGTCTTCGGCTTTCGCGCCGCGCGAAAGGGCCGCCGTCACGAGAGCCGGGGTTGCCGTGCGCACCAGCTCGAAGAGATTCTGCGCTCTCTGCAGCGCCCCGTAGGCCGACGTCCCCTTCAGGCTCTCATTGGCCGCGGCGTAGTCAAAGGCGGTCCTGCCGTCAACCGACTTCACCTGGCCGCTCGCGCCTGATGCCAAGAGGGCCGCGACGACGTCCGGACCCTTGCTCCTGCGCGCGGCCAGCATCAGCGGGGTCCGCCCGTTGGGGTCCTTGTCGTCGATCTTGGCCCCGGCCTTCAGCAGGGCAAGGACGATGTCAGGATTCGGATTGCGCTCCGCCGCGTACATCAACGGCGTCCAGCCGTCCTCGTCCCGATCCTCGGCTTTCGCGCCCCGTGAAAGGGCGGCCGCCACCTGGTCAGGCGTGGCCGAGCGGACGAGCTCGAAGAAGTCCTGCGCGTTCTGCAAGACCGCGCACGCATCCGTCCCCTTCACGCTGGCATTTCCCGCGGCGTAGTCAAAAGCCGTGTTGCCGTCGCTTGCCTTGATCGCGCCGTTCGCACCGGACTTCAGCAGGGTCATGATGAGCTGGGGATTTCGGGTCCTTGCCGCTGCCCACATCAGCGCGGTCCTGCCGTCCTTGTCACGCTCGTCGATGTTTGCCCCGGCCGAGAGGAGCGACACGACGAGCGTAAGTTGATCCGGATTCTCGCACGCATACATCAGCGGCGTTCGCTTCGCCTTGTCCTTGTCGTTGATGACGGCGCCGGCGGCCAGGAGAGCACCGATGACGGCTTCACTGCGGTTGTAACGCACCGCCTTGATCAGGGGCGTCATGCCGTAGTCATCCCTGTCATCGATTGTCGCGCCGGCCTGCAGCAGCGCGGTAATGACCCTGGGGCTGCCGTTTTCCGCCGCCGCCCACATCAGGGCCGTCTCCCCGTCCCCGTCCCTGTCGTTGATCTTTGCCCCCGCCCCCAGCAGCGCGGTGATCACGTCGGGGTTCGGATTGCAGTCCGCCGCGTACATCAACGGCGTGACGCCGATCTTGTTCCGCGCGTCGAGCTTCGCTCCGGCCTGCAGCAGGGTCGTTATCACCTCGGGGTTCCCGTTGCACGCCGCCGCGAACATCAGGGGAGTTGCGCCGTCCCTGTCGTACTGGCTCAGGTCAGCGCCCTGGGCGATCGCGGCGTTGATCTCCTCCGGCGTCGCCGTTCGGACAAGCTGCAGGAAGTCCGCTTTGTCCTGGGCAAATCCTCGGGCGGCGAGCAGGAGGCACGTCAAAAGGATTACGAGCGCTTTCTCCATGCGGTCATTGTACCACCTCTCCCAAGAGACAAACAACACGGCGGCGACGCAGGCTGACATCGCCACGAGGTGTCCTCGAGCAGCGGTTGACTTCCAGGGAAGGTTGCCCCACAATCGAGGGTCATGTCCCTCCTTGAGCGCATGAGCAGATCAAGCATCGTCAAGAACGTCCTCACGCTCATCGTCTACGCGTTTTACGCGTGCGTGCTGGGCGCCAGCCTCGCGCCCTCGTCGCTGCTGGTCCTTTGGGCATGGCATGGCCTGCTGTCGCGGGCCGTGCGCGAAGGACGGATCCCCGGCATGGGAAACCTGCTGCTTTTCTGCCTTTCCCTCGGGGCAGCCGCGTTTGTGTTCTTCTTCTTCGGCCTCCTGCTCATGGGATGCATCATCCGGTTGTTCTCCCTTGGGGTGAAGCCGGGCAGGCATGACGCTGCGTCCCCCGTGGTTCTGCTCTGGATAGTCCTGAACGGCGTCTTCACCATGGCCTGGCGCATCATCCTCCCCATCGTGCCGATGACCCCCTTCTCCCAGATGTTCCACAGGCTGTCGGGCTGCAGGATCGGGAAGAACGTCTGGATCAACTCGATCAACCTCATCGACTGCTACCTGATCAGCATCGGGGACAACACGATCATCGGCGGGGAGGCGGTCCTCTCCCCCCACGTCTTCGAGGATGGGAAACTGCTTCTCCAGCGCATCACCATCGGCAAGGACTGCCTCATCGGCGGCCATTCCTACATCAGCCCCGGGGTTACCATTGGTGATGGCAGCGTCATCGGCATGAAATCATATGTGCGCAAGGGAAAGCAGATTCCGCCGGGCTCGCGCATGACTTCCGTGGCCGGACTTCCCTTTGCGCGCGCGCTCGACCTGGAAAGGGGAACCTATAAAAGGATCCGCGCCGCCATGAAAAACTAGCATTGGGAAAGGAAAAAGTATGGGCCGATCCATCGCGCAGGACAACACGTTTTTACAGGTGCTCGTGAAGCTCATCCCGAGCGAGGTGATCGCGGTGTTCGTGTTCATCCAAGGCGTCATGCCGCGCGTGTTCTGGCCGCACCTCGTGGTGGCGCTGCTGCTGGTGGGGATCACGCCGCTGTATCTGGCGCGCGCCTCCGGAGTGCGCTCGCGGACCCAGCTCATCGTCTCCACGCTTTCCCTGGTGGTGTGGATCTACGCCATGGGCGTGGGCCCCTTCCGTTTCGTCAAACCGCCGTTCTACGAGCCATGGCATGGAGCGGTTGCGCTTGCCGTGTGGACCCTGGTGCCCCCGATGTTCCTTTCGCGCGCCCGGCAGGAACCGCCTGCCCGCCGCTCAGGCGGCGTCCGCGGCAGGCGCTGATCATCGGGGCCCCTGTGCGGTGCTCCACCGCGTGCCTCATTCGCCCAGCGCGCGCACTATCCTTTCCAGTGCTTCCGCAAGGATGGCGCTGGGGCAGGCCAGGTTCAGGCGCTGGAAGCCTTCTCCGCCCCGGCCGAACTTGACGCCCTCATCCAGCCAAACCCCCGCCACCCGCAACAGCCGTTCCTTGAGCTCTTCATCGGTGAGCCCCAGCGACCTCATGTCAATCAGGGCAAGGTAGGTGCCTTCCAGCGGAAAGACCTTCGCTGCCGGGAGGTGTTCGGCAAGATACCGGGTCATGAAAAGGCAATTTTCTTCTATATATTCGAGAAGCTCGTCCAGCCAGCGGCCGCCATTGCGCCATGCCGCCTCAGCGGCGGGCACGGCGATCGCGTTCGCGGTGCCTGCAAAGACGGCTCGATGCACGGTATTGAAGCGTTCACGCAGGCCCGCATCCGGGATTATGGTGAGCGACCCTCCGAGGCCCGCAAGGTTGAAGGTTTTTGTCGCTGACATGAGGGTCACGCTGTTTGACGCCGCCGCTTCAGAGACAGAAGCGAGAGGAACGTGCCGGTGGCCGCGCATCACCAGGTCGCAGTGAATTTCATCGCTCACGATCACGATCCCCCTGCGGCCGCAGAAATCGCCAAGACGCGCCAGCGTGTCCCTTTCCCATACCCTGCTCACCGGGTTGTGGGGACTGCACAGCACGAGCATTCTCGTATCATTGTCCACGACCCTGGCCAATCCCTCCAGGTCCATGTCCCAGCGCATGCCGGAGAGCGCAAGCGGGTTCTCCACGACCCTGCGTCCGTTGCCCGCGATCCGCAGCGCAAAGGGATGATACACGGGCGGCTGGATCACAACCCCATCGCCCGGCCGGGTGAGGGCGAGAATGGCGGCGGTGAGGCTGGGGATCACCCCGGAAGAGGCCACCATCCAATCGCGCCGCACGCTCCAGCCATGGCGGCGCTCAAGCCAGGACGCCGCCGCCTCAAAATAGGAGTCAGGCTCCAGCGTGTATCCGAAGATGCCATGCTCCACCCTCTGGCGGATGGCGTCGACGATCTCCCGTGGCGCTGTGAAATCCATGTCCGCCACCCAGAGGGGGAGAAGCCCGGTGCTGCCGGTATGTTTCTGCTCGAAGTCCCACTTGAGGGAGCTGGTGCCTCTCCGGTTGATGATGCTGTCGAAGTCGTAGCCCATGCCGGCAATCTCTTTGGAGGCTATGGCCGCGCCGATGTCCCGTCAGGGGTCCGGGCAAGGGTCCACGCGGGAAGCCCGCCGACGTAGGGGTATTTCGCGGCCTTCTTTTCATCGAGATCCACGCCCAACCCCGGCTTCTCGCCGGGATACGCGTACCCGCCGGTCTCCTCGGGGCAGCCGGGAAAAACCTCCCGGACCGGGTCCGTGAAACCGCTCCACTCCTGGATCCCAAAGTTCGGTAATGCCACGTCGAGGTGGACATTGGCCGCATGCCCGACAGGGGACACGTCGCCGGGACCGTGCCACGCCGTGCGCACGCCGAACTCCGCGCAGGTATGCGCAAGCTTAAGCGCCGGGGTGATGCCGCCGATTGCGCTTATATGCACGCGAATGAAATCGATGAGCCGCTCGGCGATCAGCGGCCTCCACTCATCGGGCTGCACAAAGAGCTCGCCCATGGCGATGGGCGTTGCGCACTGGGCGCGGATGGATCGGAACCACTCCAGGTGCTCGGGCGCCAGGGGATCCTCGAGGAAGAACAGGCGATACTGTTCCAGGGCCTTTGCCAGACGCACTGCATCAATCGGGGCAAGGCGCTCGTGAATGTCGTGGAGAAGCTCAACATCGGATCCCACGGCATTGCGCACCCACTCAAAAATGCGGGGCACGCTGCGGGCGTAGGCGTCGGGATCGTAGTACGCGCCGGGAAGCGCGCCGCGCGGCCCGGAAGGCGGCTTCTGCCTGCCGCCGTACCCGCCCATCTGGCAGCGAATGAACCGGTATCCCTGCGCCATGTATGCGCGAACGTTCTGCTCCAGCTCGCGCTCGTCACGGCCGTCAGCGTGGCGGTACACGGCCGCCGCCTCCCGGCACTTTCCTCCGAGAAGCTGGTAGAGGGGCATGCCGGCCAGCTTCCCCTTGATGTCCCAGAGGGCCATGTCGATGCCGGAAAGTGCATTGTTGAGCACGGGCCCATTGCGCCAGTAGGAGCTCACCATTGCCGTCTGCCAGATGTCCTCGCTGCGGCGAGGGTCCTTGCCGATCACGAACGGCTTCATGTACTCGTCCACGGCTGTTCGGACAGCGAGCGCCCGCTGGGTGAAGGTTGCGCACCCCAGTCCATACAGGCCCGGCTCTGACGTATCCACCCGGACCACAACCAGATCGATCCCGGCCGGAGCGGTGATGATGGTCCGTACATCGCGAATCGAAAGCTCTGCCACGATTTCCCCTGGCGGAGAGTAGCCCATATGCGCAGCGGGCCGCAAGGCCCGGTCTCCACGTTTGTAATAACCGCTGATAGACGGCCAGCATTCGGTATTCGCCCATATGCGCAGCGGGCCGCAAGGCCCGGTCTCCACGTTTTGGATGACCACTGGGAGAAAAACTTCCGGTGCGCTTTCGCGGTACAGTGAGCTGTTTCAAGTGTATATTCAAGGAAAAGGAGGTGGGGCATGTTTACGGAAGACACGTTCCCCCCAGCACCGCTCGACCTGAAGATCACCTTCATCGGGCACGCGACGCTCATGGTGACCTATGGGACCACGGTCATTCACGTGGACCCCCTCGGCCAGTACGCTGATTACGCGCGGCTGCCAAAGGCGCGCATCATCCTGGTCACGCATGAGCATTCCGATCACCTTGATCCCCAGGCCATTGCCGAGGTGCGCGCGGACGACACAACCATTATCGTGGCGTCCAAGTGCGCCGGCAAGGTCCCCGGCGCCGTTGTGCTGCACAACGGCGACTCCCGGTCGGTGAACGGCATCCGCATCGAGGCGGTCCCCGCGTACAACATCGTGCATATGAGGGCGCCCGGCTCTCCCTTCCATCCCAAGGGCAACGGGAATGGCTACGTGCTCACGCTGGGCGAGCGGAAGCTCTATATCGCGGGAGACACGGAGAACACGCGGGAGATGAAGTCGATTGCGGGAATCGACATCGCGTTCCTTCCCATGAACCTGCCCTACACAATGACCCCTGAAATGGTGGCCGATGCGGCGCTGGCGCTTCGGCCCAAGGTGCTCTATCCCTATCACCTCGGAGACACCGACACCGCGAAGATCCAGGCTCTCCTCGCGTCGGCAAAAGACATCGAGGTGCGCATCCGGGCGATGCAGTAGCACACCCTCCAACGTCGCCAGGAGCGACAGGTCTACAGTCGGCCTTTCGGCCGTCCATGGCCTCGGCCGACTTCGACATCCCTTTCTACAACTGCTTCACCTGGAGGCAGCGGATCATATACAGCTCGATGTACCGCATCAGGATGTCGCGCTTCTTGATCTGGCTGAGGCTCTTGCTGGCGGACAACTGCTCGGCCAGGGCGTGGACCCGCTTCGGGTCCGGCGGCCGTACAAGGAAGCTGCGCCGAATCGGCCGGAGGAAATCCCGCACCAGCGCGTTCACGTCCTCAATAAGGTTCCTTTTCTGCGACTGGTCATACAGGGGGTTCCACTTCTCCGCCAGCTCGGCAAGGACCGCGTCGATTGTGCTGCCCTTGGGCACGTATTGCGCGATGAGGGATTGGACGCTGCGCCGGTAGCGCAGGAGATTCTCCTTTTCAGCCGATCCCTTTTTCTGCTCGACCGCGGGGGGCTGCTCCTCACGCTCCGGCTCTTCCTGCGCCTGCCGAGCCTGCGCGGGCGCCTGCGCTTCCCCGGCTCCCTGTCCTCTCCTTCCTCCCCTGAACAATCTTCGCAACAACCTCAAGATGCCGCTCACCACGGGCATGGTCAGCCAGAAGGGGAGGTACATGCGGGCGTTCTTCATGAGCTGCGTCCGCGACAGCCCGAGAAGCTCGTCAAAGGGTCGCAGGATATTCTCAACGGCAAAGCATTTTTGAAGCTCCGCCTTGGCCTGCTCTGAAATGTGCGTCTCCTCGCTGGCAAGGTAGAGCAGCCCGCCATTGGCAAGCGCCGCCAGAAGGGGATGACCCTGCTTGACCCGTGCGTCAACGTCCCTGCGGAAAGAGGCGTCGCTGCGGGCCGTCTCCGGAGTGCGATCCTGGCGCATCTCGGCGGTCCATTCATCCAGGTAGTGCTTGCGCAGCTCCTCCGCGCATTCCGACAGTTTCTTGAGGAACACGGCCACGACAACGTCCCGGTGGAGGAAGTAATCCTTCTTTTGCGCGGCTGCATGGACGCGCACCAGGTAGGGCACCGCTTCGTCTCCCGCCCTCTTCGTCTTTTCCGTGAGGAAAGAATTAATGAAGTCATTGCCGTGCTTGGAAACGAACGTGGCGCCCTTGTCATCCTTCAAGCGGTAGAGATCCTGGTAGCCGAAGACGTAGGGGGCCTTGCGCACCTGGGCTTCGAGGCTCTTCCTGTCCTCCGCCCACTCCTTCTCCCGCTGCACGGCGCCCTTCTTATGGAAGACGGCGTAGCCGACGATATACGCGGACTGGCAAACGCCGTGGTCCTGGGCCGTTTTCTCCGACTTGGCCCTGAAATCCTGCAACACCAGATTGGAGAGGTGCGTCCAGAACCGGAAGGTGAAATCTGTCGGTGAAAGAATCGTTGCCGACGCCTTCTTGGGCCGGTGGGCCACGTCTTCCATGAACTGGCGCACGAGCATCTCATTGCCCCTCAGAGCGCCAACCAGCTTGGTTTCGGCATAGGCCGCGTTCTTTCCCTCCTGGAGGTAGCGGCCGATCTTCGCCACGGCAGCCTCTATCAGGTCCGTGGCAATGCTCTCCTGCGCAACGATGAGAGAGTCGACCCCCTCGGGGAACTGCAGCTTAACGATCCCCTTCATGTCCTGGCCGCTTGTTTCCAAGAGCGCTCCAAGCTGGCTCTTCACATCCGCCGTGATGAGCGAAGCCGCGGGGACCGGCACCGGCGCCGCGTCCTCCTTGGGAAAGGGTCGGGCTGAGTCGACGGTGAGCTGGCGATATTCCTCAACCAGGGCCATCACGGGAAAATCGGGAAACGAGACGATGCGCGGCCTCCCCCCCTCGGCCGCGGAGGCGACGATAGCCGACCGCGCCGCCAGCTCGCTCGCCGCGATTTCAACCTCCCCCGGCTGTGCCCGTCCCTTGGGAAGCGAGGCGATGAACTGGCGAATGTCGACCGTTGCGCTCTTCGTGCGTAAAGCAAAAGCGCGCAGCAGGGAAAGAAGATCCTGGGCAAGCATACTAGTCATTAAATGTAGTGCATCGAGGCCGGACCTGCAAGAATCAACTGCTGGTTTACGCGTCGCCTTGAAATGGCTGCTGCCGGCGACTACACTCTACAACAAGTCGGTCAACGTGAAGCGTCTGCTGAAATGTCTGCCCATTCCCCTGTTCCTCGCGCTCGCGGCCGCGCCCAGCCTTGGACAAGAGACAACGGCAACGGGCATCCACTGCATCGTCTACACGATTCAGGATCTCTCCCCCGGCTCCGACACGGCGGAGTACCAGCAATCCATCACGGACGCCGTGGCTGCCGCGGCAAGCGCGCGCGGTTACACGGTCCTCCCCGGATCCGCGTGGAAGGACGCGGCTCTGTCCCGTTCCCTCGACCCCGACCACATCATCAAGGAAGCTCCGGCTCTTGAGATCGCCAGGATCGCGGGAGCGGAAATCGCCATCACCGGCTTCTTCTCCGTGGAGAACGACGAGATCTATTACTCCCTTCAATGCTGGGACGCCGCAACCAACGCTCTCATCATAGGGGTCCAGGAAACCACCCTCTTCAACCTCGCTTTCTTCAGCGCCCTGGGACTGACGCTCACAAATGATTTTTTCCCCGCGGTGCAGCGCGTGCAGAAGCCCGGTCCCCGGCTGTCGTTCACCTCGCCTGACGAGGGGATGGAGGTCCTGCTCTCGGGCGACACGAGCATCGGCCGGATCACCGATGGCCGGGTCTCGTGGCCGATCGGGACTCTCTCCCCCGGCACGAAGATCATGGTGGAGAAGCGCAAAAAGGGCTACCACGCCGCCCAGCAGACCGTGACACTGCGGACGGACAAGGACATCCCGCTCACGCCCCTTGCAAAAGAGCACGCTGCCGCGCTGGAGCTCGACATGACTTTCGGCCAGCTTCTCGGACTGGGATTGACGACGCGCGGATACGCTGTTCCTGACTGGCTGTTCATGTATGCCGGAAGCTACCTGTGGGCGCAGCCCCCCGTGGTGTTCGCGCCCCGGCTGATCGTGCATAATGACTTCTCCGTCGGACTGGGCGGGTATCTTTTCCTGCCGCCGGGCGCGCCGATCAGGATGGGAATATCGAGCGGCATCGGGTGCACCGTGTCGGTCATGAGCGTGCCCAACCTGCC
>Ga0187882_1001940_pt1 | contig 19833 bp, 9 predicted proteins | sample June2016WEW_19_1_3_FD_132991 | JGI IMG/M metagenome (GOLD analysis project Ga0187882, IMG submission 132991) | Peatland microbial communities from SPRUCE experiment site at the Marcell Experimental Forest, Minnesota, USA - June2016WEW_19_150 | ecosystem: Environmental > Terrestrial > Soil >... | reverse complement strand
TAGAAGTCCTTGTTCTGAGCCTTGCCGATGGCGTGGCTGTAGCCCGTGCCCATGGCGTCGATGAAGACCATATCCGTCTTATCGATCAGGCTCTCGGAGTTGTCCACGAGGGTGTAGGGCGCGGGCGGGGTGAAGGCGCCGTCCACCGTGAACACGCGGCGCGGGCCGAAGGCGCCCATGTGCAGCCACATCGACGCCGAGCCCGGTCCGCCGTTATAGAAGAAGGCGATAGGACGCGCGCTCAGGTCCTTGACGTCGCTGCGGGTATAGGCCACGGCGTACATCAGGCCTGTGGGCTCGCCTTTGTCGTCGCGGAGAAGGGTTGTCCCGGCCGTGGCCCGGTAGGGGATGACCTGCCCCTTGATGCGGATTGCGTGCTCGGTCACGGAGGAATCTTCCTTGGCGGAAACGATATCAGCCGCCGGAGAGGGCCTAACCTCCTGCGGCTTCGGCGACGGCGTGACTCCCTGGGCCTGGACGCGGATAGCCGTTCCGAACACGACCAGGACGAGAACCAAAATGACCTGAAGACCTTTTTTATTCTTCATTCTTTCGCTCCTTCTCTCACTTCAGTTTTCTTCGCCCTTCATCGGCGTCCTGATGATTTTATTCGATACGCGCTCAAAAGGAAAGCCTCCCAGGCCTACAGAGGCGGTAAAAAATATAATTGGACTAAACCCGGGGCTCAGGTCCAAGGCCTAGTCCAAGGCTTGAAAATCTTACTTCATGGGCTGTACATTGGGGAGGGCAGGTCACCATCGGGTCGAGCGCGGGACGAAAAGATGGAAGAACGAGATCGAGAAATCATGAAATCGTGGGTGATTATCTTTGCTCTGACCGCCTCGACATCGCTCCAGGCCGATTATCCGGATGGCCGGCCGGTCGCGACGCTTCGCATGGAAGCCAAAGACCAGGGCGTGGTGATGAAGCACGGCGACGGACCGGGGGGATGTGATAAACTCGGCGCACGGGACGTCTGGGTATTCGGGGCGGACGGGACTTACTACATGCACTACGACGGCGCCGGCCCCAAGGGTTGGCTGGCGTGCCTCGCCACCAGCACCGACTTGGTCCACTGGGCCAAAAAGGGACCGGCCCTGGCTTTCGGCAAACCTGGCGAGGATGATTCCGCGTCCGCTTCTTACGGCGTGACGTACTTCGATGGAAAAACGTGGCACATGTTTTACCTCGGCACGCCACACACTTCGCCGGCGCCGGATCTCATCCCGGCGTTTCCATATCAGACGATGAAGGCCCGGAGCCAGTCACCTGCCGGGCCATGGGTCAAGCAACGCGAAGTGGTGCCGTTCCGTTGCACGCCCAACACATACTACGATGTGACGGCCAGCCCCGGCCAGATCATCCGTCACGGTGACGAATTCCTCATGTTCTTCAGCGCCGCGTCGAATGACAGCCGAGGCACGCACCGGACGATCGGCATCGCCCGCACGAAAGACCTGAACGGCCCGTGGCGGATCGATCCCCAGCCGATCGTGCCGCCCGCGGAGCAGATCGAGAACGCCTCGCTGTGCTTTGAGCCGAGCAATCAGACCTGGTTCCTGTTCACCAATCACGTCGGCCTCGAAGGCTTCGAATACACCGATGCCATCTGGGTGTACTGGTCGAAAGACCTGAACAAGTGGGATCCCGCCGACAAGGCGGTTGTGCTCGACGGGCAGAATTGCACCTGGAGCAAGAAATGCATCGGGCTGCCCAGCGTAGTGAAAGTGAAGGGCAAGCTGGCGATTCTCTACGACGCGCCCGGCGGCGTCAGCAAGAGTCACATGCAACGCGACGTCGGTCTCGCATGGCTTGGACTTCCGCTCCGAGCCCCTGCTGAGAAATAGGGTTTCGCCCATATATCCAGGAGGGTGGGAAAGGGGCCTCCTGATTCATAGGAAGGCCCTGTCTAGCGTTTTGACTGATTGGCAATAAAGGGATTTCTATAGTCGCGGCGGATGCCGGCCTCAATTCTGAAGACCAGCCAGCCTTCGTTTGGCATCCCCGACCTCAAGCAGGCCGGGGTCTGCGTCTTTCCAAAGGTCGAGGAACTTGCGGAAGTACTCGGCGGCCTCTTTTTTGTCACCCTGCTTCTCGGCGATCTTCCCGAGCATATAGTATGCCCTGGAGTAGATGTCGCCGTGATTCAATCTACCGCTCGTGAGCTGGGTGATTCTTTCGTATTCCTTCCGGGCTATGTCCAGATGTCCCGACTCGTCATACGCTTGCGCCAGAGCACCGAACAGAAGAGCGTGTGGGTCGTTGTCCTCTCCGTTTTCGAAAGAGAGGTTTTCGATCGCTTTGGTGAAATGATCCGTCGCCTTGAGGTAGTTCTTCCTGCCAAGCTCGACCAACCCGAGGAGATAGTCGCACCAACGAAGGTCCGTCGGATCGGCCCCTTTTTTGACCAGGGAATTGAGGTCGTCCGCCGTTCTTTGCGCCTCTTCAAAAGAACCCATTTCCGCCTGGATCTTCCCTTTGATGACGAGAGCCGCTTTTTCGATACCCATCTTGCCCAGCAAACAGGGGGCCTGGTTTTGGACCGTCGCCCTCTGTGCGATCTCGATCGCCTTGAGGGCCTCGGCGTAGCGCCCCGCCTTTTCCAGGACGAAGGGCAGCGCCGCATACTCATTCGGCTTGATGTTCAAGGCCCATTGGCTTTTTTCCAGGTTCATCCGTGCCAGCCGGACGGCTTCGCTGAACTTGCCGCGGATCAAGGCGATGTGCCAAAGATACCATGCATCCTCTTGATCTTTCGCAAAGATCTTTTCAGCTTTGACGAAATCGCCCGCACAGATAAGCACCTTTCCGATAGTCTCATGAAGCTTGAAATAGGGATCAAGGCGATAGGATTGCTCGGCTTCGTCCAGCGCGAGGTCGAACTGCCTCCGGCACATGTGATTCAACGCGAGCGATTCGTGAAGCATGGCGTCATCCTCGACCCCCTGGATAAAAGAACGGCAGATCTCTTCCGCCTTTTGATACAGCCCAAAGTGCATGTAGTGCAAACTCAGGTCATAAACGGGAGCCGCGGTCCTCTGGCCCTGAACAACGAGTTCCAATTGGTTGATGGCCTTCTTTTCGTCTCCGATCGCATCGTAAACCCAGCCGAGAAGCTTATGACCCGAGGTGAACCCTGGATAAGTTTTCAAGAGCTCTTCTAAGACATCAATGGCCTTCGAGTAATGATAATTCCAGAAGAGTTGCACTGCCTCTATGAGTTGCCGCTGATACTCAGGGAGACGATTGCTCAGCGCTCTGGCCTTGTCCACGTATTTCAGGGCCTCGGCAATCTTCCGCTCGTCGGCATAGGTGATAGCTAACCCCCCATAGGCCATGGCAAATTCGGGGTCAATTTCCACCGCTTTCTTGTAAAACGCCCGGGCTTTCAGTCCTTCAGCTCTATTCCGGAATCTTTCGCCTTCAACGTAATATTTGAGGGCCTCCGGAGAAGAGGTCGTGATCTTGCCGGCCTGCTTTTCGAAATCGTTCTCGATCTGGTCCGCCGTAAGGCTAAGTTCCTCCTTGACGCGCCGCGCCATCTCGTCCACCTTGGGGATGATCTCATTCTCGTCCCGGGCTTCGAACCTGAGCGTGGCCGGGCTCCCGCTCGTGCCCGGTTTCTTCAGACAGGCAGTGATGACGAAGTTCTCCCCGGCTTTGATGAAGCTGCCTCTCAGGACATGGGTGGCCTGGGTCTGGGCGGCGATCTTTTCGATATCCTGGGACGAGTATTTCCTGGCACTGTCGAGGCCGAGTCTTTTTAGGGCCAAGTACATTTCGTCGCTGGGAACGACCCGGATGGACTTTGATTGGGAGAGAGAAGCGGCCAGCAGTTCGGCCAGGGCGTCGCGCCAATTGTCCAGCTTGGAGTCACCGGATTTGTTCTCGAAGGCAAGCACGGCGAGGGCCGGTTGGCCCGAAGCGGAAGCCAAGGGACGCGGCTTTGGTGGAATGGCGAGATGCCAGAGGATCGGGCTGACAACGATGAGCGCCAGAAGAACGGCGAACAGGCTAAGGAGCTTTATCGGAGTGAGCTTAAAAGTGATGATCCTCGAGGTGATGAATTCCTTTAAACCGCCTCTTCCCATTTCGGGGGCATGGAGTTTGTCCTCCAGCCATCGGTCAAGCTCATAAGGGTAAGCGTAAATGCGGGCCTTGGGCGAGCCATCCAGCCGGTGGACGGGAAGCCCAAGCTCCCGCTCCCATCTCTGGCAAGTCCTGGCGTTGCGGCCGAGGTGAGCGGCGATGTCCTTCCAGGATTCGAGGACTTTCCTCTGCTCCATCTTCGGCTCCAACAGGCCTCCAGGATAACCGCCCCATGACTTGATAATATTAACCGTAACAAGCCCCAGAAGCTGTTGTCAATCCTGTGTGCGGGGATGTCGCACTATGTCGCATAATACGCCTTTTTGGATATTGACAAAGTTCCTCGCTGGGCTCATATAAAATGTGTGCAACTTATTGAATGAAAAGGGGTTGAGATGTTTCTGCATGAATTGAACGTCCTGAAGAAGATAGGCTTTTTCGGAGGCGCGGTGCCGCGCCACACCCAGAATCGCCCTCCGGAACCCCCCCCCCGGAGAGAGCCGGCTGTGGAGGAACAGTTCTCGGCTGAGCTTTTTGAGCTCGTGGCCCGCAATGTTTGCCTCGGTCACCCGATTTGCTTGAAGACTGTGACAAGGGAGTTCGAGAGGGAGATCATCACGTACGTGCTCGGAGTGACTCATTGGAACCAAAAAAAGGCGGCCGAGATCCTGGGAGTCAAGCAAACGACTCTCAACTACTGGGTTCATCAATTCGGGCTTGCCCCGGGCCGGAAAGGCGATGGGCACCTGAACAAAAAGGATTTGATGTCCGCTGAAGCCCGCGGGCCGAAGGACGGAATCCCCAGGACCTGACCGACCCCCTCCCGTTTTCCCCTTGCTCTCCAGCAGGCTTCGACGTCTGCTCTTCGAGTTCCTTACAGCAGGAGAAATCAATGAACGGAGAAACTCCTCGTCCTGCGTCCTCCCTGTGACCCATTTATTGGATTTAAAAAATAGTTTGGAGCCGATGACATTGTCCGGCGAAATGCGCAATTGAGTGCCATCGAGCGACTTGGGTTCGGCCGCTCTTGCGTTCCGACTCTTCCCCTCCCATTGTGAAAAGGGAGGTGCGACTGCGGGTCCGGAAATCGAGATTGCCGGCGTCGCGCAAAGAATATGGGGGAGTCGGGTTTGCGGTCCGTGATGCGGCTCCGGTTGCTGCCTACGATAGCCGCGTTGGCCGTGGTGACGGCCTCTCTTCCAAGTATCGCCCTCTCGTTGACGCTAAATTTCTTCGGCCCGGCAGCCGCCGGGATCGTCTCGGGAGTCCTGTCCTCGGCGGGGCCGGCCTGGCCGGGCCGGGAGTTAAAGAAGGAAGATAAGGCTGAGGGGATCCTCATGGAGTATTCCTGGCGAACCCCGGACGGAAGGCCTTTGGCACTTTCATTTTTAATATCGAGGACGGACCTCGAGGAATCGGAGAAGGCCTTTGGCTATGTCCGGGCGGAGCTCAAGGCCGATCTCCTGACACTGGAGGCCTCGCTCAAACAGAAAGAGGATATGACGCCCATGGCCATCGCGCGTCGTTTGATCAGGCAGAGCCGCTACTCAAAATTCATCGAGGCCCACGAGGGAGAGGGTGGAGAGATCGAGCTCAAGGTGGACGAGAACCGGCCGCTTCCGCCTGGGATCGGGGCCGAGGTCGAACGGTTGGGAAAGCAGCTCGAATCAACCTGGGGTCCATGTAAAAAAAAGATCTCTACGGCCCTCCAGAAGCGAATGGGGATTTACCTTGCAGAAAGGGGCCTTATCCGTAACGATCGAGGGTTTGGAGTCCGATATGAGATGCTGATCCGGCGCAGTATTCCTCTCATGAAGCCCGTCGCGAAAGAGATCATGACGATGAGCAGCCGCTGTTTCGACGGCCGGGACTTGGACGCCCTCCTTTCGTTCGTCCAGCAGATTCCGTCGCAGCCCGTCCCGGAAGAGGATAACGGCCGGTATACGGCGGGATGTCGGGTCCCGCTGCGGGTTCTCGCAGATGACGGCGGCGACTGCGATTCCAAGGCCGTCCTCTTCGCGGCGCTCTGGGAAAGCGTCCACAATTATCCCCTGGTTCTGGTGAGCGTTCCTGACCATATGCTGGTCGGTGTCACGGGCTGCCGGAGCGACGGAGCGCACGTCGTCCTAGATTCCATCCGGTATGTGCTTTGCGAGGTCTGCACCCGTGTTCCGGCCCCTCCGGGGGTTATTTCCCGATACGCGGCGACCTGCATAAACCGGGGACAGGTCAGATATACGATCCTCGACAAGACCTTCGGGTCGCGCTGACTCGGCGCCGACGGAGTTCTCGAAAAGCATTCTCCATGGTTGGGGCGCTTTCTAGGTGGCGCTGGAGGGGTTAGCCTTTAGCGGTTGAAACAAGGATCCTAGCCTCTCGCATCCAATCCAATTTTTATGGGGGATTCCCTAGGGCCTCAAGCTGCTTTCTGGCGTCGGCAACTTCCGGCAACCCGTCATCGGCATTCTCCCAGAGTTTGAGGAAGCTCTGGGAGTGCGCTTTCGCCTCAGCGCTGTTCCCGGTTCTCTGGTAGATCTTCCCCAGCCGGTAGTAGCTCTGGGCATAGATGTCGCCCCACCGGAGTCTTCCAGTGGTCAGGGCGATGATCCGGCTATAGGTTTCGATAGCCTTAGGCCAATCGCCGCGTTGGTAATAGGCCGAGGCCAGACCGTCATAAAAGAAGGCATCGTCGGCATTCGTTTCGGATTGATAGGGAAGCAACTTCATCGCTTGCCCGAAATAATTGATGGCCTGTTCGAAGTGTCCCTCCGCGAGAGCGATTTGGCCCATCAGATGATCATAGTATCTTAGGTGTTTGGGACAGCGCTTCCTTCCGATGAGTTGATGTAATTGTTGACCGGTTCGCGTGGCATCTTCGATCTGGCCCGCTCCAAGAGAGGCCAGACCCAACAGATGCAGGGCGAGCTTTTGACTGTCCGTAACCACTGCTTTCTGCGAAAGCTCCAGAGCGGGCTTCAAGGCCTCAGAGGCCTGTAAGAATTGCCTAAGTTGGAGTTCGGAATAGGCCAGGAGCAATCGATAATTAAGTTCGTCATAAGCCCGATTGGCTATTTTGGCCAACTCAATTCCCACTAAAATTCCCTTCCGGGCTTGACGATATTTGCCCTGAAGGAGATCCAGGTACGCCAACCAAAGACGTCCCCGCAGGTCAGGAGCATTGGGGGTTGCCTCTCCCCGGTGTTGAACTTGTTCATAGAATCGTCGGGCGGACGCTAAATCTCCCCTCAGGTAGTGGAGATGGCCCTCGAGCGCAAGAAAATGGAGATTGTCCGGCGCGTTGGCGAGCGCTTTTTCAAGTTCTGCGGAGGCACGGTCATATTGGCCCTGGACGAGATAAAGCAACGGCAAGTACCTGAGGAAGTAGGCATTCTTGGGAGAGACTCTTGCGCTGGTTTCGCATGTCTTGATGGCTTCCCGGTACCGACCCATGGCTCCATAAATATAGGCTTTGTTCTCAAGAGCGATAGCATTCTCCGGATTGATTGTCAGAGTTTTCTCGAACTGCGCCAGGGCAAAATCCCACTCCTCGAGATCTCGCCAGACCGCGCCAAGTTTTATGTAGCTGTCTTGATCCTTCGGGTCGAGAGCGATCAATTTTTTGGAAAACTTCATAGCTTGAAGAGGGGATTCGTCGAAAATGGTCGCGGCGTACTCCTGGATGATTAATCGGTCTTTTTCAGAGACATGGTCTACTAGCGCCAAGGCCTTTCGGATATAGAGGCTGTTTTTGTCCAATTCGCCAAGGTAATCGTAATTCTCGGCCATCAATTTATAGGCCATGGCATAATCCGGGTCTTCCCTGACGGCCTTATCCAGGAATTGAACGCTAGTCTTAAAATCCCATTGGACATGATATTTTTCAGCCTCGATATAATCGCGCACGGCCTCGAGCGAGGCCGTCGTTATCTTGCCCACATCTTGATCCGAATCGCTGGCGATTTCGGCGGGGGAGAGGTTGAGTCCGGACTTCACCTTTAAGCTCAACTCGTCCACCATGGAGAGAAAATTCTCAGGCTTGCTCCCTTTGACCATATCGGGCCCGCCGAGAGTCGCGTCATTCCCTGCCTCCCTGACCGTGAAACTGATACAGAGATCCTTGCCCACCTTGGTGAAGCTCGGCAGGACAAAATACTTGACATTCGTCTTCTCTGAGATGCTGTCCAACGTTTTCGACAGATGGCGTTCTTCATCCAATTTTTTCATATCCGACATGATCTGCATCAGACAATCCTGCGGCAGAACGGTGAGATACTTGGACTGGGCGAGGTCCATGCCTAAATAATATGGAATGACCCATCGGAACTCGTCGCTCAGGCTTCTGTCAGCCGAGTTGTTGACCGCGTACATGACCGCGATCCGCATCGGCGGCGGAGGGATGGCCCGGCGATTGAGTTCGTAGAGGACAACTCCGGGAATGATGATCAGCGCAGCACCCACCAGGGGCTTCCGCCACTTTCTTGAAAGGAACCCCCTGCCCGGGCCGCGGGCCTTCTCCTCCATCCAGCGTTCAAGCTCTTCCTTGTAGGCGAAGACCCGGGCTTTTGAGGATTCCTCCAGCCGGTGCACGGGAAGAGCGAATTCCCTCTCCCACCTCTGGCACGTCCGTTTGTTGCGCTTGAGGAAGGCGGCAATCTCCTTCCATGAATCGAGGATTTCCCGTTCACTCATCGGGGCCACACTTTAACAAGGCTCATGATCGCTGCCATGCAGCAAGCTATATCCCCAAAAGGAACTATCCTTCCATTTGAAGAGCCCATCATCTATCCGGACTTTGGATCCCCGTCTGACTGGCTAAAGTTTAGCAATAGCAAAGGGACGAGTCAATGGGAAAGGCGCTCTCGAGAAGCATGCGCCTTTTCCGCGCATCGTGGCCTCCTCCTTGGGTGTCAAGAGAAAGCCCCTCCCCCCCCTTGGGGAGGGGCTTTGAGAATCTGTTTCTGCGGGGATCAGCCTAGAACTGGAACCGGACTCCCAACCGCATGATGAACGGGTTCATGATCTCGTTGACGACGTTGTTGAAGGCATAGGGCTGGAAACCCGTCGTCCCGTCCGAGTAGATGTAGTAGGTTCCTTCGTTCATGTCGTACCGTCTGTTGATCGTGGCAGTGTTGGTCAAGTTGAAGGCGTCGGCCATGACGTAGATCCGGCCGGTTTCACCGAGCTTGATCATCTTTTCGAGGCGCAGGTTCAGCTGGTAGTGGGTCGGGAGCTTGATATTACCGAAGACGTCGAGATAGGTCGTGACGGACTGATAAATGTCGTTGACCCACTGCTGGTCGACGACCGTCATGTAATGGGGGATGAGATAGCCGGCCCGGGCGTTGAAGGTGAAGGAGATGTCGAACCCCAGGGGCAGTTGATAGAGGCCTTCGAGCTTGACCATCCAGTGCGAGAAGATGTATGCGCCGACCTTGCCCGAGCCGCCTCCCAGCTGCGGCGCCGTGAACGTGTCCTGGATGGCCCAGAGGTTCGTCGGGTCGTTGATGCCGTTGCCATAATGCTGCCGCTGGTCCATGTAGGAGATCGAGCCGTCGAGCATCCACTTATGGGACAGCCGCTTGTTGAAGGTCAGGTCGACGCCCCAGAACGTGTTGTAGTTCGTGTTGAGCGCATGGACGTAGTACGGCGTGCCCGTATATGGACTGTCCAGGAGGTAGAATGTGTGTCCCGGGCCGGCGCCCAGATTGACGGTTTGCGTGTTGCCGTTGTTGTCCGTGTAGGTGATGGTCGACGGGATCATGCCGGCAGGAAGGTAGGCGCTGGGAGTCAGGAGCACATTCTGGCCGTTGATGCTGTAGTCGCCCAACGGGCCGTTCAAATAATAGGGGACATCCCAAGAGAAATGATCGTACTTCCGGTACGTACCCTGCAGGGCGACGCTGAAGTCCGGCAGGAGCTCATGTTCGATCGTGGCCAGGAGTTCCCACGTATGGCTCGACGTGGCGTTCGGGTCGACCGTGTAGTTTGACGGCTGGGCCTTCGAGGAATTGGGGATGAAGCCCCAGTACCAATAATATATGGCGTCAGTAGTAAACTGCGGGTTGATGGCCCCGTTGACCATCAAGGGAAAAGGAGCGAGGCCTTGTGTCGGGTCGGTGAAATAGAGGTCGCCCGCGTGGACCTTGCCGCTGCTGTCGGAAGGCAGCCACCAGAAGTTCATCCCGACGTCGTAATCCCAATAGGAGGGGGTGCCAAAGGGGTTGAAATATCGCGCCGTCCCCGTGCCCATGAAGTCGCCGTACATGGAGCCGCTCAGCTTGAGGACGGTCTTGCCGTTGCCGAAGAGGTCGTAGGTGATGCCGAGGCGCGGCGACCAGACGTTCCAATGGTAGTTGGGCTTGTAGGTTGGCACTGTCACCGCAGGCATGAACGCCGCTAGGGCCGACTTGACGTCGGAGTCGAACATGTTCCAGACCGGGCTGTTATCGGCGACGGTGTACGTGCTAGTGCTGACCCAAGGCGACTGTCGGTCGAAGCGGAGTCCGAGGAGGAAATTTAACCGACCCGCCGTGACCGTGTCCTGGAGGAACGCCGTCAGCTGATTAACCCTCCAATCGAGATTAACGGCAGGGCCCAGGTAAAACTGCATCATTCCCGGAGTGTAATTCGTGCCATAGAAGTCAGGGAAGTTCAGGTTGTTAAACTCGATGAGCTGACCAGGGTCCCAAGAGTCCGAAGTCGTGCGGCGGGTCGAATATTCGACGCCCAGCTTGATCTCGTGGCTGACACCGAGCAGCTTGTCGTTGTAGTACTGGGCGTGGAAGTCGTAGTCCCACATCGGCCGACGGGTAACGAAGTCCCCCCAAGTCGACCAGACGCCCGCCGTCGCATCTACTGTGGCAAGCTTGACGCCGGTGGGGTCGTTGTGAGTGGAGAACGAGAACGCGTTACCCATATAGCCGAACTTGGCCGACAGCAGGAGGTCCTGACCGATCGTCTGCTCGTCCTGGAGCTTGATGATGGGCGAGCCGAAATGATAGGGATCATCCTGGTCCCATCCGCCAGGAAAGTCAGCCTCCGCGTTCCGCCCGATGAACGTTTTCTTTCCGCAGATGAACAACGCCTCGAACCGGTTCGAGGGGACGGGCTGCACGTTCAACTTGAAGTTGTAGTTCGTCAAGATCGGGATCTGCGGCATGCCGACGAGGTTGACCTCGTTGATGTCCTGAACGCCGTAGGAGCCCCACAGCCAGAGCTTGTCCTTGATGATGGGGCCGCCGAGGTTGAAACCGTAATCCTTGATCTGGTTGATCTTGTTGGTGCCCGTAACGCCTTCGTCGATGAGCGCCTGGGTCAGGTTATTCGCCTGGAAGGCGCTGTCGGTCAGGTAGAACCGGCCGCCTATACTGACCTTGTTGCCGCCTCGGCGGGTGACCATGTTCAGGGCGACACCGCCCGTCTGGATACTGACGTCCGCGCCGCCGGTAACGATGTCCATCTCCTCGAACGAGTCGAAATCCCAGTAGGCCGGGGACCCACCGATGGCCGAGGGGTCAGTGACGACGACGCCGTCAATGGCCCAGACGTTGTTGTTGCCGCCGGTCGGGTCGCCCTTGGCATAGAAGCCAGATTGCTGGCCCGACTCGCTGCCGCCGACGTTCTCACGGTCCATGTTGATCGAGGGTGTCATCTGCATGACGACCCACGGGTCCCGGGCCGTCGGCAGGGACTGCAGGATTTCCTGGTTGACGTTCTTGCCGACCGAAGTCTTCTTGGCGTCGACCGTCGGCGTGACAGCGACGACCGTCACCTCCTCTTCGATCTTGCCCTGCTCCATCGTCAGGTCGATCCTCGATTGCGTACCCAGCGTGACGACGATGCCGGTCTTTTCCTGCTTCTTGAATCCCTGGAGCTCCGCCGTCAGGGCGTACTTGTTGCTTGGCTCGATAGATACGAACCGGAAAATGCCCTGCTCATCGGTGACGGCCGTTATCGGGGCCGAAAATGGGGACTTCAATGTCACGGAGACGCCCGGAAGAGGAGAGCCCTGCGTATCGTTGATATGTCCCCAGATAGTCCCGGTCCTCACCTGAGCCAAGAGGGATACCGAAAGCAACATGACGGAAAGCACAATTAGGCTCTTTCTCACATTTCCTCCTTTGGGGAGATTCCTACTTTAATTTGGAGTGGCCGGCCACTCCCGCCATTAACCTCCGTGCGTGTCAGTCCCGTAACGATTCTCACCCCCTTTTGTCCTAGCCAAGGCTCATTCCTGAAAACCCCCGAGTTGACTTCTCGGCTCATTCGGACCTTTGAACCTGCAATTTTTTATGCATAATGCGTACCAATATCCGCAGTGGAGTTATCGCTTTGAATCTGGATTTGATTCAATCGGATACGAAATTTTGGAACTATCCTTTTTAAGCGTCTCGCCTGCCCAGCATTCATTATTGTGAATTTCCCGCCATTTATTTGGATGCGATGAAATAGCCGATCGTCGGAAAGATAGGCTTCCGGTGAGCTTATTTTTCAGGCTCAGCTTACAGGGACAGGCGAGTATTCCTGACCATATAGCGATAATGAACTCCTGGATCGCAGTTCAGAAATAGGCGGGAGAATGCCAAGAGAGTCCGGCTTTCCCGACGGCCCTTTCTTTGACTCACCGGCTGAGTGTTGGATATCAATTCCCGGATACCCAAAAAAAAGCCCCTCCCCCCGCCGGGGGGAGGGGCTCTAAGAATCTGTTTCTGCGGGGATCAGCCTAGAACTGGAACCGGACGCCCAACCGCATGACCAAGGGATTCAGGATCTCGTTAACTTTGTAGTAGAGCGAATAGGGAACGAATCTCGTGTGGTCCGAGTAGATGTAGTACGTCCCTTCGTTCCTGTCATACCGTCTGTTGATGATGGCGGCGTTGGTGACGTTGAAGGCGTCGGCCATGATGTAGATACGGCCGGTTTCGCCAATCTTGACCATCTTCTCGAGGCGCAGGTTCAGCTGGTAGAAGGTGGGGAGGGTCTGGTTGCCGAAAACATCGAGATAGGTTTGTACGGAATGGGAGTACGAATTCGCCCATGTATAGTCGACGATCGTCATGTAGTGGGGGATGATATGACCGGCGCGAGCGTTGAACGTGAAGGAGACGTTGAAGCCCATGGGCAGCTGGTAGAGGCCTTCGAGCTTGAACAACCAATGGGAGAAGATTTGCTGGCCAATCTTCCCCGAGCCGGAGCCCATGTTGATAGCATAGGTCTGGTCATTGAGGGCCCAGAGGTTCGACGCGTTCGTGTAGCCGTTGCCGTAGTGATACTTCTGGTCCTGGTAGGTCACGGAGCCGTCCAGCATCCACTTGTTGGTCAGCCGCTTGTTGAAGGTGAGGTCAATGCCCCAATATGTTTCGTAGTTGGTCATGAGCTCGTGGATGGTGTACGGCGTGCCCGTAAACTGGCTATCCAACAGGTAGAAGGTGTTTCCGGGGCCGGCGCCCAGGTTGACGGTGTTCCCGTGAATGTCGGTTATTGACGACGGGATCGTGCTGTCGGGAAGGCCGGCGGACGGGCCCAGGGCCACATTCGTGCCGTCGATGCTGTAGTCCCCTAAAAAACCATTGGCGTAATAGGCATCATTCCAGCTGAAGTGGTTGTACTTTCTGTAGGTGGCGTCCAGGGCTACACTGAAGTCGGGCAGGAGCTCGTGATCGGCGGTGAACAGCAATTCATAGGTGCGGGAGGAACCGGCGTTCGGCTCGACAGTATAGGGCGTTTGGGGCGTGATCGTGCTAGAATAGGGGGTGAAACCGCCCCACTGGATGAACTGGGTGATACCGCTCCAGGCGGGATTGACCGCGCCGTTGGCGATCAAGGGGATGGGGGCGTAGGTCGCCGGGTCGTTGCCCCAGATCTCGTTGGCTTGGATTTTGCCGTCGCCGTTCGAATCCAACCACCAGAAATACAAATAGGAACCGCCAGCTCCGTAGGGGTTGAACATACCGGTAACCGAACCCGTGCCCATGAAGTCGCCGTATATGGAACCGCTCAGCTTGAGGATGGTCTTGCCGGTGCCGAAGAGATCATAGGTGATCCCGATCCGCGGAGACCAGACTTGCCAGTGGTAGTCGGGGCTGATGTTCGGAACGGCTGTGCCAGGCATGAAAGCCTGGAGGGCCGCCGTGATCGACGGGTCGAACATATTCCAGACCGCGTTGTTATTGACGGTCCCATAAAAGCTGCTGTTGACACTAGGCGTCTGGCGGTCGTAGCGGACACCCAGGAGAAAGTTGAACCGGCCGGCCGTGACCGTATCCTGGAGGAAGGCCGTCAGCTGCTTAACGCTCCAGTCGAGGTTGTAATCGTTGTAGAGTTCCATCTGGGTCATACCCGGGGTGAATCCCGGATTGCCCGAGGAGGAACCAGGAGCGTTATCCCACCACAGATCGGGATAATTTAGGTCATACATCAGCAGGACGTTCCCGGGAGTAAAGGAGTCCGTAGTCACGCGCCGGGTCGAGTACTCGACGCCGAACTTGATCTCGTGGCCGACGCCGAACAGCTTGTCGTTGTAGTACTGGCCATGGAAGTCGTAATCGTACATCGGCCGCTTTGTGATGTAAGTGCCGCCATAGGTGTCAGGATCCCAGCCATAGCCGACACCGTTGGTAACGTCCCATCTGGCAAGGATGTTGCCGTTGGGGTCGCTTATCGGGATCATCGCGAACCCGGCGCCCATGTAGGCGAACTTGGCGGCAAGCAGGAGTGCGTTCCCGATCATCTGCTCGTCCTGCAACTTGAGGATGGGGACCCCCCAATGAGCGGGGGCGCTCTGGTTGTAACCCTCGGGGAACGCCTGGGTCGACGACCGCCCGGCGAAGACCTTGTTGCCGAGGGTGTACATCGCCTCGAACTTGTTCGAGGGGATGATCTGCGCGTTCAACTTGAAGTTATAGTCCGTAAGGTTAATCTTCTGCGGCACGGATGCGATGGTGAACGAGTTGATGTCCTGGACGGAGTAGGACATCCACAGCCAGAGCTTGTCCTTAATGACCGGGCCGCCCAGGTTGAAGCCGTAGTCTTTGATTTGGTTGATCTTGTTGACGTTGGTAACGCCTTGAGCCTCCAGAGCGGCGGTCAGGTTGTTCGCCTGAAAGGCGCTGTCGGTCAGGTAGAAGCGGCCGCCAAGGGTGACTTTGTTGCCGCCGCGTTTGCTGACCATGTTCAGGGCAACGCCGCCCGTCTGAATGGTGACATCCGCGCCGCCGGTGACGACGTTCAATTCCTCGAACGAGTCAAAGTCCCAGTAAATTCCTGACGAGCCGATGGCGGACGGGTCGGTGACGACGACGCCGTCAAGCGCCCAGACGTTGTTATTGCTGCCTTGCGACATGCCCGCGGCATAGTAGTAGGACTGCTGGCCGGACTCGCTGCCGCCGACGTTCTCGCGGTCCACCTGGATCGAGGGCGCCATCTGCATGACGGTCCAGGGGTCTCTGGACGAAGGCAGGGACTGCAGGATGTCCTGGGTGACGTTCTTGCCGACCGAGGTCTTCTTGGCATCGACCGTCGGCGTGACGGCGACGACCGTCACCTGCTCTTCCAGTTTACCTTGTTCCATCGTCAGGTCGATCCTGGATTGCACACCCAGGGCGACGATGATACCGGTCTTTGCCTGCTTCTTGAATCCCTGCAACTCGGCCGTCAGGCCGTAATTGGGGCCCGGCTCGAGTGCCGGGAACCGGAAAATGCCCTGATCGTCGGTGATGGCGGTAATAGGGGCAGAAAATGGGGATATCATAGTTACGGAGACGCCCGGAAGAGGCGCGCCTTCTGTATCAGTGACATGCCCCCAAATGGTGCCGGTCCTCACCTGAGCCATGAGGGATATGGAAAGCAGTAAGACGGAAAGTACGATGAGGCTCTTTCTCACATTTCCTCCTTTGGGGAGATCCCTACTTTACCCTGGAGTGGTCGCCCACTCCTGCCATTAACCTTCGTGCGTGTCAGTCCCGTGACGATTCTCACCTCCTTTTGTCCTAGCCAGGGCTAATTCCTGAAAACCCCCGAATTGACTGCTCACCTTTATGGACCTTTGAACCTGCAATTTTTTATGCATAATGCATGCCAATATCCGCGGCGGAGTTTTCCCTTTGAATCTGGATTTGATTCAATTGCATACGAAAATTTGGAACAATCCTTTTTAGGTGTTTCGCGTGCCCAGGATTCATTACGATGAATTTTCCCCCATTTATTTGGATGCGATGAAATGGCCGATCATCGGAAAGATACGCTGCCGGCGAGCTTATTTTTCAGAGTCAGTTTGCAGGAACAAAGGTTGATTCGCCCGTAGCTTCGTCCGGGTACTAGAAGATGGACTTTTGCCGCAGAAGGTAGGGCCCGGCCAGAAGGTCTTCGACATTCTACCCCGCGGACAGCTCGTTGGCTACGAACCCTAGACAAATGGATCAAGCCGTCCATCGTCCTGATGGGCGAGTCCAACTATGGATCGCCCTTTGATCCGATCTATTTTTTAGGGATGAGGTCCTCCCGTCAGCCGCTTTGTTCCGCTGCGTGAACGCGGAGCCTTTAAGATCACGTTGAGAATCAGGCCCTGAAAAACGAAAGAACGGCAATAGCCGAGTCCACATTTGTCATGTGACGGCTAATACGGTAGAATTAAATAAATAGAGAGAGAAAAAATATTAAAAAGAATCAGTTCTCTTTCCTCCCGCGTCCTCCCGCGCTGCCAGACCAGGAGTTTGATGGAATGAAGAAATGGACCGCTTTGAGAAAGCCTGCTCTCGTGATCGTTGTCTTAGCCGTGGCCGCCGGAGTCGGAATTGTGTTTTGGCATGCCCGGAGCGAGCCCAAGCTGATATTCAGCACGGCGACGCTGAACCGCGGTGACCTCATCGCCACGATCAACTCCACGGGGACGATCGAGCCGGTGGAGGTTGTGGACGTCGGCGCGCAGGTGGCCGGTCTCATCCGCTCTTTCGGCAAGGATAAGAACGGCAACACGATCGATTATGGCTCGATTGTCGAGGAGGGAACGATTCTGGCAAAGATCGACGAGTCTGTTTATGCCGCCGATCTTGCCCAGGCCAAGGCGCAATTGGAAAAAGACAAAGCCGGCGAACTGAGCGCCGCCGCCAATCTGGAACAAATGAAGGCCAGGCTCGTCGTGGACAAAGCCAATTGGGAACGTGCGGACGCATTGCTCCGTCGCAAAATGCTGGCCCCGGCGGACTTTGATTCCGCTAAGGCCAATTACGAAATCTCCAAAGCCAACGTCTCAGTGGGTGAAGCGACCCTTGCCCAGGCCAAGGCCTCCATCGTGCAATCCCGGGCGATGCTCGACAAAGCCCAACGGAATTTGGATTTCTGCACCATTAAGTCACCGGTCAAGGGCGTCATCATCGACCGCCGCGTCAATATCGGCCAAACCGTGGTCTCCAGTCTCAATGCGCCCAGCCTGTTCCTCATCGCCAGGGACCTGACGAAGATGCAAATCTGGGTCGCCGTGAACGAAGCGGACGTGGGCCGCATCGTTCCAGGAACACCTGTGACCTTCACTTGTGACGCGTTCCCAGGCCAGGAATTCAACGGCACGGCCGGCAAGGTGCGCCTCAATGCCACCATGACCCAAAACGTCGTGATGTACACCGTCGAAGTCAATACGGAGAACCCTCAGAACATCTTGCTCCCCTACCTGACCGCCAACGTGCGCTTTGTGGTGGGAAGGGAATCGAATGCGCTCCTGGTTCCCAACGCCGCATTGCGTTGGTCCCCGTCCTCCCTGGCCCAGGTGTCGCCAGGGGCGCGCTCGTGGAAGCCGACCGACCCCGAACAGAGCGCTCCCGGCAGCGGCTCCAAGCTGCCCGGGCAGAGTCAACGCCCTCACGAGCGCCTCGGCATCATCTGGTTGAAAGATGGCGAGTTTGTTCGACCGATGGAAGTCAAGCTTGGGATCTCGGACGGCACGAACACGGTCGTCGCGGCCGACACGCTGCGCGAGGGCCAGGAGGTGGTCACCGGCGAGATCGCCGGGACCGCCCAAGCCGTCACTCAAAGTCCGTTCGTCCCGCAAATTCGCAGGCGTTGACGACGGAGCGGATTGGAAGAAGGCGTGATGAATATTCTCTACCTAACCCTTCGGATGGCCGTGCGCGCATTGCGCCGGAACGTCATGCGCTCGGTGCTGACCTGCCTGGGGATCATCATCGGCATCGCCGCCGTCATTGCCATGATGGAAATCGGCCGCGGCTCTTCCTATTCAATCGAACAGACGATCGGCAGCCTGGGGGCCAATATCATCCAGCTCGATCCCAACTTTACCCTCGTGGGCGGTGTGAGTTCGGGCGGCGGGGGCAGGGTGACTCTCACGCCGGAGGACGCCGAGGCCATCCGCCAGGAATGCACGGCGGTCCGGTACGTGGCCCCGAGCGTGGATTGCCGGGCGCAGGTCGTGTACGGCAACCTCAACTGGTTTCCGAATAATATCCTCGGCACAACCCCTGACTTCCTCGTCGTCCGAAAGTGGCCCCTTTCCCGGGGCGAGCCGTTCACAGAGGACGATGTGCGCAGCGCCGCCGCGGTCTGCCTCATCGGCCAAACCATCGTTCGCCAATTGTTCGGCGATGAGCAGCCCCTCGGCAAAACCATCCGGATCAAGAACGTTGGGATGAGAGTGGTCGGCGTCCTCAGCCGTAAGGGGGCGAACATGATGGGCAGGGATCAGGACGATTATATCATTGCTCCCTGGACTACCATCAAGTTTCGGGTCGCGGGCATGAGGCAGGCCGTCCAGCCGGCGGCAAGTGCCTCGACGTCCAGCCAGGTCAATACCCTCAGCCAGCTTTTTCCGAACCAGCAGACGCAGCTTTATCCGCAGCAGTCGGCGATCCAGGCGGCAGATATGCCGCAGTTGATGCGATTCATCGACCTTGATGACGTTTGGGTATCCGCTGCGACTCCGCAGAGCATCCCTGTGGCCATTCGCCAGATCACCAGCTTGCTCCGCGACAGGCATCAGATTCAGCCCGGGGCGCCGGACGACTTCAGGATTCGTGATCTGGCTGAAATCTCAGAGGCGCTCGCCTCTGCCAGCAGGGTCATGACCACTCTGCTGCTGGTCGTGGCCCTGATCTCGTTGATTGTCGGCGGAGTCGGCATCATGAACATCATGCTGGTGTCGGTGACCGAGCGGACCCGAGAAATCGGGATCCGGATGGCCGTCGGCGCCCGGCCGCTCGACATCTTGAAGCAGTTCCTCATCGAGGCGACAATGCTCTGTCTCACGGGGGGGCTCGCAGGGATCCTGGTCGGCCGCGGGGCCTCAATGGCGATCACAAAGCTCCTGCATTGGCCGACGCTGCCGTCGGTGGCTGCCATCATCGTCGCGGTCGCGGTCTCCGCTACCGTCGGGATCGTCTTCGGCTACTATCCGGCTTGGAAGGCTTCCCGGCTCGACCCCATTGAGGCGTTACGTTTTGAATGACCATCGAGCGTTCCGGCAGAGGACAAGTTATCCGCGGCCGCGTTAACGTGAAATGCACCGCGAATCTTGGTCCAAAATGGATGCTCCATTTTGAGGCTTATGGATCTGTTCCCCTCGGCTCCGGTTCCGAGGGCCGGAAATCCGAATCCTTTCAGGGCCGCTTATAGATCACGCCGCCCTTCATGACGAAACGCACGTCCCGGACGGCCTGGATGTTCTGTGTCGGATCGCCGTCCACGGCCACCAGGTCCGCCAGGAAATTGGCCCGGATCCGGCCAAGCTGATCCTGCATG
>Ga0187882_1001938_pt1 | contig 19851 bp, 12 predicted proteins | sample June2016WEW_19_1_3_FD_132991 | JGI IMG/M metagenome (GOLD analysis project Ga0187882, IMG submission 132991) | Peatland microbial communities from SPRUCE experiment site at the Marcell Experimental Forest, Minnesota, USA - June2016WEW_19_150 | ecosystem: Environmental > Terrestrial > Soil >... | reverse complement strand
GACCTTATGGTCCGGCCTCTGCCCGCAGCCTGGGAGGGCCGACGAGGACGTCGGCCCGCGGACCAGAGGTCCGCCCCACGAAGACAAAGTGAACAGTATTGGGGCTAGCGGGGTATCCCGCCGCCGCCGTCGTGTTCATAACGTTCCAGCGTGGCGCGCAGGGCCCGCGCCAGTTCTTCGTTCTTTCCCTCGACAGCCAGGTCCAGCGCCCGGCGCACCGCTTTGATTGCGTCAGCCGGCCGCCCCACTTTGCTGTATGCCGCTCCCAGCGCCGCGAGGCACTGCCATTCCTTGCCGCCGCTCAACTCGACCGCCTTCTCCAAGTGCGGAATCGCGTCGCCGAAGCGCCCTCGCAGCCCCAGCGCATAGCCCAGATTGAAGCGGTACTCGACCGACTCCGGACCGAGCGCCACCGCCTTCTCCAGGTGCACGACCGCCTCGTCCCCCCGGCCCGCCTTCGCCAGCGCGGTGCCGAGCTTGCTGTGGCCGTCCGCGAAGTCGGGCGCTATTTCTACGGCCTTCGTCAGGTGCTCGAGCGCCTCCGCAATCAGACCCTTCTCGAATAGTGACACTCCCAGGTCGGACTCGACGGCGGCCTTCTCGGGATCGAGGGCGAGAGATTTGCGGTAGTTGGCGATGGCCTCGTCCAAATTGCCGGTTTGCGCCAGCGCCAGCGCCAGCTTGGCATACCAGACCGGGCGATCCGAGATGAGGTCGCAGGCCCTCCGGTACTCCGTGGCCGCTTGAGCGAAATCCCCGGTCTCGGCCAGCGCATAGCCCAGGTTGTAGTGCGCATTGCCGTCATCGGGGTCCATCTGAATGGTCCGCCGCCACTCCGGGATGGCATCGCCCATCCGGTTTTTCTGCATGAGTTCCATGGCCAGGTTGAACATCCGATAGAATTCGGTCGCTTGCGGGTCGATCTTTTCCAAACCGTCCGGGGGGATGTTCACGAACTCCGGTATGTTCACCGCGCGGTTCACGGCCGTCGAATTCTCGATCAGGATAGCGGGGGTGTCGTTGCCGCGATCGTCCAGATGCGTGAGAAACATCTGGGTGTAAGGCGTGCGGGCCTTGGACGAGAACACCAGCCAGCGCCCGTTGGGCGAGAAGCTGTGCCAGGAGTTCATCAGGCGCATGTTCGACCCGAGCGGCCGGGCCGTGCCGCCTTCAAAGGGCACGATGTAGAGCCGGCTGTCGGGGCGCATCAGCAGGCCGTTCTTGCACTGGACATAGACAATCCACCGGCCGTCCGGCGACACCTTGGGAAAGTTATTGCTCTTGCCGTTCTCGGAAGCTCCCGCGATCCGCTCGGGCTCGCCGCCCCGGCCGTTGTTAAAGGGGATGCGGTACAGGTCGTACTGGATCTGAGTTTCATTCGGATCGTTGGCGTATTCGGGCGTCTTGGCCCCGGGCGGATAGGGGTCTCGGGCTTCCGCCCGGCTGAAGACCACGTACTTTCCGTCCGGGGACCAGAAGGCGCCAGCGTGCACGAAGCGTGGGTCGTCGGCGCCGTGAAGAGGCCGCAGCTTGCCCTCCTCCCGGCTGTACCAGGACAGGATGCCGCGAGTGGGATAAAAGACCTGACCGAAACGGTAGTCGTTATAGCCGGCGTTGAAGAGGCGATTCGCGAGCCGTGCCATACCGCGGACGTGGGGGATGGCCTGGGTAACGGGATCTTCGGTCGACGTCACCACGTACCGGCCGTCCGGCGAAACCTGCGACATGAACCCGAACCGCTTCATGGCGGGCTCGGAGCTCTTGGCCGGGCCGTCCTGAAAGGAACTCCAGCGGATCACATCCTGATTGCGGATGGTCATGTGCTTCGCCACCGGGACGAGAGCATACAGCCCCTTGTCGTTCTGAGGTCCGTCGACGTCCAGCCCGAGAGTTTTGCCGTCGCGCGAAAAGGAATGGCAATTGACGCAGGTGGGAAGATTCTCCATCACCACATGGCTCTGGGGATCGCCGATGTTTCGCAGCCGCCATTTGATGAGCGGGACGGCGAATGGCGGCAGCGGCTGTATCACGCCTTTCACGGTCGGCGACAGCATCAGCGGGACATCCCGGTAAAAAATGGGAGCGCCGACGGGATCCCGGGACGTGACGATCGTCACGCTGCCGCGTGAGACAGGCTGGCCGCCCTTCCGGCTGCGGAAACCGGCGATGGTCACCACCGCCGGCCGCTTCTGAGAGCGGCTCTTGATCTGCGCCCACGTGCCGGCGTCCGGCCTCCAGGTGTGGGTGACCGCTTGCTCGGGTGTCAGTTCGGGCATCACCGCGCCCGCACACGTGGTGTCGGGTTCTCCGGCCGAGTACTTCTCGCCGCTCGAGATCAGCTCCATCCTCGGCCCGCCTTCGCCGAAAGACACGTCGATGCGCCAGAGTGCCGCGCCGGGATCCGGATCGCGCCACAGAAAGGTAGGCGCGCCGATGTCGGGCGGGAATACGGAACCGTCCATCGGGTAGTCGATGGCAATGGCCGCCGGTTGGTCGCGCGCGCCGGTTCCCTGCGCCACAAAGATAGTGCCAAACGCGGCAATCCCGACGACAACCAGACTGGCGGAAGAGAGCCTCATTTGGAACTCGGCGAATCGGACGATCCGGGCGTCCTGCTCCGATAAGAGGCGATCATGCGTTCGAGTCTGGCGGCCAGTTCCCGATTGCCCTGCTGTGTCGCCAAATCCAGGGCGCGCTTCGCGGTGGGCAAGGCATCGGAAAACCGGCCAACTCTGGCGTAGGCGGAAGCCAGGGTCGCGAGAAGTGACGGATCGGGAGGGCTCGACAGTCTCTCGAGCTGGGAGATTGCTTCGGAGGACCTGCCCTGGGACAGCAGCACACGAGCGAGATTGTACCGATAGTCCCGGGAGCCGGGGCTCGCCGCGAGCGCCTTCTCAAAGTGCGGGATCGCTTCGTCGGGCCGATTTGCCCTGGTCAGGGCGACCGCCAGGTTGTTCTGGGCATCGGCGTTTTCGGGGTCAATCTCCAGGGCCTTCCGGAACTGCTCGATGGCTCCGTCTAATTGCCCCATGTCGGCCAGCAGGCCGCCGAGGTTGCTGTAAGCCTTCGCGTCGCCCGGCTTCAGTTCCAGGGCTCTTCGAAAGTAGGGGATCGCCTCCTCGGCTTTACCGGTCTTCACCAGCGTGAACCCAAGATTGGTGTGCGTGTTGGCGTCCTCGGAATCCAGTTCCAGCGCCTTGCGGAATTGCGGAATGGCTTCGTCGTACTGGCCCAGTCTGGCGAGAGAAACGCCGAGATTATAGTGCACCTTCGCCTCATCGGGACCGAGCGCCAGCGCCTTCCTCCACTCCGCGGTGGCCGCCTCGAACCGATTCTCGCGGGTCAAATCGAGAGCCAGGTCGAAGAGGCGATAGTATTCGGTGGCGGGGGAGTCGATCTTCAACAGGCCGTTTGGCGGGATGTTTACGAACTCGGGAATGTTCACCGCGCGGTTGGCCGCGGTTGTGCCTTCGATGAGGATCGCCGGGCTGTCCTGGCCTTTCTTGTCGATGTGAGTCAGGTACATCTGGGTGTAGGGCGAGCGCCCCTTGGACGAAAAGACCAGCCACCGGCCGTTCGGCGAGAAGCTATGCCAGGAGTTCATCACCGGAGTATTGCAGAGCATTCGCCGGGCGTTTCCACCCTTGGCCGGCACGATGTAGAGCTGGCTGTCGGGGCGCATCAACTGCGCGTTGCGGCACTGGACGAACACGATCCAGCGGCCATCGGGCGAGACCTTCGGGAACGTGTTGCTCATGCCGTTCCGGCCAGCGCCAAGGAGCGGCATCGCCTGGCCGCCCTTGCCCCCGTTAAAGGGAATCCGATAGAGGTCGTACTGGATCTGCGTCTCGTTTGGATCGTTTGCGCGCTCCGCCATCGGCACGCCGCTGGGGAAAGGCTCTCTGGCTTTGGCCCTGGCGAACACGATGTACTTCGCGTCGGGACTCCAGACCCCGTCCGTCTGGACCAACTCCGGATTGTCGGCGCCGGGAAGGGGTTGCAGCACCCCGGTCGCCTTGCTATACCACGCCAGAATGCCGCGAGTTGGGTAGAAAACCTGCAGGAAGCGGTAGTCTTTGAAATTCACCACATAATACTTGCCGTAAGCATCGCTCGTGTCGTTCTTTCCGGTCACGCGGGGATCGTTGATGGTGTTCACAACGTACTTGCCGTCCGGCGAAACCTGGGACATGAAAGCGATCCGCAATTTGCCTCCCAAAGGGCCTTTGAAGGAACTCCACTTGATGATGTCTTCGTTGCGGATGGTCGTCTGCGGCTTGACGGACACCATGGCGTACAGCCCCTTGTCGTTTTGCGGGCCGTCCACGTCCAGTCCCAGAGTCTTCCCGTCCCGTGAGAACGAGTGGCAGTTGGCGCAGGTTGGAAACCCTTCGATCAGTTTCCGGCTTCCCGGTTCACCGATGTATTTCAAACGCCAGGTGATGTAGCGCATCGCTTCCGGAGCCAGAGGCTTGATGATGCCTTTCAGCGTCTCCGAGGGCATCAGCGGCACGTCCCGGTAGAAGATCGGCGCGCCGATGGGATCCTGGGAAGTCGAAATGGTTACGCTGCCTCTGGAGACGGGCAGGGTGAGCGACTCATCGCGGTAACCCGTGATCGTAACCGTTGCCGGCTTCTTGACGGAGTGCTTCTTAATGGCAGCCCAGGTTTCAGCATCCGGCGTCCACGTTCGCGCCGCGGCCTGCTCAGGGGTGAGTTTTGGCGGCTCATTGGTGTCGCTGACGCAGCAGGGGTCGATCTCACCGACGCGCATCCGCTCGCCCTTTGCCTTCACCCGAATGGGAGGCGTGTGGCCGGCGAACTCGATATCGACGCGCCACCGCAGGACCGCTTCCTCAGCGGGGTCGCGCCACAGGAACGCCGGGGCCAGGATCTCGGGAGGGAATATGGACCCCGGGAGCGGATAGTCGACAGTGATGGCGGCCACCTGGCCGGCGGGCGCCGCCACTTCCCGGACGCGATCGCCGTGGTCGGTGGCGCGGGCGGCGGGAGGCAGAATCAAAGCGCCGACAATGACCAGGCACACTGTAGCGTGCCTCATGGAACCCCCCATCAGCAAGTCCAGCCCGGCCACCAAGTGCCAGGGCGCTACTCTGTAAGGATATCATGGCGGTTGGGCATGCGCGCTGTTCTCGGGTGCGACAGAAGAGCGGAGGTGAAGGGGGTGGCGAATAGACTGAACCCCTGGGCTGAGACAAGCAGTTAAGGGGTTGTCGCCGTTCGCTGATCTTTCCTTGTCATCGATCCTCTGAAAACGTCTTTTCTTAAACTCCGGCCAGAGTAGAAAACCCAAGCGACATCATCCGCGCCGCAGGCGCACGTCGTCCCTCGATCATCAAAACGGCGCTCCAATGGTGTAAGGTTTTCCTCGAAGGCGGGAAGAAGCTGAAACCGCTCTGAAACGGATTGTTAGTCCGCTGCTCTAACCGCTGAGCTAAGGGCCCCCTCGCCTTTGCAGTCTAGCGGCCAACGGGTATGGGAGGCAATGGCATCATCGCCGGCGCGCGGCAAAGGTGAGGTCTGGAGGATACCACGACTGGATGCGAAGCTCACCCGTGGCGGATTTAAAATCGGAAGGTTCCAGCTTGCTGATGACGTTCCAGGTCTCCGCCTCGCGGAGCCAGAACAGGAAGGCGCCATCCCGATCGGCGCGAGCGGCAGTGGGATCCCTGCCGAAATCGGGGAGCTGAACCTGGAAGAACCCCTCGGCGTCGGGGATGGCAGTCGCTACCGGAATCGCAGTGACCGGGCCGTCCACGATGCCGAAGAACCCGTGGGCCCAGTGCGCCATATAGCTGACCTTCACTTCCGGCCCCCTGCCCCGAAGCACGTCCTTTGGGATGATCTTCCCCGACAGGGAGACGGACGGGAGCCTGCGACAGGTGAACTCCTCTGGGACGGTGGACAGTCCCGAGAGCGCTTCATCGAACGTCGCGATCTCACAACCCGGGGCGTAGACGATGATCTTGATGCCGGTCGCCGGCTTCCCATCCACGGCGGCCTCGATCCGATAAACGTGTACGTCTCGCTGTGGCCTGACGAAACCGCCGTAGCCGCCGAACGGACCGCTCATGTGGTAGCGGATATCGACGGTTTCCGAAAGCACATCCGGCGGAAAGGAGATCGAAATGCGGGGCAGAGACCGTTCCTCGGACGGCTGCAGCGCGAACGCCACCTGCCACACGAACGCGGCGACGGCGAGGAGACGACTGCCGCGACGGGTCACGACGCATCCAGGTTACCAGTTCACCCGGAAAATTGGTGATTCAGTGACTGTCACGGGTTTACGGGACGCACGGCGAACTCACCAGACGTGGATCGCAAGAACCCGCGGACGTCCCGGCACGCGATTCACCACCGGCACGCGCAGCACGATCTGGAGATTCTTCTTCTGCCAGCCGGGAGGAAGCTGCGGAACCGCTTCGGAGAAATACTCAGGCTTGCTGAGGAACTCCCCCGCCGCCATGGTGCCGTGCTGGGTGATGCCGGCGGCGATGACGACCGGGCGGTCGGTGGTGGTGTCCAGGATGCGCGAGACGATGGCGTAGTCGTTGGGAACATCCCAGTAGGGCCAGACGCGCGTCAAGCTCCATTGCGTATTCTCCGGGTGCTGGAGATCTTGAACGAAGTCGATGGCGCGCGCGCTGTCCTTGACGAAGGTGAAGCGCAGTTGAGGGGCGGCGCGGAGAGTCCACTGGTTGTTGAAGGCGCCGATCAGGACGGCAGGGCCCTCGGACAGGTCGGCGAAGGAGGTGGACCGCTCGCCACGGATGCGGTAGGGCTTCCCGTACTTCTCAAACAGGGAAGTGAGGTGCGCGAGGCAGACGGCATCGCCCAACACCACAAACCGGTCCGGCAGAATGAGGAGGTCCTTCTTGGGAATGACGTCCTGCGCGGCCGACTCCGCGGACGGCGGAGAGGCGCCGATGCCCTGGATGGCGTCCTGAGCCTCGATAGATCTCAAGCTGTAGGCGATGGGCTGACCCACGCAGATTAGAGAGGTGCCCTGCGCTTTAAGGACAGGGTCCCAAAGGCGCTCGAGGTCGGAGTGCGTCCAGTGCGGCAAGATTACGGCAAAGGGCAGGATCACAAGCACCAGGGCGGCGGCGCCTCCGGCGATGACCGCCCGCCGCTTGCGAGTCTGCTTGGCCGCGGATGGGCCTACTCCGTTGAAATGGAACTCGACGACATAGGATCCCGAGGACAACTCGATGCGGGGCTCGGACTCGTGCCCAGGCTCCTGGTAGTACTGCGCGAGTCTCTTGCGGATCTCGGCGGCGGTCGCTCGAACGACGGGGTCCTGACTGGTGTCGTAGTCCGGGGGACGTCCGAAGACCTCGACGCCGAGCGAACGTTCCTTTAACGACCGCGTATCGCCGACAAGAGTCTGTTCGGTAATGTGCCGCAGCAGGCTCTGGCAGCGGCGGCTGCCCCGGAAGTGGTGGCTGCTGAGGACGCGTTCCAAGAGCACCCGGATCTCCTCCGCCTTCTCCGGCGCCAGGAGAGGCAGGGCAGGCTGGGCGTCTGGCTTGCGGGACATCGACCTCCTGCTGACGGCCCATGATATCATGAAAGCCGGGCGTAGAGTCCGAGTAAAGTTCTAGTATCGTACGTTTGTCGGCGCAGCCGGTAAGAAGTCCGTAAGGCGTTGATTTGAAAGAACAATAAATGTATTGTTCCGTAACGCTCCTTACGCGGAGGCCGGAAAAGGACTATCGTTTCATCGGTTCAAGTCTCAAAGTGTGTCCCCGTGTGAAATGGGGGCCTGTATATTAATGATCGTTAAGGGAGGTAAATGTGAGACAGGTTAGTCTCCGAGTCGTTTTTCTGATGTGCGTGCTCCTGGGAGCGCTAGCAATCCCGGCGTACGCGCAAGATGCAACCATTGTGGGAACCGTGACCGACCCGACGGGGGCCGCGGTTCCTAACGCAGCCATCACACTGACGAACGTTGAGACCGGTCAGGTTCGGCAGAGCTCCAGCAACAATGTTGGCCAATTTGTGGTTCCCGAACTTCGGATCGGGCACTACACGGTGCGCGTGCAAGTCGCAGGGTTCAAGGTGGTGGAGCAGAAGGACGTTGTGCTGGCGGTCGGCGACCGACTGCGCTTGGACTTTAAGCTGGAAATCGGCACCGCGCAAGAGCAAGTCACCGTCGAAGCAACCCCCATCGCCGTGCAGTCGGATTCGGGCGAGATCAGCGACGTGATCACCGGCCAGCAGATCACGCAGCTTTCCACCAACGGACGAAGCATCTACTCGCTGGCGGCCTTGACGCCGGGCGCCTCCAGCATTATGGCGGACGCTCAACTCGCCGTGCCGGTGGGCGGGGACGCCAACGTGAGCTTCAATGGCAACCGTATGGCCCACAACATCTACTTGATCGATGGCGGCGAAGATCTCGACCGCGGGGGCGCTGGCACGATCAGCGTCATGCCGTCGGTGGACGCCATCGCGGAGTTCCGGACCCTCACTGCGAACTACAGCGCCGATTATGGCCTCTCCTCGGCCGCGACGCTGACCATGGTTTTCCGCTCTGGGGAGAAGCAGTTCCATGCTACGGCATGGGAGTTCCTGCGCAACGACAAGCTGGACGCCCGCAACTTCTTCGGTGGCGCCACCAAGAACGAGCGCAGACTCAATGTTTTCGGCTTCAATATCGGGGGTCCGGTAACGTTCGGGAGTATCTACAACAAAGAACGCGAGAAGACCTTCTTTTTCTACAACATGGAGTGGCGCAGGCAGGTGCTGGGAGGCCTCCTCAACCAAGTGGTCCCGCCGACCAGCGCCTATGGCGGCAATTTCGGCTCGACCAGCATCCATACGCCGTGTTCAAACCAGCTTTCGGCTGCCGAGGCTGCCCGCTTCACGGGCGCCGGTCTGGCGCTGAGCACCTGCACCTCCTCGGGCGCGGTGACCACCGCCGTGCCCTTTCCAAGCAACACGATCCCCAGCAGTCTGCTGGACGCGAATGCAAAGGTCCTGCTGGCTGCGGGAATTTTCCCGGCTCAAAACAACGGCTCCGCGTTCCGGGGCGGCAACAATGCTCCCACGAACGTCCGGGAGGAGATTATTCGGATCGATCACCGGTTCACCGACAAGTTCTCGGTTTTCGGACACTGGGTTGACGACGCGATCCTTCAGACTTACGGGACCACGATGTGGAGCGGCGACAACGTGCCCAGCATCGGCAACACGTTCGGCAATCCCTCCTACAGCGGTGTGATCCATTCCGTCTACTCGATCAGCCCCACTCTGGTAAACGAGCTGGCTTTCAACTACAACGGCAACCGGATCAACATCCTTCCCGTCGGCATCTACGCAAAGCCCAGCGGCCTGACCACCCCCGAGCTGTTTCCGGGCAACGCCGACAACCGCATGCCCGGCATCCAACTGAGTGGTTCAACCGGGACGAACTATTCCGCCAACTGGGTGCCTTGGGTCAACAAGGCGGACGATTACCAGATTCGCGAAGACCTCTCCTGGACCAAGGGCTCGCACCAGCTCAAGATGGGAGCCAGTTGGGCGCTTTATAAGAAGATCCAGGACCTGTTCGCCCCGACACAGGGTGCGTTCAGCTTCAACGGCAGCTACACCGGGAACGACTTCGCCGACTTCCTGCTCGGTTATTCCAACAGCTACCAAGAGTACGCACTTCAGGACCATGGCTATTGGAACAACGTTTCCTGGGCCATGTACCTCCAGGACAACTGGCGCGTGAACAAGCGCCTCACTCTGAATCTCGGCCTGCGGTGGGATGGAGCCCCGCATACCTACGAAGCCAACAACCGCATGGCGAACTTCGTTCCCAGCCTGTACAGTTCGGCGAACATGCCCATCTTTCTGCCAGACGGCACCATCTCCTCCAGCAGTCCGGGCCTGGGCACGAGCCCCAATCCCTTGCTGGCTGGCATGAAGTTCTACCTGAACGGCGTAGGGATCACCGGCCAGAACGGGGTTCCTAAGGGTATGGTGAATAACCACTGGGCGGCTTTCGGTCCGCGCCTCGGCTTCGCCTATGACCTGACAGGCTCGGGCAAGACCCTGCTCCGGGGCGGCTTCGGCATGATGTACGAGCGCGTCCAGGGCAACGACATGTACCAGGCTGCCGCGGACCCTCCGTTCACCGCCAATGTGACGCTCAACAACGTATATCTCTCGAATCCGAACAAGAACATTCTCAGTGGCGCGACGATGACCGCGCCGATCACGGTGAACAGTCTCTCCGGCCTGTTCATAAACGACTACAAGCTGCCGGTGAGCTTCCAGTACAGCGCCGGAGTCCAGCAGGCGCTCGGCGCCAGGTCGGTGTTGTCCGTTGCGTACGTCGGAACCCAGGGCCGGCATCAGAGCGACAACCGTAATATCAATCTCCCGGATCCCAGCACTCTGGCGAGCATCATCGGCAACGGCTCGCTGTACAACACGCTGGTCCCGTACCGCGGTTACAACTCCATCACCATGGGTGAAGACTCCGAGAACGCACATTACAATTCACTCCAGGTCAGCCTTCGCGCGCAGGTCCGGAACGACCTCACCCTCCAGGCCGCCTACACGCTCTCCCGCTCTTGGGACCCGGGGAACCTGTTCCAGCAGGATGGCGGGGACCTCTGCAACGTTTCGAATCCGTACAACCGCGCATACGATAACGGGCTGTCGCTATTCGACCGCACCAATATCCTCGTCGCCAACTTCATCTACAAGCTCCCGATCTTCAATCACACCCAGAACCAGTTGTTGAAATCGACGCTTGGCGGATGGGAGCTGTCGGGGATCGTCACCATGGAATCGGGTACGCCGCTCAACGTCACTCTGGGCGGGGCTGCCGGCGGCAACGGCGTGGGTGGGACGAACCGGCCCAACCTCAACGGGAGCGTCAGCTACCCGGGCACTCAGGCGCAATGGTTCAACACGTCGGCCTTCTCGGCTCCGACCATCGGACAGTGGGGCAATGCCCCGCATAACGCCGTGCGCGGTCCCGGCCGCGACAACTGGAACCTGTCGCTCTTCAAGAGCTTCGTGCTGAACGAAGCTCGCGGCAGCCGTTTCGAGCTCCGCGTGGAGAGTTACAACGCGTTCAACCACACGCAATTCCAGGGCGTCAGCACCAGCTTTACGGACAGCCGCTTCGGCCAACTCACCTCCGCTTATGACGCGAGGGATTTCCAGGTCGGGGCGAAGCTGTACTTCTAACCACCTTTGGACGTCGCCCCGCTCGCATTTGGGGGCGGGGCGGCGTATCAGACCACTCAACCCGCACCGGCCAGCAGCCTTGCTTGAGAGGCTGCTGGCCGGTTGTTTTTTGTGGATGGGGGGAACCACCGGGGGTTACTTCGACGGCTCTTTGACTTTGACGACACGATCGGCGGGTACGTTCTGGAGCTGCTGGACGATCCCCGAAGGCCAGTGGATCTCGATCAGATCCGCCGAGCTGCTCCGGCCCAAGCCGAAGTGAACGGGGCCCGCACTGGAAGAGGCATACCCGGCGGCAAAAGAGACGTGGTTGTATTGGGCGGACCCGGCGGCCACCAGCTTGATCCTGGCTCCGATGCCGTCGCGGTTGCTCTTCGTGCCTTCCAGGTCGAGATCGAGCCAGTGGTTTCCGCCCGGGCTGTCGTTGATCCAAACCTCGGCGGGCGCCGCGATCGCACTGACTACGACGTCCAGGCGCCCGTCGCCGTTCAGGTCGCCGAAAGCCGAGCCCCGGTGCCGGCTGGGCGGTTGCGCGGTCAAACCCGCCTCGCCGGTGAGCGCCTGAAACTTCGCGCCGCCCAGGTTGCGAAACACGGTGTTGTGCTGCGCCACCGGCACCTTCGAGGTATACCCGAGCGACTGAACGTGCCCGCGCGTGACGAATATGTCCTTCCAGCCGTCGTTGTCGAAGTCGGCGATGGTGGGCGAATAGCCTGCCATGGCCATGCTGAGCCGGGCGATGCCGCTCCTCTCGGTGATATCGGAGAAACCGCGCTTCCCGGTGTTCCGGAACAGCGGGAAAGTCTCGTTGTCGAGGGCCACGAAGGCGATGTCCGGATACCCGTCGTTGTCGATATCCCGAAAATCCACGCCCATCCCGGAAATAAACTGCCCATTTTCGGCGAGTGCGATACCGGATTCGAAGGCGATTTCCTCGAATTTCCCGCCGCCCACGTTATGGAAGAAGGAGTTGTACACTTTGTCGTTGGCGACGAAGATATCCATCCAGCCGTCCAGGTCGTAGTCGGCGATCCCCACGCCCATGCCCTTTCCGGGATGGGCGCGGATTCCGGATTCCGCCGAGGCGTCGCGGAAGGTTCCGTCGCCGTTGTTCAGGAACAACTGATTCGGGGTGGGCTTGTAGAACTTGGGATGGCAGTAGTCGAGGCGGCCCGGCGCGGCCTCGCAGGCGGGTTCGGTTGCGGGGTCCCAGGCGAGGTAGTTGACCACGAAGAGGTCCAAAAGCCCGTCGTTGTTCACGTCCAGCCAGGCCCCGCCGACCGACCACAACGGGCCGTACTGCTTGTCCGGCTGGTTGAGTCCGGCTCTCGCGGTGACATCGGTGAACGTGCCGTCGCCGTTGTTGTGGTACAGGCGGTTGCCATGGACGCCGCCCACGAAGATGTCCTTGTACCCGTCGTTGTCGTAGTCGCCGATGGCGACGCCGATGTCGAAGCCTCCGCCCGCGAGGCCCGCCTTTTCGGTGACGTCCCTGAAGCGGCCCTTGCCGTCGTTTTCGAAGAGCCGGTTGGAGTACTTTGAAGAAGTTTTCTTCAGCGTCTGAATATCCGCTCCATTAGTGAAGAAAATATCCAGGTATCCGTCGTTGTTATAGTCGAAAACGGCGACGCCGCCGGCCATCGTCTCGGGCGCGTGGCGCCGGGAGGTTTCGCAACTGTCGAGCTGGAAATCGATCGGCCGGAACGCGAAGCGGATCGGAGACGCGGTATCGCCGCCAGAAGCGGCGGCCCAGAGGCCGGCCAGCAACACCGCCGCCCAGCAGAGTCGCGGCGGGGCGAACCATGCCCGGCTCATGGCTCCGGCCGGCTCCTGCGCCCCGGCATCTCGATAAGCGGCGGCTGCTGCTCCTGCGTTGCCAGCTCTTTGACCTTGGCAAACTCGGAATTCGCTTCCTGCTGACGGCCCAAGGAAAGCCAAAGCCTGCCCAGACGGTAGTGCGCGTCGGGTTTCGACGGATCGAGGCGGATGGCTTCGCGAAAATGACGCTCCGCTCCGGCGGAGTCGCTCTTTGCAGCAAGCAGGATTCCGAGATCCAGGTGCGCCAGCCGGATGCCCGCATCCAGCTTCAGCGCCCGACGCAGGCGTGCCTCGGCTTCCGTTTCGTTTCCCGCATGCATTTCGGCGTCGCCCAAGTAGGTCAAGGCTTGTGTGTGTTGCGGTTGACGGGCCAGCTCGGCCTGGAACTGGCGGCGGGCATCCTCGTAGCGCTTCTGCTTCCAATAGAGGTATCCCAGGCCGAAGTGGGCCTCGTACTGACCAGGCGAGGCTTTCACCGCGGCTTCAAACTCCGCGGTCGCTTGCTCGGTCTGGTTCGCCGCGTCCAGCACTTCGCCCAGAAGCATGTGAACGGGCGCGGAATCCGGATCCTTGGTCAGTAGAAACCGGAACTCCTGGATGGCGGCCTGGTATTGTTTCGACCACAGGTAGCTTTGGGCCAGCTTGTATCGCAGTTCCGTGTTGCCGGGCTGCTGCTCGGCCGCGAGCTTCAGATGCGGGGCAGCGGCGTCGAACCTGCGGCAGCCATAGTAGCTCATCCCGAGCAACACCCGGGCCTGAAAGCTGGCCGGGTCGGCTTTGATGGCCTGTTCGAAGGCGGAAGCGGCGTCGGGGAGTCTATTGAGCTTGAAGTAGGCCAGGCCGAGATTCAGGTAGACGCCGGGCAGTTGAGAATCCAGGGCGATGGCCGTCCGGTAGTGCGGAATGGCGAGTTCGTACTTGCCCTCGCGAGCCAGGGCGAGTGCGGCGTTGGCCTCGGCGACGGCTTTGGGGTCGCTGGTAGCCCACAGGCACGGGGAAACCGCCAGGAGAAGCAAAACGGACTTCATAGAGTCAATGCGGCAGCCGGCATCGGTATCCTCGCAGTCGGGCCTCCGCTCCCGCCAAGTATACCTGAACGGGAGTTTCGGGGACAGGCGACGTCATGGCGCGAGCGGCAACCGGGGACATTCTGAGCCGTCCCAACTGCGGACGGCCTGGGCAGTCCCCCGGTTGCGGGGCAATTGACAAGGGGTTGGGAGTTCCGATAGGCTTACCCGACATGGACAAGATAAATGGGGTTCGCGTGATCGCCGGCGGCTTGCTGGCCGGCGTGGTCATCAACGTTTGTGAGTACGTCGTGAAAGGCGTGCTTCTGAAGGAGCGCTGGGCTGCCACAATGAACGCTTGGGGCAGATCGGCGGAATTCAACTCCATTCAAATGGCATCGTTCATCGTTTGGGGTTTCCTGATAGGCCTGTTCGCAGTCTGGATGTACGCCGCGATCCGGCCGCGTTACGGCGCAGGGCCACATACCGCTGTCGTTGCGGCGCTCGCGGTTTGGGCTCTGGGCTACTTGGCGAATGCCATCCCAACGATCTCTATGCAGGTGTTCCCGCGACGCCTGCTGGCCTACGGTCTGGCGGCGGGGCTGGTGGAGGTAGTTGTGGGCACCGTGCTCGGCGCGTGGCTCTACAAGGAAACGGGCAGCTCGGGCAGCGCATAGGGAAGGACATCCGACGCGGAGGACGGTCGTAGGAATCCTCGGGCTGTCGGTTTGTGCCTCCTTATCGTACTGGCGGTCTCGACAACCGCAGTCGCGCTGGTCTTCCGATCAGCGTGAGCGTGGTGACCAAGAGCTCTCTGATAGTCCGCCAACTTGAGCCAGGCTTCGACGCCTTCAACCTCTTGACCAGGCAGATTACCCTGCCGACGGCCACGTATGCCACCGCCAACCAGCGGGAGCTTTTCTTCAGCGAAGTTCTGCGCCGAGTCGAGAGTCTGCCGGGCGTGCGATCCGCGGCTGTAGCGATGATGCTTCCGCTCAGCGGCCGCGACGCGGCGACCGAGGTCGAAATAGAAGGACATCCAGCGCCGCTCTCCGCCGCTTCTCCGACGCCGACTCTGGATGCGGTCAGCCCAAGCTACGTTCGGGCGATGAGAATTCCGATACTGAGGGGGCGGCCCCTGACGGAGCAGGACGGCGCAAGCGAACGCGGCGTTGCGCTGATCAATGCCCAGATGGCGCGCCGTTTCTGGCCGAATAGCGATCCGATTGGCCGGCGGATCAGGCTGAGAGGCGGGCAACCGTCCTGGTACACGATTGTGGGAGTCGTCGGGGATGTGAAGTATGCCAGGTTGGACGAACCGGCCGCAGCCCGGACTTATCTGCATCACGCTCGGGCTGCCTCGGCCGGGATGAGCCTGGTGGTGCGCAGCGCACAGGATCCCGCAAGGCTGACCGAGGCGGTGCGCAACACGGTGTGGTCCGTGGACAGGGACCAACCCATTGCCGACACCATGACGATGGAACAGCGCTTCCGGGCTGCGCTGAGGAGAGACGTGCAGCGCCCAAGCTATGTCCGTGCGTTGGTGGCGCTGATCGTGGCGATGGCAGCAACTTTCGGCGTGATGATGTGCTGGCCCCCTCAGCGCGATGGTGAGCGCGGAGCACCCGCGTCGCTGTGGACGAGGCAACGCAAGATACTCGGGCTCATGGAGCGGGATTTGCCGATGCTGTTGCTGAGTGTGACGATAGGCCTGTCACTCGCAGTAACACTTAAGAAATCGTTGAACCGCTTGTTCTTCGGCGTGACTCCGACCGATTCAGGGATCCTGGGCTTCAGCGTGTCGGTACTGAGCAGTGCCATGCTCCTCGCCAGCTACCTGAGCGCATGGACGGCAAGCCGGAGGGTGGTCATTTGAGCGGCTCGAACCAGGCGGCGAGGCCGCCGGCGGGAGCGAGGGGCAGGGTGAGGACGTCGGCGGCTGTCACGCGCTGGGTCGTCTCGGCGATGGAATCGGGAGCGTCGGCCGACTCTGGGGTGTCGGCGAAGAGGCGCACGCGGTACTGACCCTTTCCGAGGAAGTCGAGGGGCACTTTGAGGGTACGGGGCTCGGAATTGGTCATGCTGCCGAGGAACCAGCGGTTACCTTGGCGGCGGGCGATGGTCACGTACTCGCCGATGGCGCCATCGAGAGCCCTGGTCTCATCCCAGGTGGCGGGGACGACCTTGAGAAACTCGAGGCCTTTCTGGCCGCGGTAACTATAGGGAGAATCGCAAAGCACCTGAAGAGGGCTCTGGTAGACCACCAGCATGGCCAGTTGGCGGGCGCGGGTTCCCATGACCAGGGGGGCGGAGTCGCGGGGCTTGAAGACGGACTTAACTGCGTGGCGGAAGCCGCCGGGAGTGAAGTCCATGGGACCGGCCAACATGCGGGTAAAGGGGAGAGTCACGGTGTGCTCGGGGGTGACGCGGGAACTCCACTTGTTGTACTCGTTGCCGAGAACGCCTTCGCGGGTAATCAGGTTGGGCCAGGTGCGCTCGGAACCGGTGGGCTTGTAGGCGCCGTGGAAATCCACCAGGAGGTGATGGGCGGCGGCGTTCTTCACGGTGCGCTCGTAGAAGTTGACCATCTGCTGATCGTCGGAGTCCATGAAGTCGATCTTGACGCCGGAGATGCCCCACTTCTCGTAAAGCGGGAAAGCCAAGTCCTGCTGCGCGGCGGCGTGATTCCAGCGGAGCCAGAGGAGGACCTTGACGTTGCGGTCCCTGGCGTAGCGGATGATGGCGGGCATGTCGACGTCTGGGATCGGTTTGGTGATGTCGGCGTTGGGATTCATGGGGTCGCCATACCAGGTCCAGTCCACCAGGACATATTCCCAACCCATGTCGGCGGCGAACTGGGTGAAGTACTGCATGGTGGCGGTGTTCATGCCCACTTTGAAGTTGGCGTCGGGAGCGTAATCACCGCTCCACCAGCGATCCCAGGCGGAACGGCCGGGCTGGATCCAGGAGGTGTCTGGGAGGGCGCAGGGTTCGCTGAGGTTGAGAACGAGGTTGGATTCGATGAGGTCGCCGGGACGATCGCCGATCATGAGGACCCGCCAGGGGGAGTAGCGCGGCGCGGCCGAGCGCACGATCACGCCAGGCTCGGCGGGGCGCGGCGGGTGAGTGGTGACCAGGGCGTTGGGTACGGTTCCGGTGGCGGTGAGGTACATGCCGGCCCAATCGGTGAGGTTGGCTTCGGTGATCGACAGGTAAGTGGAGTTACTCACCTGCACTGTGAGAGGCACTAACAGGATGTTGGCGGGCGTGATGTCGGAGAGAGTGATCTTGTCGTATTCGACCTCCTGCGGCCCCGTGAACTTGTTCTGGCGTCCGGCCCAGACGGTGTGGTTGGCGGCGAAGTGGAACTCGGAGCGCTCGGAGGCGAGCAGGAAGCCGGCGAGCGAGGGCTGCGCGGGCAGGTAATAGCGGAAGGCGACGCCGTCGTCGTAAGCGCGCGCAACGAACTCGAGCCGGCGGTTGGGCGGGCGGGTTTCCTCAAGGTACAGGCGCAACTCGTTGGCGCGATCCAGGACCTCGGCGCTCTTACCCACGACGGTGCGCCAGGTGTCGCGGATCTCACGGCGCTCCTGTTTGCGAATGGCGAGGTCGCGGGCCAGAGGTGGCAGGTTCTTGAAGTCCAGTCCGAAAGGGGAGTCGAGAAGGATCTCACGGCCATCCCGGGCGACGGAGTAGTAGAGGCGGGTGCCCGAGGGGTAGGGTTCGAGTCTCTCTTTGACGGCAAGGACGACGGTGTTGCGGCCGTTGGGGGAGGAGACCGAGACAGAATCCTGGGCGAAGGCCAGCGAGGCCAGGATGAGGGCGACATGGAAAGAGCGCATCGAGAGCAATTCTAACTGAATCGTGAAACGGGGGGCGGCGTGGATTCGTCTATAGTCGGCGATATGCGCGTAATCGTTGCGGTGGTGGTATGCGCGTCGCTGGCCTGGGCCGAGGGCGCGGGATCGGTGGCGTTCCGGGCGGTTGACCGGAAAACCGGGGCGCCGGTGGCGGGACTCCAGGCGGCGGATATCGAGATTAGAGAGGGGAAGGACCTCCGTCCGGTCACCTCCCTTCGGTTTGGCGACATCCCGATGGACTTGGTGTTGGTGCTGGATGCGGGTCAAGACACCGTGGACATCTCGCGGGACGTGGCGCTGGGAGCGCGGCTGGCGTGTTCGGAGATGGCTGCGGGGGACCGGCTGGCGCTGATCACCTTCACTTCTGGCTGGAAGGTTCGATTCCGGTTTCTGGGGAAGGAGAACGAGCTGAGCCGCAAGATCGAGCGGTCGGTGTCCGCTTCTACGACCTGGTTCCGAGGCCAGAAGGTGTTCGACGCGATTCAGGCGGCTGTGGATCTGTTTCCCGCTCCGCCCGATGCTGCGCGCACGCGGGCCGTGCTGGCGATTACCAACAGCCTCGACCGAGACTCGAAGGCGGCGCCGGCGGCGATCGTGGCGGCGGCGAGGCAGAGGGATGCCGCCGTGTTCACGGTCAGCGTTCCGACGGCGCGGCCCAACGTGCCCGGAGTGCCGATCGGCAGATCCGTGGGGCCAGTCGCGGAGCAGTTGGAACAGATCACGCAACCCACGGGAGGCGAATCCCGGGTGCAGCGGGGGAGCGGCTACATCCTGCGCGAGAACCTGGAGCGAATCCGAAGCCGGTATGTGGCGAGCTATGTGGCGGCGTCGGGCGCGCGGCCGGTGGTGCGGCTGTCCCCGGCGGGCGCGATCGCGTTTCCGAACGCCGAGATTCGAGGTGCGTGGTGAAGACTGCGGCGCTGTTGTTGGCGCTGATAAGGGCGCCGGCTCCCTCATCGGACGCGCAGTTGGTGAACGTGGATGTGCTGGTGTACGAGAAGGACACGGGCCGCCTGGCGGAGCTGCTCGGCCCGCGGGATTTCGTCATTCTGGACGAGGGCGAGCCGCGGGAGGTCAAGACCTTTCAGATCGAGACGACCTCGCTGGACGTCGTGTTCCTGCTCTACGCCAAGGGTTATGTCCGATTCGCGGGCGATGGGAACGACGTGTTCGCGGGCTTGCGCCAGGCCATTGACGAGTTGCGGCCGAGCGATCGGGGCGCGATTCTTCGCAGCGACACGAACGCGGGAGGCGCGGTCCAATTGATGGAGGACAAGCGCAAAATCGATTCGCGGCGCGTGCGGCAGCGGGGGCGGGTCACCCCGCTGGGGCGCGGCGACCGGCTGTATGACGCTGTGGCATGCGCGATGTCGCTGTTCCCCCGGCCGTACGACCCGATGCGGCGACGGGCGATCATCGCGCTCACGGACGACATCGAACGCCACTCCAAGACGAAACTCGACGCGCTGATGGCGGAACTGCTGGAGGGTGGAGCGACGCTGAATAGCGTGGTGCTGGTGACGGGGCAACCATACATCTCCACGGGCGGGGCGACCATTCCGATTCCAAGAGTGACGAGTCGGCGTATCGGGGGGACCAACCCGCCCGGAGTTTCGACCCAGCCGGCGGTGGAGGCAACCGGAGGGCAGACGATCCCCGGAGACAAATCGCGCGCGGGGCTGCCGGAGATGCTGCGGAGGCTGCACGGACGGTACCTGCTGGGCTTCCAGGCACCGGCCTCGGACCGGCGGGTGTTCCGGAAAATCGAGGTAAGGCTGACCGAGGAGGCTCGGAAGCGGTATCCGAGCGCGGTGATCCGGGCACGGACGGGATACTACACCGTGGAGGGCGCGGCGAGGCAGCGGTAGGCGCGTTGTTAGGCAGAACGACTACCTCGCACGATGCGTATTCCCGGATTGGACCTAGAGCCGAGGAATGTCTGGATGGGACCT
>Ga0187882_1001928_pt1 | contig 19925 bp, 18 predicted proteins | sample June2016WEW_19_1_3_FD_132991 | JGI IMG/M metagenome (GOLD analysis project Ga0187882, IMG submission 132991) | Peatland microbial communities from SPRUCE experiment site at the Marcell Experimental Forest, Minnesota, USA - June2016WEW_19_150 | ecosystem: Environmental > Terrestrial > Soil >... | reverse complement strand
CCAACATCAGCTACCGCACCGGGCACAAGCTCAATCTGGGGCCGGGCCCGCGCTTCACCGGCGACGCGGAAGCCGACAAGCAGCTCACGCGCCAGCCCTACCGCAAACCGTTCGTGGTGTGAGACGGCGGCCTTCACCCGGGACTTCAATTCCGAAGTATATGGCGCGAGAGCCAGTTGCCAATCGTGGCCAGGGGGTCGCGTGCGTGAGAGGACGTCCGCCCCACTTTGGCCCAGTCGTGCGTTGTCCACGATTCGGCTCAGTCCGATCAAATCTGTTACTGTGAAGCCGGAGAAGAGACATATGGGGCCGTTGCGGTCTCAGCCGGGCTGCGCGGGGCGGGGCGGACGCTGATGGGCCGGCGGAAATCCAGGCCTGCCTCGGCCGGCGCCCAGACGCCGGCGGAGAAGCCGGGCCCAAGGGTCGCGCCGCTTCTCGACCGCATCCGCTGGGATTGGCTGGCGCTCGCGTTCTCTCTTCTCCTGCTGGCCTGGCTGGTCACCGAGGGCGATTGGGATCTCTTCCCCAAGGCTGGCTTTCTCGAAGGTTTTTATGACGCCCAGGCGCAGAGTCTGCTGCACGGCCGCATCGATGTTCCGCCGGAAGCCATCGCCACGGAAGCCTTCATGCGCAATGGGAAGGCTTACGGCTATTTTGGTCCCACGCCGGCCCTGATGCGCCTCCCGCTCGAACTGCTGCTGCCCGGCATGCACGGGCGCTGGGGTCGCGCGTCCATGCTGCTGGCATCCGTGCTGACCCTGGGTATGCTGCTGTTGCTGATGCGAAGGCTGGAATCGCGTTTTCCACTGGCCGGGGGACCACGCCTGCGGAACCTGCTGCGGGCCGTCCTGATCCTGGCCGCCGCCATTGGTTCGACGAATTTCTTCGTTTCCGCGGAACGGAAGGTATACCAGGAGTCCATCATCTGGGGTAGCGCGCTGGCATTCGCCCAGGCGGTGTTGCTGGCCTGCTACCTCATGCGCCCCAAGACCAGATGGCTGGCGCTCGGTTGCGCCGCGGCGCTCTTCGCCTTTCTGGCGCGTGTGTCGTCGGGCGCGGGGCCGCTGTTCTCGTTGTTTCTGCTGGAGGCGGCGTGGTTGGTTCCAGCCGTCCGCTTCCGCGCTTTCTTCGCCGGATCGGCTTGGCCGCGGCGCGCGGCCGTCGCGGTGGGCGTCACGCTGGTCGCCTCGGCGGCGCTCTGGGCGGGCTTGAATTACTGGAAGTTCGGCATGGTGTTCACTTCGCAGCCGATCGCCTTGAACATACAGTACGACCAGCCACGGCTCGAGCGGGTCAAGGGCAATCTGGCCTCGGTCTACAACCTGCCGCTCACACTGTGGGCCTATCTCGCGCCGGCCAATATCAGGTTCGCCGGCGCTTTCCCCTGGGTCTTTCCGGCGATGGGAAACCCTGCGCTCGCCTCTCGCTTCCCCAAGGCCCATTTCGATGCCACTGAGCCGTTTGCCAGCGCGCCCGCGGCCATGCCGGAACTTTTCCTGGGGGCCATCGCCGGCCTGGCTCTCTGTCTGGCGCGCCGCAAGGAGCTTCGCGATTTCCGAGCACCGATGTGCGGCGCCCTCGCCGGCTGCGGCCTGATCTTCGCGTGGGGGTATATCGCCTATCGTAATCTGCACGACATGTTCCCGTGGCTGGTGCTGGGCTCCGCGGTGGCCGTGGCGTATCTGCCGGCCATCCCTGGCGCCCGGCTGCGCTACGGGCTGGCGGGCCTGTTCGTGGCCGCGACGCTGTATGCGATGTGCGCCAACTTCGCCATCGCGGTTCGGTGGCAGAGGTACGCCAGCTACCCGGTACGCCCCGAAAAGCGCGCCGCATTCACCGATCTTTGTTATCTCATCGACAACGCCGGGCTCGAAGGATTCCTGTGGTATGCCCAACACTGGCGCCTTTACATTCCGGCGGCCTCATTTCAAAGCGGGAACCTGTTGGTCGACCGGACGCGCCTGGCCGAGCGCGGGGACCAGCCCGTGGTCCTATCGCAAGGAGAGCCGCAGAATGAAGCCGAGTATGCGGTGGATCTGCCGTCTGCCGGCACGTACCAGATGGCCGTTCTCTACGCCTCGGCCGAGCCTCGGCCCGTACACTTTTTTGTGAACGGGCTCGATGTGAAAGAGGTCTGCGGCCTCCCCACGGGCGGCTGGGGTCCTTCCAACCGGGCGTGGAGTTCGGCCGGCCTGTTCCGGCTGAGCGGCGGCGCCAATCGGATCGGCTTGGCGAGTCAAGGTCCGTTCCCACCGATCAGCATGCTCCGGATCTTCCGCATGGAGTGACCCGCCCGGATTTCTCAAAACATGGGGACTGACGACTCTGTCCCAAGGCGCGCGCCTCTCTCGAACCAACACGCTATCCCTCTGCGCCGCGTGGACAGAGCCGTCTGTCCCCATGTTTTCGCCCCGGCCGAGGATCCCCGCTTTCTTCCGTGTGAGAAATCCCGGCTATAGCATCCCCAGGGGGACGTCGCGATTAGGCGCGGGAAAAGCGCGGTCGAGGGCGGCAATATCTTGGGCTGAAAGCGTCCAGCCCGATCCGCCGGCATTCTCGCGCGTGTGCTCGGGCTGGCTGGCCTTCGGAATCGTAAAAACGCCCGGGAGACGCGTGAGGAAGTTGAGGATGACCTGCCGGACCGTACGTCCGTTGCGTTGCGCGACTTCCGCCAGCACCCGGCCGGCGGGGGAATCCAGGCGCGGCAGCGCTTCGTGTCCGAAGGGCGAGTAGGCCACCACCGCGATCCGGCGCTCGTGGCAATACGGGATCAGCTTGCGCTCGATGCCGCGGTCGCGCAGGTGGTAGAGAACCTGGTTTGCAGCCAGCTTATGGTGGCGCAGCGCGGCCTCGGCGGCTTTCACCTGCGGGACGTCGAAGTTGCTGACTCCGGTGAAACGGATCTGGCCCTCGTCGATCAGGCGCTCCATGGCGCGCATGGTGCCGGCCAGCGGATAGCTGCCCTCCCAGTGCAGGAGATACAGGTCCAGGTGGTCCGTGCCGAGCCTGGCGAGGCTCCGCTCGCAAGCGCGCAGCGTGCCGTCGAAGCTGGCGTTCGAGGGCAGGACTTTGCCGGCTAAGAACACCTCATCGCGGCGCCCGGCGATCGCTTCGCCGGTGAGTTTCTCGGCGCGGCCGTTGCCGTACATCTCCGCGGTGTCGATGTGCGTGAGGCCGAGATCCATGCCCACGCGCAGCGCCTCCACGGCGCGCCGCTCGCTGTCGCGGGGGCCTTCGATCATCCAAGTGCCTTGTCCGATGACAGGGACTTCGACGCCGGTCCAGCCGAATGCGCGTTGTGTCACGACGCCATTATCGCGCAACGGCGCCTTACCATTCTGAACCCGGATTTCTCATACGTGTACGTCTTCCTCCTGGCGAAACGCTGCGAAAACAAGGAGACTGACGACTCTGTCCCAAGGCGCGCAGCCTCTCTCGAATCAACACACTGTCCCTCTGCGCCGCGCGGACAGAGTCGTCAGTCCCCTTGTTTTCGCCCCGCCCGAGGATCCCCGCTTTCTTCCGTGTGAGAAATCCGGGCTGACCATTCTGGGGAAGCCGGTTCCCGGCTCGGGTGCCCACGGCGCCAAGACACAGGTCCCCGGCAATCCGGCCAATCCGTCAATGGCGTGTCAGACGACCACCACCTGCAGCTCCGGAGCGATTCCCCTGAGATCGTCGGCGTCGCTGGTTACCACGGCCTGCCCGGCCCTCCGCGCACAAATGACGACGTGGGCATCGACGATGTCGGCCGTCGCGGTTCGTGCCAACAACAGGCCTGCGGCTGTCGCGTCCGGTCCGTCCAGCGGAATAAGGTCCGTACCGGCCTGTCGAATGAGCCGGGAGAGGCGAGCCTGCCTGGCGGGATTCCGAATGGCCTGTGCCAGCGCCGTCGCCGGAATTGTAATACGCATGCCACGCTCTGTCGCGCGCGCGATGAGTGTGAGCACGCGGCGGTCGTTTCGGTCCAGGGCGATCAGCCCGCCAGCGTCGAAAGTGATGCCGTTCACGCCGCCTTCCCTTTTCTGGAAATTCTCTTCTGTCCCTGGGGAGAGAGAAGCGCGTCGGCCCACGCACGCTCCTTTTTCATTAGCGGGCCGCCCGTTTGCTGCAGCGCATCTTCTAGCATCTCCCTCCATCCCGCCGCATCGGAGAGGGCGACTCCAACCGCATGCTTCACGAAGGCAGAAACGCTCGCTGCCGCTCCGGCCGCGACAAGTGCCCGAGTTTCTTCAAGCTGATTGTCCTCAACTGTGATGGTGATCTTCGTAGTGGCCATACCAAAGACCATACCACGCAAATGGCCCCCATTGAAAGCGGCCTCAGCGGAAACCCCGCACTGTTGGACGCCACCACTGTCGTTTTTGGGGAGATTGAGCGTGAACGGCGCTAGCGGTTCAGATCTGAATGCCCGAGATCTCCTCCAACGCCGTTTGGGGAACGTTTGCCCCATTCCTGGTGGTATGGGCTGTTAGCGCCAGCAACCCGGCGCGGGCCGAAGCGGCAACTCTCCGAAATGGCCGACCAAAGCGGAGGCAGCCCCAGCCCGCGGCGGAGGAGCTAACTACTCCGCGGACGGCCCAGCGAGGTGTTCAGCCGGAGTCGCGGTCGGATTCCGACGAGCGCGCCTCATCTCCCGCTGGGTGTCGATGTCGCGCGCTCCCTCGGGCCATGTCTGAACGTGCTCCCACCAAGTAAGGAACTTCTTTTCATCGGAAAGGGCACAGGCCTTGTCAGCGTCTTCTTTGCACATCGTGCGACTTTGTTCATCTTCTGGGACCAGCTTTACCAGGTGGTAATAGCTCTTTGAACGTTCGTACCACGCGACGGCTTGGTATTGCTGATCAATGTGCTGGGCGGCCTTTGCCAGATCATCTACTGCAAGTCTTAGAAGTCGGACCGCCTCGTCCCGGTCGCCTGGAACTACTCGTACTGCCTTCTCCCTGCGGGCATACCCCAGGCGTAACCACCCGATGTGATATGTCGGCCGTTCTCGAGTGAGCTTGTCGAAGTACGAAATGGCACTGTCGTAATCCTCTGACCGAATCGCTTCAATCGCGTCTGACATACTCATCTCACTTGCGCGAGCGACTGGAGCTTCTAGACCCCCTTCGCCGACAGGAGCCGGTTGGGGAGGCGTTTCTTCAATCGACACGTAGTCGGCCTTAATTGGCTCGGGCAACCTCTGGGTAATGCCAGAATTATCTCGGACCACGACCGCATTGGCCTCGGCCCTGAACCGCGTGTACTCGCAGACGTCGTGGCCCTTCACTCTCGTGAGGATATGCGGCCTCATCATCGTGTCCACGTGGAGCATGGGAAGGGCAAGCCAAGCCTCAGTTTCTTCGCCCCGCTTCCGGCACGGAAAGACAAACTGAATATCCTTTGACGAGCTTTCCGATAGGGACTCCATATGTCCGCCGTGCAGGAAGCACCGTCCGATCCGAAAAGCACCCGTCAAAGCACTGCTCTGGCCATTCTTCTCGTGTGCTGTTGGAACTGGTGAAACACTAAACAACTGCTCCGTCGCAGCCTCCAACCCGTCAGCAACGTCGCCAAGCGGATCATGGGGAAACGGGACATGGGCGAGTCTGTTACGGAACGAGTTCACGTAACGCATCGCCGTCCTAACGTCGACTGGTGCTGTTCGCTTGTAGTCGGGGGGTACATCGCACGCCTTCGCCCACGAAGTAAGCAGCGGGCCCATGTCGATTTCAGAAGCAGTCAGAAAACCCTTAAGCGCTCCTACAAAGCGGCCTGAAAGGTCCGCCGCCTTGGCTATTTCATCCAGGATGTTAATCCACTGGTCCACGGCACCGTCTGCGGCTCCCTGCATCGACTTGAAAGAGCCCGTGACCTCATCCCATGTCTTGCCGTAGAAAAACTCCCGCTGTCTTCGCAGTATGGCGGGATTGGATCCATCCTCCGCAAGCCGGGACATGGCCGCGAGCGCAAGCGTAATCTCGGTCGCTTCCCAAAGATGGATCAGTCGCCACACCCGCTCATATGGGTCTGCGTCGTTGTGCCGCCTCCTCAGGAAGGTGTCGAGCGCGTCTGACACAGATGGCCAGAGAAACCCGCCGTTGTTCGCGGCTTCGAGGTTCAGGGTTGCGGGCATGTGGTTTAGGTTCCTAAACTACTAGTTTACTCCCCCTTTTTTTCGAATCGGTCCGCATCCGCACGCGGCATAACAACCCATTTTCTCTAGGCCGCCTCGACCCGAATCAGGTTCAAGCAGGCTGCGATACTCCGGCGTTACGCCCGCAGCGGTTGTCCCGGCCGCCTCTGGTCCCCCACGTGGCCGCACCAGGCCAACCCATAAGGTATTCAGCGGCACCCGATTCCTGTTGCGAAATCCCCTGCGCGCCACGAAACGCCCAGGAAGTCTGGTTGGGGGAAGTTTGCCATCTCGCCGGCCCGCAGAATAGGCCTTGGTAAACGCCGTTCACAACATCGGGTGGGCGCGAAAGCAGATGCGGCAACCGCGTGGCTGATGCGCGGGCGGCAGCCGCGGCGCGCATGAAGATTGCACGCGCCGGCACTACTCCCCCTTGACCGCTATATTCATTTTTATCTATATTCATAATTTAAAATGTTCGATGCTCTTCACCGACGAATTCGAGTCCTGGTGGAATAGCTTGAGCATCGAAGAGCGGGAGAGTGTGACCTATTCCGTGGATCTGCTCGCGCGGCTGGGTATCGAGTCGAAGTTTCCCCACTCTTCCGGCGTCTCCGGAAGCCGCTACGCCCACATGCGCGAGTTGCGCATCGGCGCCAGGGCCGGCCCTACCGGGTCCTGCATGCCTTCGACCCCAACGGAATGCGGTGCTGCCGATCGGCCGCGACAAGACGGGAAACGAACAGTGGTATGAAACTTCCGTGCCCCTGGCGGACCGCCTCTACCAACGGCGCCTGATCGAACTGGAAGAGAGTGACGGCCATGGCAAAAGCAAGAAACTTTAGCGAACTCCGAAATCGACTACCGGCGGAATCTCTCGCCCGCGTCGAGGCCCGCGTCAAAGTCACCCTGCATGACATGGCTCTCGATGAACTACGCACCGCCCGTGAATTGACCCAGGAGCGTCTGGCGGAAACCCTGGGCATCAGGCAAGCCACCGTCTCGAAGATTGAGCGCCAATCCGACATGTACGTCAGCACGCTAACCAGGTTTATCGAGGCCATGGGAGGCACACTGGAAATCCGCGCCTGCTTCCCGGAAGGCTCCGTGCGCATCAAGCAGTTCTCCGATGCACGGTCTCCGAGCGCCGGATGACCGTCCGTTCGGCAGCCGGATTCCTCCCGTGACACGCCGTTCACGGCAGAAGCGCCGTCGGGATCACTCGAAGCGACGCATTGTCGGCGCCTCGGGCTTCGCCCGCTACTGGATCGGCATTCACGCTGAGAGAGGGCCGCTACAGCCGATAGCAGGGCAGGTCCGTCGCTGCGAAATCATTGCCAGTTGCCAGCACCGGCTCACCGCGGGATACCGCCAGCGCGTATACGGCACAATCCCCGAAGTTGAGTCGCGCCCGGTGCCCCATGCCTTTTCCAAATCTCCCAAACGCCGCTATTGCCAGTCTCGTCTGGGATTCATCGAATGGGACCACTTCGCTCACCAGATCGTCCACCAGCTGGCACAACAAGCCGACCGCGCTCTCACCCAATCGCGCCCGAAGAACCATGCCGGCTTCCAGCAGCGACATCGGCGAGAGAACTCGGTCTGCCGCTGTTTCCAGTGCGTCCAGCAGCCGTTCCCGGGATGGCTCCCCGAGGGCAATCGCAATTAGCGCCGATGTGTCGATTACCATTAACTCGGAATCCCGAAAGCATCGTATCCGAGAATCTCTTCCGGGGTGCGGGCGTCGACCACTGGAAGAGCGCCGATCCTGGCGCAGAGATCGTCCACTTTCGTTCGATTGAGGGGCCGCCTTGTTTTCTGGAGCCTTTCCTCCAGAGCGGCAATCACGGCATCGCTGAGAGTCACCCCCATACGTTTGCTGACTTGCTCGGCTAAACGATGGGCGACGGGATTCTTGATATACAGCGTGCGCCGTTTCTTCTCCGCCACTTTTCGGGTCCTCATGACCTCCATTGTAAGGCAATCCCGAGGTATATACCAGAGTCCGGGCTGGCGAGATCCCTCCCGTGGCACACGCCCGTCACGGCAGCCGCGCGCTTCAGCCCATTGTTCACTCATAAGCCGCCTGCCAAACCAGGAAGCGTGCGATCGCCTCGGAATTGCGGGCCATGGATCGGGGCTCCCCAGCAGCCGCCTCACCGCCCCGGTGCCCCTCTTCATACCCGGGTGGCAACATCTTTGGCCCCAAGCCAGCGCCACCCTTCAGCAACCCCGCCCCTCCCCAAAAACACCCCAAATCCGCCCCCCAAAATTAGTCGTTGACAAACTTCCCCCTAAAGTTTTCTCAACCATTTCAATCACCTGGCAGTTTAAGGCCCGTCAGCCCGATTTTCGCCTGCTATACCGGGATTAGGAGGAACCATTGCATAATCCCTTCGCTCCCCTCATCGCCATCGCCCAGCGGGGGCATTCCCTCAGCGCCTCCCACGGCCCGGCCCCCGGCCCCCGGCCCCTGGCCCCCGTCTTGCCGCCGACCCTCGCCGGCGTCCGTATCCAATTGAAATACAGGCACTTACGCAAAGCCCCCCGTATCATCGGGCTCCGTGACCGTCCGTGTGACGCATCTTGCAAAAAAGTGCCTCCCGATGCGTCACAAAATCCCGACCCACCCACACAACCCATTGAAATAGAAGAACTTAAAACCTCATGAATAACAACTCCACATACCTGAACAGATGCGTCACACAGACAGGGTGCCCCCCGGCCCCTGGCCCCCGGCCCCTGGCCCCTGGCCCCCGGCCCCTGGTCCCCGGCCCCTGGCCCCCGTCGGGAGACGCATCTTGCCAAAAAAGCCCTTCCGATGCGTCTCCCAATCTCCAACCGCCACCGCAACCCATTGAAAAAGAGGGACTTAAAACCTCATGAATTACAACTCCACACACCCCAACAAGATGCGTCACCCGGGTGGGGTGCCTGACCCATCTGGGGAACCCCCTCCCCGGCAGCCGCACCCGCAGTCGCGGCTCTGTAACCATCTGCCAACACGCGGCATTCGAAACAACGCCGCCACCGTGCGCCGGCAGATTCCGCGGCTGCGCCCCGAAATCCCAAGACCGTTAGGCACCCAGCGCGCAGTTACTCGCATTGCAGGCGAGGTTCACGGAGGCATTATCCGGTCACCGGAATCTGAAACTCCTATACTGGCACTATGAAGCCCGTCCACGTATTCAATGTCATCCCGTCGTTGCCCGCCGCGCTCGAAGGCCTCCGTCAACTGGCGTACAACCTGCGATGGGCGTGGAACCACGACACCATTGAACTGTTCCGCCGCTTGGATAGCGACCTCTGGGAATCCACCGGGCACAACCCGGTGCTGATGTTAGGGACCATCGACCAGGCGCAACTGGAGGCCGCGGCCAAAGATGAGTCGTTCCTGGCCCAACTGGATCGCCTGGTCAAGGAAATGGCCTCCTACCTCTCGGCGGAATCCACCTGGTATCGCCGCACGTACGATCGGACGAACGGGTTGCTGGTGGCTTACTTCTCGGCCGAGTTCGGATTGACGGAGTGCCTGTCCATATTTGCGGGCGGGCTGGGCGTGCTGGCCGGCGATCATCTGAAGTCGGCCAGCAATCTGGGTGTGCCGCTGGTGGGTGTCGGCCTGCTGTACCAGCAGGGGTACTTTCGTCAATACCTCAACGCCGCCGGATGGCAGCAGGAGTCGTACGAAGACAACGATTTTCAGACCCTTCCCCTCACCCGCGAACGCCGGGCCGACGGGAGCGCCGTGACGGTGGAAGTAGCGTATCCCGGCCGTTCGGTGACGGCACAAGTGTGGAGAGCGCAAGCCGGCCGCGTATCGCTTTTCCTGCTGGATTCCAACCTGCCGGCCAACCGTCCCGAGGACCGCGTCATCACCGACCAGCTTTACGGCGGCGATCTCGAGATGCGGCTGAAACAGGAGATCCTCCTCGGCATCGGCGGGTATCGCGCCCTGGAAGCGCTGGGACTGGACCCCACCGTGTACCACATGAACGAGGGGCACTCCGCATTCCTTGGGCTGGAACGCGTGCACAAGCTGAAAGAGAAGCATGGACTCTCGTTTCAGGAGGCGTGGGAGGCGGCGTCCGCGGGCCTGATCTTCACGGGCCATACACCGGTCCCGGCGGGCCACGATTACTTTCCGGCTGCCTTGATGGACCGTTACTTCGGGGATTACATCAACCGGCTGGGGATCGGCCGTGGGGAGTTCCTGGCGCTAGGCCGGCAGAATCCGGCCGACGACGCTGAGCAGTTCTGCATGACGGTGCTGGCGCTGCGCATGGCGGCCTCGAGCAATGGAGTCAGCAAGCTGCACGGAGAGGTCTCCCGGAGGATGTGGAAGTCCATCTGGCCGGGTGTCCCGGAGGATGAGGTCCCCATCGGCCACGTCACCAACGGCGTGCATTTCCGCTCCTGGATCTCTCTCGAGATGAACCAACTGTATGACCGGTACCTGGGGCCGAACTGGCGGGTGGACGCCGATGTGAAACTGTGGCAGCGGGTGGAGGGCATTCCGGCCGAGGAGCTGTGGCGAACCCACGAGCGCCGCCGGGTGCGCCTGGTGGCATTCGCCAGGCGGCATCTGCGGTTGCAGCTCCAACGCCGCGGCGCGCCGCAGTCGGAGATCGATGCGGCCGACGAAGTACTCGACCCGGATGCGCTGACCATCGGCTTCGCGCGGCGCTTCGCCACCTACAAGCGCGCGACTCTTGTGCTGCGGGACGTCGAGCGCCTGGGGCGCATCCTCAATAATGTGGAGCGTCCCGTGCAGATTCTGTTTGCCGGCAAAGCCCATCCTCGCGACGATGCCGGCAAACAGTTGATCCAGCAGATCATAAGACTGGCGCAGCGGAAAGAGTTCCGCCGCCGGCTGGTGTTTCTGGAAGACTACGATATGGCCATGGCGCGGTCCCTGGTGCAGGGCTCGGACATATGGCTCAACACTCCGCTGCGGCCCCTCGAGGCCAGTGGAACCAGCGGCATGAAGGCGCTGGCCAACGGCGCCATCAATCTGAGCATACTGGATGGCTGGTGGGACGAAGCCTGGCGGGAGGCGGCTGCCAGGAATCAGTTTGTGGGGTGGGCCATCGGACGCGGCGAGAGCTACGACAACGCCGAGTACCAGGACCAGGTGGAGTCGGCCGCCCTCTACGACTTGCTGGAACACGACATCGTTCCGGCTTTCTACGATCGGGGCGCCGATGGCCTGCCGCGGCGCTGGATCGCCAACATGAAAGGGTCCATCTCCCACTTGTGTCCGTCATTCAACATGCAACGTGTGGTCAAGCAGTACGCCGGCAACTATTCGACGGCGCACGAGAGATACCAACGGTTGACGGCGGAAAAATCGGCGCTCGCCAAGATGCTGGCGGCCTGGGTTTCGCGCATGCGGGCGAATTGGGCCCAGGTCCGCGTCGAGCGCATTGCCGCGTTGGCGGCCACGGAGCTGGCGGTCGGCAGCCAAATCCAGGTCCGGGCGTGGATCCGGCTGGGGGCAATCCCCGCCGATGAAGTCGCGGTGGAGCTCTATCTGGGCCGGCTCGACTCCGGTGGCGAAATCACGGATGGCGTGGCGATTCCCATGCAACCGGCGGGGCAGAGCCCGGAAGGACTTGGTATCTTCGAGGCGGCCGCGGTGCCGTGCAGCCGGAGCGGTCTCCACGGCTACACGGTGCGGGTCTTGCCGTTCCACCCCGACGAGCCCAAGGCCTTCCTGCCCGGACTCATCACTTGGGCGGATGGGAGGTGAAAGCCGCCGGCCTTGCCAACGCTACTTCGCCGGCGCGGACTCGCGCTGGTCTCTCTTGACCAGACCGGCCATGCCCCAGTCCGTCAGTTTCGTCACCCGGCCCTGGCCGTGCGGCGGGCCTGCTTCCTTGATCTGAAAGTCGATGCTCTTGGCGTGTACTTCGACCGACGCGTGTCCGAAAAACCAACCGTCTTCGTAGAGTCCGGATAACCGGAGGCGCCCGCCCGAGCTCGCCATTGAGACATACGTCACGCCTTCGAGTTCGAGGCGCAGCAGTTGGTGAATATGTCCCGCGACCACATACTGGACGCCGTACCGCCGGGCAAGTTGGTGCAACGCGAAGTTTGGATTCCGGAGCGCCACGTCGACTATCCAGGATGGCCGGTGCATGACGATCATCTTCACCGGCTGCCCGGCATGGGCTTTCAAGTCCGCTTCCAGGAAGACCAGCTCCTGGGCCGGCAGTTCCTCGGAGCGGCTATTGTCCAGGATGGTGAAATGCGCCCGTCCGTAATCGAAACTGTAGTGCGGGGGGTACGCGGCGTGCTGCTGGAACAGCCGCTCCGATGCCGGAGACCAGACGTCGTGGTTGCCGGGCGCAAGATAGAGCGGAAAGCGCCGGTAAAGCTGGAGAATCCGCCGGGCTTCACGCCACTCCGCTTCCGCGCCGGCGTCGTTCATCCCCTGGATGGTGTCGCCTACACTGACTACGAACGCCGGGCTTTCAGCGGCCAGTTCCTCCCACACCTGCTCGTAGACGCCCCGTTGGGCCTCTCCAGTCCGGTCGCCCAGAATCGCGAAGCGGAAGGAATCGGGCGCCGGGGCAGCGGCTCCGACGGCAAGCAACGCCGCCACCAGAATCCACCGACCCAGGTTCTTCATAAGGCTGTCGATCACCCGGCGCTTCACAGGCCCAGCCACTTCACTGGCAGCGTAGTCAGCTCGGGCACATAGGTGATGAGTAACACCCCGGCCAGCAGGATCATATAAAAGGGAAGCGTCGCGCGGTAGACGGCAATCATCGGCTGTCTGAAACGGTAGGCGGCGAGACAGAGGTTCATGCCGATGGGAGGTGTGAGGTATCCGAGTTCGAGGTTGGCGAGGAAGATGACGCCCATCTGCACCGGGTCGATGCCGAACTTCATGGCAATCGGGCGGATCAACGGGACCATCACGATGATGGCCGAGAACACGTCCATGAAGGAGCCCTTGATGAGCAGCACCACGTTGAGCAGCAGCAGGAAAACGTACTTGGAGTGGATGTGGACATCCACCCAATCCGTCAGCATGCCGGGAACGTCTTTGATGGCGAGGTAGTAGGTGAGGCCTTTGGCCACACCGATGATCATGAGCACGCCGCCCATCACGGTCACGCACTCGAGCGCGATGCGGGGGAAATCGCGGCGGAGGGAAAACCCGCGCGCGATGAAGCATTCCACGATGAAGGAATAGACCACGGTAACGGCGCCGGCTTCCACCAAGGTGCCGAATCCGCCGAAGAGGCCGACGATCACGAGCACCGGCACGGCGAGTTCCCACTTGGCTTCCCAGAGGGCCAGGCGCGCTTCGGCGAAGGAGAAGGCCGCGCGCGGCGCGCCGCTGCGCATACCGTGAAACACACCGAAGGCCGAGACCATCGCGACCATCAGCAGCCCGGGCACAAAGCCGCCCACGAAGAGCGCGTCGATGTGCACATTCTTGGCGTAGACGGCGTACAGGATCACCGGGAGGCTGGGCGGAAACAGCAGGCCGAGCGAGCCGGAGGCGTTGATCAGGCCGATGGAGAAGCGCTCCGAGTAGCGCGCCTTCATGAGCATCGGCAGCAGCAGGCCGCCCATCGAAACGATGGTGACGCCGGAGCCGGCCCAGGTGAAGATGGCGCAGCCGACGGCTGTAGTGATCGCGAGGCCGCCCGGCAGCCAACCGAAAAAGGCGTTGTAGACGCGCAACAGGCGCGTGCTGGCGCCGCCTTCCACCAGCAGGTAGCCGGCCAGCGTATAGAGCGGCAGCGAGGGCAACACTTCCGAGACCATCAGGGAGTAGGCGTTATCCGGCACGTCGGAGGCGGGTTGTCCGGAACCCCAGAGCAACAGCAGCGCGACTCCGCCCAGAGTGGCGAAGATCGGCAGACCCAGGACGGCTCCGGCGAGGACCACGGGGATGCCGATCCATAAGACGACATTCCCTTCGGGCCTTCCCGCCAGTCCGAGAATCAAAGGGACCAGGAGGAACGCGGCGGCGGCCAAGCGCTGTTGCGCGCGGGGACCGGCGCCCCGGATGGCGCGGATGGTGACCAGCAGAAGACCGAACGGCATGACGGCAGCGGGGACCCAGGTCTTGATTCCGAGGGCCAGTTCTTTTCCGCCGCTTCTTTCCAAAACGACGAACTGGTAGCTGGCCCAACAAAGTCCGGCGGCGATGGCCGCGGTGAGGCCGCAGGCGAAAACGCGCACGGGGCCGACCCACTTTTCGGGCAGAAACGTATTCGCGGACATGGAGAGCAGGCGATCGCCGGAAGCGGCCAGGCCGGCCCCGAGGAAGGCCACGCACAGTGTCAGTTGCTGCACGAAGACCACCGAGCCCGAAATTCCGGCGGTGCCCGCCAGGCGCGTCACCATGGCGATACAGGGCAGCAGCGACATCAAAGAGATCGCGGCAATCGACAGCCCTTTTTCCCCGGCTGAAAGAATGCGCCAGAAACGCCTCATTTGGCTTTGCCTTTGACGGCACTCTTGGCGTCGGCCTTTTCCGGAGTCCCGGCCGGATGCTGTGTCCGGTACTCGTCCCGCAGGCGCTGGACCTCGTCAAACAGGTCGGCCGGCACCATCTTGCCTTTCATCTTGGGGTAGATGGCCTCGGTCTGCTGACGCCATTCGGCGAGGGCAGCCGGATCGAGGGTAGTGATGGTGAGCGTGTTGGAGCGCTTCCCCGGCTGGCCCTTGGTCATGGTCTGGAGGGCCCGTGTGTCCTGCGCGCGGATATCGTTCTTCAGGGCCTCCCCGGATTTGCGCGCGGCGGCCAGCATGGGGCCGCGCTGTGCGGCCGGGATCCTCTCCCAGGTTGCGTTCGAAACGATGGTCGCTCCGAGCAAGGGCGCCCATTTGACGTCGCACATATATCCGGCCAGCTTGAAGAGCTGGGCCGTCTCCGCGAACAAGGCCGTCGTGGGCACGGCTTCGATGCCGTGGGTCTCGAGCTGCTGGACAATATCGGTGGAGGCCAGCGGCACCACGCGAAAGCCGTTAGCCTTCCAGAGATCCTCTTCCGTGGGGTAGCCGGCCCACGTGAAGAGCTTGAGCTTGCGCAGATCGTCCAGCCGGTGAACCGGCTTGGTAGAGAAGAACTGAACCCAGCCGGCGTCGCCCCAATTCAGCACCAGGTAGCCTTTGTCTTCGATTCTCTTTTCGAGTTTCGGGGCGATACGGTCGCGCACGAAATCCAGCTCCGCGTAGTTGTCGAACATCATGGGGATCTGGAGGGCCGCCACGCCCAGGTCGATATCGCCGAGGCCCGCGCTGGTCAGGCCCGCGGCCTGGATGGAGCCGGAGCGCAGCCTGCGTACGGCGTCCGGGTCGTCGCCCACCACGCCGCCGGCGCGGATCGACAAGTTGACATTGCCGCCCGAGATCTTCTTCCACTCGGCGCCCATGTTCTCCATCACCTTGTACCATTCCGAGTCGGTGGGCGCGAGCGTGGCCATGATGATCTCGACCTTCTCGACCTTCTGGGCGCGGGCCGCCCCGGCGAGAACGCATAGCACCGCGCAGATCACGATCGTCTTCCGCATCTCTCCTCCTTATTGTTGCTTCGGCGCTGCTTCCAGGAACAGATCGTCGACGTGCTTCAGCAACCAGCGCGCGCGGCGTTGCGCGACCAGGTTGGCCAGGCGGTTGTCCAGGTCCGCATCGGGATCCACAGCCAGGGCTTTTTCCAGCAGCGATTGGAACTCGGCTTTGTTCTGGGCCGGCACGCAGGCGTTCTCGGCGAACGAGACGAAGGTGCCGGCGCGCTTGCCTTGGGAAAGCTCCAGTGCGCGCTCGAAGTGCTGGCGCATGAGCTTCTGTTGCTCCTCCGGCTTGACGCCGCTGTGCGCGGCCTCCAAGGTGATCAAAAATTCGGGCACCGCGCCCGCGCCGAAGTTTTCATCCAGCTCCGCAACGCGGCGCACAATCGTCTCCACCAACGGCAGCTCCGCGATGAGCTCGGGGCTGGTCTTGGAAAGGGAAATCGTCAGCCCCCGGGCGGCCGCGGTCCAGTAAAGCAATGGAACGTCGCGCCTGGTAACGCGCTGCAATGCGCGATCGGCATCGTTATCGAGTGCCGCGGCGAAGCCCGGGTGATGCGCCTCGAGGCCGCGCATCCCATATCGATAAGCGCGGATATAGAGCTTGCGCGCACGCTCGCGGAGGGCATCGGCTCGTTCCAGGCTTTCGGCGCGGGCTTCGTCGATGCGCGAATCCACGAAAGCGTAGGAGTATTCGGTGAAGCCCTGGGCCGCGGCGAGCAGCAGGCCGGCATGCTTGGGCGATTCCGCGAGCAGGCTTTCATAGAGCTTGAGCCCGAAGGGGATGGCGGCCTCCGCCAGCTCGGGGTCGTCGTCGCTGGTGAATGTGTTGCCTCCCGAGGCCAGCGCGGTTCCGAGCTTGTCGATGGCCACCCGCTTGATCGAGCAGCCGGCCGACAGGAGCAGCAGAACAACGGTCATTAACGGTCTCATAGGCGCCCCACCTCTTCTTTGGCACAACCAGGTCCTGGGCTTCGCGGAACAGGATTCGCTGGTCCTGTTATCCGCTACCGCTTGCAGACCGCCATTGTAGCGTCGATCGCCGGGCACTTTCGCGAGATCGCCCAGCAGGGCTGGTTTCGCCTCCGCCTCCTGCCCCAGTTGCCGATGAGACATGCCGCGAAAGATCAGGCCGTCCAGGCTGGCGGATTTTCGCATTTGTTCGGCGTGGGCAAGTGTCGTGAGGGCTTCCTGGAAAAACGAACCAAGAGGAGAAAGAGGAACGGCCGGAACACCTAACGTATGGGCTTTCATGGTGCTGGAGGAGGGGGTCGAACCCTCATGACCAGTGAAGGTCGCGGGATTTTGAGTCCCGTGCGTCTGCCAGTTCCGCCACTCCAGCGGGCTGCCCGCGGCGAACCCTCAGTATAGCGTATCGGTTTACTCGCCGTTCTTGCGGATGCCTTCGACCAAAGACCGCGCCGCGTTGTTCAACAGAACCGCGTCGGAACCGGAGGCGATAAAGCGGTATCCGAGATCGTAATACTTCCTGAAATCCTTGGGACTCGGCAAGAGGATTCCGCAGTGCTTGCCATGCGACGACGCGGCCGCCGCGGTGCGCTGGATGGCGGCGACAAAGTCCGGGTGCTCGAAATTGCCGAGCATGCCCATCGAATGCGACAGGTCGGACGGGCCGACGAACAACACGTCCACGCCGTCAACGGCCGCGATGGCGTCCGCGTTTTCAACCGCCGCCGGCGACTCGATCTGGACGATGGTCATCAACGACGCCGACCCCGCCATATAGGGACGGAAGTTGGAGCCGTATCCGCCGGCGCGGTTCGAAAACGCCACGCCGCGCACGCCGGCCGGCGGATAGCGCATGGCAGCGACGGCGGCCTTCGCCTCCGCCGCCGAATCGATGCGCGGGAACATGATGCCGTGGGCGCCGAAATCGAGAACCCGATGGACGCGCTGCCGCACCGTCGATTCCACCCGCACCATGGCGATCGATCCACCGGCGGCCAGGGCTTGAATCTGGGGCAGCGCGTCGCGCTCATCGCCGGCGCCGTGCTCGAGATCGATGAGCGCCCAGTCGTAGCCGGCGTTGGCCATCAACTCGGCGGTCGCCGGAGATCCGAGCGAAAGAAAACAGCCCAGTACCACCTCGCCGTGCGCGAGTTGTTCGCGGAACAGGGCCGCCGCGTCCTGGGGCGCGGGCGCTTTTGGCAGTCTCGTCATTTGGTTTTCCCTCCCGTGGCCACTTAGCTCCAATATTTTTCGCCGGAAGCAAGGTGAGCCTTCACCACGTCCGGATTCAGCTCGATGCCGCAGCCCGCTTTGTCCGGCAGCGCGATGTATCCATCTTTCACGATCGGTCCATCGTGCAAAATCACGTCATCCATCCACCCGCCATTGCCGATGACCGTTTCAGCGGCCAGAAAATCGCGAACCGCGCAGGCCCACTGGACGGCCGCATAATTCGAAACAATGCTGCCGGTGTTATGCGAGCACATGGGTATGGCGAAGGTCTCGGCGAGATCGGCGATCTTCTTGGATTCGAGCAAACCGCCCGTGTTTCGAACGTCGAGCTGCGCGATATCCAGGCCCCGGTTGACGATGAAATCCGCGAATCCCTGGCGGCGCGCCAGATTCTCGCCCGTGAGAATGGGCACTCGCGAAGCGCTCGCCAGGCGCACCCAAGCGCTGGAGAATTCCGGCGGCATGGGATCTTCCAGCCATAACGGCTTAATGGATTCGACAGCCTCGGCCAGTTGGATGGCGGTGCGCAAATCGTACTCCCAATGGCAGTGCACCATGATGTCGTAATCCCAGCCGATGGCTTCGCGGCAGTTCTCGAACCCCTGCCGGATGTCCCGCAGCTCCTTGGAGGTGAGCAGGCGGTTCGACAGGTCGCGCGCTTTGTCGGTGGCAGGCTGCGAGTGCGGGAAGCCGAACTTGAACGCGGTCCAGCCGGCCGGAGCGGCCTTCATTCTGGCCGCCCAGTCTTGGCAACTGGCGGCGTCCAGCATGTTGCGCGGACCTTCATCGTGGTACATGCGCACGCGGTTGCGGAACCTGCCGCCCAGCAGCGTGGCTGCGGGCAGATTGAGGAGCTTGCCGGCAACGTCCCACAGAGCAGCCTCAATTCCGCTCATGGCCCGCAGCAACATATGGGCGGAGCCGTCGGTGCGATTCGCCGGGCCGGTGTATAAGGCCTCGATATCGAGCGGATCCTTTCCGATGAAGTAAGGACGCAATTCGAGCACGCCCTCCTTGATTCCCACGCCTGGGGAGCCGTAGCCCTCCCCAATTCCGTAAACCCCGGCGTCGGTCTCCACCTTGATCAGGGTGTAGGTCCGCTCGCCCTGCAGAACCATGACCTTGATATCGCGGATCTTAGTGCGCCCCGTCTCGGGGGCCGCAATGGCGCGATAACGCGCCAGAACCGAAGCGCCAGCCACACCGGTGCAGGCCTTCAAAAACCGTCGTCGATCTAAGATCCGGTTCACGGCGTTCAACTCCAGTAATTGCGATCCAGGCTGCGATACTGCACCGCTTCGGCAACGTGCTTGGCCAAGACGCCTTCCAATCCGCCCAAATCGGCGATGGTACGCGCCACCTTGAGTATGCGGTCGTGCGCGCGCGCGGAAAGGCCCATGCGGCGGACAGCCATTTCCAGAGTGCGCTCGCCGGCATCGTCGAGGGCGCAAAGTCTGCGGATCAGGCGCGCGGGAATGCGGGAATTATAGTAGCCGCGCGCCTGTTGCACCCGCCGGGCCCTCTCCACGCGAGCGCGAATCTCGGCCGAGCATTCGCCCGATGAGTCGCCGCGCAGTTCCTGGTAGGGCACCGCGGGAACTTCGACGTGAATGTCGATCCGGTCCAGCAGCGGACCGCTGATCTTGCCGAGGTACTGCTGGATTTGTCCGGGCGTGCAACGGCATTCTCTGGTAGCGTCTCCCCAAAAGCCGCAGCGGCAGGGGTTCATCGCCGAAACCAGCATGAAACGGGATGGGAAGCGCAGGGTCATGCTGGAGCGCGCAATGGTCACGGAGCCGTCTTCGAGCGGCTGGCGGAGCATTTCCAGCACGTCCCTGGGGAACTCCGGGAACTCGTCCAGGAACAACACTCCATTGTGGGCCAGGCTGACTTCGCCGGGCCGCGCCATGCCTGCGCCCCCGCCAATCAGGCCGGCATCGGAAATGGTGTGATGCGGAGCGCGGAAGGGCCGTTCGCGCAACAGTCCGGTGTTGCTGCCCAACTGACCCGCGACGCTGTGGACCTTGGTGGTCTCGATGGCCTCCGGGAAGGTGAGCGGCGGCAGGATG
>Ga0187882_1001899_pt1 | contig 20101 bp, 23 predicted proteins | sample June2016WEW_19_1_3_FD_132991 | JGI IMG/M metagenome (GOLD analysis project Ga0187882, IMG submission 132991) | Peatland microbial communities from SPRUCE experiment site at the Marcell Experimental Forest, Minnesota, USA - June2016WEW_19_150 | ecosystem: Environmental > Terrestrial > Soil >... | reverse complement strand
GTCCAGTTCCCACCGAGAAAGCGGTGGAAGGGCAACCTGGTCTATGACGGGGGCTTCCCAAGCCTCAAAGCTGCACGAACGCAGCGAGGAAACCCGGGTCCGAATCCCGGCGGCCGCACCACCACCTAAGCGAATTCGGTGGACTCACCATTTACTGGGTTAGGAATTCCTTTCTCAGCGATTCTTTCAAGGCCCGACCAAGCACGAGTATTTGTTGGTCCTCACGTTCAGTTGGGTTTGCGTAGATTCGATGGGGTTCACTTAGCGCTTCTTCCGTTAGGACCGTGTCGGGGTTTAGTCCTATGCTCGTTGCGAATGTCTTCAACATCTCGATTTTGGAGGGACGTGTCCTAGGCCGGATGCACAGTCCTGCGGCAGCATAGACTTCCCGGAGAAAGTCTACGCCCTTGGATTGGATGTCTAGGTAAGTGCTGACTGTGTGCCCCATCATATAGTCAACATAATCCGAATTAACGCCCAGCGATTCTAACTGCGTTTTGAAGAACTTCCGAAGAGAATGAACTCGCAGAGTGTAACCACCTTGCTGACCTTGCTTGAGTAAACCTCCCTTGAAATACAGTTCATGAATGGTCTTGTAGATTTGCTTCTCCCCAACCGGCCTTGGTCGCCGAGATCTGATGTCGCAGATAACGGGGGACTCGTCGTGAATTTCTTCTGGTTGAAGTCTTGCGTCCAAGTTGCCTTCGCGGCGGGCTTCAATGTAGAGTTTCAGATATTCGACTGCTTCAGCGCCTAGGAAGGTATCGTAGTCGTGATACTTGCCCTTCGTAATCTCAGCTTCCACATGGACATGAAGAGGGGATTCAACGGTCTTGGTTTGCGCCATGGCTTTAACGCTCTCTATCTCTCTATCCTTCTAGAGAGAAACTTCCGCTACTCGAATATAAAAGGATGGGCGGATAGGAACCTGTAGGTTTAGAGCGAAAGATGGCAAAGGTCAACGTTGTGATTCCGGACGACGTTCTGAAACAGCTGAGGCATGAGGTCATCGAGCGGTACGGTGGAGAAAAAGGCAGCCTCTCCCGAGCGATCACGGACGCCGTCAAACTGTGGTTAAGACAGAAGAAGTGAATTTCAGGCAATCTGTTTCATCTCAACAATTGAACTCTTCAAGATTGCAAGTCCAGTAGATCGAATTCCAGCGTCCTCTGACTGGTTCGGATCCTTGAATCGCTCCCACACTACACGAATGTACATCTCGTCCTCGTAGTCAAGCCACCCAACACATTCACGCAGCCACGGAGCGTAGCGACTTGAAGTTGAGTCTTTGAAGAGGACGTGATCTGAGTAGCGAATGTACACAACTGAGCTGTTCATGATTCCGAAGCCATCAATGATCCCCCCATTAATGCCGCGACTAATCGAAGTACGCTTCAATAGCTTGCAAATCGTCGAGCATGAATGAAGGTTTTGAGGATCACATCTACGCTATCACGTGGTCAGACGGCGACAGGCGATTCACGCCATCGTCTTTGTCTATTATGAACGTGACGCAATTGCGTCGCGTTTGCAGGATAGGATGTTGTTTCAGGTTTCGGGTTTTGCCTTTCCCCAAGGAGGTGGATCGATGTTCATGTGGGCAATTGCAACGGTTACATCCTCAGCCCTTTCCGGATGCTTCTGTCTGATTTTTTCGGTTGCTTCTATCTCTCCATCTGTTGTCGTGATGATCCCGTCTTGCTCCCATTGGTCTAACATTTTTCGGATCTCAATGGCTTCCAACGGTTTTGGTAACTCGCCCTCCTTCCAACAGCCTACGACTTCCCTGATCAGATCCTTTGCTGTTACGCCAACAAACTCCTCGGTCATAAGTTCTAGACGATTTGCGACAAATGATTCCGCAGCAGCACGACGCTTTGTTGGATTCAGCAGTTCTCCCCTAAACGAGGCTAAGCTACTGTCATGCATCTTTCTGAGTCTTTCCGAATCTCGCACAGCCTTCTTGACATTGAATCCTCTCACCACGCTACGCCCATCAAAGTCAACGATCAGTGCAGCTTCAAAATTCAACGCCTCAGTAATCCATTCAAACTGTTCTTGGAAACTCGAAGTGGTCTTACCTCCGGAGATTTGGCGATATCGGGCCTGCAGAATTGAATTAACGACAAGTTCAGGCAGCTCTTTCATTTTAGGAGAAATATGCCATGTGGCGTCTTTGGCGGTGCCCTTGTCTACGTAAATAGCTGCAGTGGGTTTTGCCGGAATAGAAAAGAACTTGATTTTCCTGCTGATGAGTGTCCCGCGAAGGTTTCTACCCGTTTTGTCCAAGTGATCTTTCAACCCGACAGGATCGGTGTCTATCTGCGTTTCTTCTTTCCAGATCGGAATCAAATCTTTCATTGGCCCAGCCTCGTGCATGGCAAGCTTAGCAAGTCCCCTTTCAGTTATCGCGAATACGACTGGTGCTCTCATCCGACGCTCGTCAACAAACCTTCTTACGCATCCATTCCCTTGCAGTTCGGTGAGATACTTACTCAACGTTCCCGTGCTGCAAATCCTCGCATCTTCGGGTTTCGCCATTTGTGCATGTTCACTGCATCTTTCCCACAATTCGTTCCACCTAATTCCGGTTTTGTCTTTGGGAAGAAGTCGTAGGATGATGAACGGGAGTTCCTTCTCTAGTCGTTGCTCTAATCTTGCCATTCTCTCATCTTATCGAACTATACTTCAATTAATCGCAGTAGATATTCCCTTGTAAATGCAATTCTTTTGCTATGCAAAATGCGTCGGTAATTCGAAGAGAGATCACGCACAGTGAGTCGATGGAGGAGCAGTCTCAAGCCCAAAGCCGGATTTGGTTGACCTTTCGCAGGGAGCGCTTGGAGATGGCAAGGAAGATGCTAACGCTTGTCTCTACAGTCGGAAGTCTTGTGACGAACCAAAACACCCGATTGAGCTACGATCATTGCTGGTTGCCATCAAGTTCCGCGCACCAGCCGATTCTGATCGGAACACGCATCGCGATTTTACGTATTGACAGTGACGGTCAGTCGATCCTCATCAGGAGGCTCCCCTTATGACACCCCATAATGCAGCCGAGCATGATGGGCTGTCGGGGCTGCTAGGCGTTGGAATGTTCATTAATCTTCAGCCAGCCGGGTACTTCTTCACCTCAGCCTCAGGAGGTCAAACACTGGGGCCATTCAAAGATATGAAAACAGGTCTGAAGGACTCGTTCCGTGAGTTCAGCGGGATTACTCCGAACGATCAGGAAGTTGAGCAAGCGAGCAAAGCAATGCGATGCGCCCTTGATTGCAAAAGGGAAGCGGACGAGCGAGCTTCGGCTAGTGATGAAGAAGGCGCTACTGTTGAATCGAATAGATACGGTGGCGTTGAACAGTTCTACTTTGAACGTTCAGGAGCCAGACTAGGTCCATTCAGTCTTGCGCAACTTGACGATCCTAGAGTCATCGCCAAGATAAGCTACGGACTCTGCGTGGACACCAAGATTCTGCAAGCCGAAATAACCAGACAGCGACAAGGGTCTTCTGGATTTGAGGAATGCCGTGGTGTCGAACTGTTCAACAAGCAAGACCCCACGAAGGCCGTAACCTGTTTGTGGAATGTCCGGGCAGATCAGAAGTGTCTGACGATCACACTTGACAGCCATGAATTTGAGGTGAATTTTCCATCCGTTGCAGAATGTGAAGACCTTAGGAGTAGACTTGCCCCGTTCGTTGGCAGAGAACTGAGGAGGGTGGAAATCAACCCCGACAATGGTCAGTTCAGTATTCGAGCATTGGGAAAATGCATGAGGCACAACCATTCAACAGATTGCGCCGAGTCTTCGAGACAGTCCCAGATAAACGATGAAGATGATCAGGTGGCGCAAAGATGACTGAACCGACTTCCACTTGTGATCATCAAGAAGCAGAGTATGCGGGGGGGTTCCGAGTCGTAAACAGGAAAGGTCAGATAATCCTTTGGTGGAAAGTGAAATTCCGCAAAGGAGAGGAACCTTTTGCCCTCTGCGTCTATCGTCCCGAATTGGCGGACTCCGAGGAGGAGCGGCGAAAGGTTGTCGACATCTTTGAAGACAAGAGGAGACGTTGGAGATTCTCACTGTATGACATGTTAGATGTTACGGCGGAAATCACGACGTACTTGGCGGAGACGGGACCTAAAATGGAGGGGCTTCGGCAAAAAGCCAGTCGTCCTGAGAGCGTAACGGTGTATGTAACGGACCTAAGTACGGGCCAAAAGGAAGGGCTCACACTGGACGTAAGTGGGAGTGAAACAACACACCAACGGCGTTCCGCAAGTGACTTGAACAAAGAAGCCGAGCAGCTGGCGTCGTATTCGCCTAAGAAGCCTCTCTGCGAAATGAATTTGGAGGAAGTCGAGGCAGAGGCACGACGAATCCAAGACATGGACTCTCTGGATAAAGGAAAATGCCTTGAATCCATCAAAGTCAAGTCTACAGCGGATCTCATCAACCGTGTAGAATCGTTCTCTTCGGTAACGAGCATTCACGAGTGCGTAGTCATTGTGTTAAGTGAACTAGAGCTGCGACGGCGAAGGCTCCTGCAAAAACATTTGTCCCCTCTAGAAAGGAAATTCTGGCGTTGGCATTCCGAAATGATCCGCAACGCTAATGCTCACTCCTCCACACGACATGCGACTCATGAGACTGCAATGCAAGGATGACCGAGGATGAGTTTGATGACACCACTTGAACAAACTCCTCTCATAGAGTCTTGGAACAGACCAGTTTCTCGATCGATGGCTATCTAGACGGTGAACAAGGTTCATCTCGAATGGTGAAAAAACTGCCGCCGGAAAATACCACGCATCGAAAGTGAATGCGACTCGTGACCGCACAAAGGGAAAAGATTCGGACGGTGACCGGCTGTGAGTAATCGTGCCGGTGGCAAATCCAACGGCATCTCTGAATTTCAACCCGACTTCAATGGAGAAAGTACGCTGATTCACCCGGCCATTGGTGTTGTTGGTGACGTCGCGTACGTCGGTGTTCGGTTACCCGGAAAGGACCGCAAAAACGGAGACAATGTCACGGTGACCACCAAACGATTTTGCTTGATTACAAGCGCAGGCCACATTCTGCCTGCAAATGGACTTCGAACAAAGCTAGGTGGACTGAGTTGCTCACCATACCCGATGGCTAGTCGATGGCCACTGAACGATATCAAAAGGTTTTGCGACGAGAAGCTTCTAGCCAACTCACCGCTGAAATCTTCTGAAGTTTTAACTCACGTGATAGACTCGTGGAAGTACTACTTGGAACTGCCCGACGTAGCAGGCTACGTTTACGATGCGCTATGGGACATTGGCACATATTTCCACCATCTCTTCAATAGTTACCCCTACGACTACAAGGGCGGGATCAAGCGCAGTGGAAAGACTAAGGCTCTGACAATTAGCTCGTGTATCGCCTTCAACGCGGTTCTCTCAAGCGACGTCACTGTGAGCGCAATGTTTCGACTCACTCATCAAACTAAGGCAACGCTTCTGATGGATGAAACAGAAAGACTTGCGAACCCCCATGAATCCGAGGAGTACCGGAACATTATCCTAGCCGGCTACAAGCATGGCGGTGTCGTATTCAGGTCTGAGAAGGTCGAGGACAATTGGGTTCCCACCGCCTTCGATGTGTACTCGCCGAAGCGACTTGCCAACATATCCGGCCTTGATTCCGTGCTTGAGGACCGTGTCATTCAAACCTACATGATGCGCCCAACAGACAGGAAAATCGCTAACCGAGAAGTAAACCCGAACGATACACGCTGGGCTGATTTGCGATGCGAACTCTACCGACTCTACTTAACGTACTGGAAGGAAGTAAAAGGATGCTACGAAAAGCTCAACGAGTTGAGTAGAGAGGACCATTTGATCGACTTGTTGAAAAACCAAACGGCGGGGGCAGTCGAAGAAGCTGACTTGAGGTTCCTGACTGCACGCCAGTTGGAACTGTGGAAGCCAATTCTGGCTTTGGCGCTGTTCTTCGACTCAAGCAACCCGGGTGGAACTCCCATTCTGCCGACGATGATCGAAATGGCGGTCGACCGTTCCCTACAAAACCAAACGGACAACACGGTTGAGAGCCCGGAGGTCATATTGGTCCAAGCTATGCTTCGCATGGTCAAAGACGAGAGTTGGTCTGATGGTTATGTCCCCGTAACTGTGATCAAAGATGCAATGAAAGCGGAGTACAACGAGGAGGCAAAGTGGCTTAACGAAATGTGGGTTGGTCGGATGTTGGGTAGGTTTGGCTTTGGGCGTGGACTGACCGGCAAGCGTCGAGTAGGGGGCGGCATTCATTACATGTTGATCCGTAAAGCGGTTGAGGCTTTTGCACAGCGACTGGGGGTTCAAGTTGGCGAGGAACAGGGTTCTTCTACGATTCTAACTCATGGTGGTTCACAGGTGACGCTTGAAGACGATGGCTTCGTATCAGCGTGGCTGCGCATGCCAGGTGTCCCCCCGGTGAAGTTGCGTTGGAAGCGCCCAGATCGATCTCCCGAAGCGACCTGAAGTGCAGATTGTGTAGGTTGTGTATAGTGTTGGGGATAAAGGCCGTCATGTCGGTTGTCAGGTTATAGATGCGGTCTCTAAGAAAACCTACACAACCTACACTACCTACACAACATACACAATGACACATAATACTACTACAACTATTGATCTAGCGAAGCAAATTCCATTTCGGGATGATGTTAGGCGCAGATCTTTCTAGGGGTCACCTGTGAAACTGCGTAAGCATATAACCCCATTTTCTTTGCACGAATGGAGTACGGGTTCCCTTCTTCGTTTCTTGGTGGTAACTGGAATCCACAAGGCACCAAGAAGGCGCTCCGGGAACCTGTCTTCTGGATCGAAGGGGCTGGGACCTAGACCTGTTTGTTTGTTGCGTTAAGGAACGTGTCAGGATCGAGTTGTACTAGTTCCTTTTCCATACCCTTTAGGGCTGGCTGCTGTGGTGTGTAAACCCTTTTTTGTTGGCGAGATGTCGAAACCTGCTTCTGGAGGTAAACCGTTAGAATTTCCCTGTGCACATACATACCTGTTTTTTGTTTTCTTGTCACCGCGTATGGGCATGCAGAGGCCATTTTTTTCGTGGTTTTTCAACGGCAAGACTTAACTGTGCAGATTCAGCATTTTACCTTGCGGACCGTTGAATAGAAATTAAGTAATTCCGACGGAAGGTGGGATCGTCCTCGCCTCACAAACAGCGGGGCCCCATTTCCCAAGGAAAATCAAGCAGATTTCGGATTCTAGTCCAGCGTCGCTTGCTTTCCGCTTGGTTTTTTCGCTGATGTGTGTTTCCAGACGATCAGAATCAGCGCAATGACCGCTATTGCGATGGCGACTGCTAGAATTCCCAAAGAAGTTGAAGTTTCGGGAGAAGGTGGATAGACAACAGTCACTCCGGGGGTTTGCGCCAGAGTGGTACCAGTTTGCTTGACAATAGCGGTAACTGTGCTGCTAAGCGTGTAAGTTGGACCACTTGTGAGAGTGGTCAAGAAGGTCGTAGTATACGTGGTCAAATTTTGATCCTGACCGTTCGCAGAACCTGCGAGGCTAACCAATCCGAAAGCGCTCACTGCCAAAATCAGACTAAGCAGACATGACCTTCGCAATTGCAGGGGTGTCCACCTTCAACCATGGAAATCACTTCGACGCTTAAGAACACTCTCCACTGAGCTTAGCTCGCCGTGGCGTGTTATCGCTTCTTAGCCGTACTTCGCCCACCTGAGCCGTGTGGGGTATCGTGAAGATTTCCGACCTCATCCATTCACCGTCAATCACAATTCTGCTGTATCTGGCTGAGAAGGGTGAGGCAAGACACAGCCAACTGGAAAGGGTAATCAAAAGCCGGGGAACCTTAGCGACAAACCTGAACGACCTGATTGACGAAGGCCTCATCAGGAGAAAGGTGTTACCAACGAAACCCATACAATCCAAGTACTCCTTAACCGAGAAAGGCCAAGCAGTGTCCAAGCTCATCTCCGAACTTGCCAGCCAACTCAAATAACCAACACCGAACACGAACAACGCAGCTGATCCGGAAAAGGCGTCAGCAGAATTCCTAGATACCATACGATTCAGGAACCCGACCGCTTAATTGGAAGTTGATTACGTTAGCCAAGGCACTGAAATGACGCGAAGACCCGCCACGGGAAGGCAAAATCCCTGAGTTAACACGTGTTAACTAGGGTGACCATTAAGGACGAGAATAGCCACGTGAATCCATGTGAGACACCATTGGCACTTCATGGTCTCACGATGACATTCAGAGCCACCAACACCACGCTTGGCATAAGATGTTCTGAAAGACACACCCTGATTGTGTTGGTCCATTCATAACCGCGAGTGGACTAAGTGGACTTACCGGGTTAGATGTGTTCCAATGGTTCTCACATGGGCTCGTAAAGCCTTCAGTGGTAATCTTGGTCAATCATAGTCCCGTAACGACCGTTTCCGGAAATCCAGTGTACAAATGGTTCTGTTGAATCATTTTTCATCAAGCACCAATCCATTAATCACTTGCATGACCGGAAAGGATTCGAGGGTTACTGCCACCAACGTGTGTCCAATCGAGAACGATCCGCAAGCCACTCTCTCAGTTTCTGGATGGCCCAACTCGACCCTTGAAACGCCGATGGAAGCAAACCGAGAATCACGGCTCTTTCGTAAGGAGATTTGATTCCAAACGTGGGCCAACATACCAGCTGCTAGCCCATAAGGAAGCTCAAAAGGCCTAGAAGAATTCAGAGCTAGACTCTCAGTCGTTTCCTACGAGAGAGGACGGTAATCCCTACGATGTAGAGAGCTACAAAGAAGCCCAGTTGAATGGCACTGTCTTGACCGATGAATTTGTTTACCCAGAGCCAATAATCTGCCGCCCCCAATACAATCGCGGCAACAATATGCCTAACGATTCCGCTCCAAACCTCACGAAAATTAGTCATGACTCCTTTGGTCGGAATAAGAACATGCTCAACGATGTGGCGAGAGACACTCATATCTTTCATCTCGGTAAGAGACAATCCTTCCAGAATCGTCAAGGTTGAAGCAACTTTGCCTTTGAACCACAGCTTGTCTGGTTGCTTCAGTCCAAATGAATCCCGTTCAAAAGCAACCAATGTGATTCTACTTTGATTTTCTTCTTGAGACACAGCAATATGTAGCTGTACCTCATCTGAGTGACCTACAAAACAGGTTGTGCCATCATCCAACTGTTCTTCGTAAAGAAGTCCGATAATTCGTCTTTTCGACCAAATGAAGTCTGCCGCTCCATCTTGAGACTTACTCGCATGGTACGTTGCGGTAGCTAGGTCTTTCTCGGAACCGCCAATGCCCACAAATTTGGTAGCTAGAGGATTTTGAACCAATCCGAATATGACTAACACGAATCCAGTGAAGAATAGCGAGAATCCATACAAAACCAATCCTAGAAGAGGTTGAGGTTGCCCATTAGACTGGTAATTTAGCGGGTTAATGCTTACCCATAATGTAACTGAAAATATGCCGAATGTCAGTCCATTGATGTCCAAGGGAGAGATTACTATTTGTTCCGGGTATGTGATAGAACCGATTACTGATAGCAGAATGGGCCAGAAAAACATCAATATTAGACCCCCCCAAAACTGCAAATCGGATATGTATGTTCCTTGGGAAAACTTGGGCAAGTTGTAAGTTGCCCAAGTGGTGACAAGGGCCCAGTTGAATCCCGCGAGAATAAATGAAAAGGCAACTTGCCCCACAATGATGCGTGCACGCCATAGGTCGCGGATTCTGTCCAGAATGCCCGACAATCTTTCACCAGCCTTTTGACTGAAGTTGAGGAACCACGTTCAAGAATCTCACAAGATGCATTCGCTGAGTATTTAAGAGAAGGTTAGAAATCGGCAAAAAATGAGGCGACTGAAAACCACCCACAAGTTAACAGGAGCCGAAAAACGGTCAAAAATCAGTGCTGCCCCCTTGTCAAGTTAGCAGAACCAATAACAAAGTCAAGCACCTGAAAAGAGTACCAAACGGAAATTGATTACATGGCTCTGGGTATGTTAAGCATACAACAATGTGACAGACGCTCGTCTACGAGCGAGCAATCGAGCATGAAGCTTACATACACAAAACAGATGCGCATCCCAGAGGCGACAACATGCCCCGAAAGAATGATTCACCACCATGGTTAACCTTCACCATTCCAAAACGCAAGAATGATATTTCTCAAGCGTTAGAGGCGCACCGATGCTTCGTAAAGGTTCTGAAACTGAAACGCACTAGGCCTTGGCTTTTCGATTTCGACGGAATACGAAACGGCCACGCCTACCTTCTCGATTTGGGTGACATCAACTACATGAGCCTCGGACACGCTTCCCTTAGGGCGGTGTTCTACAAGCTGGCCCTGAAAAGGCAGCTGAAGGGTATCAAGTACCATTATCACCGGGGTTACGTTCTGCCTGAAACCCATGTGAGGTTCATGGATATGATGAAGCGTGAAGAAAAAGAGTATGGACCCATTCTGCGTGCAAACGGAATCAGTTTAGAGGTTGTCCCAACCACGGTTCTGATGAACTCCTACGGCAGAACCAGGGTTTACCAGCACAAGCGTTGGCGACCATTGGGGTACCATACGTCAAGAAAGTAACCAACTCTGAGTTTCCACTCATAATGAACTTGAGTCTCCAACAAACATCTTCTGCCTAGCCCGTTCGCGCAGCGTGCATCGACAATCGAAAGATCGTTGACTTTTGCCAGTATGAGCATCGCAATTCCAGTTGACCTCTGAAACTGAGACTTGCCATCAATTGGTCCTCTTCCGAGGAGAGGCCGGATTCTGGATTAGTGAGTTCATTTCTTTCTCGAACTCTTTTGGTGTTCTTCCGCCCACGAGTTTAGCTCTGGCTCCACCGTTGAAGAAAACTAGGAAAGTCGGAATGAACTCAAGGAGCAACATCTGAAATCCGAAAAACCGTGGAGCAAGCGTCAAGAAGAATTGAGGGCCCACATCTAACACAGGATGATTACAAGCGGGAAACCCTCTACCTTCTATCAAAGAAACAGAAACCGATGAAAGCGAAGGAAATAGTAGACGAATTCTACTCTACTATGAAAGAACGGCTCTCACAAGACGACATCAAAATCTTGAAGGGAGGAAGGCAACGATGGGATGAAACGCTCCGCTACACAATCTACGGGTTCCTCAAGAGAGGCGGCTACATAGAAGACCGAGGAAAGAACCAATTCGTCATAACTGATAAAGGCAGACAGTTACTCACAAAGTACTACGAAGCACCATCTGGCAAGGTGCAAGTTCAAGTGCGCTAATCGGGTGAGATGGTTTGGTTAGAATCAAAAAGCCTGAAGAATCTGAGCACCATTACGTTGAGGATAGGTATCGCCGCGCCTTGAATTGTGAAAACTGAGTGTTAAGGATTAGAACCAGAGGAGCAGTAACTAGGCAGGCTCCTCCGAACATGAGAGAGGAACAGAAGACGCGGAGCCGCCACGAAAGATTACCTCTTCACCAAGTTGCGTGAAAGATTCACCGAACCTGAGTGGGCAGTTTCTGAGGAAGACGGAAAATTCGTCTTGGAACATTCAGAGACGAAATTTGAGGTTAAGGTTGAGGTGCATGGGTGGGACGTTGAAGTGGATTACGATGATGGTTTGAAACGTGAAACCTACCTGGTCGAGTTGTCAAGCAGAGACTTCACTTGGAAAAGGATAGAACATGCTCACAAGCGGCTGTTCAGAGAGGTCTTCAACAAATTGCCTTGGTATGAGAAGGTGGGCGGATGGATTGACGACAACCGCTTCCTCTTAGAATCGTCTACGAGCATTGAAGGGAGATTTGAGCCCTTCGAAATGACACCACAACGATGTTTTGAATGCCCAATAGCTGATAAATTTGAGCGGCCGCGAAGGCGATTATTGAGAATGAAAACTCCAACATCATATCTGGGCACAAGAATCAAAACTGGAAAGGGTCAGTCATTTTGAACACCACGAATCAAGAGGGTAAAACTCACTGTGCATAAACCAAACCTGGATCTGATGTGGGATACCTTCGTAAGACTTTCATGGGAAGATATTCCTGTTGGGAAGCATATTGCGAGATTGCGACATGACATAGCCCCATTGATCTCACGTCTGAAAGATCAGGGCGTAATCGATTGGTACTGTTTCCTCATACATGATCGAAGAAGTGGAGTTCCAACAACGGAGAACGATACGAACCCGTATTTTCATATTAGGTTTGCATTACGTGAAGGAGTAGACCCAGACAACCTAGTCGGTTCTCTTCCCAAGTATTGTGTCATGACCCGGCAAATCAAACATGAATGGGTTGACTCAATTCTTGACGTTGACAAGTCATTGTTGAAGAATGGGGAAATTGAGGGTGCTTGGAGAATTATAGGCGAGCAATCAGAATTGCTGCTGAACCTGCTCAGCATTTACAGAGAAGATGTTGAGATACCGCCTCAACAGATCGCCCAATTCCTGCACTTCTACGCAAACATGACGCAGCTGCGAGTAGCCTAGCACGAATACTCCTTTCCGAGGCCTCTTACAGATCCCAAGCTCTGGGAGTCCGTTCGTCGCACCATTTGTGGTCAAAATCCCCTGACTCTGACCTCGAATACCGTCGGATCAGATTTTGCCTTGCTCATAAACGTATGTTGGCTACTTCTCGTTTCTTCGCTGTATGATCACGACCGCAACTGAAACTGTGACGATCAATATTCCTGCGATTACCGCAGCGATGAATGTCGCACTTGAACCTCCAACTGAGACTGGGGGTGATGCCTCGTATGGAATCCCGTTTGGAAGAGTTATCGGTGTTTGTGGTACTCGACCTTCCGCTAATTCGTGCACTGCGTAAAGGTCGAGCGTCGATGGGGAATTGTTAGGGTGTATAGTGCTTATGTCCATCAGGTCACCTGTGTAATTGGAATGACCGAGTCCTAGAACGTGTCCGAATTCATGCAATGCAATAGTACGCATGATTGGCGGTTGCAATGTTGATATGCCCACAGTAACCGACTGTATTACGTGGTTGAAGATCAAAGGACTAGTCAGTCCCGCATCTGTCCCATTGATCCAGTTTTCTGTGAAATTTACTGTTACGTCTGCTTGGGTGAGACGGGGTTGAGTTAAGAAGACGTAGGTCACGCTGTTGGGATAGTACATTTCCTTGAACCACAATTGTACAGCATTCCAAGTCTCAGTCGCATTTACAACAGCGTCATAGGCCCACTTGGGTTGATTTGGTATTCTGACTGAAATGTCGTATTTGCCCCATCTTCCGATTAGGGAGATTGATGGCATGGCTGGACCCGAGTATGCGGTGACTATGAGCGAGCAGAGGACTAGACAAGCAAGCGTTCGTGTTAGCAATGGTTTTGCACAATCGGTGCAACTGGCAGTATATATGTACCGGTAGATTGGGGTTGAAATCCCGTTCTCCATCCCTGATTGAGTAATCTAGTTCTTTGTGTACACTATAATATGACCTGGTCACGAACCCTACAGGAGATACATCGGGAGGTGTTTGAATGGACGTGGAAGAAAATCTACGTTTAATGAAAACGTTGGATGATGCGTGGAATGCGGGGCCTGGAAGTACACTTTGGGAGACGTTCAGGAAGCGCCACACCGAAAACGTCGCCGTCTACTGGCCCGGTCAACCGGAACCAACAAGAGGACGACAAAACCACGACATCGAAGCTGTGGAATTCTTCAAGATCTTCCCTGACAACCACCTAGTCAACAATCCGTACAAGATCCTTTTCGGACAAGGGGACTACACTTGCTCAGTGGCCGAATTCACGGGCACCATGACGGGGCCAATGAAGGGTGCAGACGGGGCAATGATTCCTGCCACGAACAAGAAGTTCCATATCGAGTTCTGCACGGTAGCCACATGGAAGAACGGCGAAATTGTTGAGGAGAGACTAAACTACGACCTGCTGGGTATGCTGAAGCAAATCGGCGTGATGTAAGGAACCAACACGCAAACAGCAGAATCCCAGCCTCGGTCCCTTTTTTGTGTGGGTCTGCTAGTCCCGGGAAACAGAAATGAACGAATATTCCGTGCACTGCTGACTTGTACCGGTAAATTGGGGCTGAAATCCCCTGCGCCAACTCTGAAACAGAAGCCTATGCTCGCACGCCTCGAACTGACCTATCGGAAGCGGATCTCACAATCAAGACGCACATTAGCATTAGCCCTACGATCGCTAGATATTGCGAATTGATTGAGAACTCAGGAATGACGGTATTCGCTGGCGCATCAGAATATCCGAATGTGCTAAGCCCCCAACTGTGGTACATTCTGTAAGTGCTTCCAACGAGAATTACTTGCTGATCGTCCACATTAGTAATAACAGGGTTCCCGGAGTATTTGGTCCATAGCAAACCATTGCTCGAAGTTGCAAACCCCACCCCGTAACTGCTTCCACTGTACCCGGAATACCACATCTTATACAACCCAGCGTCGAGGATAACGGAAGGAGAGTAGAGGCCACCTGAATCCCATCCGGAGGAACCCGCCTGAAAATCGCGCGCCGTCCGGCCCCAATATGGCTTGCTCCTGGCCAAGGAATCGTGATGGGTTAAGGAACCATCGGAAAGCTCGAAGCCTTCCGGACACATCGCGCGAAAGAGTCTATTTGCCCTGAATGTTTGGGTGAGAATCTGCAAAAATTCATTTCTAACTTCTCTGAAGTAGTCACTTTGATAACCGTCCTCACACTCTTCGTTCTCATAGTACAATTGGAATTTTGGTGGAGATACCAGCGAAGAGTAGATAATAAACGGTGGTTCTGGAATTGGAGATATGTGGATAATCAACGGTCTTGGAATTGGAGTTCTGATGGAGATACAGTCGAAGAGTAGATAATCAATCTGTGTCAGCTGAAGACACGCCCTGCTGATCTTCCGGTTTTCTTCATGTTTACACTGTAAACATACGCTTGAGGTGTAAACGTCCTGGCTTTACGGTTAAGGTCAGAGACCGTGTTCCGAGGTCATGGTGATATTGGAATATCAGCCCATTCGAGCGAAAAAGTTCTGTCGAGTAACTAAGCCGACTGAGAGGCAGTGTCGCGTTGAAGGTTGCCAAGAACTCCTCCTTCGTGACGACATGGGCTACTATTGCTGCCCAGAGCACGGCTATCACGTGTTTAACCAACCATTTTGGACTTGAGAACAGACTATGATCCACTCTCCCGAATCAGGTGAGCCATCACCAGCACGCTTGCCAAAGCCAGTCCAAACGACCGAGCTCAGAACGGCGGCAACCGTCTCCGGCACTGCGCCTTCCATCGAAGTCGCCGACGTTACGAAGGTCTACAGTATTGGCCACATCACCTACCCTGCCCTCAGAAACGTGAGTTTGAAGATTGAACGTGGGGATTTTGTCTCCATAACAGGGCCGTCGGGTAGCGGAAAATCTACTCTCCTCAACATCATCGGAGCACTCGACCGACCCACTTCGGGGCGAGTCAAGATCAACGGAGTCGACTTGAAACACCTCTCCGATGACCAGTTAGCTAGAATCAGGAATCGAAAAGTCGGCTTCATCTATCAATCCTTCAACCTGATTCCGCGACTAACCGTTCTGCAGAATGTGCAAATGCCACTGATGCCGAGAAAGATGAGTCAAAGAGATAGAGAGAAGCGTTCCAGAGAATTGCTAGACACGGTTGGACTAGGACGCAAACTAGGGAAGCATCCAGCCCAGCTGAGCGGAGGAGAACAGCAAAGAGTAGCCATCGCCAGAGCGCTAGTGACCAAACCGGGGATTGTCATTGGCGACGAGCCGACGGGCAACTTGGACACTAAGACAACCCGTCAAGTTATGGACTATATGTCGAAGGTCAACCGCTCAGGGATAACTGTGGTGATAGTGACTCACAACCCCGAAGTCTCGCAGTACACTCCTCGAATCATAAGCGTACGGGATGGGGCGATTGAGAAGGATCAAGTCGTTCCGAAACTCGATTTGTTCTAGAGGCGAATTGCTTTGGATGTTATGAATTATCTCACATTAGCGGTCAATGCGCTGCTTGCTCGCAAGACCAGAAGCGCACTCACCATTGTCGGCATCATAATTGGTGCCTCAATCATCTTGGCAGTAGAATCTAGTTCGGCAGGCATGAGCTCAGGAATCTCCTCGCAAGTCGCCAAGATCGGCGCAAATGTCTTGACCATTCGAGCTGGAGGCGCAATGTTCTCCTCAGGCAGTACTTCCACGTATAAACTGTCACCGCAAGATATGCCCACACTCGAAGCCATTAGCCATGTTGAAAAAGCAGTTCCATATTATTCAGATCCTGTTACCGTGACTCTTGGCGGGGAGTCACTCTCAGGCACTCTAATCGGAATCGATCCCAGCGCTCTATCTCACATCTACAGCGGACTATCGTTGGTTGAAGGAGGCTTCCCTGCTGCCTCCGACTACACGTCCGCAGCAATCGGAGATAGCATCGCTCATCCCACTTCAAGCACAGTTCAGCTAGAGGTAAACCAAGCAGTGCAAATGAAAATCAGTGGTGCCACGTCGACCAACCTAGCATTCATTGTGAAAGGCATCCTCAGCCCTTATGGACAGGCGCTCTTCAACAACATCGACCAAGACGTCTTCATCAGCCTTCAAGCAGCGCAACTCTACTTCAAGAGCTCGTACTATAGTGGAATATACATCATAGTCGACTCAGCGGACAACGTCGGGACCGTTGAGACTGCCATCAAGGCACAATATGGATCAGATGTATCTGTGATGAGTTCAGGCTCAATCGCTAGCAGCATCTCATCGATAACAGGATCACTGTCCATCTACGAGGAAGGAATAGCGGCTGTGTCCCTATTCGTGGCGGCGATTATGACTGCTAACACGATGTTCGTGACAGTGATGGAGCGAACGAAGGAGATCGGAGTCTTGAAGGCGATAGGTTTTCGGAGTCGAGAGGTTTTGACCATGTTCCTCGCGGAATGCGTGCTCACTGGACTAGTTGGTGGAGTCGGTGCGACTATGCTCGGATACGTTCTAGCTTTCGTTATCGGCGGAGGAAATTCCTTTGGGTCTCCTGGCGAAGCGAGCAGCGGAGGTTCAACCCCTGTCTTCACAACTGGATGGATGTTGTTCACCCTGTTCTTTCCGGTCGTAATTTCGATTGGAGCAGGACTATACCCAGCTTGGCGTGCCTCGCGAATGAATCCTATCAGCGCTCTGAAATACGAATGAAACTCCAGGTGATGGAAGCGACCGCCGTTGAAGGAGTCCATGGCACTCGAAAGGACGGAGTCAAGCGCGTTGAGTTCAGGCATGAGAATCGAGAGGGCAGATGAAGATTGATCGAACAACAAGAGGACTCTGACATTGAGGTGAGAGACCTAGTTTTGACAAACGCTGACGGAACGAAGGCTGTCCAAGGAATCAGCTTTTCGGTTAGGAAGGCTTCGAATGGGGTACGATAACACAATCCCATTCATGATCACCGTGGTCATTGCTATAGTGACTCTTGGAGCTACGTTGCACCAGTTCAGAAGGATAATCAAATAGTTTTCTGCTACACTGTGAGACTATTGCTTGCAAAAGTTTCGATCCGATGAAGTGCATCTGACAATAGGATGTGACTTCTCGACATGCCGTAGCATTCATGAGTTGCTGACTATGGCGCTTTACGATCTTTCGCCCGAGATGACAACCGATGCGGGAGTACTAGAATGTGACAGGCTCTTTGTGGGAAGGTCTTCCAGGAGCCCAACCACCGCGTCCTCTAGAAACTGAGACCATTTCTTGCCAAAGGTGTGGTAGAAGGTCGCATTGAATCGTTTCTCATCTGTTCTTAATTCCGTCCGGAACAATCTGCCGTAGTTCCCAGCGTTCTCCAAAGCCTGCCACAAACTATCAAGAGTGAATTGTCCGAACGTGAACTCAATCTGCGATCTGAACTCTTCCGTCATAATGGGAAAGACTCTCTTGAGATTCTCATCTGACGCTGCATCGAGGAGGTGTGTGACCCACTGCTGAGGCATCTGCACCGAGCCCATTCTCTCACTGGATCTGTCGAATGCCACGTACTTGGTGAATATTGAAGATATCAGGCTTCCCACGGTAATGCCCTTCGACTCCGCCTCCGCCGCAAGGAGTTGATCCAATTCCTCCGTGACGCGAATCGCTCTGACGACAGTCTTCTTTCTTCGAGGCGTGTGCATGGGCAAACCCACTTTCTCGCGTCAAATCAACCTAGACTTCACGCAATAACGATTCCTATCTTGGGCGTCGAGTTGAATCGAGACCTGCAATGGGTTCTCGTCTCCAATCGGCGTAAAGCAGAGTGAATGCCGAGGCAAGAAACGCGTAGGAAGCAAGCGATATGAATACTGGCAACGCGAAGGAAGTGATTCCATTCAAGGCCAGCGGCATAAGTATGGCTTGCGCCGTGATCAGCACGAATGCTACTTCCAGTACTCTGAAGAAGCGGCTGAACATGCCGTCTTTCATTTCCTTGGCGATGCGAAAGATGATCGCTAGAACAACGAGAGGCGGAACCACTGTGAGGATACTGGCCATTAATATCACAAGAGACTCCATCCGGTGCAGTCCTCAACCTGCTTCCCTCCTCAGTTCGATAAATCGACGATGTTTACAATGTAAACTGACACATGGCCCTTGTCCGCCAGTCGCCCTCTGTTGGCAATCATTGCCCCTGCGCATGCCACTGCCACAACGATCACACCCTCAAACGCCGACACCTCGCTTAGCGAAGGTAATGCTAACACGAATTACGGACCCGACACAAACATAGCGGTTGAGGCCGACTTAGGCGTAACTTCGATTAGGGGGCTTGTTAAGTTTGATTTGTCGTCCATACCCCCCGGGATTTCCACGATCAACACAGCATCCCTCCAACTCTACTATTGGAGTACGGTAGCGGGCAACCCTGTTAACAGGATCTATACTGCTAATCGGGCAATCACGAATAATTGGGGTGAGACGACGGCAACATGGAACAAATATGATGGGGCACTAGTTTGGGGTACTGCTGGGGGAGATTTCACGACAACTGGCGCAGCCTCTCAGACAGTTGGAGTTTTTGGTTGGATGACTTGGGATGTGACAGCCATAGTTAAGGCTTGGATAGAAAGTGGACAGCCAAACTACGGATTCCTCATAAAAGACGCAAACGAAGGTGTCGGCACAGGTGGTGGGAAGGGGGCCAATTTCTATTCAAGAGAAGCAACAGATCCGAACAAGCCGATTCTCACGGTAGATTACACTGTGCGCACCGCGGTCATACCAGAATATCCAATAGGCCTACCCCTACTCGCAATCTTCATGATAATCGCCTACGGACTAATCAAACGCAGAACCAGAAATCCGAAAAATATCTGATAACCATCTTTCGACTCCGACCGTCGTCGTAATGTGTGTGTGGGGTATCAATGGTGCGCGCACACACACACTTTTACTGACGACGACCGACGACGGTTCAAATTGCTTTGCCCGCACCAGCTATACCACACACACTTTTCCAACGACGAAAGACGACGGTTCAAATTCTGACGCCACACACCAGTTCCTGGCGCGTCTTCTCCCAGCATTTGCGAGAATTCTGAGCTGGGTCGGTCAATAGAAGTAAATGTGAGACACATCACTGCGAGAGTGTAATGGGGAACACCAGACGTGGGAAAGGCGGATGAATATGCTAACCTGAACGAAGAACTGTGGGATTTGAGGGCTGAGAGCTGGTTTGATAGACGCTTCAGCTTCCAGTCTAGATACCTCAGATGGATGCAAAAGAAACTGTTTTCCCTCTTAGAATTCGGCCGGAATCCCCGCTTTCTGGACTTGGGTTGTGGCACTGGGTGGGCTGTGCACTACGCAGCCAGCTTGGCGGGTAGACGAGGAGAATTCTATGGTGTCGATATTTCATCTAAGATGATTGAGAAGGCGGAAGCAGGATCCACGAGTTACAGGAACGTTCATTTTCGGAAAGCCAATGCTGAGGAACTCCCCTTCGACAATGACTTCTTTGACCTTGTCATTTGCTCTAATTCGTTTCATCATTACTTCAGTCCTGACAAGGTTCTTGGAGAGGTC
>Ga0187882_1001894_pt1 | contig 20133 bp, 20 predicted proteins | sample June2016WEW_19_1_3_FD_132991 | JGI IMG/M metagenome (GOLD analysis project Ga0187882, IMG submission 132991) | Peatland microbial communities from SPRUCE experiment site at the Marcell Experimental Forest, Minnesota, USA - June2016WEW_19_150 | ecosystem: Environmental > Terrestrial > Soil >... | reverse complement strand
TGCCATTGGCTATATTGTTCAAAGATAATGCCAATCCCAACGCTATCCCTTCCCTGAGATCAATATGATTAGATAAATCCGTATCGGCAGTAAATGGATTATCCAGTATCATCAATATCTTTGTAATGAATGATTTCTCCGTCCTTGAATTGACTTCTGAAATACCTGTATGACAACATAAATCACGGTTTCCGTAAATGTATTTCTCAATTGAGATCCATATACCAACACATATCAATATTGCAGCTCCAGTGTATTTGGCAATACCCGGCTTTATGAAGATGTACATGCATTGGCCGAACATAACAGAAATATATGTTCCAAGCGTAGTAATCCCAGCAATCAGCAGATTGGATATAAAAGGGATTGATACGCCTCTGGCGCCATATGCTATGCCTATTCCCACATTGTCCAGATTGCAGGATACAGCCATCAGCAGTACAATTGATAGATGATATTCTTTCACTTCCTCTCACATATATCCCGCCACAGAGGCAAGCTGGCAAGGTTGGTCGATGAAAACATCGACATCCCTGTGGGCGCCAAGACTCAACGCTCCTGGTCATCGGAAACCCTCGTGACTAGGTAACCGGTAGTATTGATTGGCGGGCCCGGGGGAGGTGGATGCGGGAGACCACCGCCGGTGGGCCCTCTGTCGAGTACTATTTGCGGCAATCCTTTCCTTTGGCTTCAACCAATGATGCGGTTCGTGCCGAAGGGACGCCGGTACAATTTCAGATAAGCCTGCAAACCCATGTATTCACCGAGTGATCACATTATTCCCCCGGTGAGCGCTATGATCATGCTCCTTTCTTGTATTCAGTTCCCAATGCGTCAGCTGTCCATATGGCAGCCTCCACCATGCTTGCAGTCACCTCGAAACATGAGGCATGAATAGTTTCGCCCGAAGCGGTCGTGGCCTCGGCCACCTTGCGGATGTCCTCGCTCGAAGGATTGTGTATCCCCAGATCTTCCAGGCAGACCGGCAATCCCACAGACAGGCAGAAATCCAGCACTTCTTCGACTTCACCCGTTGGACGACCTTCCATGACCAGTTGCGCGATGGTCCCGAAAGCCACTTTCTGGCCGTGCAGCTTATGATGGGTGCCTTCCAGAACCGTGAATCCATTGTGAACGGAATGGGCCCCCGCAAGGCCGCCGCTCTCAAAACCCAGGCCGCTCAACAGCGTGTTGGCCTCCACGATGGCTTCCACCGCGGGAGTCACCATATGCCTTTGAACGGCGAGTTTGGCCTGCAGGCCGTATTCGAGCAGGGTGTCGTAGCACAGCCGGGCAAGCGTGTGAGCCGAGCGCAATGGAGGGCATCCGCCGGTGAGTACGTTTGGCTTACAGCTCCTGAAACAGGTATCGGCTTCCCAGAAAGTGGCCAGAGCATCACCCATACCGGATACCAGGAATTCAACCGGTGCTTTAGCAATAACGCCCGTATCCACAAGTACGCAATCCGGGTTCTTCGGCAGGACGAGGTAACGCTCAAAGACACCGTTATCGGTGTAGACCACCGCAAGCGCCGAGCACGGGGCATCTGTTGCGGCGATCGTCGGGACGACGACGACCGGAATTTTCATGTAGTAGCCGACAGCCTTGCCTGTATCGATGACCTTACCGCCTCCGGCGGTGATAACGAGATCACATCCTGCCTTTTTTGCAACCTCCACCAGCCGGTTGATCTCGTTGGTCGAGCATTCGCCGTTGAAGTGCTCGCGATGACACCCGATCCCCTTCTCCTTAAGACTTGCCTCAACTGCAGAGCCGACAACGGATAAGGCTCTTTTCCCTCCCGTGAACAGGGCCTTGGTCCCAAGCCTGGCCGCATTCACACCGATCTCGTTGATAGCTCCCTCTCCCTGAACATAACGACTTGGTGAAATCAAAATCCGACTCATTGGATTCCTCCCTGTAAGCGGGCTGTAAAAATGAAGATAAACTCAGGTAAATTACGCACTTTCCCCCGGTTTATCACCCTGTGACCGACATCTGCCTACAATGGAACCTCCTTCGCGGCGCCAATGTGCAGGTATTACTGAGCTGCTCATGGAAAGGTGGGAGGAGCGATTATGGAATCGTCGTAACGGGGACAAGTTGGAGCTGAACTGAGCGCTCAAGCCACTTCGTTTTCTTGCCATCAGTTTGGCCCTCCCTGCATCAGGCAGATTTCAACCTGAATAATCATGGCCGATTGTAAGTAGTGTCTTTTTACAAGTTATTATCTTGCCTGTTCATTTCCGGCTTGCCCGGCTTAGGAGTCTTGCAGGGTGACCCCTTTAATGGTGTTTTGAACCACAGTCGCGGATTTCGACAGTTCTTGGAGTTCACGAGGCCATAGTTGCCATTCCAGATGCTTCACGACTCCGCTCCGGCCAACCATTGTGGGTACGCTGATGCACACATCTCTGAGACCATAGGCCCCGATCTGGAGGGAACTCACAGGAAGAATCTTCCTTTGATCCAAGACAATCGCGTGAACCAGAGCGGCAATGCACGTGCCGACAGCCCAGCCTGCGCCCCCTTTCAGGCGAATAACCTCGGCGCCGCTCTGGCGCGTCCGCTCGAAGATCTTTGTCCTGGCAGCCGCCGAGAGGTCAGGATGCTTTTCCAGAGAAAGCCCGTTGCAGGTCGCCGACGACCAGACAGGCACCATGGAATCCCCATGCTCTCCCAACACCAGGGCCCTGACCTGGGTTGGCGCGACCTTGACGGCGTCGGCTATAAGCGAGCTGAAACGTGCCGTGTCAAGGAGCGTTCCAAGGCCGACAACCTGTCCTGGGTGAAGACCGCTCTGCTGGACTGCGAGATAGGTGAGAATGTCCACCGGATTTGAAACCACCAGGAGGATTGCGTCATTGCGGAGCCCTCCGGTTTTCAAATCTTTAACCATGGACGAAAAAAGAGAAGCGTTTCTATTGATGAGGTCGAGCCTTGACTCATTCGGCTTTCTGCGCAGCCCTGCGGTAATGATGATCAGGTCTGCCTTTGCGGCCGCCGAGATATCCGCTGCACAGATTTTCTGATCATGCAACATGGCGCTGCCGTGCATCAAATCCAAAGCCTCGCCTTCGACCAGGTCTTTCATAATGTCGGTCAGCACTATTTCCGATACTATGCCTGCCACTTGCAGGGCATAGGCGGCGCAACACCCTACACGGCCCGCAGCCCCGGCGATTGCGACTTTCATCCGTGTCCCCTTCTCTCAGCTGAACAGGCGCGGCTCAGCCCCGTCTATTACTTGAAATGTTTCAGGGCGGCCATAGCGCAGGCCATGTCCTCTTCCACACTGCCGCCGCTGACCCCGATGCCGCCCACTATCTCGTCGCCATTTTTCAGCGGGTAGCCGCCTCCGAAAATCACTATGCGGCAGCCATCAGTGGTGTGGATACCAAACAGAGGCTCTCCAGGCTGGGCTACCTTGGCGAGTTCATGGGTGGGGATCTTGACCGCCACCGCGGTATAGGCTTTGTTGGCGGCAATGTTGATGCTGACCAGAAGAGCATCATCCATGCGTTGGAGAGCTATCGGATTGCCCCCTGCATCAACCACGGCGATCACCATCGGAACGCCGATCTCTTCCGCCTTCTTCCTCGCGGCGGCTATCAACTTCAGCGCAAGATCGAGACCTACCTTCATATTATGGCCTCCTCGAAAAAAATGGTTAAACGATGCGAAAAGCTTCCACAAGTGTACAACGTCGTGATCTGGTAAAAGTCCTGGCAGAGGTCATTCCTTCACCCGTTGGTCCAGCAATAGTGAAGGCGGTATGACCTTCGCCGCCTAGACCAATCCCTGCGTAGGCAGGTCCATTCTTCACAAAGAGTGTTGTCTGAACCGCCCGCGCAAACGCGGTCATGTTGTTTACGTTTGTGGAGTGCATAATTGCCGTATGCCTGTTACCCTGTTCCACCTCCACGGCGAATCGTATCCCTTCCTCGACATCCTGGACTCGAACGATGGGCATGACGGGCATCATCTGCTCAAGCCATACAAGAGGATGATCCTTAGGTGCTTCGAAAATGGCCAAGCGGTATTCTTCACTCAGTTCGATACCGATATCGCGCAGAATCACCTGAACGTCTTTGCCGATATAGGCCTGGTTGATTTTTCGCTCGGGGGTAACCACCAGTCTGGTGACCCTTTCGGCTTCAACAGGGGTTAACAGGTAGGCCTTGCCCGTCTCCTGCATGAACTTGATGAGAGAGTCAGCTACCTCATCAACCACGATTACTTCTTTTTCACAGGTACAGAAGATGTTGTTATTAATGCTTGCCCCATTGACGATGCATTGGGCAGCCTTTCTGATGTTTGCGGTCTCATCCACCAGTACCGGTGGATTGCCTGCCCCGGCCCCAATGGCCTTTTTGCCCGCGCGAAGGACCACGTTAACCACCGGCCTGCCACCTGTCACAACCAGCATACGGATTCGAGGGTGCTCGATAAGCTGTTTGGCGGTTTCAAGAGTTGGCTGTCGAACACCAGTGACCAGCCCGGGAGGTCCGCCGGCATCCGTAATGGCCTTGTGAATGATCTGGAGCATCCCTGTGCTGGTTTCGCGGGCACTTGGATGAGGGTTGAACACCACGGAATTTCCTGCCGCCAACATACTGATGCTGTTGTGGATAAGGGTGCCCGTCGGATTGGTGATAGGGGTTAACGCGCCAATGACACCCACCGGGGCCGGCTCGACCAGAGTCAGGCCGTCGTCCCCGGTCAGGGCAATTGGGCGAAGATCTTCAGTCCCGGGGGTCTTGGTCGCGCACAGGATATTCTCCCTGACTTTATCTTCGTACCGGCCAAGCTTTGTCTCCCGTATTGCCAGAGCGGACATTACCTCGTTATTGGCAAGGACCGCCTTTCGGATAGAAGCGATAATTTTATCGCGGCTTCGCAGAGACATGGCAATCAGTTTCTTTTGCGCTTCCTCAGCATAGTTCACTGCTTCATCCACGGTATCGACAAGACCAGTGAAGTCCCCGGACTGGCAACTCGCCCCTTTGTTGAGCGCGGCGATCACCTTTTCGACCACACTGGCAACGATCTCCTCGTTGAACTCCATAGTCATTTCTCCTTTCTCCTTGATCTCATCTCTCATGGGCAGATCGCTTTCAGCTCTAATAAGGTCCCCTGAAAAGAACTTTGCCTTTCAAACCGTTCACCTTCCCGCCACCGTTCCAGACCCGCTACGGACGGGAAGAACAAGGTTCATTGGTGGCGGCTATGACGATCGCACCGCTAAGAATGGATGCGGTGCCAGGGGGAAGATCACAATTCATTTGTTCCAGTACTTCCTGCAACTTGGATTCGAGACGATCTGCCCGGTTCCCCTCCAGGGGCTTTGAGGGCAAGGTCCCCTTCAAGTACTCAAACCAGCACTCCATCAGCTCCAAGGCATTGGCGACGGACTCAGCGACCTGAATATCCTCCTCCACACTGCCTCCACTGATGCCGATGGCGCCTGCCACCCGTCCTCCCAAACGCAGGGGAAGACCGCCGCCAAAAAGCACGATTCTACCGTTGTGGGTATGCTGTATCCCATAGAGCACTTCACCCGGACGGGCCAGTCTGCCCAACTCCTGGGTGCTCATGCGCAAGACCGCGGATGTGTAGGCCTTTGACACTGCAATCTCGGTGCTCGCAGGCAAAGCGCCGTCCATACGAGCGAAAAACAAAAGGCCGCCCTCGGCATCCACCATGGCAATGGCCATGGGAACGCCAACGGCTGCCGCTTGCGTCTCTGCAATGTGACTGAGGATGCGTGCAAGGGAATAGGAGATCTTCATAGACCCCTTCCTTCCTTGAATGTCTCCATAATCAAACCACGTACCACCTCTTCAACAACGGCCCTGAACTCAAGGGACCAGGCCAGAACAAAAAGCAAGTCACTGAGGCGGTTGAAGTAGATGATGCATTCACTATATTCACCACCCGCCTCCCGGTTCAGCAAAACGATCGAACGCTCGCAACGCCGGCACACCGCACGGGCTACATGCATAGCAGCACTGTCCAGAGATCTTCCCGGCATCACGAAACGTCCGGGAAGGCCATACGCCTTGGTAAGGTCGTCAATCCAGTCCTCCAGCCTGCGTACGTCTTCCTGGTTGATGCGGCGTTTAAGCCGGGCCAGGGACTCGTGTGTCGAGGCCAGCTCGGAGCTTGCAACAAAGATGTTATTTTGAACGGTGCAGAGAATGGACCGTACCAACTCTTGCCTGGTCAGAGCACGAGCCACCCCGAGGTGTGATTGAAGCTCGTCCAAAGCTCCATAAGCGCTGACCCGGCAGTCGTCTTTTTCCACCGTTTCTCCACTCAGGAGCCTCGTCTGTCCTTTATCTCCACCTTTCGTGTAGATTTTCCGGAGCGTATCTTTCATGTTGTTCTCATCCGACCGGCATGAGGAGGCAGATCATGAAGTGCTTCCTTCAATGTCAAGGTGATCAATGATTCCAATGATCGTGGCATCCACCGGGCACATATCGTTATCAACAGCCTTGCGAGCTCCGCTCCCCTGCACAACTATGACACGTTCGCCCACTCCAGCGCCCACAGCGTCGACAGCCACCAAGGGATCGCCCTTGGCTTCTCCGCCCCGTGGGTCAAGAGGTTGGACGACCTGTATCTTGCTGCCAACCAGTCGCTCATGTTTGCGGGTCGCAACGACGGTTCCTATGACTTCTGCAATAAACATGACGGGTGTTCCTCCTCATGGGGACTCACAGATCCCGTTGCTCCACCAGCGCTACGCCGTACCGGGTGGCGAGGTCACGAGCCAGGGGGGTGACCAGAGCTGCAGGAGACAGCCTCAGGTCTACTCCCACGCTATGGGCATGGCGAATATCGGCCGCAGTGACAACATTTCCCGGACAGGAGGCTATCGAACGCACGGAGCCGGCTGCGAGATTCTCTTGTTTTGCAGGTAAGTTTTCTGCCTGCGAAAGCACCAAATTCACCCTGCTTCGAAGTTCTGCGGCATCGGTTAGAAGACAGCCGTAATCCTCCACGATTCTGAATCGTTCCAAAAGAGCCCGTTGGAGCGGCAAGCTCCCCCGGTTGAAACCAAGCGCCTCTCGCCCGCTTCCGGCAGGGTCCGCACCGTTTCGTGCGGCGATCACCTTTTTTCCCATAAAGAGGGCGTGCAGGATAACGTTGCCAGCCATAGTGTCGGCAATGAGCAGCGACATCTTAGAAAGCGTATTCACGCTCAGAAGCGGCACCACAACGGCTCGAGCTTCGTTGAGCACAGAAAGCCACTTGCCGGATTCCAGCCATGTGATATGCGGAAAGCCCGCCAGTTGGTCCCTCAAAACCGATCCGTAGAGGTTTTCAGCCGCCTGTGAAAGAACCAACGATACCCGATAGCCATCCAGAATCAGGCCGCGAACCTGCTGAACAGCTTTGTTGAATCCAACCGTCGCTCCGGTAAAGACAGCGATCAAACTTCCACGTTTGCCGTCGGCACCCAGGCGCACAGCGAGTCTGCCAATTACTTCAGCCACAATCCTCTGGATCTGTTCTTCGCTCATGGCAACCGTTCTTATCGGGTTATGCGGTCAAGTCTATCCTTGATTCCCAACCATTTTCAGGCAACTCAAAGCGATGCCGAGTGGGGTTACCAGCAATGGGTTGCCGGGGCGTTCCACAGCCAAACCCGTTTCCTCCTCCATCACTGCCTCGATGCCTGGAAAACAGCTCGTACCCCCGACTAGATAAAGAGTCTCCACATTGAAGCCTTTCACATACCCCCTGACAATGCTTGCCATTTTCTGGAATACCGGTCGTACCAGAGGAAAAATATCCGCCTGCCGGGCAGGGTCCGTTTTGATTCTTTCAGATTCACGTACGTCAATCCGATAATGGCCTGCAAGCACCAGATCCAGGTGGATTCCCCCGGTAGCCTCATCAGCGGCAAAGATCACCTGACCATTCTCAAGCACGGAGATGCCTGTAGTGCCTCCGCCTATGTCCACTACGGCACCGTCTGTGATATCGAGTACCAGGGAAGCAGCACTGGGCTCGTCAATCAGGCCGGCAACCGTCAACCCGACAGCCTGCAAGACGTTGCCAAACGTTTGAGCATTGCGGCCAGTCGTACCTGGTGGATAGGCCGCCGCTGCCACCTGAATAGGGAAACCGGCTTCATGCAGAATCTGAACCTGACTCCTGAGGATGGTCATGGCCCCGACATAATCCAAAACCAGGCCGTCCCGGATACTTGACCGGCTGTTGGTAACCACGCCGGCAACCGGCAGTCCCTGCTCGTCCACAACTGCTGTAACGATATAGGCGGTGCCAAGATCCACCCCGGCATACAAGGGCGCCGAGGGGCGTGAATTCCCATTTGGAGTTAAAGCCGCCGCAAAGGTCTCTATGAGCTGATTTGCCTTCTCGCTGATCTTCATCGGTTTCCCAAACTCAAGATTCTCGTCCTGTCAGGTTCTTCATGGCAGCCTCTGCGGCGCCCGCTCCCCGTTCGACATCCGATTTCTTCCCGCCCAGATAAAGGCGCCCTACAGCGCCAAAGGTTCTGCAGTCCACCAGAGTTATCGGTGCGTTCTTCTCAGCTTCGTTGGCTGCAAGTGTGATGTAGGCAGCAGGCACCACTTCGAGAATGTAAAGGTCCTGTCCGGGCAGAAGCATTGAGGCAAGACGGGAGACGTTTACCATCTGCGCATGATAGGCATTCACTTTATGGATGACTTGAGAACTGAGAATCTTTGGCTTCAAACGATCCCCAAGTTCCAGTCCCATTGATTTTAGCAAAGCGCCACCGGCATACTTTACCTCTTCCTGGGCGTCAGAGTGAAACTCCAGCACGCCAAAGTGCCGTTCCACAACCATTAGTCCCGGTCGAACATTAGCGGCCTTTACAGCCACGTCGGTCAATTGATTGATCAGGACCCCGGGTGAAACTTCCACAAGCATTGCAGCCACGCCCGCGATGGGAATATATCCTCGGGCGTTGGCGCCCAGGTAAGCAGCAAACTGCGGTTGTAAACGATCCAGGAAGCAATAGGCTCGAAGCTCTGCCATAGTTTACCCCTTCTCTCAAATACGTGAAAAGAACCTCAGCGGAATATCAGCAATTGACTCCAGAACAGATGGTCTCAGCCACCTGTGAAATTCCCCTTGTCGACGAAAGCGAAGGATAGAATCCTTCCTGTCATTCAACGCCGGCGGCCTGGCTTACCAGTCAACTCAGTCCCTCTTTTTTCCCCCACCAGCTTTTTTCCCCTCGCCTTTTTTTTTTACCTCTCCGGGGGTTCCAGGCGGGGGCCCCGTCGACTCTGCCGGGGAAGGAGGCGCCTCCGGTGGGGCCTCTTCAGCCTCCTTTTCCTCAGGAGGAGATGGCGAAGCGGCTTCAGGCTCTACCGGGGAAACTGGTGCCTCTGGGGCGGCCTCTTCAGCCTCCTTTTCCTCTGGAGGAGGTGGCGGAGCGGCTTCAGGCTCTTCAGGGGAAGGCGGCGCCTCTGGGGGGGGCCCTTCAGCCTCCTTTTCCTCTGGAGGAGGAGGCGTAGGCGGAACTGCTGGACCCTCCTTCTCGGGAGGCGGCGGCGCCTGGGGCGGCCCAATCCTCAACTGTCGATCAGGCCGGGGAATCACATGTACGGCCACAACCTTCCCAACTCTTTTTGCTGCCGCTGCGGCGGCTGTAACCGCTGCTTTGACTGCTGCCACATCCCCTAAGAACTTCACAGTGATCAAGCCCGCTTCCACGTGCTCATAACCGAGTAATGTGACATTTGCCGCCTTGCTCCCGGTGTCCGCGGCCTCAACGGCCGGTACGTATCCCCAGGTCTCAATCAATCCCAGGCTTTGCTTTTCCATGGGTTTCCTCTATTTGTTATCTAAAAGTTCCATCAGGACCTTTGCGATAATCTTTACCAAGTCATCCGGTTCAGTTGATGGTGAATCAAGAGAACTTTGGGCATAGGCATTGAGCAAGGGCTCATTATTGAAAACCAGGGGTTCACCTTTCACCAGGCGGGCGGCATTGACCCCCAGGGTGCGCAGCCGCACCAGCGCTTGAGCGTCCTTGAGTCCAAGAGAGAATAGCGGCTTTTCTTTGGGCAGGTCACGATGGTGCAAAACTGCCTTCTCCTCGGCGCCGTTAATGCCGATCCCCACGTTCAGACGAGACCTGTCTGCGGCCTGCTTGGCTATAACTTCCGTCACTCCGCTTTCCAATGCCCCAATTTCGTAAGGAATGCCTTCCTCCTCCAGCCCCCAGAGAATATGCTCAATAATCTCACCGGGCACAGGCTGCACAATCAGAATCGAAACCGCAGGTTTTTTTTGATCCGTCGTAATGGGACCCACATCTGCCACTAACTTATCCTCTTTGCAGTTCCCCGTATGCGAGGACCAGACCCGTGGCCACCGCGTTGCGAGGGCCTTCTACACCTCGGACGTTTGCTCTTCCCGTGACAACTCCGTACTCCACCAGGGCGTCGGAAATCATACGAGGAATTTCAAAATCCAGTGCCGACCCTCCCACCAACACAACGAAGTGGATGAGCCGGATATTCCCCGCGGGCGCCACCCTTTCCAAAGCTCGGAGGGCATTTCGAACGAAAACCTTCTTCTTGGCTTCCTGGCGCACAGCGGCAATCTTAGCCAGCAACTCCCTGGTTTCCAGTGGTATGGGCCCTTCTTCGGCTAGCACAACCACTCGTCCGAACAAACGGGGATCTAGAGGTTCGTGAAAAAACTGGACTGACCCATCCTCATGACGCATATGGAACAGGGTTTCCACCTTTGCGAGAGGATAACATTTAATCTTCTCCGCCAAATCTCGATCTTCAAGGCCGAGTTCCGTGTCAATGAGCAGGGTTACCATGTCCCCGGCCCCGGCCAGGTGAATACTGGTAATCTTATGGTCCTCAGTGATAACAGAGGCGTCTGTGGAACCTCCGCCAAGATCGAGTATTGCCAGAGGGGCTTGCGTACCTGGAGTGGTCAAAGCACCGCGAATGGCCATATCAGCTTCAACTCCGCCAACACACGCGGGAACCATGATCTCCTCTTCCAGTTTTCGAGCCAGCCGCTGCATGGGGAGTTTGTGCGTTTCCACCATGGCCGCAAGCCCGACTGCATTGCCCATGGAATATTCACCTGCAAGGCTGCCCAACACCTGCTGCGGTTTGAGAGTATCCACGGCAAGGATATCCCGGACACGAATCGCACCAACGGGCTGATCCGTTAGCTCGGCCATCACCTTTCGAACCTGTTCGAACATTCCTCCCACGTTCGTTCCCGGTTCCGCGTGGATTTCGTGCAGCGGAGAAACGGTGGCGACTTTGGCCATGATGGCGTCAGCCCCTTCCTCGACAGCTACTTCAGCCTTGCGTTGCTCACCAATGAGAACGATCTTCCCCGCCGGAATGCGCCGCTCTTCAATGTCGCCATGTGGCGTTTTGATGACAACGGCACTGCGGGTTCCCATGAGAGCACGGGCAATCGGAACGACTCTTTTGGTCTCCTCAGGATCAAGGTTGAACAAGGTGGCGATGTCGTAAGGATTGGAGAGTTTTTCGATGGTTCTTCCCGGTCCTGCTACCTCGACCGCCGAAGCCATTCCTATAGGCACTCGATCGATGTATTTGACTTCATCAACAATGGGAATAGGCCGGTGCAGCCGGTTATTGATAAGGACCGCATCGTCTTTCTGCGCGACAGCACCGGTAACCTGGACACCGGCAGACATGGCCCTGCTAAGCTGGGCAGCGGCATCCCGAAAATCCACCGTACCGGGAATAATCGCGATCCACTGTCCGCTGAGCGGCGTTCCCCCCAATTGATCCAGAGGGATGGTGACACCCACCCCCAGCCCCCGTCCTCCAGGGGTGGCGGGATTGTGGCCGATCATGGCCGATTCCGTAATCACCGTTTCTGTAATGGTCTCCATGGCTACGTCGCCGATGACCGGGGTCGCCTCGTTGAGGAGTATCAGGCTGAGATCTTTACGCGGGATGCCAAGGGGTTTCAAGGCCCTGTCCAGTGCTTCAATGACTCCCCGAGTATTACGCAGAGTTCCCTTCATGCCAACAGTCCGCACGATGGAACTGGATAGGACACGAACCTCCCCCATTGGGGTCAATTGCGCGACAGCAACTTCAGTTGTGTTGTTACCAACGTCTACCCCCGCGATGTAAGCCATGGCCTGCGAACTCCTTTACCTTTTCAGCCGACCACGTTTTTCATAGACTTCAGCCGCTTCCCGCACGAGTGCCGAACAGACGCGCGCACCGTACTTTGACTCCAGTTCGCCGGCCATGTTCAGCATCTCCTGCTTGGTGGACCGGTACGGGCGTAAGGCGTTATACATTTCCAGAAGGCGTTCGTCTGGAATCCTGGTCATTTCCGCGGCCCGGCGCATGTTTCCCGCCAGCCGGGAACGTCCGACGCTTTCAGCTATCTGGGCCTGATATTCGAGAGTTTCAGGGCTTATCTTGACATCGTCAAAGCTGATTTGCCCGGCCACAACCTTATCCAGAGTGACATCCTCAAGCCTCTTGCCGCTGGCTGAGCGCACCAACTCGGGGTGTTTCGTGGCAAGGGGATAATCTTTCCCGGCATCGAGTTTCCCTGTTGTATTCACTGGTGCGCCTGGTTGCCCTTTATCGTCACCGAGCGACGCCATAACGCGTTTGACCGCCTCTGCTATAAGCTCGGGCGAGATATTGTTCTGAGCCATCTGTTCAACCTCCTTGGGTGATCGTCCATTTAACCCAACCAGCCTTTACCTCACAGGGTTTTGCTCCCCTTTCGAAAAGCGAGGTTTCCTTTTTCTCTAGAGAACTACCGTGAGTTCCGTGCTCGGCATATCCGGTTTCACATACTGTACCTCTTTGTTGTGGAGCAATGCTGCCAGGCCCTGATATCGGGGCCGGGCCATCGGATCGTTACGCACCGGCACCGGAGAAGGTTGTTCCCCTTTGGCATACTTCGCCGCATTACGGCCCATGGCGCGAAAGGTATCAAGCTCCACGAGAGGTGATTGAGAAAACAATTCCAGATTCTGAAGCGGGGGCAGGTCCCTCTGATGGATGACCGAGGTCCCTCGGGAAATGATGCCGATTCCTATGCCGGAGCCACTCAACTTGGCCGCCTCATGAGCGATAAACCCTACATCTGCGGTCTTGTTCACTCTTACCAGACGCGCCTTGAGACCTTCCTCCTCGATCCCGGCCAGAACTTCTTTGAGCACATCATGATGCGGAATGTCGATGATAGTTTTGGTCATCGCGGTACCAAAAGCCGGCGGTACCCCTACCACTACCTCGTTCCTATCCGTTCCGGGTTTTGCCACACCCACTTCTCGGAACTGCAGAGGCGGAACGTTCACTCCCTGGCCGGATTTAGAACGCCCTTCCCCTTGCATCTGCTGCAAAACCTCCAGAATAATTCCCTTTACCATGTCTTCGGTAATATTCATCTCACACAACCTCCCTTGAGCAGCCTAGATTTTTTCGGGGTCTATGGCCATCGGGATGTCTTTCAGGATATCCCACCTCTTGCCTTCCAGGCGGTATCCCGTGCCCGGTCCCTGATAATCGTTCGCGTCATTGACAGCACTCACCACATGTATGTTTTCATCAAAAATGGCCGAGGTGTGCAGATAATCTCCGGACACCTTTTGTTTCAGCATGGCGAGCATGTTCTCAGCCTCTTGACGGAACCCGTGTTTTGCCAAGGCGCGGACGATATCGAGTCCGGTGGTCCCGCGCTTCATCATCTCATCTATGGCCCGGAGATCTTCGGGGACATTACGGTCTGGCATGTCCTTGCTGCCGTGGGCATAGGTCGCGGCTTCGACTTCTTCATCGGTAATGGTAGGAAGCAGCAGTTCCTCGAAGACCGCCTGCAAAGCTCGGGCTGCTCTGTTCCGGACCTCAATGACTTTTTCTTCCGTTACCGGCTGCAGGCCTCCATCGACCTGGAGATCGCGCTGCAGGACCAGGTAGTCATCGTAGTCATCGCAGTCGTGAGTGGAACCCGCAAACATGTTGTCATAGTTGGGGACGGCGCTGTAGCCGGAGAAGATCAGGTCGGTACCGGGGAGAAACTGCATGAGCATGCGCGCTGTGTTCCGAATGCACGCATGCGTGAAGGTCTGATCATTTCCGGATGCCACCTCCATGTCCGTCAAAACCGTGGCCACGTTCTCAGCGAGAACCGCGCGAATGCCTCCCGGCACTGCCCCGGGAACGCCGATGCAACTGATGGAACCGTTTTGCAGACCCTGCACTCCGGCAGCCTTGGTGATCATTATGCAGCGGATTTCCAGGTAGAGCATTGACTTGCCTTCGGAATATCCCATCTGCACCTCGGAGCCGGTTCCGGAGGTATACCGCATCTTGAGACCCCGCGAGGCATAGGCTGAGGCCAGAAACGCCTTTGACCATGGGGTATCGTCCCCGTCTATAAAGACTTGTTCGGTGCCGTAAACCGAAACCGTTTCGGCATAATGGGTGAGCCCCCGCATTCCCATGGTGAGTTCCAGGGCTTCTTCGACTGCACACTGAGCAAGAACTCCCGGCCGGCCTACCTGAGATCCCAGCGTAAGGGAAAGGGCGTTCATAGGGGCGTAGCGCCCAATGCCAACGGTGGTTTCAACTTCGCTGAAACCACGATAAGCCGCTTCCGCCCCATCTGCTGCAAGCAGACAAGGGGTGTCCTTAAGGTTGGTGACGTGGGCCTGATTGGACGGTGTGCGACGCGGCCGCAGTTTCTGCATCGCCATCATCAACTCGACCACGTTCAGCTTCTTGAGTACGTCGAGGATCTTCGCCGGCGTCATACCCACGGACAATCTCACGATGACAGAACGCGGCACGCTAATGTCAACAAGCATCCGGGCAAACTTCAGGGAATCCAGGGCCATGGCTTCTTCAGCCACGGAAGTGTCGATATAATGGTCCGCGATCCAGAAGTCGATCATATCGAAGTCTTCACGGCGTTTTCCGTCCAGTTCCTCTACTTTGCCGCCTTGGATCTTGATTCCGGGCACCGGGTCATTGGGGCTGTCCATTGCGACCAAGCCAACCTCAACCCACTCCTTAATAAAGCCGTCTTTGTGGATCGGACGCTGTTCCAGCACCTCGAAACGTTTTTGTCTCTTGGCCATTTCGTACTCCCCCTATATGTATGGTGTGCCCAGTGACTTCGGTTCCTGGCCCCAGGCAGCGAGAAGTTTATTTCCAACCTCTCGGCCGGCGACCACGGCCTGTCGTACTGCTCCGGAATCACCGGTAACCCAGATAAACACCTCGTTGGTCAGGCTGGTTCCCTTGGCGGGTGAAGCAAAACCCAACACCTCTACATCCGCTGCCTTGACAGCGGTATCAATCATGAGCATGCCAACGACCGCAGGAGCCCCCAAAATCAGGCCAAACGCCCGGCCTTCAGGGACCTTTAAAGCGTAGTTCAAAACCTTGCTCGCCCTGGCGGTGTACTGGTTTTCAGTATATCCCTGATCATTGGCATACACGTCGCCAAAGTATTTGGGCGTCATCTCGATGGTGACTTCCACTGCCCGGCGGGCATCGGATACGTCTTCGGCGCCGAAGATGATCAAGTTACCGTGACCTGCCCCCCCCTTGGTATCCCTCGGCAGTTCGATAAGTATGATCTCGGTATTGGTAGCCTTGATGGCTTCGTCGGCAGCCATGAGCTGTGGACCGGCTCCCACGCGGCCGCCGATCACACCAATGGAACGGAACTTCGGGTCAAATCCCATCAGCTTATGGATAATAGGGTCCAGGTTTGCTATGACAATCCCCTGGGTATCCCCCATACAAGAGCCGACGTACTCCGTCAACTGCACAAGACCGGCAGCAGGGCCAGGGCTATTCTCCTTTCGCGCCGGCGGGGTCTCTTTGGCGGAGGAGCCTGAACCCACCCGTTTCATCACTTCTGACAATACTTTGGTAATAAGCTCTTCTTGCATCGAGTATTCCTCCTGCTCATAGTTGAGAGCGGTTATGACCATAATCCAGGATGGGTTCCTACAGGCTCGATGGAACTTGCGGCAAAATCTTCTCCACATCCTGATGCGGTCTCGGGATGACGTGCACGGAAATGACTTCGCCCACTTTCTGGGCCGCCGCCGCGCCGGCATCGGTCGCCGCTTTCACCGCGCCCACATCGCCTCTCACCATGACTGTCACCAAACCAGCACCGATTTTAATCTGTCCCGCTAACTCTACGTTGGCCGCCTTAACCATAGCATCGGCTGCTTCAATATTGGCAACCAGGCCTCTAGTTTCGATCATTCCCAATGCCTCTTTAGTCATCGGTAAGTCCTCCTTAAGGTTTTTTGATAAGAATCACCAAGAATAGAGGAGAAACAGTCGTGAGGACGACCTCCACCCATTTCTATCTTCTCCTCGGAAAGCCTTTGCCGTTTGCTGAAACCACATAAATTCTCTTCTACTGAATCATTATTCACAACAATGCGCGGCAACGGTACTTATTCGGAAAGCATCCTCAGATGAACTTGTGCACTACATTCAGGATAAGCGTGCCAAATGCGATAGCGGTCGCCGGTGGGTCCACATGGTTGCTCCCGTGGTTCCAAAACATCCGAGCCATGAGGTCTTGCAGAAAAGTAGCCAAAATCCCCACTATTCCCGCAACCAGGATAGACCCGAAGTGCAGATAGGCCAGGGCGGCCAGAATTGATTGACAGTGCCAGACCGGTACCTTCTGAATCTCACCCTGGAGATCGATTGTAAGGGTCCCAAGCTCTAGAGCTATCAAACTGGCGCCAGCGATTGCCCATGACAGGATCAAGGGAACCACAAACGCACCAGCTGCGGAGATTTTTCCGGAGGCCGCCATTGGATCGAGGATACCTTTCGCTTGCCAGGCCAGGGCACCAGAAAAAAGTCCCACTCCTAACCCGAAAACAACCTGCCTGGCTGGGACGTTCATCCACGGGATCCATTGGCATTTGTAACCGAAGTATCCGCATTCCTTGATGCTTTCGCTTCTGCCCCAAGGCGCTTCCTTAAAGAAAAACAATCGAGCCAAAAAGGCAGTGAGCACCACGCTCAGGGCGATGCAGTCAAACATGTTGACGACTGGAATCTTGACCAACACCTGGAGCAGCACATGACCAGCCAGGGCAGTAAGCCCGCCCACCAGCAGCACGTCCCAGGAAGTGTCCAGCAGCGGCGAGAGGATATCTTTGGCTCCCAGACCTAATGCAGGCTTCGCCAGATTCTTTTTAATCGCGACAGCATATGTCACTGCCGCAATACCGGCTGCAAATCCCCCCACGTGAGGGCCGAATATGGGTCCGAGACCAACCTGGAGCAAAAGAAAATCAGACCCGCCCGATAAAACCACCATACAGCCAAGAAAAACTATGAGTGCGCAGAAAACGAAAGCTAACAGCCCTCCCAGTGCTGCACCAACAATGCCCCCGCCAAAACAGACCAAAAGCGTGTTAAGACTCCAAGGTTCCATTTTTCTACCTCCTTTTGAGTTTTAGCCAAGGCTCAAACACCCACAATCGCTCACGCAGGAAAACCTTTTAACTCTTCAGCCATTAAATAGGAGACGGGCTCAAGAGTAAATCCCTCAAAGGAGTGGAAATTGCTCCCTCAAAAGAGGGATTTTTGATCGGGGACTGTCGAACAGGAGGTCAGCAGCGGGCAATCTATCGAGAGTAGGACCGTAAGACTAGGAAAAAGAATGGGGAAAAACGAACATGGCTTTGCAGGATATGGACGGATCCCCCGTTATGAAAGCAGTTTCTTCTTCATGGCAATAAGGGCGGCCTCAACCCGGTTTCTTACCTGCAGCTTTTGGTAAATGCTCTTGATGTGGCTCTTGACGGTTTCGATGCTGATGCAAAGAGTATTGGAGATCTCCTTGTTGCTCTGACCGTCGATGATCGCTTTCAGTATCTCTTTTTCCCGCTGAGTCAGGGTGACCGGTTCAATCGGCTCTTCCGGACATTCACCAGTGTAGCCCTTCACAGCCAGGTTCACCAAAAAAGGGGATACTAATTGCCTTCCTTCAAACACCGACCGGATGATTCTAACCAGGTCTGCAACCTCGACACACTTGAGCACGTAACCGTCTGCTCCTGCCAACATGGCATCATGAATGTATTGTTCGTCGTCATAGGTTGAGAGCACAAGTATTTTCATCTCAGGCATCACTTTGCGCAGAATTCGAATAGCCCGAATGCCTGAGATTCCAGGCATGTCCACATCGATCAAAGATAGATCAGGAGGATTGCTTTGGATCTTTTCAACAGCGCTGAAACCGTCGCTTGCTTCTCCAATGACTTTCAGCCCATCTTCCTGATCCAGGGCGATTCTCAAACCAATTCGAAAAAGCGGGTGGTCGTCGGCAAGGAAAATGTTCATAACCTTTCACCTTCTCCTGTCATGATTCATTGAAGGCCTGGAGCAATCGACCGTGGGCGCTAAACTGGAGGAAGGGAAGCCCATGGCGTCGCTTTGCAATCCATGAAGTCCGACATTCACCGATGCTCGGCCGATCAATCGGTCGAATCGTTACCACTGAAAGGCAATGCAAAACAGAATCGGCATCCGCTCCGAACACCTCTCACGCTATCCATCACAGGGGACTCGACCCATATCTGACCGCCGTGGGCCTCGATGGCCAACCGGCAGAAGGCGAGGCCAAGTCCCACTCCTTCTCTCGATGTCACTCCACTGGTTTTGAGGGTAAAGTACTTGTCGAAAATCGACTGGTGATAAGCTTCCGGTATTCCGACGCCTTCATCTTTAACGCTCACCAGGACCATGCCCTGCTGCCCGGTATCCCTAGAAGAGGCGTCTCGCGGCGGGACAGCCGCAGAACGTCCCAGATGGTCCCCGCCAATTTTTTGCCCTTGAATCCGGATGGCAATATGGCCGCCCTCCGGGCTATACTTGATGGCATTATCCAGCAGGTTGACACATGTTCTGCGAATCCGGCCCTCATCTATTCTAACTTCAAGCGGAGATAAAGGGGCTTCAACCTCCAGGGTGATGCGTTTTTCCTTCGTAAGCAATTCCATCTGATTCAGGCTCTCCTCTACAACCCGCTGGATCGCCATCTTCGTACACCTCAAAACGAGGTTCCCGTTTTCATTACGGTAAATATCCAGAATGTCGCTCACCATACCGAACAACTGATGGCTGGTTAACAGAGCAAGCTCCATTACATTTTTCTGATCCGAGTTGAGCGGTCCGAGCGTTCCGCCTACAACGATCCGCAGGACTCTCTCCAAAGACAGGACAGGATTTCTCAAGTCATGGGTGATCATGCTGATCAAATCTTCCTTCATCCGCTCGAGCTTCTTCTCCTCGGAAATGTCCCGAATAACCCCCACGCACCCTATCCTGCTTTCGTGCTCGTCATGAATTGCCGAAAAGGAAACCTGCACTGGAAAAATCGACGAGTCCGCCTTAACGGCAGTCAAATCGGCTCGCCAATTACCACCCGAATTTGACGCCGCATTTTCGAGGTACTTCGATCTGGACTGTTCGTCGGCCAGAAGCATATGGATGGGCTGACCGATAATCTGGTTTGTTTGATATCCAAACATTGCGGCGCCTGCATGATTAACCATCCCCACAGTATTGTCGGCGTTCGTAGAGATGATGCAATCCGAAACACTGTTGATAAGCTTGCACATGTAGCGTTGTGAATTCTGCTGCGCGATATGGCTCTGGATTGCGAGATCGCTGATTGTGAAGGTGATCTCGGACATGAGATTGAGGACCTTGAGAAGCCTCTCACGGCTCATCAGAGGGACATTCGCGAGTTCTCGCAGATAACCCTCGATGTCTTCGATGCCGATAGCTTTCGCTCGCTGGACGGCCTCTTCCTCACTTAACGGCCTCTCCAGGACCTGGCCGCAAAGAACTGTAGCCAGGTGGTGCCCGTCGATGATCACGGGGGCCGCACAATCTGTCAGACCGCCGTTCAGGCATTGATAAGTGAAAGGCGCTTTGAGACGAGCCGATTCAAAACCTCCGTGCCGGTCGCTTTCAAAGCATTTGCTTCTGCCCAGCTCGTTTGAGCGGCAATAATGAAGGCAAAGCGTCGTAAAGTGTGTGGGCTCGGTGAGCGGATAGCCATCGGGGTAAGTAATGA
>Ga0187882_1001891_pt1 | contig 20141 bp, 20 predicted proteins | sample June2016WEW_19_1_3_FD_132991 | JGI IMG/M metagenome (GOLD analysis project Ga0187882, IMG submission 132991) | Peatland microbial communities from SPRUCE experiment site at the Marcell Experimental Forest, Minnesota, USA - June2016WEW_19_150 | ecosystem: Environmental > Terrestrial > Soil >... | reverse complement strand
GGCTACGGCCAGAAACTCCCCGAATACGGCGATTCTGCCGAACTCCTTCACGTTGTGCAGGTAATAGGGCATGACCACCATGACGGCAGAGGCTGCTATACCGATCATAAAAGTAAACTGGGCGATATAGAGTCCCCAGGATACGTCCCTGCTAAGACCCGTAACCCCGTGGCCCTTTTCGAGCACCAGGAGATAGGCGGCTAACCCGAGGCCCATGAAGACGGCCAGCACCCCCAGTAATTTGTAATATCTTGGACTTCCGGTCATTGCTCTTTCAAGCATAACTCACCCCTCAAATTAAATAGAAAACGCTAGGACCCGTCCCAAGCTCCGGTTTACGTCTGATCGAATAGCGCTCGGTGAGGACCTTGCGCACTTCAGAATCGGGGTCCTCGAGGTCTCCGAAATACATAGCCTTGGCGTCCTTGTTACAAGCCTCGACACAGGCCGGTCTCTCGCCCGCTGCAAGCCGCTCCTCACAGAAACTGCATTTCTCCACCACACCGGCGTCCCTGGTGGGGAACTTGGGATTTAGTTCTGTCTTGATGTATTCCCTGGGCTCCCAGAAATTGAAGCTTCTCGCACCGTAGGGGCAAGCCGCCATGCAGAACCGGCACCCTATGCACCGGTGATAGTCGATCATAGTGATGCCGTCGGGCCTTTTGAAGGTGGCCTTAGTGGGGCAAACCCGGACACAGGGGGCATCCGCACAGTGATTGCAAAGCACCATGACGGGCTTTTGAGCGACGTCCCCGGGCATGTAGGGGTTGGCCATGCTTGCAAAAACGTTCTTGTAGGGCTCGGTCCAGATCCATTTGATCTCCTGCTGCGGGTTTCCTATGTCGGGAACATTGTGGATGGTGTGGCACGCTACCGTGCACTCTGTGCACCCCGGCTTCCCCCTCTCCCAACAGGTTTTCAGATCGATCACCATGGCCCATCTTTTAGCGGTAAGCCCCTGGAGGTTTGCCATGAATTTAGGGGGGGCCTCAGTTTTGCCCAACGCGTTCACTATCGGCAAAGATCCCAGCCCGAGGGCGCACAGGCCGCCGAGTTTCAGAAAAGTTCTTCTGCTGGTTTCCATTACTTGGTCTCCTTTGGCGCAATATGGCAATTCCAGCAGTAGGGCGTCACCCCTTGCTGGAGCCCGGCATAATTATGGCATTGGTCGCAGAATTGAGACTTGTTGGAGTGGCATCTGACGCACTCGTTTTGAAGACTCATTTCATAGGTCTTGCCGTCGCTTGCCACATACATCCTGTTGCCGTTTCGGACTACCTGGGTCCTCCAGTCGTTCAGAAGCCTCATATGCCCGGTGATCATCTCTTGCTTCGGCAGAACGCACTGCTTACTGAGCATCTGGCTGATGACCGGGGTATCGAGCTTGGGATCCGGGGCAGGAGCGGCCTTTCCATGACTGAACCATACCGGAAAGGTCGCCAGGACGATGAAAATGACCAAGCCGATAAGGATATATTTTCCATCATATATCTTCATTCTCACTACCCTCCATTCCAGGCAGAGGCTCGCCGCGCAGGTCGGTGGTCCTCTCGGTCTCGCCTTCCATCACAAGGGCGTTGCCAACCAGTTCGTGGACCCCGTACACGGTTACACCGGGGACCCAGTAATCCATCAGGGTGGTAAGTACGGCGCGGTCGATTGCGCAGATGCACGAAAGCGCGTTTACCCCGAAGTTATCGTGCACGTGGCGCACCGCGTTGGCCCTGGGCAGACCGCCGCGCATTCTCATGTCCATGAACTCGTCGTTGTTCAAACCCGATCCCGAGCCGCAGCAGAAGGTCTGCTCCCGGATGGTCTCGGGCGGCATTTCATGGAAATTATTGCACACGTTTTTGATCACATAGCGGGGTTCTTCAAAGAAGCCCATGCCGCGAGCAGGATTGCACGAGTCGTGGTAGGTCATAACCAGGTCGTCGTTGCGGCTCGCATCGAGCTTTATCTTGCCGTTTTTGATCAGATCGGCGGTAAACTCGACGATGTGTATCATCTTGGTGGACGCGGCGTTGTCGAACCTCGTGCCGGTAATGGGGGAGACCGGCACCTCCAGAAAATCCGCCGGGCCGTTCATCGTATCCATGTACTGGTTGATGACGCGCCACATGTGGCCGCACTCGCCGCCGATAATGTATTTTACGCCAAGCCTTTTGGCCTCCGCATACATCTTGGCGTTGAGCCGCTTCATCATCTCGTGCGAGGTGAACATGCCGAAGTTTCCACCCTCGGATGCGTAGGTGCTCCAGGTGTAATCGAGCCCGATCTCATGGAAAAGCATCAGGTAGCCCATGAGAGTATAAGTCCCGGGGTCTGCGAAAACGTCGCCCGAAGGGGTGATGAACAGGATTTCGGCCCCCTTGCGGTTGAAAGTCGGTTCGATCCGAATCCCGTTTACCGCTTCGATTTCATCGACGAAAAAATCGATCATGTCCTTGAAGGCGTGCGGCTGAATCCCGAGGTGGTTTCCATTATTGTAGCAATTGGCCACCGGGCCGACTACCCAGTCTATGTTGAGGCCGATGAGGTTCAACAGTTCACGACCCACCATGGTAACCTCCGCCGTATCGATCCCGTAGGGACAAAAAAGCGAACATCGGCGGCATTCCGTGCACTGGAAAAAATACATGAACCACTCTTTGATCACATCTTCGGTGAGTTCACGGGCGCCGACCATCCTGCCCATGAGTTTTCCGGCCAGGCTGAAATCCTTGCGGTAGACCGACCTCAAAAGTTCGGCCCTGAGGACCGGCATGTTCTTCGGGTCGCCCGAACCTATGTAGAAATGGCACTTATCGGCGCAGGCGCCGCAGCGTACGCAAATGTCCATGAAAAGCTTGAGCGAGCGGAACTTGTGGAGGCGTTCCCGAAGGCCTTCCAAAATGATCTGTTTCCAGTTGGAGGGCAGTTTCCAGTCGGCATCGAGCGGAGACCATTCCCTGGGGTTGGGCAGGCCGACGGCTTCCAGGTTTTTCGCTTTGCCCGGATAGCTGAAGTTGCCTGGCTTGAAGACTGCAGGCGTATCCATCCATGCAGTCCCGGGAAACGCATGATCTATTAACAGTTCGTTTGGTTTGGGGACCTTGGCCATTGTTCGTTTAACTCCTCAAAAAAAAGGATATAGGTCAAATAGGTCTAATTGGACCTATAACTCCACAGCCCGCAAGCCAATCCGCAAGATGTGGGGTCGGGATATCATTTGACAGGAGCGGTAACTTCGTCCTCACCCTTTTCCACGGGTAATCCGGCCTCGATCATCTTATCCCTGAAGTGGTCTTCATATTCCTGGTAAGTGTGGACCTTTACCGGATAATTCCAGGGATTGACGTGGCGAACAATGCGGCTGTCGTTGGGCAGATTTCGCGTCGGGCTGAGGAAGATGCCCCCCGCGTGCATCAGCTTGCTGAAAGGAAAGTAGGCGAAAAGCGCGCTTACGAGGAAAAGATGGATGAAGAAAATCACCCCGATTCCTTCCGGGACGACCGGATGGAAGGAAATAAGTCCCATGGCCAGCTGTTTGACCTTGATTACGTCGACCCTGGTGAAATAGCGGGCAAGGATGCCTGTTGTTCCAATTGCAAGGAGCAGAAAAAGCGGAAAATAATCCTGAGGAAGCGATATATAGCGTAGCTGCGGGATAATCAGCCTTCTTATCAGGAGGTAGGTAACCGCGAGCACGAAGATTGCGTCGGTCATATAGATGCCGGGCAGGCCCAGCTGAAAGAGGCCGTCAAGTCTCTCCACGCCATGCACGAAAAAGGGCACGGGCTCGGTGAAAAAGCGCAGATGCCTTATCAAGATGACAAGAAAACAGTAGTGGAATACAAGCCCTGCTAACCAGAGCCACTTTTCCCACTGGTAAAAGACCTTGGGTCCCTGCTGCATCTCGAACTTGGTATTTCTGAAAAGCGACCTGAAAAGCAGCACTTCCAGGACCATCCTGCCTACGACCTGCCTTTTGGTGGAAGGATTGTCAAGGCTGGCATGCCTGATCCAGGGCAGTGATTTCTGCTGGCCGGCTGTCGTAGGGATCCTGAAAGGAACGGGCGAGCGCGCCCAGTTCAAGACCTTGTAAACGACACCGCCCAGAAAAGCCAACATAGCAATGTACGGCACAGTTACGCCGAAAAAATGATTGAGTCCGGCCGCCCCGACTCCCAGAAAAGAAACCAGGACGAGCGCTACGACCACAGCTAGGGAAAACCTTATGCCCATTTACGAAACCTCCCAATTTAATCAACAGTGAGCACTGAGCTCAAAAAACCGAGGCCAAAACCTTTTTCCATTCACTGTCCACCGTTCACTGTCACTGTTCACGGCCCTTATCCGCCAGATTCAGAAGCCTCCGCGTCCTGTTTTTAACCTCGGTCATCCTTGCCTGGAAAAGGTTTTCGCGACACCGGGTATAGACATCGAATGCGAACAGCGCCAACCCGTCCACCCTGTCGTCGAAATCCGACAACTCGCCGATGCGCACATCGCCGGAGGCCAACTCGGCTTCGAGCACCTGCCTGACCAGAGTTTTCAGACCGAAAATGAAGGCCAGGGAACCGGATGGGGAAAAATCCTGAACCGCCCTTATCCTGATTACCTTGTCGAGCAGCGGGGCCATCGCTTCCACGCTGTTTTCACCGAGAAACTCCTCGAGGATCTCTCCCAAAGCAACCTTGAATGTATGTCCAACGGGATTGGCGAACTGACTCGACTCTTTTTGGAGCATCCGCGACGTTTCAAGCGGATAAGTGCCGGCCAGAAGGTCGAACCATTTCTCGAGAAGTATTTTTCTGCTTCGTAAAAGACGTTGCTCAATGTCCATGAGTTACCTGGGGCAAACGAACCGTTTACGTCCTGACCTGCAAACCGTCCGGTAGGATTGGAAAGCTAACCAGCCCATCCTGAAAGGTCAACGAAAACGCAAATTATTTTAAGCTGATAGCGGGTATTGTATGCCAGAGCAGAGCTTCGGATTAGCGGCGGAGAGAATTCGGGTCTGTTCCCGGAACCCGAACTTGAACAACAGGCAAAATTTTCAACAGCCGGCACCCTGGACAGCAATTACGCGAGATCCTTATATAACCGTGGCGAGTAAGGATTGCAACCGTAAACAGCTGTCCTGAGTGTGCATTTTTTTTGCACAATACAAGAGAGTTGGGCAACCGGTTCGGGATGCCGAATATTGCCGCCTTTCATAAGGAAGGCCTAAGGATTTTCACAGGGCGCCGGACCGGTAGATCGCTTTATTGGGGCATCGGGTCTATAAGGCACCCCGCATGCTACCGGCAGCATTGGGTCGGCGCGCCGCACGCGCGGTCGTAGTCGCGGCAGTAGTGCCGCTGCCAGTCGGGGTCTAATCGAGGTTCCCATGACCCTTGCCACCTATAGTCGGTCGGGCTGTCGAACACCTGGGAAACGACGAGGCTGTCCATCCATGAAGTATGCAGAGGCACCGAACAGGTATCGCCGGGGATTTGCGCCGCAACCACGACCGGTGCCGCGAGGGTAAGCATCAATGCAAATATAACAAATTTAACGCCGTGCATTGAATAGTGCTCCTTTCAAACCGGTACCGGTTAATAAACGGGAGATATCAGGCGGGGCACTTTCCGTTTTCTTTTCCGGTCATCCATATCATGATTAAAAAGCGTGCCCTTATACAGCTGAACATAATCATTGTCACCCGATAATACATCGCCGGCATGCATACGGCTAACGCGAGGACGGGGAGAGCAGCGTATCCCCGCGCCCCCGCGCCTGTTTTTACACCCGCTGCTTTCTGCCGATCGTTTGCTCACTGCTCTAGTGCCCGGTTTTTATTTCAACGAGTTCATACGTCACCTGCGGGGCCCCCGGCTTAACGCCCATACACCATTTGACCCCGTCGGCCAGGTCCGGGTCCGCATGAGCTATAAAACCGTCAATCGTCTTTTTCGACGTCGGCTCATAGACTGCTTTGAACAGTTCGCCGAATTTACCTTCGGGCAGGTACTCGCGGAGCTTGAGCAGCTTTTCCTGGTCCCAGGCGATGTTTTCCTGCAGCCTGAGCTTTACCCTGTAGCCAGCCCCGAACAGGTAGGCAGTCTGTCTGCCGTTTTCGAACCTGGCGCTCTCAGTGAGCTTGAGGTTTATTTTCCGGAGCCGAGCCTGTGCGGCTTCGATTTCGCCTTTTAGCCGCGCACCCTCCCGGATAAGAGATTCAATGCCACCTGCCGTGCGCCTGAAGTCCAAAGCCGGATTTGCAAAATCCATAGTAATGCCCTCCATTCATGTGTCGGAACTCGGTCCGCCTTTAGCGATCACGATATCGGCCTTTTTCCCTGACTTAGATCCGCCGTCTGTCCCGGCCCCCTTTTTTCCACCGGCCGGGGATTTATCCACATTGAAGAACTCAGCCATGAGCCGGTTCATCACTTTCAGGGTTTCAAGGCAGGGGTCGAATTCCGCGGGTTCGTTCAATTCAGGCCCTTTCGGCGGCGGGGCCGCGGCCGTGATGGCCGCTGCCTTGGGCAGCGGCGGCAAACACCCGGCAGCTCCTTGGGAATGCGGGTTTGCGGCTGAAGGTAACGGCATGATCTTCTCCTTTTAAGATTTGTGGCAGGCTACGGGACTAAGCCTTATTATCTTGCTTATCCCCCCGATGCGCGATTGCGCATAGACCAGCCCTGTCAGCCGGTTCGCCACGCAGAGCTCCGACACTGAAGCACCCAAAATCCCACTGCCCCGCACAAGCGCGGACTCCCCCGCGCAACCGGGGCCCGGGGCTTTTTCGAACAACTCCCGTTTGCAAAACGAACAGGTCGCCATATCTCCTCCTTAATATTTTTTTGTCTTAAGATCCCGGCAGCCGGGTGGATATTGGAGGAAGACACTACTTCATCTTCTGAAGTAGTGTCAATGAAAAAAGTGACGCGGAGCGAAAATTTCTGAAGTGAAAGATGGAGGGGCGAAAAAGGGAGGACGGATGCCGGCCTGTTCATCCAGCACCCGCTCTTCACTGCTCACTGTTAAACGTCCCCGCAATGCCAGACCACCAGCCCCAAAAACCTTGTATTTTCAGGGTTGATGCGCCAGGGATCGTAGACCGATTTGTTATCACTTACCAGGAATATCCCCTCGGGTGAAACACGGACGCGCTTAATATATAGATGATTGTCGATGCCGATAACCATGATCTTGCCATCCAGCGGGTCACGCCTGGAGGTATCGAACAAGACGAGATCGCCGTCTTCCAGGGTCGGCAGCATGGAATCGCCACTGATCTGGGCAAGGCGCATGGCTGAAACGTTTCCTTTCCGCAACAGCCACTCACTGCGAAAAGAGTAGATGTCTTCATAGCCTTCTTCATATACGAGATCTCCCGACCCGCTGCTCAAAAGGGGTTTGACTTTGTAGACAAACGAAAAGTTGAATCCCGAAATGGTAAGTTCGCGAGATGAAAGCGGGGCGTTATCGGATCTGGCTTCGGACGGGGCATCAATTCTTTCGAGGCCTTCCCCGGTCAGCATCCATGCCTGGCTAAACCCTGTCTTTTCCTCTATCGCCTTGGCAAGATCGGGCTGGAGACGGGTGTTGCCAGCCTCGACATGGCTGATCGCGCTCGGGTGTACATCGAGTATTTTCGCAAACTTGGCCTGGCTAAGATTTTCCACGCCCAGTCGAATTCCCACCTGTCCGCGAACATACTTCACTCTTTGAGCGTAGAGAGACATTTTTCCTCCTCGCGTCATTTTTTGTTTTGACTTCACTTCATATTTAGAAGTATCTTCCCCCACAACAATCATCCTTAATCGCAAGAACAGGCAACGTTTCACTCAACGCGAGCTGTCCCGTCAGAGGACAGTATAAAGGATTTATACGATGGAAACCCTCATTTGGGCAACAAAAAACGAAGTGATAGGCTGTCTCAGAATTGCAGGCCTGAGCATGAAAGACTTCGCCGTCGAGGAAGGCTACGAGCCCGACACTGTAAGAAAAGTAGTCAACCGGTATGCTGGAAGCCGGAAAAGGCCAAGGGGAACTCTGGCTCAGGAAATAATCAAAAAACTACGAGGCAGGCTCACCTGCTGGCGGATGCCTGAAGTAGAGCCTCACTTTTGAACCGGGGGCGCCCGGATGTCTGTGATGCTCGTTTCCGGCAAAATCCCGCTGCCCGCATTCCATCCTTTGACAAGAGGGGGGTGAAGTACTCCTCCACTTTTTAAAAGGAGGGTGATCATGAGTGAGGTACGCCTCAAGCACTGCCCCCTTTCCAAGGTGGGGTCATTTGAAGCGGGCTGATACAGCACGGTTTTGAAAGCGCGCGAACACGCATCTGGGGTTCATCGGTCCGAATCTACAAGGGCAACTGCCTGAAGACGCACGAAAATGAGACGATGCCCCCATGGCGGCCGGCAATCACTGCAGCAAGGCTGTGACACGCAAGTTTGGACGTGCCCCAAGTACCTTCTCCGTCTTGATTTTTGGTCCAAAGACGAGCTCTCGGAAAGGAGATCGAATGGCGGGAAACGATCTGCTGGTCGGATGGAAGCAGATTGCAGTTTTTCTGAGCGTATCGGAGCGTTCGATACGCGGATATAGAAACCAGCTCTTGGAGGGAGGCCGGATTTTTTACCGAAGACGGCGGATGGGGAAAAGAATCGTTTGCGCCTGGGCCGACGATCTGAGGCAGTGGGCGAAGCAAAAACACGCTGGAGTGACCCGTTGAGGGTGAAAAGGCTGCACCCTGAGCGCGATTATAGATGACGCAATCATAAAGACAACACTTCCCGTTTTCTACGGGAAAATATGGCGGGCGATGCCGGGCGGCACGGATTGGTAACGAACACCCCGCCCACGGGGCCACGCGCAACGGTTCGGCCCCAGCCGAATGGAGGTCAGGCAAAAAACGGGGCAAGACTGTTTCCAGGCCCGCCGTTTAAAACCCGGAAAAAAGAAAGATTCTCTTTTGCAACAGCATCTTAAATCCTTAGGAATAAGATTTTTAGGCAGTATCTTAATTTTTAACGCAATTTCTTTTTTCAGTAACAAATTTCTAAAGAAATTCCCCGGCTCATCCGAATCAATTTTCATCAATATCAGGAAGGTGGGTTGGTTTTTAAGGTAATGACCTTCAAAAAGCGGGAGGGCTTGCAGAAAACCGTATATCGAAATTGTCGATGTGCGCGCATTGCATGTTGAAATCTTTATTGTTGGTTCATTTTGCAATCATAAAAAATTGGGGGCGTTGGACATGCGTAATCTCAAGGTGATACTACCAGTCGGTATCTTCTCCCTTTTCTTCGTGCTATCGCTTTCCGGTTGGCGGCCGGAAAATGCGCGGTGCGCCGAGCAGGCCAAATATCTCGGCTCGGAAGCCTGCAAGGAATGCCACGCCACCGAGTACGGCACCTTCAAACAGTTCAATAAAAAGGCCCACTCATTCCAGAGCTTGACCCGCTTAAAAAAGGGGCTCGATGAAGCCGAACAGAAAAAATGCTTCGAATGCCACACCACGGGGTATGGCAAGGAAGGCGGCTTCAGGTCCGAGCAGGAAACACCCGCGCTCAAGGATGCGGGTTGCGAAGTCTGTCACGGCCCGGGCAGCATTCATGCCGAAACGGGTGACCCCAAAGACATCAAGGGAAAGCTCACCGCCAAAGATTGCGAAGCCTGCCATAATTCGGAGCGCATAAATGCCTTCAAATACAAACCCCTAGTCTATGGAGGCGCACACTGATGAAGAATTTCAACCTCAGTCTCCAGATAAAAATCGTTTTGGCGGTTGCCGTTCTTATCCTGGTCGCGCTCGGTTCTATCATTAGTGTAAACATTTTCTATCAGCAGAAGGAAATGACGAAGCAATTCCAGACGTCGACGCAGGTCCTCGCCGAAGCGGTCTACAATTCTATTCTCTACCCCATGGCGATCGGGGACAGCGAAACTATCAGGCAACAGATGTCTGAATTCGAAAAAAACAGCAGCAATGTCAAGGCTCATGTTTTTGGTTTCGATAAGCTAATTACCTACACCACGGAACCTGGCAAGGAAAATTCTCCACTATCCGAAAGCGTCAAATCCAAAGATCTCATCGGCGCGCTTAACGGCATGCTCACAACCGGGAAAACCCCCGAGTCCGCCTTTGACGACCTCAGGGACGGAAAGCACTCTTTGAGCCTTCTTCGTCCGTTCCAAAATGAAAAGCGCTGCCATCATTGTCATGGGTCGACCCGTTCGGTGCTGGGCGGCCTGCTTGTCGAGCAAAACAGCGACAGCATGTTCACGGCCATCCAGGGCATGCGGAACAAAAACATGATCATAGGATTTCTTGCCAGCCTCACAGTCGCCGCGGCCCTAATTTTAATGGTTTCCAGACTGGTCAGCAGACCAATCCGGCATGTGATTTCGGGTCTGAGCGAAACGGCTGGAAACGCCTCGGCGGCCTCTGGGGTCGTAGCCTCCATCAGCCAGCAAATGGCAAGCGGCACAGCCAGCCAGGCGGCGGCAATCGAGGAAACATCCTCTTCGCTCGAAGAGATGTCGGCAATGACCAGGCATAACGCCGAAAATGCAACCCAAGCCGACAAACTGATGCGCCAGATCGAAGAGATTACATCGAGGGCCAGGGATACAATGAGCCGGCTGACGGAGTTCATGCACGAGATTTCGAGCGCAAGCGACAAGACTCAAAAGATCATAAGGACCATCGACGAAATAGCCTTCCAGACCAATCTTCTGGCCCTTAACGCGGCCGTGGAGGCGGCACGCGCAGGAGAGGCCGGGGCCGGCTTCGCGGTCGTGGCCGACGAGGTGAGAAACCTCGCAATGCGCGCGGCCGAAGCCGCAAAGAATACAGCGGGCCTGATCGAGGGCAACGTGAAAATGATTTCGAACGGAGCCGACCTGGCGCAGAGCATGAGCGCCGAATTTACCGAAGTCGCTGCAAGCATATCGAAAGCCAGCGACCTGGTCAGGGAGATTTCGGCGGCCTCACGGGAACAGGCGCAGGGGGTGGAACTGATCAACAAGGCTGTAGGAGGGGTTGACAAGGTGGTCCAGGAAAACGCCTCGAACGCGGAGGAGGCTGCCTCCACCTCATCACAGTTAAAAGCCCAGGCAGACAATATGATGAAATTCGTAACCGGTTTGATGTCTCTCATCGAAGGCGGTGAGAACGCAGCCGCGGCAGACAGCGGGACCGCTCAGTAAAGGCCGCTGCAAAAAGCGCCGAAGGAGATCCGCATGAGCGTCGAAATTACTTCGTTAAGCCGCGGATTGGGACTCAAATGATTTGAAATTCGAAAAACCGGACACCACCCCGCGCATCGGCGGTGTTAAAAAGGGGGCATCTGCAGGCAGGACGGGCAGGCTGCCCCCTTTCATTTACGGCCCGGACCGCCTCGATCCGGCAGAATTCGCAGGAAATCAACCGGGATCACTCCCGTGCAGCACGCAGATATGGACCTTCGGGATTTTGAGACCGATATTTGCGCACGCTGAGCCCAATGGATCTCATCACGACGAACACTTGAGCTTGCGCACCTCCTCGGTAAAAGCCGGCACGAAGCTGAACAGGTCTTCTACTATCCCGTAATCGGCCTTGCTGAAAATCGGAGCGTCAGGGTCCTTGTTGACCGCCACGATATATTTTGAATATCCCATACCGGCGAGGTGCTGAATTGCTCCCGAGATGCCGACCGCGATGTAGAGGTTGGGATTAACCACCTTTCCGGTCTGCCCCACCTGATCGGAATGAGGACGCCAGCCTGAATCGACGGCGGCGCGCGAGGCGCCGACCGCAGCCCCGAGCAGTGCGGCCAGGTCTTCCAGAATAGCATAGTTCGAGGCATCTTTCATGCCCCTGCCGCCCGAGATGATGACCTCGGCCTCGGTCAGTTCCACCTTCCCGGAGACATCGAGATCGTATTTCACCACCCTGGCGCGCGAGGCCGGGATGGCCACATCGATCTTTTCCAACTCGGCTTTTTTGCTTTCGTCCACGACAAGGCACTTCATAACGTTCGGACGAATCGAGAGCAGCGGAGGGACCCCCTCGGCCCATTCGCACCAGGCAAAGCATTTGCCCGCGAATAGCGGCCATTTGGCCCTTATCTTTCCGGCCTCGTCGATTTCGACCTTTACCACGTCCTGGAGCAGCGTGACGTCGATCCTCGCACCAAGCCGGGCGCCGATATCGCGGCCGTCCACCGAAGCCGGCAGCAGGACCGCGGCCGGCTGGGTCTTCGACACAACCTCAGCGATAACCGGAACGTAGGTTTCGGCCAGGTAGTGCTCCAGGGAAGGATCGTCGAGCACGAAAACCTTATCCACCCCGTACTTTCCAAGCTCCGCCGCCTTGTCCCAAATCCCGGTCCCCAAGGCTACGGCGACCAGCCCGGCCCCGAGCGCATCGGCAATGCGCCTGCCTTCGCTTGCCACCTCGTAGGTCACGCGGCGAAAATCGGCATTCCGGAATTCTGTAATCATGAGCACATTATTCGCCATTGATATAACTCCCCTATCAGATGACCCTGGCTTCTTCACGTAATAGTTTTACAAGCTCTTTAGCCTTTTCTCCGGTATCCAGACCCCCGTCCACGATCTTTCCGGGTTTCCGCTGGGGAGGCAACTCCAGGGAGATAATCCGGATTCGGGCTTTTTCGGGCGTGAAATCGGCCGGGTCCATGCCGAGGTCCTCAAGTTTTTTTATGGCCAGAGGTTTTTTCTTTGCCTTCATGATTCCGGGAAGGGAGGCATACCGGGGGTTCCACAAGGCATGCGATCCGCCAAAGGTAACCACGGCCGGCAGCGGGGCCTCGATTGTCACTTTTCCACCCTCGATCGGACGATCAACGGTCACAGCGGCCCCATCGGATTCCAAAGAGACCGCCAGGGCGATATGCGGCCAACCGAGCTTCTCGGCAAGGATCGCACCGCGTTGTCCCTGGTCGTAATCGACAGTCCTCGAACCGATCAGGATGATATCCGGGTTCATTTGCCCGGCGGCAGCGGCCAGCGCCTCGGTAACCCGCAAAAAGTCCGCCCGCTTCATCTCGGCGTCATCTATCAGCACTGCTTCGTCAGCGCCCATAGCCAGCGCCGTCCTGAGGGCGTCAATGACCCTCTGAGGCCCGTAGCTGATGACCGTGACCTTTCCGCCATGCTTTTCCCTGAGGCGCAAACCGGCCTCAATGGCAAACTCGTCATAGGGGTTGATAATCCACTTGATGTCCGAAGTTACGATTTGACTTTTGTCGGGGCGTATACGGATAACAGTTTCGGTGTCTGGGGTCTGTTTTATGACGACGACAATATTCACTGAACATCCTCCTTTCAAACCAGTTTTACGACCGCCGCCTTCCAGTTTCAACACTTGGAAATATATGGCTTTATGGAACGAATTGCGCTCAGGCTATCTCTAAAAACGCGGGCGAATTATCTCCCCCGCTCTTTTGGCTTTTCTCATAGAGACCGTACCCTCATGAACGCTGCCTGGTATAAGAACGAAATTCGATTTTGTCTATCTTTATTTATATACAGCGATCTTACGAGGAGAAATGCGAACCCGTTCGCTCATCTCATTCAAGGCAGGACCGGTAGACTGGACCTAACTGCGCCGCGACAGCTCAGACGGCCATAAGACTAGGAATCGGCATTATTCCCCTTGCACGCCAGGCAATAGCCCTGAAGGACGACCTGCTGCCGTACCACGCGGAATCCGTTTTTATCGGGGACCGTGACCTTCGGTTCTCCGACTATACCGTCAGCATCCTGAATCGATTGGCATTCGAGGCATACAAGGTGGTGGTGGGGCTCGGTCAACGCATCGTAGCGGGCCACCTCGGTTATCGGGCTCACCTTCTCTATGAGGCCGACTTCGTAGAACTTCTCGAGGGTCTTGTAGACCGTCCCAAGGGAAATCATGGGAAAGCGCTTCCTGACCTGCTGATAAATAGTCTCGGCGCTTGGATGCTGCTTGGTCAAATACAGGGCCTGATAAATGGCCAGGCGCTGATAGGTTACTTGAAGGCCTTGCGCTCGCAAGGTGGCAATGAAATCTTTGTCGTTTTTCCCCTCCATGATCACTTTCCTCTTGTTCAGGTCCGGAAATGGGTTCAACAAAAGAAGATCTCTGAGTAATACTATGTGCAAACCGCGATTTGCGCAAGCAAATTCTTCTAATAATGTGTATCCCTAAGCAGCACTTTCCACATTAGAGGACAACTCTTTGATACGCTTGAGAAAAACAAGCAGGATGGATATAGCGGCCGGGGTCATTCCCGGTATCCTGGATGCCTGTCCTACCGAAACCGGCTGCACTGTCCCGAGCTTCTGCCTGACTTCGTTGGACAACCCCGGCACCCGATCGTAAGGAAAATCCGGAGGAATCCTTATTTCTTCCATCTGTTTGAATTTGCCCACCTCGACTTCCTGGCGCCTCAGATAACCCTCGTATTTGCATTCGATTTCGACCTGTTCTTTAGTCCTTGCCGAAAGAGTCCGGTCGGCCCCGCAGATGGTTTCGATGTCCGAATAGGCAAGCTCGGGCCTTTTGAGCAGCTTTTCGAGCGATACCGGTTCATCGAGCGGGCTCGACCCCCTGGACGCCAGCATCCCGCTCACCTGGGAAGAGGGACGGACAAATACCCTCCGAAGTCTTTCCAGTTCGCAGCGCACCTCCTCACGCCGCTCGACAAGTTCCCGGTAGACGTCATGATCATGCAGTCCAAGTTCGTATCCCTTTTCCAGGAGGCGCAAATCGGCATTGTCCTCCCGCAGCAAAAGGCGGTACTCGGACCGTGAGGTGAAAATTCTATACGGCTCGTTGGTCCCCTTTGTGACCAGGTCATCGATCATTACGGCAATGTAGGCTTCCGAGCGGTCCAAAAGAAACGGCGGCCTCTTCTGGACTTTAAGGGCGGCGTTTATCCCTGCCCACATGCCCTGCGCGGCCGCTTCCTCGTAGCCCGACGTCCCGTTGATCTGGCCGGCCATGAAAAGCCCCGCCACCGGCTTTGTCTCAAGCGTTGGATGCAGCTGCGTGGGCTCAACGAAATCGTATTCTATCGCATAGGCCGGCCTCATTATCTCGGCGCATTCCAGCCCAGGGATCGAATGAATCAGGCCGCGCTGAATTTCCACGGGAAGCGAATTGCCAGTGCCGCTCGCATATATTTCCTCGGTATCCAAACCCTCAGGCTCGAGAATGATCTGATGAAAATCCTTGTGTGGAAACTTCATCACCTTGTCTTCCAGCGATGGGCAGTAACGGGCTGAAACGCCCTGAATGGCGCCGTTATACAGAGGCGAAAAATGAATATAGCGGCGAACGATCTCATGTGTTCGTTCGCTGGTACGCCCTATGTAGCAGGGCGCCTGGGGAAGGGGCAGACTTTGAGTGAAAAGGGAAAAGGGCCTCGGTTCGGCATCGCCGTGCTGTTCTCGAAAGGAGCTGAAATCGATGCTCCGGCGGCTGAGTCGAGCCGGGGTCCCGGTTTTCATCCTGCCCAGGCGGAAGCCGAGGCCCGTCAACTGGTCTGCAAGACAAATGGATGGAAACTCGCCCGCCCTACCCGATGCAATGCGGCTCTCGCCAATGTGTATAAGGCCGTGCAGAAAGGTCCCCGTTGCCACGATAACGGCCGGGGCCTCGTAGAAAGATCCGAACTGGTCGATTAGTCCCGATATTTTTCCATCCTCGATAATGAGCGATTCCACCATCGCCTGCTTTAATTCGAGATTGGACTGAAGCTCCAGGCGGTGCTTCATTTCTGATCTATAGCGGATTTTGTCGTTCTGTGTCCGGGTGCCGCGGACCGCTGGCCCCTTCTTTGTGTTGAGCAATCGGAACTGGATCGCGGTCTGGTCGCTGACCTTGGCCATCTCGCCGCCGAGCGCGTCGATTTCCTTTACCAGGTGGCCCTTCCCGATTCCACCCACGGAAGGCGAACAGGGCATGTGCGCCACGGTATCCAGATAGATGGACAGCACCAGGGTCCTGCTGCCAAGACGCGCGGAGGCAAGCGCGGCCTCGCAGCCCGCATGACCTGCCCCGATCACTATTACATCGTACTTTCCAGTCATTTTAAAATCTGCCCTGTACTACGTTTTTTCCGGCAAAACCGGAACCCGGCTAAAAGGAAAGATAAACGTGAGTGGTCCCTCTTCGATCACTCCCCTGCAGGCGAAAAACATCATGCTCCCGCCACAACTCCCATATTCAGCGCAATTTGCACCGCGATCTTACCTGTCATAGATTTCCATTACGGGGACAGCCGGTTGTATGCCAGGCATTTGACCCAGTGGCCGGGCGATATCTCCAGGAGTTCGGGCAGGACCTTTTCGCACCCGGGTTGCGCCTGGGGGCAGCGCTGCTGGAAAATACAGACCTCCGGAAGCGCCGGCCCGGCAATTTCCATGGCCGCCTTAGGTTGTTTTTTAGGCCGGCTTGGGTCCATTGTGGGGATTGCGTCAAGCAAGGCCCGCGTATAGGGATGGGTGGGGTTGCCGAACAATTCGTCGACTTCGGCGAGTTCGACGAGCTGCCCGAGGTACATGACCGCAACCCGGTCGCTGATGTAGCGCACGACCGACAGATCGTGCGAGATGAAAAGATAGGTCAGGTTGAACTCCTGCTGCAAATCCCTCAGAAGATTTACAACCTGCGCCTGTATGGATACGTCGAGGCCCGAAAGGGGCTCATCGCAGATGACCAGTTCGGGGTTGATGGCCAGTGCCCGTGCAATTCCTATCCTCTGTCGCTGTCCTCCGCTGAACTCATGCGGGTAGCGGTTTACGTTTTCCGGGCGGAGCCCGACCACCTCCATGATTCGGCGCACCCGTTCCTTTCGCTCGGCCGGGGTCCCTATTTTATGTATGACCAGCCCTTCCCCGATGATGCGTCCCACGGACTGCCTCGGGTTAAGGGAAGAATAGGGGTCCTGAAATATGATCTGCATGCGCCTCCTGAGCCGGTGCAGCTTTTCGCCGTTCATCGACACGAGGTCGTCTCCGTCAAATAAGATCCTGCCTTCGGTTGGAGGCTCAAGGCCCAGAATGATCCTGCCAAGGGTGGATTTCCCGCATCCGCTCTCGCCAACCAGCCCCAGCGTTTCTCCCCGGGCGATCTCCAGATCGACTCCGTCCACGGCCCTGACCGTCCCGATTTCGCGGCGGAAAAGCCCCCCGGTTATGGGGTAGTATTTCTTTAAGGCGATAACTCTCAGAAGCTCCGGACCTTGAATCAAGCACAACCCTCCAAAATTCAGTGAACAGTGATGAGTGATAAGCGAACAGAAAAAAACAAAAGCGACTCGTGTTTACCTGCTCACTGTTCACCGATCACTGTCATAAAGCCAGCAGCGCACCGGGTGAGCTCCAGCCGGCGCCGTAAGCTCCGGCTCCTCGCGAAAACAGCGGTCAAAAGACCACGGACACCTCGAGTTGAATTTGCATCCGCGCGGCAGCGCGAGCAGACTGGGAACGACCCCCGGGATCGGTTCGAGCCTGTCCCCGCCCCTGCCCGTCATGCGGCCCGGCACCGACCGCATGAGTCCCTGGGTGTAGGGATGAAGCGGATTTTCAAAAAGATCCTTTACGTCGGCCTGCTCCACGACCCTGCCGGTATACATCACAAGGACCTGCCCGGCCGTCTCGGCTATTACGCCAAGGTCGTGGCTGATGAGTAAAATCGACATGCCGTGCGTTTCGCGCAGATCGTTTAGAAGCGAAAGTATCTGCGCCTGGATGGTTACGTCCAGGGCGGTCGTGGGCTCGTCCGCGATAATAAGGCGCGGATTGCACGCTATGGCCATTGCTATCATGACGCGCTGGCGCATCCCGCCGCTCAGTTTATGCGGATAGTCCATCATCCTGATTTCCGGTGATGGAACGCCCACCCGGCGCAAAAGTTCAATCACCCGAACATGAGCCTCTTTTTTGGAAATCTGCTTGTGCCGCAACAGAACTTCAGCGATCTGGTCCACGACCCGAAAAACGGGGTTGAGGGACGTCATGGGCTCCTGGAAAACCATCGAAATTTCGTTGCCCCGGATCGACTCCAGTTCACTTTCGGTAGCCGAAAGGAGGTTTTTCCCCCGGAACCAAATCTCGCCTCCCGCTATTAACCCCGGATCAGGAACAAGGCGCAGAATCGAAAGAGCGCTCACGCTCTTGCCGCACCCGGACTCGCCGACAATTCCCAGCACCTGTTTTTCGGAAACCGAAAAGCTGACCGAATCCACCGCTCGCACGGTCCCCGCATCGGTTATGAAAAATGTTTTCAGGTCTTTTACTTCGAGCAGAGCTGAATCCATCAGTCTCCATTGCCATCTAAGTTTGACGGGGGCTGCCTTGAAAAATGGGTCCCCAGGGCCCCTGCCGGAAAACAAGCCTCCGACCTGAACCCGGCATGAGCGGCGCTCAGGGGTCGTGACAAGTATACTTATCACCTGCCTTTTTAACAAGTATCCGGATTGGAACAAAAAATGATACCGGTTCGCCGCCAAATATAAAAGACGGCGCAGGGACTAACCGATCTGGAAAAGCGTGGGAGATGGTGGGACATACGCCGCCGGCTCCGATCGTTCGGCCTCACGCGCCTGCGCGCCCGGCGCAGCTCAGCAGATCGGTGCGCGGCAAACATTCCCCGCTCTTTCGAACTTTTCGAATTGCAGAATATTGCGGACACAATCGATTTGAGAGCGAAAGCCGCCGCTGAACCGGACACAAAAAATTGCACAAAAGGCCCTATGGTGCACAAATCGTAACCGATGTGCGCAAAAATCGTAACCTCGGGGTTCGAGGGTTTGCAATCTGGTTTATTTACGTAACGATATTAACATCTTAGATAATGGTACGCTTATTGCCATGTCTGGAATAGCACTTAATAAGCGCTGAGCCCTTAGATCTCGTGGGGAAAGGAACATATGAGAAACAGACACAGCAATGCGGTATCCGATATCACCGAAGAAGATATCGAAATTCAGCCGAGCTTGGAGGAGGACGCGGATTCAGTTGCCTCTGGGCCGGGTACGGGCGGCAGATTTTTGCGGTCCAATTCCAAACGGGAAGTCGTTAATCCAAGGAAACCCAAACATGCAAGGGATTTCCTGCGATTGCCGGTGGAAAACCCGGTTTTGCGGCCTCTTTTCGATAAGCCGAAGCCGAGCGGGGTCGCCGAGTTCTACCTCAGTCCTCCCAAGCACATCGCGGTCAGGGACGGCGTCCGGGCTGTCGTAAAAGGCAAATTCATCTTCGTTGGCGATGAAAAGTTCTACATCCGCGGGGTAACCTACGGTCCTTTCAGGCCTGACGAGCAGGGCTGCGAATACCACGATCCGGAGACGGTGGATCGGGATTTCGCGCTAATGGCCTCAAGCGGCATAAATGCGGTCCGCACCTATACCGTGCCTCCGAGGTGGCTTCTCGACATCGCCGGCAAACACAACCTGCGCGTCATGATAGGCCTGCCGTGGGAAGAACACATCACGTTTCTGGACGATAAGAAGCTGGCCAAAGATATCGAACGCCGTGTGAGGGAAGGCGTAAAGGCCTGCGCCGGCCATGCCGCCGTGCTCTGCTTCACGATCGGCAACGAAATCCCTTCTTCGATTGTCCGCTGGCACGGCAGGCGGCGCATCGAGTCCTTTCTCGAACGGCTTTACAAAGCGGTGAAAGATGTTGACCCGCAGGCCCTGGTTACCTACGTAAATTTTCCCACGACTGAATACCTGGAGCTTCGCTTCGTCGATTTCGTCTCTTTCAACGTATACCTGGAGACCAGGGAGAAGCTGGAAGGGTATCTTGCGCGTCTTCAAAACATTGCGGGCGAAAAGCCTCTGGTAATGGCTGAACTCGGCCTGGACAGCATGCGAAACGGTCCGGACGTACAGGCCTCGACGCTTGAGTGGCAGATCAGGTCCACTTTCGCGGCGGGCTGCGCCGGCATTTTCGTCTTTGCCTGGACCGATGAATGGCACAGGGGCGGCTTCGATATCGAAGATTGGGGGTTCGGCCTGACCGACCGAGACCGCAATCCCAAGCTTTCGCTGTCCTTCGTCGGCAGGGCTTTCGCCGAAGTCCCCTTGCCTCCCGATCTGAACTGGCCGAGCATTTCAGTCGTCGTCTGCACCTACAACGGGAAACGGACCATACGC
>Ga0187882_1001885_pt1 | contig 20175 bp, 15 predicted proteins | sample June2016WEW_19_1_3_FD_132991 | JGI IMG/M metagenome (GOLD analysis project Ga0187882, IMG submission 132991) | Peatland microbial communities from SPRUCE experiment site at the Marcell Experimental Forest, Minnesota, USA - June2016WEW_19_150 | ecosystem: Environmental > Terrestrial > Soil >... | reverse complement strand
GCTGATGTTTTCCGTTATGGCGTTATTGGTTACGTCATTTGTGAGGACGATTAACCATTTCAATTTTTATTTTTCGGGTTTTATCTCGCCGATGTTTTTCTTTTCAGGCGTGGTCTTTCCGATTTCAAATCTGCCCGCTTATGTTCGGCCGTTCGCTGAGGTCATACCCCTGACGCATTCGGTCCGGCTAACCCGAGCCGTCTGTGCCGGCCAATACAATTGGTACCTTCTGCTCGATATGCTTTACATCATCGCCTTTATTCTCCTAATTGGCTTTTTCGCGGTCAAACGGCTCAAAAGACGACTTGTTTACTGATTCAAAGCGGCGAGGACGCTCATCGCGTTGAAGAGGGCGTGGACGAAAACGGGGCGGAAAAGCGAGCCGCTTTTTTCGTATGTATAGCCGAGGCAAATCGACAGGACGAACAAGGCGGGCCCGCGTCTAAAAAACCTCGCGGTAAAAGAGTTACGGTTTACGGATTGAGAAGAGCTGTTTTGGGTAGTCGATAGATAGTTTGAAATTACTGAGGAAGGTTTTTACGCCGAGGAGGACGCAATGCAAGTTGGGCATAAAGTCGATAGCCGTCCTGGGTATCGTATGAGCAATTTTTTCCTTTCCCGCAAGTAACTGGCGTGTGTCGAAAATATCAATAGTGCAGGTATGGCCATAAGCGGTCGTGCACCCGTTGCCGGTATTGACGTTTTTTGCCGAGCCGGCAGTAAGATTATGGCCAAGAATCTGTGCGTAGGATGCGGGCAGACAGCATTCGTCGGCGCCGGTATCTATCAGGCCTATTGTATTAAGGAATCTGCCGGTATCAGGGTTGTTGATTCGCACAAATAACCACGGCCGCGGTATCGGGTCGGCGTCGGAGGACTTTAGAAACGGAAAGTCACTAATGGGCATTTCGATACACCAGAGTAATGTTGTGGTCCGGGACGAAGAATATCACGGGGTTGTTTACGCCCTTTTCTCTTGCCTGTTTCATTACGGCGTCAGGGCTGCTGCCTGATGCGATAATCGTCCTGTCGGACATCGACCGCATCGCGACGTATTTGCCCTCGTACCCCTCTTCTGTTATCAGAACCTGCTTCGACATATTCATCTTGTACACTTCCTTTGAAAACTTATTTCAACCGGATTATACCATTTTTAAGGCAACAATCAAAGCGTCTTGTACAACTATCGACTTCCCGATAAGTTTTCGAATAACGCCGAATATCCGCTTGCTCATAACTACAATTAAAACAAGGACTTGAGCGCACAACATTGCAGGGTAATCACAGGCGAAAAACGCGTGTTTTTGTGCTTTTTTGCGGCGAACGGCTGGTTTACTGATTCAGCGCGGCGAGGATGCTCATTCCGTTGAAGAGCATGTGGACGAAAATGGGGCGGAAAAGCGAGCCGCTTTTTTCGTAGGTGTAGCCGAGGCAAATCGAAAGGACAAACAAGGCGGGCCAGTGCGATGCGTCTGCGTGAAAAACAACGAAGACAAACGATGCCAGAAAAATCGCGGGCCAGGGTTTGACAATATACGACCGAAAAAGGGTTTGGAGCATCCCGCGGAAGATAAGCTCCTCCACGAACGGCACGACCACAACCGCGGTGAAAACAATCAGGGCACGCACCTGCCACTGGGAATAGGCGATTATCTCCTTTAATTCCTCGTGCTGTGGCATTTGAAATTTGTCGCCGAAAATCAGTTTGCCGATTATGGTTATCAGGATAATCGCGCCGAGGACGGCCGGCATAACGGCTAACAGATTGAGGAACGCGGCGGCAAAGTCACGCGGAATGGTTCTCGGATTAAGCCCCAGGCCCTTTAAGCCGCGGACAAAAGTTATCCTTGCTATTATTACGCCTGTAACGATTGCGGGTATGACGCCGACGCAAAGTATTAGGTTTTCCGCGATTGCATCCTGCCAGTCGGGCAGATTTGGCAAAAGCAATTTCTTTACTAAAAATAGCGCCGATACCATCCCGAACCACAGAAAAAACGGGATGAGAGCGAAAAGGGGCGGCATATTGTTTTCGCGTGCGGGCGCGTTGTCGAGGGCTTTTGTGCCGAGAGACGTTTTTAATGCCCAGACCGACAGCACTAATACGCCGACTGAACAGACAATGAGGTCCGCTGCGGTGGTCTGAGCGCCAAACTCTTCGAGAATATTTGTTATTCTTGCGATATCCACAATTGCCGCTGTCTCTCTTGATAAAAACGAACGTTTGTATTACCATATCATTTATTCGACCAAAAGAACATAAACAACCAGGTTATGTGGGTGTGAATCGAGTTTGTAGGTAACTTTGGCTGGTTGCGTTAGACGGTTGCGGTTACGCGACTCGTTACGGTTGCGTTAAACGGCAAACGGCGTTTTACGAGCAGACGACAGACGATTGACGAAACGAGCCGCGCAACCTAATGACGATATACAAGAACTGCCTGCAAGGAAAAGTCACACCCGATTGATGTATATCTTGGCGGCTTTGGTGTAATATAGGACAAGGAAAATAGATATGGACACATTTCGAATCGAAGGACCAGTTCGGCTTTCGGGCACGGTATCCGTCAACGGGTCGAAGAACGCGGCGTTGCCGATTATGGCCGCGGCGATACTTGCGCCGGGCAGATCAATCCTCAAAGGCGCTCCCCGGCTTTCGGACATTTCGGTCTTCGGACAATTGCTCGTGGATATCGGCTGCAAGGTGGAAAAAGAATCCAACGGCGATATCAGCATTGACTCGACCATAATAGGTAAGCCGGTGGGAGAATACGACATTGTCCGCAAGATGCGAGCGGGAATTTGTATTCTCGGTCCACTTTTGGCACGGTGCGGCAAGGCGCAGGTCTCGATGCCCGGCGGCTGCGCAATTGGTTATCGCCCGGTCGATATTCATATTCGCGGACTGCGAGAGCTTGGCGTTCATATCGACCTCGAAAACGGCTATATCGTCGCGGACGCGACCAAGGGACTGAAGGGTAACGAGATATTTTTAGGCGGGCCTTTCGGCTCAACTGTTCTGGGGACGGCAAACGTGCTGATGGCGGCGACGCTGGCCAAAGGTACGACGGTAATCGAATCTGCCGCCTGTGAGCCGGAAGTTACCGATTTGGCAAACTGCCTCAATAAAATGGGCGCAAAAATAACCGGCATCGGCTCGCCTCGTTTGACAATCGAGGGAGTCAAGCAGTTAAAACCTTTCGAATACGAAGTTATACCCGACCGCATTGAGGCGGGGACATTTATGGCGGCGGCGGCGATTACCAAAGGTTGTCTGCACATAAAAAACTGCCGGCTCGGAGACCTTATGGCGGTTGTGGATAAGCTCCGCAATATCGGTGTTACCGTCGAGGCGGAAAATTCCGGCTGCATTGTCGCCTGTTCGGGGCACGTAAGGCCGACGGATATCACGACCCAGCCATATCCAGGTTTTCCAACCGACCTTCAGGCGCAGTTTATGGCGTTGCTGGCTCTGGCGGAGGGAAACAGCATTATAATTGAAAAGATTTTCCCGGACAGGTTTATGCACGTTGCGGAGCTTGCACGAATGGCGGCCGATTTGCGAAAAGAAGGCGCGACTGTAATCGTATCGGGAGTCAAGAAACTAATCGCCGCGCCTGTTATGGCGTCGGACCTGCGCGCATCAGCCGCTCTTGTAATCGCGGCGCTGGCCGCCGAGGGCACAACCATAATCAACAGGGTTTATCACATTGACCGCGGCTACGAAAAAATCGAGGAACGGCTGAACCCCGTCGGTGCAAAAATCACCCGCGAAAGTGACGGTTCGGTATAGGATAAAAAAATGAAGAAAATTCTTGCCGTAATTGGCAGTCCCCGTAAGGGCGGCAATACTGATTTGCTTGTCCGCAAGCTGGCCGAAGGGGCAGCGTCGAAAGGCGCAAAGGTCGATACGGTTATGCTGGCGGGCCTGAATATCCGCGAGTGCGACGGCTGTCACGTCTGCTGGAAAGGCAAATCCTGCTGTAAAAAAGATGATATGCTGGGGTTGTATGAGAAAATCATCGAAAGCGACGCGATAGTGTTCGGCACGCCCGTTTACTGGTTTGGGCCGACGGCGCTGATGAAGGCGTTTATCGACCGGTTCGTGTATTTTAACTGCCCCGAAAACAGGGCGAAAATCAAAGGCAAAGCCGCGGCCACAATAATACCTTTCGAAGATGACGACCTTGACACAGCAAGACCTCTTGTTGAGCTTTTTAAAAAGTCGTTCGACTACCTTGAGATGCGATTGGTCGGCAGTGTGGTTGCGGGCGGGGTGGGCGAGAAGGGCGATATTCTCAAAAAGCCGGACCGGCTGAATGAGGCATACGAGCTGGGCAAACGACTTGCGGACTGATTGGAGCGAGCCACAATATTTAGCACTCGTTGCGGCAATCGCTCGTATAACCGGTAAAATTTTGTTTATACGGAAACAGTAACTTTATGAAATGGTCGCTAAACGCAGGCCGGCTGTTCGGCATAAAATTCCGCATTCACGTCACGTTTTTTTTGCTGCTGCTGTATGTGTTCTTCTCGGATATAAAGGCGGGCTTCGGGCAGGCCGGTTTGTCGGTGCTGTTTGTGTGCGCGATATTCGCCTGCGTCGTAATTCACGAGCTTTCGCACAGTCTGGTCGCACGCCGTTTCGGCAGGGAGCCGAAGAGCATCACACTGCTGCCCATCGGGGGCGTCGCAGCAATAGATATGATGCCGACTAAGCCATCGCAGGAAATAATGATATCGATTGTAGGCCCGGCCACGAATATCGTGATAGCGATTCTGCTGGCCCTGCTGGGCGGCTTAAAATTAGCTGCTGCAATCGAAAAATCAAGCTTGACCGTGTCACAGTCGTTTCTCGCAAATCTTATTGTAGCCAATATAGTGCTGGCGGTGTTCAACCTTGTCCCTGCTCTGCCTATGGACGGCGGACGAGTCCTCAGAAGCATTCTCGCGATGAAGTTCGATTATCTGCGGGCAACTCTATGGGCGGTGAGCATAGGCAAAGTTATCGCGGCGCTTTTTATAGTCTTTGGTTTTTACAGCGGGGATTTCTGGCTGGCGTTGATTGGCTTTTTCATTTTCGCCGGTGCAGACAGCGAAAAACGGCAGGCAATCTACCTGACGATGCTCGCTCAAAGGCCGCCCGATTTGACAATACCGCCCGAATATATTAACTTAGAACAGGATGACCGGATTACGCGGCGATAACCGCGAGGTCAGACAATATTACCGTTATCGATTTGGAGGTAAAAGACATGTCGAGACAAGATGATAAAAGAATCAATCGCAGGAATTTTCTGAAGACGGCCGGGCTGGTCGGCGTGGGCAGCGTAATTACGGCGGCAAAGACAAAAGCCGCTGACGCCAACGGGCCGAATGTGCCGGCGGTGCAGCCGCCAATCCAAAAAGTGCCGAAACGAAAACTCGGCAAAACAGGAGTTGAGGTCCCGATATTATCGCTTGGTTTCGGCAGGCCCGGCGAACAGGCGATTTTGAGACAATCGCTCGAGTGGGGCGTAAACTACTGGGACACGTCGCTTGCGGCAGGAAACGGGATGAGCGAAAAAAGCATCGGCGAATTTATCGCCAAAAATCCCGACCGCAGGAAAGATATATTCCTCGTTACAAAGGAAAACAAATCGAAAAATGTTGATGACCTGGAAAAATGCCTGCAAACGTCACTGAAGCAGCTTAATACGAATTACATCGACCTGTATTTCGGCGTTTATATGGTAAATGATATGGTGCGATTCACCGACGACGTGAAGAAATGGGCCGAAAACGCCAAGAAGCGGGGCGTGATAAAACACTTCGGCTTCACCACCCACGAGAATATGCCTCAGTGTCTTATGGCCGCCTCGAAACTCGACTGGATTGACGCCATAATGATGAAATATGACTTCCGGCTGATGCAGGACAAACAGATGCAGGACGCAATTGACGCCTGCCACAAGGCGGGTATCGGTCTTATCGCAATGAAGACGCAGGCAATGCGGTTCCGCAATACCCCGGTCGATGCCAATGTTGTTGCCGCTGAAGCCGAGGCCGACAAAAAAATGCTTGCTCATTTCCTCGAAAAGGGTTTCACCGAAGGCCAGGCGAAAGTAAAGGTCATAATGGATGACCAGCGCATCAGCACGGTTTGCTCTTCGATGCCCAGCACTACAATGCTGATGAGCAATATCGCCGTCGCGCTCGATAAAACCAAACTTGCCGCCGATGATATGGAGATGCTCAAACGATATGCGCAGGCGACGTGCAGCGGATATTGCGCGGGCTGTGCGCATATTTGCGAGCCGGTCGCGTTGGGTGTTCCGGTCAGTGATATTATGCGGGCGCTGATGTATCATGACAACTACGGCGATGTTGCCCACGCCAGATCAGTATTCGCTGAGATTCCGGCTGACGTAAAACAGCGTTTGCTGAGCGTCGATTACAGCGTCGCGGAACACGTCTGCCCGAACTGCGTGCCGATAGGCAAACTCGTCGCGGACGCGGCAGCAAAATTAGCGTAGGCGATGCCGGAAAGCGCGTTATGATTCGGATAACAGGCAGCACGGTTATCAGCGAGGGCGATATTGTTTATCGATTCTCACGAAGTGCCGGCCCCGGCGGGCAAAACGTCAACAAGGTCAATACCCGCGTTACCCTTCTTTTCGATATCAGCCACAGCCGAGGCCTGACGGCTGAGCAAAAAGAGCTTCTGTTTGACCGGCTTTCATCACGGATTTCGGATGATGGGTTTTTAACAATTGTTTCGCAGAGACATCGGACCCAGAGCGCAAATCGCAAGTCAGCGCAAAACCGCCTCGTGGAGTTGCTCAAATTTGCCCTGAGAGATGTGCCCGTAAGAAAGGAAACCGACGTCCCGCACGGCGAAAAGAAAAAACGCCTGCTCCGCAAGCGCCGCCGAAGCGAAATTAAACAGATGAGAAAATCTGTCTCTTTTGACTAAACGGTTTCAAATAATAGAGCTGTCCCCATTTATTATTTATTGCTAATCTGCTTTAGCATTAACATCTTTCCAGCTTGTTGATAATGTTCGCATTTCCTTTGGCGGCCAATATATCTCAATCACTTTGCCTATTATTAATTTTCTCGGTACCGGTCCGAAATAACGGCTATCTAAACTATTAGACCTGTTGTCCCCAAGAACATAATATGATTCATCTGGGACAACACAGGGTTTTTTTATCCCGTATCCTTTGTTTTTATAAAAATTATTATTAATTTCATTGTAGTCATCTACGCCTTTGGTTGCGTTAGGAATATCAAATAGCCTAATTTTCCCATTAACATACAAATCATTATCTTTAACAAATACCTCTTCCCCGATTTTTGCTACTATTCTCTTGCAGATAACACGCGGTCGGAATTTAGGATGTTCTTTGATATATTCATCTGAAGCAGGATACTTTAAAAATATTATGTCTCCAATTTTTGGTCCATTGAATCTAATCGTCAGCTTATCGATGATTACGCCATTATTATTGTTTAATGTAGGAAGCATGCTATCCCCCATACAAGTGCTTTTACCAACAATAAAAAACGAAATTAATAGGGGTATTACTACCCAGAACAATATTGTCGCAGAAGAAATGATGCTCCAGATAATTATCTCATTATTGACATCATGTATTTGATATTTCTTACCTATGAAATAGGCATGAAAGCCGGAAACGATTCGTAATATTGGTAAAATTAAAAAAGAATATTGATGACTCATGGGCAATATAACTATCATAAAATAAATAATAAAATATACTAAGCATAAGAGTACCTTGCGGAAATAAAGTTGGCCTAAACCTGGAAATAGTAGTGAAAGAAAAGCACTTAACCATGGGTCTTTGCCTGAACTTTTATTTATTTGTGATACTTGTAAATTAAATCGACGACAATCATAGAATGCGTCAAAACATGAAGGCAACCGAATTCCAAACTGATCAATTAAACCTATGACCAGCGTCCAAAAAATAGATAAATTAGTTAATAACAACGAAACGCACCCTACAATATAAAATACGATGTGCGTTATACAAAAAAATGCGGCCTTGTAATAATTTTTTGCATAAAACTGGCCGAGTCTGGGAATAATCCAAGATAAACTAACTGCCAACCACGGCTCTTTTCCTTTTATTGAAGTTATAGAATCAATATTTCCCAAACAATAAAATCTCCTGCTCTATTTATCTTTGCCGGAACCAGACCCACGGTAACAAATGAGGACAGCCCTCCCATTATTATCTTTATCTTCAATTTTATTTTACCGAGTCATCCATCGGCATACCGAGTTGTTTTATCCAGCAAGCTCCACGTCAATTGATTTTCCCGTCGCTGGCCCCGCGGCAAGGGCAAGTTCTTTTCCAAGTCGAATCGCCTCTTGCATTGCCTCGGCGTTGTCGGCGATTTTACCCGCTTCATCAACGTTGCTGACAAACAGATTGGCAAAATAGCCCATATCGACGGTGTCTAAGTAGTATTTCATCATCAGCCGGATACAATCGAACGCTTTGCCGCCTTTTTTGCCTCCGACGGCAATGACCATAGCGAGCCGGCTTGCTTCTCGCGGCCCAATGATAGGACGCTTAAGAATATATTTGGTCGCCCAGAGGCACTGGCAGCGGTCGATGAGTGTTTTCGCCTGCGCACAAACGCTCATAAAAAATATCGGCGTCGCAAAAATCAGGCGGTCCGCTGCGAGGATTTTCGCAAGTACAACCGCAAAATCGTCCCCGACGGGACATTCGCCCGTCGCGTAGCAGGCCCCGCAGGCCGAACAGGGTGCCATACTAAACTTGCACAGGCGCAGGTATTCCGCCTCTGCGCCGGCGGAACTGGCGCCGGACAGAACCTCGCGCAAAAGAAGGTCGCTGTTGCTGTTTTCCCGCGGGCTTGTGGATATTCCGAGAACTTTCATAATTAGTCGCTTAATAGGGGGTTAATTGCGCTTCTTTGTTTCTCTTAATGCGTTTTCGTAGGCGGCATTTAACGAATTCAATTCCTTCTCTGCGGATTCGGTGTCGATGTGCAGGTCGGGATATCTTTTGGCAAGGTTTTTAATGGTTTCGACGTCGGTTTTGGCTTCGCGCAGCATAGTCATAAATTTCGGCACCGGCTGCGAGTATTTCGACTGCTGCACCTTAAGGTCAAAATCCTTGATTGCCGCCTCCAGTTTTCGCTGCGCTATTTGCAGGTCTTTTCTGGCATTTGCGATTCTCTTATCTGTAACGATATTTGCGTCACCGGCCTGCAACTGCTGGAGCAATTGTTCCCGTGAGCTGACAAGCCCGTCGGCTATTGTGCATTCGACGGCCTCCCTGGCGGTCAGGGTCAAAAGCGACCCCGATTTGTTCCAGGTTCGTGCGACCTGCTGGCCTGGCCTTTTGTTTACAGGGTCGATGAACAGCCGTTTTGCTCCCTGGTTTACTTCGACAACCTCGATACTGCTGTCAACCATCGCCCTTGCGAGCAATCCGGGGCGGTCGTTTTGCTGCGCCAGTGAGGCCAGATACGCCCGCCAGGCGGAGCTGTACTTTTCGTTGACCACGTCATCGTATTTCCTGTCTTTGAATTCATTGACCTCTTTGGGCATATCAATCAATGTCGCGGCACCGATGATTGTGTCGTCCGTCATATATATTTTATTGCAGGATAGCGCAACCGCTGCCCCGGCGGATATTGCGCCGCCGTATTTACCGCCTTTGACAAACGCGATTACGTTGCAGTCCGCGTCTTTCATAATCGCCGTGCACATCCGCGAGGCCAAATCGACTCGTCCGCCGGGCGTATCGATTTCCACTAATATGAACAAAGGGCCTTCCTGTGAACTTTCGGCGATTGATTTCTCGAAGGCGTCGGTTTCTATCTCATACATTATCGCATCATCCACCGGCACCACGATGACCTTGTTTTTCCTGCCAAGATTGTCCCGTTTGACTTCCCATTCTTTGGGATTCAGTTTGAGCAGGCCTTTTTCCTGTGTAAAGACGCTCGTTGGGACATTTTCAGTTTCAGTGGCTTTCATGGAAATGCCGTCCTGCCGGGAGCTCTGGGTGGAGGCGGGCAGCCGGGCCGTAATGTATCCGTGGAGTTTTTCATTGGTCTGACGATTGGTAAAAGTGTCAGCCGGACAAACGCCGGCAAACAGGATTACCATCGCCGTTGTTAAAGTAACTGCAATTACTGGTTTTTTCATTATCATACCCTGCCGTTTTTTTTAACGCTTTTATTATATCATAAGCAATCAAAAATAAATATACGCTTAATCTGTTAATTCGTTTTACACAGGGGCTTGCAAAAAATCGTCACTGTGGTAAAAGATTCATTGCCTTATTTCAACTTTTTTCTCAGGAAGCCGGTATGGCGGTCAGGTTTATACTTGGCAGGAGCGGCACGGGCAAGACACACCATTGCGTAAATGCAATAGTGCAGGCGTTGTCGCAGGTTGGTGATGAGCCATTATTGCTTCTTGTTCCAGAGCAGGCGACCTATCAGGCGAGCGAGGCAATCCTCAGTGATACGCGTATAACGGGGTATAATCGACTGCACATCCTGTCTTTTGACCGGCTGGTTTATCTCGTCCTCGGCAAAAATATCGCCAGGCCCGCGATTTCGCGCTTAGGCAGGTCGATGGTCATCCAGAGGATACTGCGCGACTGCGCGGGCAAATTGAGCGTATTTGCCGATTCCGCCGGGACTCCCGGTCTCGGGCAGCGTTTGGCTGATACGATTACCCAGCTGCAGCAATACGCTAACACGCCGGACGATATAAAAAATCTTGTGCAAAATCTGCAAAAAAAGCAGGGCGATACCCTGGTGTCGGCAAAGTTCGCAGATTTGGGAATTGTTTTCGAGGAATACCTGAAATTTATCGGAGGCAAGTTTCTTGACCCTGATATCCAACTGGCCTCGGCCTGCAAGGCGATAGTCGGTGCGGATTTGGTGCGCGGGGCGAAACTATGGGTAGATGGTTTTGCGGGCTTCACCACCGCCGAGCTTGCCCTGCTTACCGAACTGCTCAAGGTTGTAGAAGACGCCCAGATTGCCCTTTGCCTTGACCCGGCGACGACCGATATAGCCAACCCGGACAAAAACAAAATCGACCCGACGGATTTGTTCGGCCACACCGCCGAGACTTACGCCGAGCTTGTCGAGCGGATAAAAAAATGCAAGCTCAAACTTTCCCCGCCGTTGATTTTGAATAAGCCGATGCGCTTTGTGAAAAGCCCGCCGCTGGCGCATATCGAGCAAAGTATTTTTAATCAGGATTCCGGCGTTATCTCGGCAGGCGATAAAATCCGTGTCGTATCAGCGCAAAACACCCGTGCCGAGGTGCAGTTTGTCGCCCGGCAGATAACAAATTTGGTCAGGCAAAACGGCTTGCGATACCGCGACATCGCCGTCATCGCGTCCGACCTCGATTCTTATGAAAACTACATCAAGACCTGTTTCGAGGATTACAGCATCCCCGTCTTTATAGATAAGCGAAGGCCCCTCAACCAGCATCCCGTAATCGAGATGATTTGTTCCGGGATGAATGCGGTAACAAATGATTTTCCCGCAGGTGAAATCTTCGCGTATCTCAAGACCGACCTTCTGAATATCGAGCGAGATGAAATTGACCTGCTTGAAAATTATTGTCTTGCGTTTGGCGTCACCGCCGGCGACTGGAAAAGCGAAAAGCCTTGGAAATACGCCGCCCAAAACGCGGAACAATTCGACGAAAAGCGCGTAAACGAAATCCGCAAAAAGGTAATCGTTCCTCTGCTGGAATTAAAAAAGAAACTTAGCGATGCCGCCGGCGATAATAGGACGCTTGCCCCGGAGCAATTTACAGAAATAATTTTCGACTTTCTCGAAGCAGCGGAAGTTCGCAAGCAGTTGTCGGGCTGGGTTGAGCAGGCGATACAGAAAGGCGATTACGCGGCCGCCGACGAGCATCGCCAGTTTTATGACCGGCTAATCGATATCTTCGATGAAATGGTCGAGGCATTTACGGGCGTGTCCCTTGACTGTGAGGATTATCTTGCGATTATGCGAAGCGCGTTTTCACAGATAACGCTGGCGTTTATTCCTCCCAATCTTGACCAAGTTTTAGTCGGCTCGATTGAGCGCAGCCGACATCCCGATTTGAAAGCGGTTTTCCTGATTGGCACAACTGAAAGGCAATTTCCCTCGCCGGTGGTTTTCGACAGCATACTAAATGAAGAAGACCGTCTCGCCGCACAATCCTGCGGTATTGACCTTGCGCCCGGCGTCCGACAGGAGCTTGCCAACAGGCCATACCTCGCCTATATCGCGTTCACAAGGCCATCGGAATTTCTTTTCGTTACTTATCCTGCTGCTGACCAGAAATCAAATGCGGTTGTCCGTTCGCCTTTCGTCGATAACCTGTGCGGGTTGTTCGAAGACCTCAAAGAGGAATCGGCTGATTCCTCGCCGACCGATATTGAAGATGTCCGCACCAAATACGAGCTTGAGGATATCCTCTGCTGTTCACCGCAATCGAAATCGATGTTGGAGAAAATAGCCCGCGACGACCAGCTCGCGGCTATTGGTTTGAGAGCGGCTAACGCACTCGATTATAAAAATGAAGCGGCGCTGGATAGTTCAGTTGTCGGGGAGCTTTTCGACAAGCATTTGTCCAGCTCCGCGTCCCGGCTTAGCACCTTCGCCGAATGTCCCTACAGGCACTTCTCAAGATACACTCTGGGCCTGAGTAAACGCGAGGAGTTCAAGCTTGAGCCGCCCGACCTCGGCGATTTTTATCATCGCGTCTTAGACAGGTTCACCAAAAGGGCCGTCGCCGACAAAATAAATTTCGAGACAATCACGGATGATGCCCTTATTAAAATCCTCGATGAGGAAACCGAACGGCTGTGCCGGGAGGATTCGTTTATCTCGAAATTCGCCGCACATAGTCCGCACAACGCTTTTATGATTAGTTCCGCGTGGGAATATCTGCGTGATTGCGTGACAGTCATATCGCGGATGATTCGCGCGGGTGGTTTTCGTCCCGCGATGTCCGAGATTTCATTCGGCAAATCAAAATCCGGCGGCGATTCAATCGGCGAATTGACGTTGACGCTTCCAGATGGCAGACGACTCACCCTCAACGGCCGAATCGACCGGCTGGATATCGCGAAAATTAACGGGCGAAAAGTTGCCATTGTCTTCGATTACAAAAAACGCTTCCAAAGTTCCTTTAGCTGGGCGGAATTTTACTACGGCCTCGATATCCAATTAGCGGTTTATATGTTAGCTGTCCGAAATATGAGCGGGGAATTCGCCGCCGACATTGCCGGCGCATTTTATATGCCCATTGAGGTCGGGCCGAAGAAAGTCGAGCTTGGCAAATCAACTGACGACAATCAAAAATTCGCCCACAAGGCGCGGGGGATATTCAACGGCGATTACGCGTCTTCACTCGACGGCACGGCCGCGAAAGACAGTCATTATTATAATTTTTACGTTACAAAAGAGGGCGACCCGTACGGAAAATATAATTACCTCGGTGCTCTTAAGCCGGTGGATTTTGAGGCGTTTATGAATTTCGGCTCGCAAAAGATAACCGATATTGCCGGGCAAATCACATCTGGCAAAATCACCGCTTTGCCCTATCGCCTCAGTAATTATTCGCCCTGCGAACAATGTGAATACAAACCTGTCTGCCGGTTCGACTGGCAGATAAACAGTTACAACCTGCTTGTTTCCATCGGTAAAGAGCAGGTCCTTGAGCGGATTACAACGGATGAGTCAAAGTAAAGATAATCCGCCTCGGCGGATAAACTGGACAACGCAGCAAAGCCGGGCAATTGCCGAGCACGGCAGGAACGTCTTTGTCTCCGCATCGGCGGGGACGGGCAAGACCGCCGTGCTTTCGGGCAGTTGTGTAAACGTCGTTACTAACCCGTCCGCCTGCCCAGATATCTGGGGCGTTCTCGTTGTTACTTTTACCGAAATGGCCGCCGAGGAAATGCGCTCCCGTATCGCAAAGCAGTTACGCTCAGAGATGGAAACAGCCGCGGACGCTGCTCTTCGCAGGCATCTCCGTCATCAATTGATTCTGCTCGGCGCCGCGGACATAAGCACCATTCACTCATTCTGCAAACGCATTATCACCGAGCATTTTTACGAAATCGGGCTTGACCCGACCTTTGGCATAATCGATGCCGACGAGGCCAAATTGTTAAAGACCGAGATACTCGAAAAAACAATCGATTGGGCCTGGAAGCAGAATAATATAGCCGACGCGCTAAGGCAGCTTATGACTCGCAGGGACCTGCGAATGATGGAGGGTTTTCCCGCAACCATAATCGAGATAAGCAATTTTCTTGACGGCGTCGTATCGCGTGATAACTGGCTTGAGCGGACGAAAGTTTTAGCCGAAGCGACCGACCCGTTCTCCACTGATATCGCGCAGGCCCAAAAGCAAATAATTACTGAAAAGCTGGAAAACATCGTCAGTCAAATTCGATATGCTGAAAAAATCTATAGTGATGCTGCGGGCAGCGAGAACGCTAAATTTGAGAACTTGTATATTGAACCGATTACAAAACTCTTGAAGATTCTCAAGGACGGCAACTGGGCGAGATTTAACGAGTTAATTCGCAATTATCGTAAACCACGCGTCGAGACGCCCAAAGGCATAGATGAAGAATTCGCAGGATTCATTCAAAAGACAATTAAAAAGGCAGTTGATTCTGTTCAGGACATTAATGACCTGGCGGTTTTAAATCCTGAATACCTTAACAAATTCGCCGGCGCAATCGGCACGCAGACGAGAGTTCTTGTCGAATTAGTCAGACGTTTCGATGAGTTGTATCGCCAGGCAAAAAAAGCAATCAACCGCCTCGATTTCGCCGATCTCGAACATTATGCGTTGCGATTGCTGACCGATGAAAAATTCAAACCATCGCAAACCGCGCTGAAACTGCGTAAAAAATATAAATACATCTTTGTTGATGAATACCAGGACATCAACGACGTTCAGCAGGCAATAATCGATATGGTCGGCTCACCCGGCAACGTCTTCGCGGTCGGCGACCCCAAACAAAGCATTTACCACTGGCGAGGAGCAAAACCGGAAATATTTATCGCGCATCTTGGCAAAGCTTCCGTAGAGCCGAAATCGAGCGGCGCAGGACTCCGTGTGGACCTCAACGTCAATTTCCGTTCAGTTAAACCAATACTTGATTTTGCCAATAGAGTGTTTGGCCGGATAATGACTGCCTCGTTTGCGGGAATAGATTACGATGAGTCGGCGCATCTTAAACCGCATTCACAGGATACCGCCAAGACTGAAAGGTCTCCCGCCGTCGAATTGCACATACTCGATGAGGCACAGGATAATTCCGATTCATCGCCGTTCAGTGACAGGCAATTACAGGCGGCGATGATTGCGCAGCGAATAAAACAGCTTGTCGGCGCGGATTCAGATGAGCGAATCATCGACAAAGAAATAAAAAAAACGCGGCCCGTCGAATACCATGACATCGTTGTCCTGATGCGCTCGCTGGCGGGCAAGAGCGATTTTATCGAATCTCTGCGTCTGGCCGGCATTCCCGTAAGCTGTGATGCCGCCGCCGGCTACTTCGAGGCGACTGAAATCACCGATATGCTGTGCCTGCTGAAGATTCTCGATAACCCGCGGCGCGACATTGAGTTTGCCGCGACGCTGCGTTGCCCGTTTTTCCGGTTCAGTGACACCGAACTTGCGCAGATTCGTTTACACGGCAAAGATAATCGCGATGTCAGCTTCTATGATTGCGCGATGTCACTTTGTAAATCGGGTGGTGAGCTTGCGAACAAACTTACGAATACGATTGCGACACTTGACGAGTGGCGAACTGTCGCGCGTCGCGGCCGGCTCGCGGAATTGATTTGGCACATCTATCGCCAAACCGGCTACCTGTCATTCGTCTGCGCCTTGCCCGATGGTCCCGCTCGCAGGGCCAATCTGCTCAAACTGCACGACAGGGCCATCCAGTTCGAGGGATTCGCGGGTAATTCCGGTGTCCCCTCGCTTACCCGCTTCATCGTTTTTTTAGAGAAGCTCATCGCCGCCGGGGAAGACTGGTCAAAACCACAGCCGGAGGCGGGCACAGGCAACACGGTCCGCGTTATGAGCATCCACAAAAGCAAGGGCCTCGAATTTCCCGTCGTGTTCGTCGCCGACCTCGACAGCGGGTTCAGCAAAAAGGACTTCAGCCGTGATTGCGTTCTGGATGAACGCCTTACCCTCGGCCTGAAAATTATCGATACCGAAAACAATTCACGTCTCGATTCGCTCGCCTACCAGGTAATCGAGGAGCAAAACCGACGAAAATCGCTGGCCGAGGAAATGCGAATCTTCTATGTCGCTATGACAAGGGCGATGAATCGCCTTATCCTCGTCGGCTGCAAGGACCGGGATAGCTGCAAAAATACCATAATCGCAGCCCATTCATTCGCAGGCCAATCAATACCGTCCTGGCATCTCGAAACTTACCAGAACCATCTCGACTGGATTTTGTCCGCGCTGGGCAGCGAGCAAATCCTGCATAAGGAATTTCAAACCGGGCTGCCGACACAAACTTCGCAGGATAATTTATTCAGCGTTCAGTTTTACGACCAGCCTGAACTGGAAAAACTATCTGTTTTGTTACAAAGCTCAAAACATGGAAAAATCATAAATAATAAGTCATCAATCATGAATCTAAAGAACATTGCCAAATTAAAGGAAACGCTCAACTGGCAATATCCGTACGGTGACGCGCCATCGCTGCCCGCCAAGAGGACTGTTACACAGTGGACTCATCGCAACGACGAATTCACTAAAATAGATTATTCGCTTGCCTTCGACCGAAAACCAAAAGCCGCTTTCGCGACCAAGCAAATCGACGGCAGGGAAATCGGAACGGCCACACACCTTGTTATGTCAAAACTTGACCTTACGAAACCCGTAACGACGGAAGTGATAAGCCGACTTATAAATAATCTTATCAAAGGCGAGGCTGTTACCGAATCCGTCGCGTCACAAGTAAATGCTGACTCGATTGTAAAATTCTTCAAAAGCAAACTCGGCCAGATAGTTCTTGACAAAAATAATTCCTTCCTGCGAGAATGGCCCTTCACCTTCGCTGTCCCCGCTTCCCAGTGGAAGTCGGACAACTTAGGTGAAATACTAAATACGAAATACGAAATACAGGATAAAATTATTGTTCAGGGCATAATCGATTTGCTTGTCAAAATACCCGAAGGACTCGTAATTATAGATTTCAAAACCGATGATGTTTCCGCCGATGGGGCGACAAAACGGGCAACAATTTATCGCGGACAATTAAACCTTTACGCTCAGGCCGCAGGCATAATACTTGGCCGGAAAATAAAAAGTAAATGGCTCTGTTTTCTGAGACCCGGCTGTGAAGTCGAGGTCTGAACCCGGAGAAAAAATATTATTCTTTTATGGAGGCAAAAATGTTTACCACACCCAACACCAGGTATCTCGTAGTGTCAGTTTTTTTACTTCAGCTTGTGTTTAACCGCGCAGCTATCGCTTATCTTGAAACATCCAAACTATTTCCCCCCGATGCCAACAGCGGTGACAGTTTCGGCGGTTCGGTCGCAATCGACGGCAATATTGCGATTGTAGGCGCATATCTGAATGACTCGAATGGCAGCGACTGCGGTGCCGCTTATGTTTATGAGCTCTCCGGCTCACAATGGATTCAAAAACAAAAGCTGGTCCCTTCCGACGGCGCTGCCAGCGACAAATTTGGCCGGTCAGTTGCCATCGAAGGCAATACTATTGTAGTTGGCAGTTATTATGACGACAAAAAAGGTTCTGCCTATGTCTTCACAAACTCAGGCGCCCTCTGGTCGCAGCAGCAAAAAGTTGTCGCTCCTGACGCCGCCATCAACGACAGATTCGGCTGTTCCGTTTCAATCGACGCTAACACTATTGTCATAGGCGCTTACGGCGATGACGGCGGCAAAGGCAGCGCCTATGTTTTCACTCGCACCGGCCCAAACTGGAGCTTTCAGGGAAAACTGACTGCATCAGATGCCCAGTCGGGTGCATATTTCGGCAACAGCGTCGCAATCGACAACAACACAATTCTCGTCGGCGCGCCAAATTGGAATACTCCGATTGGCTCCGCTTATTTTTACCAGCGTCAAAACACAACATGGTCTGAACAGAGTATTCTGCGCGGCGATTCCGGCCATTTCGGATTCTCCGTTGCTCTCGATGGCAACTTGGCCGTTATCGGCGCGTATGAGGACGATACCGATATTGTTTTAGGTGCGGGCGCGGTTTATGTCTTCGCCAACACCGGCTCTGACTGGGTCCAACAACAAAAGCTTTTTGATGCCAACTCTCCCGTTTATGGCGAGGACTTCGGCTATGCCGTCGCCATAAAAAATGACACAATACTCGCCGGCTGCGTTAATGATTCTGTCAACGGTAAACAAGCTGGCGCGGTATTCGCATTTGTCCGCACCGGCTCAAGCTGGGTTCAGAGCGACCGGCTTACGGCCGGCGACGCCAATACAGACGACAAATTCGGTTTCTCGCTCGCATTATCAGGTTGCCATATCATCGTTGGTGCGCCTTACAACTCTAACAGCGGCAAACCCACCGGCTCAGCATACCTTTTCGACAATCTCCCCGGCGACCTCGATGCCGACGGCGATGTTGACTTTTTCGACTTTGCTGTTTTGGCCGACTGCTGGCGTCAAAATAATCCCCTGGCGGACATTGCCCCCGCACCTGCGGGAGACGGAATCGTAGATATCAAAGATTTGGCTGTCCTGTTCGGTAACTGGCTGGCTGGCAAATAACAAACATAGCAAAAAGCCGGTTTTTTAGCCCGATATCCAGCGTGCGTAGAGACGGGAAATCTTTGTTTCGGCTGCCACAAAAGCCGCGAAAACCGCTTGTGGACGAGCCGAATTTGTGATATATTGTAAACCTTGAGCAACTTAACCAAACGGGGTTTTGTCTTGCGATTAATATTGTATTGGAGATACAAAAATGAAGGTCGGAAGGTTGAATGTGATTGTTGGAATCATTAGTTCTGTATTGGTTTTGCAGTGCTGGTTCGCCGGTCAGGCGGCTGGTGCACAGACGGTTGCCCCCAGACCCGGGGTTGACCCCAACGCGATGGGTCGGCAGGCCCCGGCACAGCCCGCCCCGAGTAAAACCGAGGGGCCGCAGGCAGCGGCTGAACCAAACGGGCCGTCCCCGAAAATCGTTTTCGAGGAGACCACTCACGATTTCGGTCCCATTGCGCCCGGCTCCGCCAATCCCTGCAAGTTCAAGTTCAAAAATAAAGGCGCCGGCATCCTCAAAATAAGCGATGTTACAAAGACCTGCGGTTGCACCGTACCAACGCTTGAAAAGAAAGAATATGCTCCCGGTGAGGAAGGAACGATTGATGTCGTATACAACTCCGACAGAAGCAGCGGCCCAAAAATGAGACACCTCTATGTGCTCTCGAACGATACTGAGAACCCGAGAATCGAGTTGACTATCAAGGCCTCTGTCGCCCTGAAGATTACTTACGAGCCGGAAAAGCTGGATTATACGATCATGGGCGAAAACGCAGGTTTCGTTACCCTGACCCTGCACAGCGTCGATGACCAGAATTTTGTGATTACTGGGTTCAGTGCTACCGGCGACGCTGTTTCCGCGGCCTTTGACCCGAACCAAAAGGCCGCGAAATTTGTCCTTAAGACCAAAATGGACCTGCAAAAAACAGGCGCCAACAGCACCGGCCGCGTAGAAATTTCAACCAGTCATCCTGAGTGTCCTACGATTACCATACCGTTCAGCGTTCTGCCAAGATTTAAGGTTGACCCGCCCGCCATAAATGTGCTCAACGCCGAAGTCAACAAATCCGTCGAGCGGGAATTGTGGCTGCTTAATAATTACAACGAAAATTTTGAAATTGCCTCGGCGACCTCCAAGGCAGGCATCATAAAGGTTGCCAGTCAGGAAAAAGTCGGTAATCGCTGCAAGTTTAATCTTGTGATAGTTCCTCCTGCGGCTAATAATCCGACGAGGATGTTTACGGATACGTTTACGATTACCACCAAAGACGGCGAAAAAATAGAGGTTGCCTGCCGCGGGTTCTATCAGCGGCAATAAAGGCGACACAAACTGAATCTTGCCGGCAATGACGGGAAAAACGG
>Ga0187882_1001854_pt1 | contig 20390 bp, 14 predicted proteins | sample June2016WEW_19_1_3_FD_132991 | JGI IMG/M metagenome (GOLD analysis project Ga0187882, IMG submission 132991) | Peatland microbial communities from SPRUCE experiment site at the Marcell Experimental Forest, Minnesota, USA - June2016WEW_19_150 | ecosystem: Environmental > Terrestrial > Soil >... | reverse complement strand
CGCAATCTCCGCCGACTTGAGCGTCAGGTTCAAGTAGCCGGCGCACTCACCGAGCAGTGAGTCCAGCTTGTGTCGAAGGATGATGTTACGTTGCTCTGCTGGCTCAGCCTGGATATGACACAGGAGATTCCGATCGAGTTGGGACCGGAGTTCCTCGAACCCGGCGCGCGTCGAGTAGGGAAATACGGGCACGGAGCGGTTCCAATATCGCGCGAGTTGCTTCTGTACGAATTCCTGAACCTGCGCCCGCTCGCCCTCGTCCAGGACATCGACCTTGGTGAGCAGGAGCGAGATGTTCGGAGTATAGCGGCTCAGGTTCCGGATCAATTCAATGTCGTGCCGCGAGAGCGGCGGATCGACGCCGACAGCAACCAGAGCCAAGCCCACGTTCGGCAGCCATTCCAAGGACGCATCGGTGTTGTGCTCGAGGACGCTCTCCAGGCCCGGGGTATCGACGAACCGAATTCTCCGGTATCGCTCCATGGATGGCAGTTCCACGCGCACCTGGGCCACTTGCTTTTCGTTCTCGGGGTTCTCGGACTCCGAAATGAACTCGCCAATGCGGCCGAGTTCCGTGGTTTCCGTCCGGCCATCGAGAAAGCGGACCAGGGCGCGCTCTTCCGGCCCGTATTGAATTTCGGTAACCGCGGTGGTGACGGGGATCACACCGACCGGCAGGAGCGCCTTCCCCAGCAAGTGATTTAGAAAACTGCTTTTGCCGGCCTTGAACCGGCCCAGAACCGCGATGTTGAGAATCTTCTCCTGGGCGAAGGATTGGCAGCTCTCCAGAAACTCTTCCAGGGCGCCGATCTGGTAGCGCCCGCAGAGCGCGCGGACGGTGTTCAGCGCTTCGCGCACGGCATCTGGGGCGATTGGAATGGCTGTAGGTTCGGTCATGAGAGGAAAGCGGATAACATGTCCATCCGCAGGGGAAGAAATTTGATGTAGGGGCCTCGCTGGTACTCGGGCCTTGCCGCCATGCGGCACATGGCCAGAATCTGGCCGGGATTGCCTTTCGCCGCGGCCAGCACCTTGCGGCCGAAATCGTCGATCTTCAGAGACTCGATGCCGAACGCGCAGACGGCTTCGTCGAATAGCAATTGAGCCTCCGCGCGAGACAGAGGCTCGACCAGGATTTCCTCACGCGGATTCCACAACAGCTTGCGGACAAACCCCAGATCGGCGCGCGAAGTTGCGGTGACAATCAAGGAGACGCCCGGGATGTAGTACAGCTTTTGCAGGAACCGGTACATGCGCGGGTCGGCGTCGTGAAGGTCTTCCAGAACGACGCATTGTGGAGCGCGGCACAAGGCATTCAGCACGAGCGCCTTGAGCGCGGGACTGGTGGCTCTGGGCAGGGAGCATCCCAGCGCGGCCGCCAGGCCGGCCAGCAACTCATGCAACACCCCCGCGGCGCGAACGCGGACGAAGGGCTGCTCCGCGGCCTGAAGCGCTTCCTCGACCAGCCGCTTCTTGCCGATCCCCGCTGGCCCGACAGTCAGCCGTGGCTTCCCCGTTCGAAGCGCGGCAATGAGTTCGCGCAACTCCCGCTGCCGGCCGACGAAGGGAAGGGGCCTGACCGTGTCTTGCCGGGACTCAATTGCCTGGCGCATCCTGTCCTGCCGCCGCGTGCTTCTGGACACGGACCACGCGCACATCCGACACCGCAAACAATCCCGTGTCCATCATCTCTTCGACCACTGGGGCGAGCCGAGCCAGGTTATCGGCCGAATCCACAATCGAAATGACGATGGGCTGATCGCGGCGAGTCAGGTGAGACTTGTGCATCTCGGCTGTCTCACCATAGCCCTCGAGTCCCCGGAGTACGGTCGCGCCCGCGATTTTCATCTCGCGGCACCTGGCGACAATCACCTCGTACAGAGGTTTGTCGCCGAAGCGATCCGATTCCGAAATGTGAATGCGCATCAGTCTAGCGGGTTGTGCCTGCTGCATCGGGCGCCTCCGTTACACTATGGCTGCGAACCAGCCGGACCATGTCGACATCGGACACGACAATCAAGCCGTCCTGTAGCATACCCTCAATCGCGCCGGCCGCCGCGGCGATTTTCTCATCCGTATCGATCACGGAGATCATGACCGGGAGGTCCCTGGTGGGGTGGAAGAAGGTTCTCTTGTGCTGGTGCCCTTTGGCTCCGTAGCCGAGGATTCCCCGATACACAGTGGTGCCGGCAATCTCCATGGTGCGAAGCCTCTTCACGATGGCGTCATAGAGGGGCTCATCGTGCCACCGGTCGGCCTCGCCCATGAAGACGCGCATCAGCTTCGCCGGTCCCTGTTGGCGGCCATGCGGCAACTTGGGCTCTGGCCTGGGCGACTTGCGAGCCAGCTTGACGACATGCGTGTCCTGCACCTCAATCAGACCGTCGTTCACCATGTCATAGAGAGTTGGCAGGACTTCCTCGACCTTCTCGGCCGTCTCGATGAACTCAATCCGGATGGGTAAATCGGGGGCCAGTTCCTCGACCTTGGGCGTGTGCAACTGTTGATGCGCGCCGAACCCGGCAAACGCCCGGGTGGCCGTGGCGCCCGACACCCCCTTGTGCATGAGGAACGCCAGGATGGCATCATGAAGCGGCTGCATGTGATACTGTGCCGTCTCGTTCACAAAGATTGTGACCTTGCGCGCAGGTCCTTTCGTTAGCATGGAACCTCCTGTCGAAATCATGATTCCAGGTCTCCTACCGGCTCTCCCATAACGGATTCCTTCAACTCGCCTTCACGCGCCGGCAATAAGTGGCGCGGCATGAAGCGAGCGTTCGCTACTACGGTCGGAATTACGGCGCTGGCAATGACTGTCGCCACCAGATGGGAATATTGGTTCTGGTCGATGATGCCGTGATTCAGCCCGAACAGGGCCGAGATGGTGCCGAAGGTCAAGCCGGTGGACATCATCAGTGAGTAGTAAATACCGTCGTGGCCGCCGTACCCAAAGGCTCGCACGGTGGGCAGAAGGCCGGCCAGCTTGGATACCATCTTGGCGAAGAACAAAGCGACGAAAACAAGCGGGGCTGCGATAAGAGCTGGTACCGAGACAAAACTGCCCGCGCGGATGAAGTAGAAGGGAGTCAGGAGTCCGAAGGTCAGCGTGCGCAGCCTTCGGATGAGAAAGTGGTCTTTGCCCACGGTCCCGGCCAGCACCATCCCGATGACATAAGCCGGCAGCACGGCCTCGCTGCCCGACCAGGCGGCCAGCCCTCCCATGGCGAACAACAGGAGCAGAATGTACTTGGTCTCCAGTTCGGAAACGCGTCCGCCGTAACGCTCGAAAAACCAGGGAGTCGCGAACGGGAGCGCCGCGAACACGGCCAATGACGCCACCAGGAAGACCACCGTCTTCAGCGTAAACGGCGAAAAGATGAGACCCAAGGCAATCACCGTGGCCAGGTCATTGATGAAGCAGGCCGCCAGAATCGCCTTGCCATACTTGGTGCGGTTGAGGCCGAGTTCGAGCATCACGGCGTAGACTACCGCTACCGATGTGGTGGAAAGCGCCACTCCGCCCAGCCAGCTTGCCCGCCAGGACCAGCCGAGCGCATAGTGCGCCACCGCCGCCGCGCCAAGGAACGGAGCGGCGAATCCGATGAGACCGACCGCCGAGGACTCCTTCCACTTCTCGCGGAAGACGCCGGGATCCAGTTCGGCGCCAGCCAGAAATATCAGGACGACGGAGCCGGTTCCCGCCAGGAAAGTGATCCACCGCGCTTTCGCGTCGAGCGCGTTGGCGCCCGCCACCGCTCCGATAATCAACTGAGCGGCCACGCCGACCACGATCTCGGAGAGCGCCGTCGACACTCGCATCCAGTTGGCCAGGAGGACAGCCACCAAGGCCAACAAGAGCCAGAGCGCAGCGCCAAACCACATCTGATCCATGCTCAGATCTCTGTATCTACCTGTCTTGTGGTTTGCCTGGGAGGGGATATTGCCGGACACTCCCACAGCGAAACACTGTAGGAGTTATTGGCCGTTCGGAACGGCGTAATGCGAACTCCACCGCTACCATCAGTATACACGGGAGCAGCGTTCCCCGGCAACCGTAACTGCTTCCGCAAATCGATGCGCTTCGGCCTGCCTCTCCAGAGGAAGCGGGATCGACCAGGAGGCCTCGGATGAGAACTTGACCGACAAGGCGCACGTTTCGGCCGTTCGCTGGCACGTCAACTGAGCCAGCGCTCCGACTGGTGCGGATCGGGTCACTGTGCCATAGGGTTCGAAGCGTTCCTGCACACGCTCGGTGATCCACAACACGCGCCGATTGGTCAAAGCTACGAGATCGCCAGGCACGCGCGATTCCCATCGAAATATCCAGTGTCTTCGAATCTTCTTTGTAGCCGGACTGAAAAATCGAAACAGCACGCGCTCGCCGGCATCCAGTTCGAAATACTTGGCATTGCGAAACTTCAAATCGAGAAGTTCGCCGAACCCAAACGGGCCGCCTGGACTCCCGTCGGGTGTTCCCGGAAGATATTCCTCGCGTAAGACACTGAGGAATTCTTCAACCGAGCGCGCGCTGCGAGTGTTGTAGGGGAGCTTGTGTTCGCAGCCCTTTTCGACAAACCGGAGCCATCCGATAAGCAAAATGTGTCCCGCCTCGACAAACAGAAGCTCCTGGAGCGGTATGCGGATGACGGGCTCCCTCATTTTCGGGTGAGGAAGGATGACGATCGCTTGGCCGGAGAGTAATAAGATGCGGGTGGGGTAAGAGGATCTGCCGAACCAGTCCGGCTCGTCGCGCGGGAGGAACAGGCCCAACCGGAAGCCACTATCGCCCGCTGGAATAGGGAAGTCCGCGGGCACGTCCTCAAGCGATCGAATCAGATAGGCGAATATGTATTGGCGAGAATCGACTTCGCGCATATTCGCCGTCACCGTGTAGCCTCCGGCTGCGTAATGATATCCAGATCGCGCTGAATCGTTTCTTTCTCCAGCGGGGTTGCTCCCCCGTGCGCCGTGATGCGATCCAAGTGAGCGCGGTAGCCATCCGCGTGCGCATCAAAGCGCCGCTGTAGCTCGGCCAGCATCCGCCGGGTCCAAGCTTCGAGCATCCTTCCGTAAGAGGAAAAGGCCTCCGTAACCGTGGGGCCGATCTGGGCGCGCAACCTGCTCTCGAGCCGGCGTTTCGCCTGTCCTTTCCACACAGTCACCCAGATGTTTGGCCGAAGGTGCAGATCGAGCGTCCCGAGATCCATGCGCGGCATTTCCTTCAAAACGGAACCCAGTTCGCCTTCACTCGGGACATCCTGTAAATCGAGGGGCTTGGCCGTGGTCTGCAAAGCCTGTGCGAGCTCCTGGGCGAGCGCATCCAACGTTCCGAAGGCCAAACGGGCTTTCTCCGCGGCCACTTGCGCCAGAGTATCCGCGACCATCCGCCCGATCCCGGCGCCTGCATGGCTGTTTTGCCGCCACCGTTCCAGGATTTGAGACGCGGCAGCCGGCAAGCCTGCATCGCCGAAGTTCCGAATTCCGTCGGTAATGTTCCAGCAGATCTCGCGCGCCGCTTCGAATCGGCCAGCCGCATTGCGCAACTGCGCGTCCACCTCGCGCAGGCTGGAATTCTCTCCGCCGGGCGCCATGTCCGAGCGCTCCAGACGCACCTTCAGCGCGGTCTCTACCGATTCCCGCAACGTCCCGATCTTTCGCCTCACCGACTCTTGCGCCAGCTCTCGATGGCGGCCATACAACGGCAAAATTTCCTCTTCCAGCCAACGTTCCAAGAGAGACGAATGCTCTGGCTTCACGCTGACCGGATGAACCGGCAGATTCAGCCCAAGCTGTGTCTGGATGTGGCCGGCAATGTATTTCGAGGCCCGCACCCGATCTTCCGGGGCCAAGAGGTCGGCCTTGCTCAGCAGGACGGAAGCCGGCACGCCCGCCTCGTAGAGAGCTTGAATGGTGCCCAGGTCGTCCTGCGTGAGCGTCGAGGCGGCATCGATCAAGACAACGCCCAGATCGCAACGTGGCAGGTACACCAACGTTTCCACCGCACCCGCGGTTGCCAGGGAACCTAGGCCGGGTGTATCCACCAGGACCACTCCGTCGCGCAGCCGCGCCGAGGGTAACTCGACGATGATCCGAGTGACATTTTGGGCATTTGCCGGATTGAGCTCTTCGGTAACGAACTCCGGCAGCCGGCCTATGTCAACCTGCTCGGAACTCTTGTGAGCGAACCAGACCGAAAGCTTTGGTTCCGTTCCATAGGCCAACCTGGTCGGCACCGCGGTGATGGGATTCACTCCTACCGGAAGGACATCCGATTGCACAATGTAATTCAGCAGGGACGATTTCCCGGAGCTGACTCTGCCGAACAGCGCAATCTCGAAAGCTTGACTTTCCAGACGGTCCAGAATCATCGAGAGAGCCGAACGGAATTCGACAAGACCATGCTGGTTGACGACCCGTTCCAACCGCTTGAGCAGGCCAATTTCATCTCCAGTATGTTCCAACCTTTCGAGGCGGGTCTGGAGGTCCTGTCCCAACCCTTGTGCGAGATACTGGTTCAGCTTTTCCGCGGCGGCTGTCATCTCTCCCACTACGCCGTTCAATTCCTGGACCTTGGAGTCGGGAACCTCACCGTAGCCGCGCATCCGGCCCGGCGTGCATTCCTCGAACGCAATGCGCACAAACGCAAGAGTCACGCGGATGGAATGAATCGAACCGAACTCCGCAACCGGCGGCTTGATTCCCTGACTTGCGAGCACGCGCACCATTTGAGCGCGAAGCCGGGCCACGTAATCCTGTACGACCTTGGCTTGCGCCGGAACGATGTCGCCCTTGAATCTTGGGAACGGGGATTTTGAGCTCGCGGCCGATAGTACTGCCTCGATCTCCGATAGCAGCTTGTCAGCGTACTGACAGCTCGTTAAGAGGTGCCGCTTCTGGGAAGAATTGAGGCCGTCCTCCGGGTCCGTCGCGCGCATTGAAGCTCTCTCAGCCTCCTGGGGTTCGACATGGCGGGAAGATCTGACGAGAGATGTTGGCCTGTGCTCCGCCGGAGGAACCCCTGGTAGGAGTTATCTTCCCCTGGTGGGGCGGTTTAAAAGGCGAACTCCAACACCCGCTTTCATTATCAACCTGATGGGGAACCTGGTCAACCGGGGCAATCTGCGACGGTATTCGAGCATGATCAATGGGCAGGCGAGCACCGCCTGCCCCACCCGCTTGGTATGATTCGATGACGATGGCAGAGCAACCAGATCGGCCGGACCGCGAGATCTCGCACCGGCGCGCTTTGGGGTTTGTCGTTTTGTTGGGAATCGTGAGTCTGTTCGCCGACATGACTTACGAGGGCGCGCGCAGCGTCACGGGGCCCTTCCTGGCGGTTCTCGGCGCTACCGGGACGGCCGTGGGCATTATCGCCGGTTTTGGCGAACTGGTGGGGTACGGTCTTCGTCTCGTTTCGGGCCTCATCAGCGACCGTACCCGGCGCTACTGGGCGATCACCATTGCGGGCTATGTCATCAACCTCCTGGCCGTCCCGCTCCTGGCGCTTGCCGGCCGGTGGGAGGTGGCGGCGGGTCTCATGATTGCGGAGCGTGCCGGGAAGGCTATCCGTAACCCGCCGCGCGATGCCATGCTGTCCCACGCCGCGTTGCGGTTGGGCGCCGGCTGGGCGTTTGGGCTTCACGAAGCGCTCGATCAGGCCGGAGCGGTGATCGGTCCCTTGATCGTGGCGGTTGTCCTTCATGCGCGCAACCGCTATCAGGACAGTTTTGCCATCCTTCTGATTCCGGCCCTGCTCGCGCTGAGCATTCTGATCGGGGCCCGAATGCTCTATCCTCGCCCCCAGGAATTGGAATCGGGCGAGTCTCAACCGCCATCGTCCAAATGGCCTCGCGCATTCTGGCTCTACCTGATCGCTATCGGGCTGGTCGCGGCTGGCTATGTCGACTTCCCGTTGATCGCTTATCACTTTGAAAGAAACGCCGTCGTGCCAAGGATTTGGATTCCCGTCTTCTACTCGGTGGCGATGGGTGTCGACGCGTTGGCTGCACTGGTGTTTGGCCGGTGGTTCGACCGGGCCGGCATGGTGGTCCTCGTCCCCGCGATCTTGGTCTCATCTCTGCTCGCCCCGTTGACATTTCTGGGCGGCTTCTCGGTTGCACTTCTCGGCATGGGCGTATGGGGCATTGGGATGGGCGCCCAAGACTCGATCATGCGTGCCGTGATCGCGCGCATGGTCTCGCCGGACCGCCGTGGCTCAGCCTACGGCCTGTTCAATGCATGTTACGGCCTGACGTGGTTCCTGGGCAGTGCGCTCATGGGGGCGTTGTACGATCTTTCCGTCCCGTCGCTCATCGCGTTTTCAGTCTGCGCCCAACTCCTCGCCGTCCCGCTCCTACTCCGCCTCCGGGATCGGACACCATGAAGATTCTCATCGTTGCCGACATTCACCCCAACCTCGAGGCGCTGCAAGCGGTCCTCGCAGAATCGCATGACGAGATGTGGGTGCTCGGCGACCTGGTGAACTATGGTCCGAATCCCAGCGAGGTGGTGGATCTGGTTCGCTTGCATGCCGCGCTGGTGGTTCAAGGGAACCACGACTATGCAATCGGCAACGGATCGGACCCACGGTGCTCGAACGCTTTCCGGGAGATGGCACGCGCGATGCAGGAGTACACGGAACCCCTCCTCGACGCGGATCAGAGGGCGTTCCTGCGCAGTCTTCCGCGCACCGCGGCGCGCACAATCGACGGGTATCGATTCTTTCTTTGCCACGCCACCCCTGCGGAGCCGCTGTTCAGGTACTGCCCCGCCGAGCCCGCGCTGTGGGCGCCGGAGATCGAGGGATTACAGGCCGATATCGTTCTTACGGGGCATACGCATGTGCCCTTCACGATGAACCTGGAAAGGCTGCGAATCGTGAACCCAGGCAGCGTGGGGCAGCCCAAGCATGGCGCTCCCATGGCCTGCTATGCCCTGTGGGAGAACGGCCGCCTGCCTCTTCAGTCTTGCCACTATCCGGTCGAGGAGACGGTCAAGAAGATTTTCTCCCTGCCGGTCCCGGTGGAAATTCGCAGCCAGCTCGCGGCGGTCCTGCTCTCGGGATTTCTTCCCGGCCGCGGCGGGCAGGTTACGATATAGTGAGAGCCAACCGTAATCATCGAAAAGGAGTGATTCATGACAGAGATCGTTAAAGTGAAAGGCCGCGAGATCCTAGATTCTCGGGGCAACCCGACCGTGGAGGCAGATGTCGTCCTCGCCGATGGCAGCTTGGGACGCGCCGCTGTGCCGTCCGGCGCCTCGACCGGTGAAAAGGAAGCGGTGGAGTTGAGGGACGGCGATAAGAGCAGGTACGGCGGCAAGGGCGTCACCAAGGCCGTGAGCAACATCAACACCGCGATCCGCAAGGCGGCGATCGGCCTGGACGCCTCGGATCAACGGGGTATCGATGCGGCCATGATCGGGCTGGACGGAACGCCCAACAAAGCCAAGCTGGGCGCGAACGCGATTCTGGCGGTATCCATGGCCGCCGCCCGAGCGGCCGCACACGCGCATCGCCTTCCGCTCTACCGGTACCTGGGCGGCGCCAATGCGTGTCTGCTGCCGGTCCCCTGCATGAACGTGCTCAATGGCGGGAAGCACGCCGACAATACGGTGGATTTCCAGGAGTTCATGATTGCGCCACACCACGCGCCCTGCTTTGCGGAAGCGATCCGCATGGGGATCGAGACCTTCCACGCCCTGAAACAGGTGCTGCGCGGCAAAGGCTACAGCACGGCTGTCGGAGACGAAGGTGGTTTCGCGCCGGACCTGAAATCGAACGACGAGGCCGTGGAGTTGATCCTGGAAGCCATCGCAAAAGCCGGGTACAAGCCTGGCGAGGACATCTCGATTTGCCTCGATCCCGCGGCCAGCGAGATGTGGGACGACGGGAAGTACGTTCTCTTCAAGTCGACCAAGAAAGCCATCACGCCGCAAGAGCTGATCGGGATTTGGGAGTCGTGGGTGAATCGGTATCCCATCATTCTGCTGGAGGACGGCATGGGGGAGAACGATTGGCAGGGGTGGCAAGACCTCACTCGGACCCTGGGATCGCGGATTGAGCTGGTGGGCGACGACATCTTCTGCACCAACCCGCGGATTCTCCGGGAAGGAATCGAGAAGGGAATCGCCAACGCAGTCCTCATCAAGCTCAACCAGATTGGCTCGGTGACGGAAACCCTGGATACCATCGAGCTGGCGAAGCGCAACAACTATCGCTGCTTCGTGTCCCACCGTTCCGGTGAAACCGAGGACACGTTCATCTCCGATCTGACGGTGGCGACAGGAGCGGGTCATATCAAAACCGGCTCCGGATGCCGGAGCGAACGCGTCGCGAAGTTCAACCAGTTTCTGCGCATCGAAGAGCAGTTGGGAGCGCAGGCGCAGTTTGCGGGGCGGTCGGGTTTTGGGCGCTGACCGCCACCCCGCGTTGAATTCCGACACGTCTATCTCTTATACTGAGCATTCGGTTTCTCTTCGAATAAACTCGTCCAAGTCCAGGTCCCCGCGAGCAGACCAATGTCGTGGGGTGGCCGGGCAATTCCTTTAGGAGGAAATGAATCAATGATCCGAACCGGTTCGGTTCTGCGCGCTCTAATCGCTCTGTTCGTCCTGGCGCTCTGCGCTCCCCTGATGGCCCAAGAGACGGGGGCGGGCGAAGCCAGCCTCAAGCTCCCGAGTCTCAGCACAGTCTCCTTCCTGGGCGGCATCAGCGGCAGCAGCCTGCTCATGGGCGGAATGGTGGTCAGCTTCCTGGGCTTCGTCTTCGGCCTCATCATTTTCGTCCGCCTTCGCAACCTGCCGGTCCACAACTCCATGCGCGAAGTCTCCGAGCTGATCTACGAAACCTGTAAGACCTACCTGGCCACCCAGGGGAAATTTCTGGTGCTTCTGGAGTGCTTCATCGCGGTTATCATCGTTCTCTATTTCGGGTTGTTGCAGGGCTTTGAAGCCTACAAGGTGGCCATCATCCTGCTGTTCAGCGTGATCGGCATCTCCGGGAGTTTCACAGTGGCGGCCTTCGGCATGCGCGTCAATACCTTCGCCAACTCGCGCACGGCCTTCGCCGCGCTCAAAGGCAAGCCGTACCCGTGCTACCGCATACCGCTCGAAGCCGGCATGAGCATCGGGATGCTGCTGGTCTCGATCGAATTGCTCATCATGCTCTTCATCCTGGTGTTCATTCCGGGCGACCTGGCGGGCCCGTGCTTCATCGGATTCGCCATTGGCGAATCGCTCGGCGCCGCGGCCTTGCGCGTGGCCGGCGGCATCTTCACCAAGATCGCCGACATCGGCTCGGACCTGATGAAGATCGTCTTCAAGATCAAGGAAGACGACGTACGCAATCCCGGCGTCATCGCGGATTGCACGGGCGACAACGCGGGCGACTCCGTGGGTCCCTCCGCCGACGGTTTCGAGACCTACGGCGTCACCGGCGTCGCGCTCATCACCTTCATCCTGCTGGCGGTCCACAACCCCATGGTTCAGGTGCAGCTTTTGGTCTGGATCTTCTCCATGCGCGTCATGATGGTGATCTCTTCCGGCGTCGGCTACTTCGTGAACGGCGCCATCGCCAAAGCGCGCTTCGGCCGCGCCGAAAAGATGAACTTCGAGGCGCCCCTCACCACGCTGGTCTGGCTCACCTCGATCCTTTCCATCGTCCTCACCTACATCGTCAGCATGTTCATGATCCCCACCCTCGGCGGCGACGATACCATGTGGTGGAAGCTGGCCACCGTCATCAGTTGCGGCACGCTGGCGGGCGCGTTGATTCCCGAGTTTGTGAAGGTCTTCACCTCGACCAATTCGCGTCACGTGCGCGAAATCGTCACCAGCTCGCGGGAAGGCGGCGCATCGCTCAACATTCTCTCCGGTTTCGTGGCGGGAAACTTCAGCGCCTACTGGCTGGGCTTCACCATGCTGCTCCTCATGAGCATCGGCTATTTCATGAGCACCATGGGGCTTGCCGGCCTGATGGTGGCCCCGGCAGTGTTCGCCTTCGGCCTGGTGGCCTTCGGCTTCCTGGGCATGGGACCGGTTACCATCGCAGTGGATAGCTACGGCCCGGTCACCGACAACGCGCAGTCCATCTATGAGCTGTCCACCATCGAGACCCTTCCCGACATCTCTCAGGACATTCAGAAGACCTTTGGTTTCACCCCGGAATTCGAGAAGGCCAAGGATAACCTGGAAGAGAACGATGGCGCGGGCAACACCTTCAAGGCCACCTCCAAGCCGGTGCTCATCGGCACCGCCGTGGTGGGCGCCACCACCATGATTTTCTCGACTATCGTGGCCCTGACCAGAGGCCTCACGACGAACATCGACAAGCTCTCGTTGATGCACGCGCCGTTCCTGCTGGGCCTGATCGCCGGCGGCGCGGTGATCTACTGGTTCACCGGCGCCAGCGCGCAAGCGGTCACCACGGGCGCCTACCGCGCGGTGGAGTTCATCAAGCGCCACATCCAGCTCGAGACCGCCGAGAAGGCCTCCGTGGCCGACTCCAAGCGGGTGGTGGAGATCTGCACGAAGTACGCGCAGAAGGGCATGCTGAACATCTTCCTGGTGGTGTTCTTCGCCACGCTGGCGTTCTCCTTCCTCGATCCCTTCTTCTTCGTTGGTTATCTGATGTCGATCGCGCTGTTCGGCCTGTTCCAAGCCCTATTCATGGCCAACGCCGGCGCCGCCTGGGACAACGCCAAGAAGGTGGTGGAGACCGAGCTGCGCGCCAAGGGGACGGAGCTGCACGCCGCCTGCGTAGTGGGCGACACGGTGGGCGATCCGTTCAAGGACACCTGCTCGGTGGCGCTCAACCCCATCATCAAGTTCACCACGCTGTTCGGATTGCTGGCCGTCTCGCTGGCCGTGCACCTTTCGAACCAGCGGGGCAACGCCTTCACCACCGCGCTGGCGGCGGTATTCTTCGTCGTCTCCGTCGTCTTCGTCTACCGCAGCTTTTACGGAATGCGCATCGAGAGCGACAAGCAGGGGTAAGTGGGGCAGGCCCCCGACCTGCCCTGTTACAATCGCTGTTCATGCACGTACCACTGACGCCGATCGTCAGGAGCGCCTAAATATGTGGCAACAGAACTATACGCCGGTCGCGAACAACCTGCCGCTCTCGACGCTGGTCGCGGCCATTCCCATCTTTGCCTTGCTGGTCCTGCTGGGCGTGATGCGCAAGCCCGCCTGGATGGCCTCGCTGGTGGGGCTGGGCGCGTCCGCGCTGGTGGCCGCCGGAGTTTACGGCATGCCTTTGGGGAACCTGTTCAGCGCCGTCACCTACGGCGCGGCGTTCGGCCTCTTTCCCATCGGCTGGGTGGTGTTCGCCGCCATCCTGCTTTACCGCGTGACGCTGGAGAGCGGCAAGTTCGATGTGCTCAAGGATTCCATCGGCCACCTCACCGAGGACCCGCGTCTCCAGGCGCTGCTGATTGCCTTCGCCTTCGGCGCGTTCATCGAAGGCGCCGCGGGATTCGGTACGCCGGTGGCCGTGGCTGCCACCATGCTCGTCGGCCTGGGATTCTCGCCGTTCTACGCCGCCGGCATTTGCCTGCTCGCCAATACCGCGCCGGTGGCCTTCGGTTCCATCGGAATTCCGATCACCACCCTGGCGGTCACCACCGGCCTGCCCGTCGAGCGTCTCAGCGCCGCCGTGGGCCGCATCTGCGCGCCCATCTCGCTGGCCGTCCCCGCCTACTTGATCCTGGTGATGTGCGGCCGCAAGGGCCTGCGCGGCGTGCTTCCCGCGGTGGCCGTTTGCGGCGTCGCGTACGCCGGCGTGCAGTACGTGGTTTCGAATTTCATCGGGGTGCAACTCACCGGCGTTCTGGCCGCCATGGCCGCTATCGTCTCGCTGGTGGTTCTTCTCAAGGTATGGAAGCCGAAGGACAGCGAGCTGGACTTGAGCGTCCTCAAGGCCGCCAAGCCAGGCCAGGCCGGGGGGCCGGCGCCGCGTGCTCAACATACCGCCGGCGCGATCGCGCACGCCTGGGCGCCCTACGCGCTGCTGGTGGTCTGCGTGCTGCTGTGGGGCTACAAACCTCTCCAAACGCAACTGAACACGGTGAGCACTGCGTTTAACTGGCCCGGTCTGCACAACACCATCGAGCGCATGCCGCCGGTCGTTCCCAAGCCCTCGCCCTACCCCGCTTCCTACAACTTCAACTGGCTCTCGGCCTCGGGCACCGCGTGCCTGTTCGCGGCCATCCTGGGCGCCATAGCCGCCGGCTTGAAGCCCCGCCAGTTCGTGCGCGCCGTCGGCCACACCGCGAAGCAACTGGCGCTGGCGGAACTCACGTTGGCGGCGGTGCTCGCACTGGCATTTGTGATGAACTACTCGGGCGCCACCGCCACGCTGGGCCTCGCCTTTGCCACCACCGGCGTCTTATTCCCGTTCTTCAGCGCGCTGCTCGGCTGGCTGGGCGTCTTCCTCACCGGCAGCGACACCTCCGCCAACGCCCTGTTCGGCACCCTGCAAGTGGTGACCGCCGGCAAGCTGGGGATGAACCCAGTGCTGATGGCCGCCTCCAATTCAGCCGGCGGGGTGATGGGCAAAATGATCAGCCTGACCAGCATCGCGGTGGCCGCCGCCGCTACCTCCATGAAGCGCGAAGAAGAATCGCTGCTGTTCCGCTTCACCCTGAAGCACAGCGTGCTGCTGGCCTCCATCATCGGGCTGATAGTGGTGTTCTATGCCTACGTGATGCCGGGGTGGGCGCCGTAGCGTGGGATGCGGATTTCGACGGTGGTGTGGTCTATGCCCGGCGAAAATCGTAGGTCGGCGCCCGCGCCGTAACAGATCTCGAGCCTCCGCCTGACATTTTGCAGACCGACGCCCGTGACAGGAGCGTCCGTGGCGCGCCCGCTGGCGCTGTTCTCCACGGAAATCCGCAATTCTTCGTTCCGGCATTGGGCTTTGATCCGCACGTAGCCCGGCTCGATGCGGAGCGCGACGCCGTGCTTGACGGCGTTCTCCACCAGGGGCTGGATGGACAGCGCCGGGATCGGAATTTGCAGGGCGGCATCATCCACCTCGATCTGAACGTCCAGCCGGCTGGCCAGGCGGCACTGTTCCAGCTCCAGGTAGGCGCGCACGATCTGCATCTCCTGCGCCAGTGGCACGAAGGCCTTGTCCGACTGCAAAGAGTAGCGAAAGATTTCGGCGAGGTTGAGCACCATCCGGCGGGCCCCGGCGGCTTCCCGCGGGATGGCGCCATAGAGCGCATTGAGGGCGTTGAACAGGAAATGCGGATTGATCTGCGATTGCAACGCGCGCAGCTCGGCCTGGCTGACCAGCCGGTTCATCTCCTGCCGCCGCAAGGATTCCACTTTCTCGGCGATTTCCGAGGCGGCCTTGGCCAGCGTGTCCAGGTCCTCGCTCAAATAGCGCCGTCCGCCCTGCCGGCGTCCCAGAACGAGCAGGCGGGAGTCCCCCTCGCCCAGCCGAATGGGAACCAGGGCCTCGGCCCAGCTCGCCTGCTGCAACGAGCCGGCGGCGGGAAACATGGCGGCGCTCACGGGGACGTGCAGACTGGCGGCGGCCTCCACTTCGCCCTGGCCGACGACGGCGTAGTCCGCAGTTCCGACAGCGGCGGCGATGACGGCGGCCGCCCAACCGAGATACTGCTCCTCGTCCGTAAAGGCAGGGCCTTCCTTTACGCGGCTGGCAAGACTCGCGAGGCTGCCTTGCCGGAAGACCGCGCGCGTAAGCCAGGATTGAACCCGGTTGCGCAGCCAGGCGAAGAACACCAGAAAGAGACAGACGCCGATCAGCAATAGCGCTTCCTGCAACGGCTCCGGCGCGGTTCGCTCCACCAGCACCAGGCGGAATGCGGCCTGGATGACCAGCCATGTCAGGACGGCGGCCAGCAGGGCATTGGCCAGGAAGCGGACGAACGCGTCCAGCAAAACGAAACGATAGTCCTGCAACAGAACGAAGAGGGCCAGCGGGATGCCGGCGTGGTGCACCAGCAGCTCGCTGGACCAGGCATGGCTGGCGTGTCCGGCTCCGAAATGGACGAAAGACATGGCGAACAGCGCCAGGCACATGGCAACCGCAATACGCACTCCGCCCGGGCGCCGCAGCGGGTCGCGCCGGATGGCGACACCCGTCACCGCAATGGCGGTCAACGCCAGGAAGCCAACCGTGATGAGCAGCAGCGCAGCCTGATGGAGCGCGGCGCCGTTTCCGGCCATCTCCCAAAAGTGCATGCCCACCGCGATGGCGCTCAGCACGTAGCCGCCAGCGACCACGGCGGGCTGGCTGTCCCCGAGCGACACATGCAGCAGCACGGCGGGCAGAAGGCTCAACGCCGAGAAACTGATGGCCACCACCAGCCCCGATGCTCCCGCCGGCATAGCAGGCCACACCAAAACGATCAGGGAGCCGAGGTTCCACAGCAGCGAAAGAGCCGCGGCCAATCCCGACAGATAGCGCCCGCGCCCCCCCGACCACCCGCGTCCGCTGAACAGCAGGCAGAGGAAGATCGCAAAGATCAGCGCTCCGCTGGCGTGCCCGAGGATATTGATGAGCAGAGGCTGGTTGATTCCGATCATGGCACTAAGCTCCCGCCCTCACCATTGCAGCATCTGCCGGACGCCGGCGGCCTGCCGTTTGCTCACGATGAATTCCTGACCGTTGCTGAGCGTCAGCAGCCAGCGCTGGCTGCTGAGGGAGGTCATTTTACGGACGTGATTGACATTGACCAGCGCGTTGCGATGGATGCGCTGGAATACCGAGCCCTTCAGGCGGGCGTCGATACGGTGCAGCGGCTGTGTGGCCATATATCGCTGTTTGGCGGTAACGATCCACACGATCTCCCGCTCGGCCTGGAACGCCAGAACATCATCGATATCGAGCAGGAAGTACTCCTGGCCGGCCCGTCCCACCACCTTCCGGCTCCGCGGAGCGGCCGGCGGCCCCGGGATCTCGCTCAAGTGCGCCAGCGATTCGGCGACATCGCGCGTCCTGCCGCGCAGCGCCCGTGCCCGGTCCAGAGCTTTTTCGAGCCTCTCCTGGCTGACGGGCTTGAGCAGATAATCGAGCGCGCCTTCTTCGAACGCGCGGATGGCATGCTGGTCGTACGCCGTGACGATGATGACGATGGGCAGCGCCCCTTCCGGCAAGCGTTGGATCACGTCGAAACCGCCCAGTCCGGGCATCTGGAGATCCAGCAGCACAAGGTCGGGCTTGAGGCGCTCGATTTGGACGAGGGCATCGTTGCCGTTCCCGGCCTCGCCGACAACCTCGACATCTTCCACCGAGTGGAGTTCGTCCCGCAGCACCTGGCGGGCGATCGGCTCGTCATCGACGATCAGGGTGCGGATTGGCGCCTGGCCCATCTCCATGGAGTTAGCTCGAAAACCCCGCATTGCGAAAGAATAACTGATCAACGGGTAAGATTTGGCGATGATCGGCCATTATTCCGCCACCAGCGGGAGTTTGCCGCGGGCTCACTTATTAATCGTACGCCGGTCAGTCCGTTCATTGGCAGTTCCAGCCCGCCCCCAGGAAACCTCAGGCCGCTGGTGAGAATTGCTTCGGCCCCATAACGGAACCCTCCCGATACTGGAGTCATGAAAAGCGTTCTCGCTGTCACCGCTCTGGGTCTGCTCGCTTTCACCTTCACGCATCGGGTTTTTGGACAATCGCTCGGCAATGCCGGCACCATCGAAGGAGTCGTCGTCGACCCGTCCGGCGCCGTCGTAAGGGCCGTGGTGAGCATTCACAATCCTATCTCGGATTACAAACAGTCCACCACAACGGCTTCGGACGGTTCCTTCCGATTGGTCAACATTCCGCCTAACCCGTACCACTTGGAAGTGAGAGCCTCCGGCTTCGCCGTTTTCTCGCAGGACCTCACAATCCGGAACTCCCTGCCAGTCCGGATCACAGCGGCTCTGGAGATTGCCGGGGCCCAGACAACCGTCACCGTGGAGGCGAGCGGCGCGGACCTGCTGGAGCTCAATCCTTCCGATCACGTGGACGCCGATCGAGCACAGCTTTCCAAGATTCTAGCGTTCGACCCCGGAGGCGGCCTCAGCCAGGCGATCACTTATAGCACGGGCGGTGTGGCCGCCGACGGCAACGGACTCTTCCACCCCCTCGGCTATCATGCGCAGACCAGCTTCGTGATCGACGGACAACCCATCAGCGATCAGCAGAGCAAAGTCTTCTCCACTCAGCTTCCCGTCAGCGCTATCCAGAGCATGGAGGTAGTGACGGGATCGGTGGATGCCGAGTTTGGCGACAAGACCAGCCTGGTAGCCAATGTCACCACGCGCACCGGCCTGGGAGCGGGGCGGCCGTTTGGCAACCTCGACACGACCTACGGCGCGTTCGGCACCGTGGGAGGTTCCCTGGGGCTTGGCTTCGGCAGCGCGAAAGTCGGGAATTTCCTGGCCATCGATGGTCTCCGTAGCGGCCGCTTCCTGGACACGCCCGAGTTCACCCCATTCCACGACATCGGCAACAACGAAACCATCTTCGATCATTTTGACTTCGAGCCCGACGGGCGGGACTCTCTCCACCTCAACCTGTTCGCCGCGCGCAACTGGATTCAGATCCCCAACGACTATGACCAGTTGACGCAGGATCAACGCCAGCACGTGGCTACCTGGAGTGTCGCCCCGGGCTACCAGCACACCTTCAACGCCCACACCCTGTTGACCATCAATCCGTACATCCGCAAGGACGAGTTCTTCTACTACGGCAGCCGCGACGCATTCGCCGACACGCCGTCCACCCAGAATCAAAGCCGCCAGTTGCTGAACTGGGGTGTGAAGAGCGACCTCTCCGTGACCGCCGGCCGGCACGTTTTGAAAATCGGAATTGACACGAAGCAGACGCGGCTGCTGGAGAATTTCGGCCTCGGCATTACCGACCCGGCCTTCAACCCCATCTGCGTCGACGCCAACGGCAACTCCGCCGGCCCATCGAGCCTGCTGGACCCGAACCAGTGCGCGAATCTCGGATTCACGGCCAACCCGAACCTGGTCCCCGGCCTGATTCCCTACGATCTCACCCGCGGCGGGAGCCTGTTCAACTTTCACGGCGCGGGCAACATCAATCAGTTCGCGGTGTATGCGCAGGACGCCATCACCGTGGGCCATTTCCTGTTCAATGTCGGTTTCCGCGCCGACCGCTATGCCGGCCTCAGCGCCAACAACGGCGCCGAACCGCGGGTCGGCATCGCTTACAACATCAAGGGGACGGGAACGGTGCTGCGCGTCGCATACTCGCGCACGTTCGAGACGCCGTTCAACGAGAACCTGCTCCTCTCCAGCGCCACCGGAGTGGGCGGACTGGACCAGAACGTATTCGGCAGCGTATCCACGCCCATTCGGCCCGGCCGCCGCAACCAGTTCAACGCCGGGTTCCAACAGTCCATCGGCAAATACCTGATGGTCGACGCCGACTATTTCTGGAAGTTCACGCACGGCGCTTACGACTTCAGCACGCTGCTGAACACCACCATCACGTTCCCCATTTCCTGGCACAACTCGAAACTGGATGGTGTTACCGGCCGCGTCAGCACCACCAACCTCCACGGTTTCCAGGCCTATTGGACGTTCGGCCACACGCGCGCGCGATACTTCCCGCCGGAGGTTGGCGGCCTCATCTCGCAGGGGACGCCCTTGGCCGGCGGCGTCTTCCGCATCGACCACGACCAGGCATTCCAGTCCACGGGCAATTTCCGCTACCAGCACAAGAGCGCCGAGTGGATCGCGCTCACGTGGCGTTACGACAGCGGCCTGGTGGTGAGCGGCGTGCCCGACGTGGCCGCGGCGCTGGCGCTTACCGCGGCCCAGCAGACTTCCATCGGCTTCGCCTGCAACGGAGTCTACGCCACCTTCAACAACCCGATCACCACCTGCAATGGCGCCGGCACGTCGAAGCTGCTGACGCTGCCGCAGACCGGCGCGGAGAACGACGATCACAACCCCGACCGCGTGAAGCCGCGCAATATCTTCAACGTGGGGATCGGCACCGACAACCTGTTCCATACGGAAAAGCACGAGAAGTTCACCGCGTCGTTCGACATCGCCAACATCACCAACAAAGTGGCGCTATACAACTTCCTGTCGACGTTCAGCGGGACGCATTTCCTGCAACCGCGCACGATTATCGCCCGCATCGGCCTGGTGTTCTGAGCCATTGGGGCCGAGTGCCACTCGGCCCGCAGATTACCTTACGGCCAACCTGCCACACAGAGCAGCAGAGCCGCAACCAAACGTGAGGCCGGGGTCTCGTGCGCAGGCCGCTGTGTCAACGCCGGTTGAAAATTCCCCATTTCGCCGGTTGAAAATTCCCCAGCCCCCAGCAAGTGGTGGTTGACTGTTTCGGCCGGCGGATGCAACATGGATTCCGGCCGGTAAAGCGGAGGCGG
>Ga0187882_1001853_pt1 | contig 20390 bp, 17 predicted proteins | sample June2016WEW_19_1_3_FD_132991 | JGI IMG/M metagenome (GOLD analysis project Ga0187882, IMG submission 132991) | Peatland microbial communities from SPRUCE experiment site at the Marcell Experimental Forest, Minnesota, USA - June2016WEW_19_150 | ecosystem: Environmental > Terrestrial > Soil >... | reverse complement strand
GCGACGATACCTGCGCCGAGTTTATTCGCCAGGTCAACCAGCGATTTGGCGATATTGGTGTCGTCACCCTCGTGGCTCTGGATTTCGATGAAGTATCTTTCGGGGCCGAAGATTTTGAGATAGCTTTCGGCGACGGCCTGTGCTGCCTTCACATCCCCGCCCGCAATTTGCATAGCAAGTTCCCCTTTGGGACAGGCGGAAGTTACAATTAGCCCCTCGTTAAGCTCGGCGAGGATTTGTTTGTCGATTCGTGGGCGGTAATAAAATCCTTCAGTGTAGCCGACCGACGCGAGCTTGAGGAGATTCTGATAACCTACGTTGTTTTGCGCCAACAGGATGAGGTGGTAAGCGGCGTCGCTGATTGATGTTTTTGTGCGGTCGAGCCGGCTGTGGGGTGCGATGTATGCCTCGATTCCGATTATCGGCTTGATGCCAGCGGCGATTGCCTTGGTGTAGAACTCGATTGCCCCGAACATATTGCCGTGGTCGGTTACGGCGACTGAGTTCATACCGAGGTCTTTGCACCGCGCAAAAAGATTTTCGAACCTTATAGCGCCGTCGAGCAGCGAATACTGGCTGTGCAGATGAAGATGAGTGAATCCTTTGTTGTCCACCACGATCCAATCCTTTACGACGCAATGTTAGTTTTTTATTGATTATTGATAATCGATTATTGATAATTGTAACGGCTAAGCGGTTGGTAATCAACTTTAACGAATATACTCGCAATGTCATAAAGGGGAATATTATGGATTTCGGAAATATCAATGATCCTTCACAGCAGCAATTGGGCGGTATTCCTTCACCACAACCGGCGCCACAGGGCAATAAGGGCAGCGGATGGCGAATTTTCTGGGGCATAATAACCGGCCTGTCGATGCTCGGGAATGTTATGCTCTTCCTGATGCTCATAGGAGTGGGAATTGTGGCGTTTGCGGGAAGGGGCGAAAGGAAGTTTACCGAGGAGGTCATTGAGGATGGCCCGCGGTCAGCGAAAATCGCGATTGTCTCGATAAATGGCATGATAGACGAGCAGCAGGCGCAGGATGTTTACTGGCAGTTGAAAATGGCACGGGAGGACAAAGCTGTCAAAGCCTTGATTATACGCGTCAATTCCCCCGGCGGGACGTTTTCGGGCAGCGACCAGGTTCATAACGAGATAATTAAATATCGCGCCGATACCAACCAGCCGGCGGTCGCTTTTATGCAGGGTGTCGCGGCTTCGGGCGGCTACTATTCTTCGGTTGCCTGCAACGAAATTATAGCTGAGCCAACGGCAATCACCGGCTCAATCGGCGTAATAATGGAATATCTCGTTCTGCAGCAGCTTTTGGAAGATAAGCTGGGAATAAACCCCATAGTGGTCAAGGCGGGTTCCAAAAAGGACTGGCCCAGCAATTACCAGATGCCTACCGACGAGCAGTTGCAGTATATGCAGGAAAGGATTGTTGACCCAGCTTATAAGCGGTTTGTCCAGGTGGTAGTCGATGGCAGAAGCGAATTGACCGAAGAAGACGTGAATCGCCTGGCGGATGGCTCCATATACTGGGCGGACAAGGCCCTCGAGGAAAAGCTCATAGATGGCATCGGGTATCTCAAGGACGCAATCGACAAAACAAAGTTGCTTGCGGGCGTTAAAAAGGCACAGGTGGTTGAATACAAAAAGCCGTTTTCATTAGCCGATATCCTCGGCGCAAAGACAAATGTATCGTTGAAGATTGACCGCAGAACGCTTTACGAAGTATCCGTTCCGCAGGCGCTGTATCTTTGGACCGGCCCCCGGTAACATCGCAGTGGGGTTAGTGTCAGGATAACAAAAAAACCGTGCAGCCGGATTCTTTTCGCAATCGGGCTGCACGGCAAGAATTTGTGATACACCTGGGTTTTAGGTGGTAGCCCTCTTCTTGTTGAACAGGTAAACAATAATCCCCAAGGCAATCAGGCCAACCAGTCCGTTGTCGCCTAAGGTCTTAATGATGCCGATCATGTTGTTGACAATCCCGCTGAAGAACGGAACTGTGCCGCCAAACAGAATTGCAATTGCGATACCGAGGGCAATCAACAGCAGTGCTATTTCAGTAATCTCCGCCAGCCACTTCCTAATTTCCGTGAAGAACTGCATCTGTATCTCCTTAAATTTAAACCAGTTATGTTGTGAAACATCCTGTGGCCTTTTTCGGCTCATATTCCTTTGCGTCTTTAATTTTTATGGAAACCGGCAAAAGACGATGGTCATTTTTTTGCCCCCGTAGGCAATTTGTTCCCCCGTTAGCCGGCCAGCCGACTATCTTTTCAATACTGGTATTTGCGATAGGGGGCTGTTGAGCTTAAGAATTGTTAAAATGGGCAATTTTTGCTTGACTCAAATTGATAAAATAGAGTAAAATGCTGTATATGGTCTGGAGCGCAATAATTTTTGTTCTGCGGATATGCCTTGTGGCGGTGGTAGGGGCTTTCTTCTGGCGGCTCATCGAGCCGAGGACCAAACATGCGCGAATACTCAGGGCAGCGTTATTGGTCGGGGGGTTGCTGGTAACTTTGGTTGTGGTAAGAAGCATCGGGGCATAGCAACTGCCCCCGTTTCATCCTCAATTCCATCCAATTTTTAGAACGGCGGCAGTTCGGGTGCTGATGCTGGTATAATCGCCTTGCCTTCGACCTCAACGAGCCATTCAGGCCGACAGACCGAGGCTACGATGACATCCATCGGGATATCGCCGAATCGCTCTCGTATCCGCTCCCATACAACCGCCTGGTCGCCGGGGTCACGGACATACGCAGTCAAGACGCACATATCCTTGAGCGCTGCGCCTGCCGGCTTAAGCAGGGCCTCCACGTTCTCGACTGTGCGGTCAATCTGCCGAGACAAGTCGCCCGCATGCAGGGTTTTGCCCTGATGGTCGATGCTGGCCGTGCCCGATATGAGGATGTGTTTGCGGTCGCGATAGGCAATCGAGGTTCCGCGTTCAAACGTAACGCCGTAGAGATGCGTCGGGCTTAGGTGGTCCAGCGCAGACAAAAACCTGATTTGGTCCGGCCTCACACCCCGAATCGCGTATGCATCCAAAAGGATTTTCGCGGCCGGATTCGCGGATGTTCCCTCAATACCCGTGCTGGCTATGAAATGCGTATCAGGCGTCAGGCCGTGTTCCGCGAAAAACTCTTTGCGGGCTGCTACCAGTCCCCGGTAATTCGCGTTGATGTTCTGAACAAAGAACCATGTGCGAATCAGGTTATCAGCCAGTGTCATACCCTGTGCCCGCAAAAAAGCGTCGTATTCCTCGAAGATTCCCTGCGTCTGGCTGTATGGCGTTTCTGCACCTGGGCAGGTAAGGCCGGTTGTCCAGCAATGGGAAAGTTCGCCCCGTCCGAGGATAAGAGACGCGCCTTGTCGTGCTTTGTCTAATTTACAATCCGGGTCGCTGATATGGTAAGCCCAAAGCGATATTTTTGCCGGCGGAAGCGGCGGTTGACAAACCCAGGACACGGCACAGGGTTCATCCTGATTTTGGGGGTCAGAAAACGGCTGGGCTGTCAGCGCACCGGCCTGATTTGTCAGGTCGCTGCAGAAAAACCTCCGGAATACCGCCGTTTGCGTATCCAGCCCGATTGAATCGAGCGCATCTCGATATGTGCGGAATACCCAATCCAACTGGGCTTCAATGCTGCCGTGTTCCGTGGGACGCACAATCAGGTGATACTCATCGACTCCGCTTTGTCCGCGGAAGCGCGAGATGCTCACTGTTGCGGGCATAATTTCGCTGTTAAAGCAATGGCATTTCATTGGCGACCTCTGTCTTTGTCTTCTCGTTGCACAATCTCAAACGGTATGGCAGGCAGCGTGCCTATGTAAACCCGCTGTTTGGGCATCTTCTTTTGGTTGTTCTGAGGATTGTTAGGCGGCTCCGCGGAGACATCCACAATCAGATTATCCACAAGCCCGACTTTGGCGGTGTTGCTGTCCGCCGCAATCGCGAATGTTAATTCACCGGGGGTTATGTTTACATCCCCAAGTGTCAGGCCCGCGGGCGGTTCGCTTAGCTCAAGCTGGATGGTTGATGCAATCGGTCTATTCGGTATTTTGACCCGCATTTTGGCTGTGCCGCCTGCGGGGATTTTAATACTGCTATCATCAACCAGCTCAAGTATCGGCGCACGACGCTTATTAAACCCTGTCGCGACCATAAGCTCTTGTGAAGGAACCATGTGTCGGTAGATAAACGCCTGCATCATATCCTCCGCGGGAGTAACCGGCCTGCTGACCGTTTGGCCGTCGATTTTGGCCCGGCCTTCAAGTTGCAGATTAATTGGCTGCTCCAGTGGTTTTTGTGGAGCCGTAAGAGTAACACGCAAACGGTCACATCCTGCTGGTATTCGTGCCCCGCTTAGTTTGAAGCCGGGTGGCGCGTTTTTGAGCACCAGTTCGATTTCGCCGTTAAAGCCGTCTTTCCGTAATGCTTCTATAGTTACAGGAACAGTGCCGCCGACCAGGATGTTTATACTCGATGGGGCTGCTAACAGGGCAAAATCCGGTTGCGGAGGGCTGATTCGCAGGCGATAGCCGTAATCCTGACCTCCGTGATTCTGCGAGTCGGCCAGATGCACAAAGTATGACCCGGTGTTAGGCAGCCGGAGACGCAAATACGAATCGGCATTGTGCGTGAGCAGCCCCACGTTCTTGTCCCCATAGTCGTCGTTGTATCCGAGCACCTTCCCGTTAGCGTCACAGAGCCACAGCAGCGAATCGAGAGGGGAATTCAACCTGCGGGCATATACCTCAGCCACTATCTCGTCGCCGGCGTTGGCGTCGAACCGGAATATGTCAACGTCGCCCGGCTTACTGATTCGTCCGTTGACTATCCGCGGCAGGGCGATATGTTGCGCGTTTTCTGTTGTGCCGTTGTCTTCGATTTCATTGCATTCGGGCAGTGTATCCACTGCGTAAGGGACGCTATTGCTTCGCCGGTTGTTTTGCCGCAACTGGGCCTGACGAATTGCACCGCCGCCGGGCATGGTATCCAGCGGCAATTCGTTGGTGTCGAGATTCCAGCCGGATATCGAGGCGACGGTGAAAATTCCTATCTGACCTCCAAGCGGGAACATCTGCGTGATGAATGGTTGTTCCGACAAGCTGACGCGATAAACGAAATCCTCCCGCCCACGGTAAATGGAGTCGCGAATCTCAAGCTCGTAATCGCCGTCCCTGGTAATCCTGTAAAATAACACCGGGTCGGGATTAAAAAGGTAATTGCCCGCGTAGGCCAGCTCTTTGCCTTTAGCGTCATAAAGAATCAAAGTCGCCTGAAACCAGCCGGGTACAGCGTCCGCGAGATATGGAATCAGATGTCGGGCCTGTGCCTCTATCGTAAGATTCTGACCTTTTTTTGCGCTGAAGCGGAAACGGTCTGCTTCGCCGGGAAGAATTTGTCCATTGAGCAGCACGGGAATCTGGACTTTTGGCGTAAAGGGTTTGCCCGGGTCTTTGAACTCTGGTTCGCAGGTTTCCGGCAGCAGCCCAACCTGGAAACATAACGGGTTTGTCAGGCCGGCGCGTGTTCCAAGCCGAAGTTCCCGGTCGCCCGACTCGGCGTTGGGGTCGATGGTGATTTCGATAATCGTTATTTCGCCAATCTGCATGCTGACGGGATATTTATTGCTGAGGAATTCTTCCGAAACTTTTTGCAGTCCCTTGGGGCTTAACTTTTCGAGATTTCGCAAAAGGGGATGGTCCGGCAGCGAAACTACGGGCGTATTCGCGTCATCAGGTTTATTTACATCAGCCGGTTTATTTATATCCGCCGGCTTATTAATGTCCTGCATGGCTGGGCCTATGGGTTTTTTGCCCGGGCCTTGCTGTTTTTTTCGCAATTCGCTTAGCTGCCTCTGGAGTTCCTTTCTCTGGTCTGGGGTCAAAGGTTTTATCCGGCCAATGTAGCGTATTACCGAGCCGTGCACCCCCTGACCTGTGACATAAACTTCGTTGGCTTCTTTAATAAACTGCCCGCCCACGGCAATTTTAATGACGGAACCCTGTTGCCCGCCGGCCGGGTAAAGGTACCCGATGTGCGGCTCTCTTTCATTCGAGGCGCCCTGCGCATTTGCCGCGTATAAGACCAAAACCACAATCAGTAATCGTCTCGATAAAGTCATCATCACGCTCGTTTACATTATTTCCTTTAGCCGGCCGGCTGAAGGCATAACCTGAAGAGTTAATCCTTTCGGGTTTGGAAGCGGGCTATCTGGGTCGATGCCCAGCAGTTCGTACATACTGCTGATTAAATCTGCTGCGAGCACGGGACGCCGGGCGACTTTCTCGCCTTTATCGTCCGATGCGCCGACAACCCGGCCTCCTTTGAATCCGCCTCCCGCGACAACCGCGCTGAAGCAGTCGCCATAATGTCCCCGCCCGCCGTTCCAGGGTGATTCCCAAAGGATTTTCGGCGTGCGTCCGAATTCGCCTGCCCATACCACTATCGTGCTGTCGAGCAGGCCCCGGTCGCTGAGGTCTGCCAGCAGGGTGGCCATTCCCTTGTCCAATTCGGGAAGCTTGCGGCGCATTATCTCGAAATGCTGCTTGTGGGTATCCCAGCCGCCATAGTTAACGGTAATGTATGGGACGCCGATTTCTACAAGCCGGCGGGCCATCAGACAGGATTGTCCGAATTTGTTTCTGCCATATCTGTCTTTAAGCTCGTCTTTTTCATTCGACATGTCGAATACCTTGCCGCCGTCGCCGAGAATCAGGTTGTAGGCCTTTTCCTCGCATCGGTCTAATTGTTCGAATTGCGGATTTCCAGGCATTGCTTTGCCGAGGGAATCGAGCGAGCCGAGCAGCTCACGTCGGCTTCGCTGTCTGGCGTCTGAAATACCTTCCGCGACGACGCCTGATACAACGAAACGTTTCTGGGCGGGGTCGCCTCCTGTGGCGAAGGGCTTGTAGCGGGGGCCGAGGAAACCTTCCTCCGAGAATCGCCCCTCGGTGGCGGTAAGCACAATATATGGCGGAATCAGGCCTTTATAGCCGTGGTCATATCCTTTGAATAATGAGACAACTGCCCCCATACCGGGAAAAACCAGGTTGTCGCCGGGTTTTCGGCCGGTCTTCATTATGTATGTTGCCGTCTCGTGGGCGTTCACGCCGTGGGTCATACTTCGGATGATTGAATATTTGTCCGCCTGTTTGGCGAGCTGTGGCAATAGCTCGCAGATTTGTATGCCGTCCACATTTGTCGCAATCGGATTTTTGAATGGGCCGCAGTAATCGTTGCCCGCCTGTGGCTTGGGGTCAAATGTGTCTAAATGCGACGGCCCGCCCGACATCCAGAGTTCTATAACGGCTTTTGCGGGCGCTCGCTTGTTTGCCGGCGGCGAATTTGTGTCCTCGCCGCGGACGTATCTGCTGAACCGCTCAATGAATGTAAGACCTGCCGCTCCGAGAAGCCCCAGCTTCAGCGCTTCTCGCCGGGTAATAACGTATGTATGTTTTTGGTTGCTCATATGTTTTGTCAGCGATTTTAATGCCGGTATAGAAACTCCTTGGTATTGATTAATGCCCACGCCAAATCTTCGATGGCGGTTTTTCGTGTCATTCCCTCGCTTTGAAAATATTTTTCGGCGGTGTCCGATTCGGACTTTGTCGGATAACGAGACACGATTGTCAGGTAAATGTTTTTTATAAGCTCAGTGCGGTTGCCTTTCGCGGCTTCTGCCTGCTGGCGCAATATCGCGCTGCGTTCTATCTTGTTTTTGATATCGTTTGAATTTAGCAGATACAGCCGCTGGGAGTCCGAGGGCTGGTTGTTGCGTTCGGATTCCAGCCCGGTGTCTCGTGCGGGTCTGCCGAACATTTCGAGGAACGGACTGGTGATACTGCCGTCCTCCAGTTTAATGGTTCGTTGCCCCTCGGGAATAAAAGTGAAGGGTTCCGGTATATTGCTCGAATAGTTTTCCCCTGTTCCTCCAATCTGGTCTAAAGCGTCAATTAGCACTTCCGCGTCCAGTCGGCGGACAGGATAACAGGCGAACATCGCCTCGGCTTGCGGATTATTGCTGCGAGGAATCGAAGATTGCTGATATATACCGGAGTTGAGTATGAGTCGGTAAATAGTTTTTAGGTTGTATTTGGACCTCACAAGCTCTTTTTCCAAAAAGGCAAGCAGTTCAGGATTTACCGGGGGGTTATCCGGCCGGATATCATCCGGCTCGTTAATAATGCCGCGACCCATCAGCCAAGCCCATACGCGGTTGGTTATATTGCGGGCAAACCATTGATTATTCGGCTCGGTAAGCCAGTCGGCGAATACACGCCTTGGGTCATCCTCAGGCTGGATTTGCACTTTTCTGCCGTCCGGGAAAACGGCCTCACGCGGGCGGGCCGGCGCCGGGTTCAGATAAATGATTTCTTCCTTCCACTCGGCGGTTTTCTTATAGGCGACCTGTGAGAAGAAAACTTCCATATTGGTCCGGGTGGATTGAGGCAAACTTTCATAACGTGTCCCCATAAACGTCAGAGCAACTGTCCTTGCGATATCGGATAGATTGCGGCCCTGAATCGCGCGGTAGAAATTTACCTGCGGCACGCGGAAGTTGCTCCCGCTGGATGTTAATAGCTCGCGGGCGAACTGGTCATAAGGCATATTCATGCGTAGCGAATCGTGAATCCAGCGATAATACGCCTGCACTGCATTTGGCCAAAGGTTTATGGGAAATTCGGACTTGACCCTCAGCAGGTCGCACCACTTCAGCGTCCAGTAGTCGACGAATTCCTCCCGTTCCAGCAAGCGGTTAATAAGCGATATGCGTTTATTCGGGTTTTGGTCCTGCAGGAACTCATCGGCCTCTTTTGGGGTGGGTAGTGTGCCGATCACATCAAGATAAACCCGGCGTACAAATACTCCGTCGGAGCAAATGTTGGCCGGCTGAATGCCCGACCGCTTGAACCAGGCGAGGACCAGCTCATCTATCTTGTTTTGAGGCGTCGCAGGGGTAGAACCTTCAAAAGGACTGCCTGAGATGCCTTGCGGCTCAGTCGGGACATTAGGGCCGACAGCCCCCGCAAAGATAATCGCAAAAACAAGTAATACATTCATATCCTGTTCTCAGAACTCTATAGACAAACGTGCGGGCGCGGTTGGCTTTTACTGTTAAGACGTTTCAGCAAGATCCGAAATTGCATTAAAAAGCATTATAACGAAATGGTCACTGGTTTCCAGAAGTGAAAATGTAAGTGGGCGATGCAGGAATCGAACACCCCCCACTGGCGCGGTCAAAAATCGCGAATTTGACAGGAGGCAACGTAAAATCCGGCGCACCTAATGCGCCGAACACCCCTCAACTTCCACCGTTAGGTGTTCCAACTGGGAGGGAGGCGTTCCTTACGGGATTAGTTAAAAAACCTTCGTATTTCTCTGCGATGTTCGATTTGATTGGTGGGATTGTTAATGTTCAGGCGATATATTTTCGTTGCTGACAAGAGTCAAGCCAACTGGATCAAATGGCTCATGGGTCTGCCCGATATGGACTATGTCGTCTGTTTTAACGCTCACAACATCACCTTTTAGGCCTTTTTCATCCTCCCAGAAGTAGTAGTGGTCACAACTACCCTTGTTGCTGGCCGGGATATAAAAAAGAGGGCAGCAAACCTTCGTGCTTGCGTTACGGCCCTTTTCACTGCGGCGTTTAATGAGAACCTTTTTCCTGTTTTTGATTGCCTGAATAAAAATCCTATGGTCACGGTGCATACGATCTCCTGATTACTTTGTTATTGTCGGGGCGCAGTCCCGAAACAGCTTATTGCGCGCCCAGCAAATTAACCGACTTGATATGCCGGTTTCGCAGGCGGCGAGATGCCCGGCTTTTTTATAAAGGTATAGTGCCCGGCAGGCACCATCTTGTTTTTTGCTTATATTGCCGTCCATCCCGCACGCATCGATGAAATAATCAGCAACCGCTTTGGCAACTTCTCCTGACATTGTTTCGATGTATACAAACCTGTGATTTTGTACCTTACGAAGGCGGGAAACTTCTGTGATGGGTGCGATAGGATTATCAGCCAACCCTATGAACCAATCCCCATATCCACCGCCCCCATGGCAGATATAGGTTTCCACCTCTTCAATAATATGTTTCTGGTCACCCACTGCAATATGCGCCTATAGTGTTTTCTGGACAAACCACTTACCAGTCATTTAGCGCATCAAACCGCTATTAACACGACATACCTCTTATTAAAGGCGATTGACTGCGTAAAATGTTGACGAAAAATTGTTTCTCAGGATAAATCTATTCTGAATGACAGATGGCAAAAACCAGAAAAGGCGAAAGCAGCGTCTGAATGATTTCGTGTATTTGCGTCTTCGCGGTAATAACAGAAAGAAAGCGCCGGGACTGACCCCACACCCTAAAGCCAGCCCAGCGCCTTCAAATAAAGCTTCGAATTTTAAAGCTAACTTCATAGTGCAGTTTATCAGAAACTGCCTCGTTTTACAAGAGTGACAGAATCTGTCACTCCTTACTTTTGCCCAGATTAACATCTCTGCGCAAGTTTATAAAACTGGGGCAAAGAGGTTTTGTTCCCTTTGCCCCAGTTTCAGCAGATCTGCTGGTGTGGAAGCTTCTGCTTAGAACACTCTTTTTTCCATCCGAGGGCGCAGAAGACGGGAAGAAAGTCCATCGTTCTACACCCCGGCCGGCCTTGCGCAAACAATCCCCGGCGAGGAACTATCATTTATGGCGTTTCAGGCCACGAAATGTTGACGGTTTTAACCCCAAAAACACTTTGTTATTTTTGCGGGATAACTGCGTCAGCCCTGTTGTGAATCTACTATTCTCGATGCTATTTGAGCAATCCTTTGTCTTAATGCCAAAGGCGCAAGAACTTCCACCTGGTCGCCATAGCCCAAAATCCACCAAGTTATCTCATTAAGTCCATCCACACGGAATTTCAGTACCACCGAGCCATCATCCTCAAAAGAGGCGGTCTGTGTTTCATGCCATTGGACTTCGGCTACATCCGTGGCGATTCCTGGACAAAATCTCAATTTGACCTCGTAGATTTGGCCTTCTCGCAATAATGACCAGGCATACCCAAAATACTCGCGAAGGTCGAATTTCTCGTCTTCCACAAAATATCTGTCTAAAGGGCTCAACTGCGTGATATTATTCAACTCGAAGGTATGCGTCGCCTTGTGAAAGCTCGATTCTCCGATTGTATGCCAGGTGTGCGCGGAATATACCAGGTAATAAGGATTTAAGTCCGTTGTGACAGACCTTTGTTCGGCAGGCAAATAGCAATGAATGGTCAAAACCCGCTTTACTTGAATAGCTTCCAGCACCTGCGCAAATATTTTATCCAACAAGTCCATCTTGGCTTTAGGAGCAGGGCTAATCGAGATAAATCGAAACGATGCGTCGCAAAATTGTCTTACTTCCCGTCTCAGACAATTCTCAATTTTAAGGGATAGCAACTGGGCAGGATAAGCAAAAGGAAGCCGTATATTGTGACTCGCCTCGCGAAGCAGTAACAGCAAGCTGAATGCTTCATCTTTGGATAGAGCAAGTGTTGGAAGAGGGGATTGAAGGTCTAAAGTATAACAGTGACATCTTGCGTCAAAACGACAAGGCAAACCTGCCCCTTCCAGCTCTTTCAGGTCTCTGTATACCGTGCGACGGCTTTTTCCCAGTATCTCAGTTAATTCCGAAATTGCATAGCCCCTCCGAGATTGCAACGCTGTCAATAACTGCATTATTCTGCCGGTTCTATTGTTCTTCATATACTCCTTTTGTTTCGATGCTTGGTTTATATGTCATATTAGATGCTTGCCCGTCGGTATTACCCCTTGCATAAGGCGTTTGGAAACAGCCAAAGGTTGATTGTATTTTGAGGCCATATCGTTTTTTTGCTTGATTTTAGCAAACAAAATGTGCTATAATGCTTCGCGCTTAGACGGATAGATGATGACAAGGGAGTAAGCAGACCATTCACCTCCGGAGGGAAAGGTCATATCTATTGATGCTGGGTTAAGGTTCTAAAAACTCGTTAAAGGGAGTGTGGGCTGTGAAAAGATTGATTTCTTTCATACTGTTTCTGGCTGCAGTAGCACCAACAGCGCACGCCGAAGTATTCACAAGGGTTTGTCTGGCGGATGGCAATACACCGCTTGAGCTTGCAGACCCTTGTATTCCATTCGTTTACCGCCCAATTATGGTTGGCACGCACCTCACTATCGTTATTAATTCTGATGCGAATGGTAACTGGGATGGCGGCCAATTGTCTATTTGGGACGCAAACTGGGATTATGGCCGCGTGTATGGGAGAGATTATAACAATGTGACACATGACTGGAAAGGTTCACGGTTCCCGGCTGCCGGTAATAGGGCCCTGGTACAGTTTTTTTCAGAATCTGAGATAGTGGACGAACAGGCGCACGATGCCAATAGCTTTCATTTCTCTGGGGACCCTAATGCCATAGCTGGGGACTGGTTTATCATTGATTATAACGCAATTAACATCGGTACCTGTTCTGTTATCTTTTACGACTGGGCCGTGGATTGGGATAACCCATTATACGAAATGTCCTTCACTCATGTCAGGACACGCGATTTTAATGATGATGGAATAGTCAACTTTGAGGATTTTGCGGTGCTTGGCTTGAATTGGCATAGAACCGACTGTTCCGAACCGGAGAATTGCTCGGGAACCGATCTTGATGCCGATGGGTATGTAGGCATCAGCGACTTAAGGCAATTTGCCGAATACTGGCTGGAAAAGACCAGATAATCGGCGGACAGCAGAAACCGAGGATAAGTGAGGTTTGCTACAACAGAAGGACCGCAATAATGCTAAAGAACGATTATTTTGGTCCATTCTGTCAGAATATGTCACGCTTTGGCAGAAAGTCGTCAACATCTCTTTTTTCATAACGCCTTTAATAATGGACGATGTCATAAAAGCCCATAGATGATTTGTGAAGTTTTTTAGATAACATTGATACGAGAGGAGGTGTGTTATGAACACACGAATATTTTCAAGAATTATCGCCATAGTGCTGCTTGGCAGCGGAATCGCAGTTGCAGACAGACCCTTGGAGCGCGCGGAGCTTCTGCAAATCTTTGAACAATTAACCGCTCAACCCCGCAAGGCCTGGATTGCGGCAGGCACAATTGAGGCGTCACATCGGGAATATGTTGCGTCAACCGTTACCGACGAAAATGAGATTAACCGGCAAATAGCCGCGGAGATTCAGCGGTATCGCAATGAGTCGAACAAACGGGAGCTTACCGAAGAGCTGCAGAAAAAGAATCTTGACTCGATACCCTTTAACATTCGCCACGAGTTATCCAACGAATACACAATGCATTCCACGGAGCAAGTAAAATTTGACGGTAAGCGGTTCTACTGGGAAATTAACGTTGATTCACGGTCTGATTCGGTAAAACCAGGCAGGGATTTAGCCGACAATTTTATGACTCAGCAATTTGACCTCGGCGCAAACCAAAGACGCGTATTTGCTTGGGACGGCGAAAAGTACACCATGTATTTCCTGCCCACCAACAATGCAACCGTCAATGCCGGCGAGAACACCCCACATCCTGTTAACGGACCGCTAACCGCAGGAGTGGTCCCGTGGGGATATGGTCGCTACACATACAGCAATCTTTGTGCCGTTGAATCATCGGGCATTGAATCGACCGCCAACGGTGAGACACAAATAGTTTTGACGCTCAAAGAAGCCAACGGCAGCGAAAGTCACTTTACACTGGACTCCGCCAAAAACTATGCGTTAAGAAATTGTTTGATAGAAAAACCGGACGGCGCGACAATTTCGCGACAGTATTCGGATTATACGCTTATCGCGGAGAATTGGGTTCCTAAAACCATCCTGATTGAACAATTTGAAGCCGGCTCAGGTCGGCTGAAGGCCCGCGACGTTTGGAATCTGACCGCCATAAATGATAACGTTCCACAAGCAAACGCTTTTGATGTCCCTTATGAGCCGGATGCGCTGGTTGAGTATTTTGGCATTGATAGCACAAAATCGGTGATTTACCGGCAATCAAACGCCGCTGATACAAGCCGGCTTCTGACAAAACGTTTGGAGATAGTCAAATCAGATAAAGCAAATACGCGAAATTGCGCAACAATCGCGATAGGATACGTCGCGTCGGAATTCGGGGTTACGATTTCAGATAAAGACCTCGCCTCCCTGGTTAATCAGACCACAGGCACCGCGAATATGAACGATATGAAATACTTCCTGCAGGGATTTGGATTTTATTGTCGTTCGGTTAAGACAGACATCGATACTCTCAAAAAGCTAAACGGCTGCAAGGCAATTCTATATTTCCCCGGAAAGAACCATTTCGTTGTCGTGGACCGCATTGATGACCGGTATGTCTGGATAACAGACCTTTCGTCGGCCAAATTCTATGACCGTATAGAAATCAGCTTCTTTGATATGGACTGGACCGACGGGACGGCTTTACTTGTCTCGAAACAGCCGATTCAGGGCGATTTTAATGAAATCAGCAGTGACCGGTTGACGGGTATAATCGGCTCCGGTTATGCCTGCACAAATCTTTTGCAGGATTACGATGTCATCTTTTGCGACGAGGTTGACGGTCTGTGTGGAGGGAATTACTATGAATATTACCTACGCTATGGATGCGCAACTGCCGAGAGCGGCAGTTGCTCCAGCACAAAAATGCTCAGATATATGTCAACCCCCTGCATTAACGACCCTGAAAGCCCCGATAATTGCACTGTGACTGGTGTGTGGACATCTTATTATATGAAGGCGTGTATGTAATTAACAGTTTAACAGTAGCTTTATCGTGGTATTGCCCAAATAGGGTATAGGGTACAGTCGTATTAAGGTTGCCGTATATTGTTGCTCTGACGCGATTGACTTTTGCCGGCGCAAATCATACAGTGTTGGCTATGCGGCGATTTGGGCTAACACTGATTGAATTGATTTTAGTAATAGGAATTATTGCTGTTCTCTTTGCGCTTTTGGTCCCTTCTCTTCAGAGGTCCCGGCTTCAGGCAAAAGCAGTCGTCTGTATGTCTAATATCAGGCAGTTAAATATAGTTTTTTCTGCGTATGTTACCGACAGCGGCAAATTCCCCTATGGGTTTGACAACCCACTTCCGCCTAATCCTCCAGCCGGTGGTTATGCCGGCCATAACCAATATGATAGAACTGGGTGGTGGTGGTTTAATTACTTAGAAGGGTTTTACGAGAAAAATATGGGCAGTAAGACCGTGCTCCAGTGCCCATCCAAACAAATAAACTATCCAAAACTCAAAGATGATATTCTTTGTGGAAACTACGGCGTTAATCTGTCCATCTGCAAAATGTCCACGGGAAACGCGGACCAGAATTTTGTCGGCAAACCAAAAGAGCTTTCGGAGATTCCGCATCCTGCGCGAACACTACTCATAGTCGATAGCGGTTACGCGATTATAAGCTGGTGGCATGCGGCGGATGTTCCGCCGGCAACACTTGGCAACAAAAACATAGAAGATGCCGCCTATGTTCCGGGCCTGTCGATAAATCGCCAAAGACAGTTTAAGCCGGGACAGGAGATAGATGCTTTCTATGGGCGACATCCCCAAATAACGGTCAACGTGGGATTTGCTGATTGTCACACAGCTCGCACCAAAGCGGAAGATTTGCTTGTTAAAAAGGCCGCCGATGGCCATTACGAAAACCGGTCCCCGCTATGGGCGCCGGATTCCAAATAACTGCGGATTAGAACGACATAGCTTCTGCTTTGGCAAGTATTTCTTCGTCGCCGGGGTATTCGATAATCATAATCGATTCCAGAACCGGCTGAGGGTCAGATGCCGATTGCTTAAACCATTGAATCTTCTGTGGCAGATTTGTAGAGGTGTCCGTAAATATCCGCCAACTTCTTTGTATCGTTGAACCACTATAATTATTCCTGGCCCAGCTCAGTTCATATACTTTAGTATTGCTGGTTTTAACGGCAATCTCGGAATCCGTTATCTCAGACCACCTTGCGTCCGCGGGGATGTCAGATGGCGTGCGGAAAGGCATTATATGTAATGAACCGCGAATCTGGGTTACAATATCGGCCAGAACATCACTGTTCAATGAGGTTTGTTTAATTATGCCGGTGCCCAAATCTTTGGTCTTCTGCATACGGTTGGAAATGTTACTTAATGTGCACTCATTTCCCGTTTTAATAACATACAATCCGGAACTTCTGGCTATCCATACCTCCTGCACAGGTTTCTGCTTATCGGGAACGAATCTGGAAATGTGGATATTCTTGGCCATGTCAATGGCCCTGTAAATCTGCTCAATGGCAAGACCTTTTGCGGTGGGCACGTTAAAAAGCAGGCCTATGCCCAACATTATCAACGCTGCAGCCGGAAGCGCTATTTTCAATAGCGGTCTAAGGTTCTTTGATACAGGTTTGAGTTTTACGACCTTTTCATACTCTTCGATATGTGGTTGTTCCTGGCCACCCGAATTGGCCATTTCCACCCTTACAGGGAAACCAGCGTATAAACTTTCTGTCTCAACCCTGGCGGTCGTGTCTATGTGGAAGACCGTCGCAACGCCGGATTCCGGCCTTTCAGCAATTGTATAAATCGTCTTGTGCAATTGCTGGATTTTGTCAAGACACTCGTCACAGCAGATTATATGTGTGGTTAAAGATTTGCGGAATTTCGCATATTCGTCACTTGTCGGGTCTATGCCGTATGGAATGCAATAATCAAAAACGTCACCTGCTCCTATTGATGAACATGCGAAGATACTCTTCTGTGTTTCATTCTTGCTATGCAGTATTTTTGTTTGCTCCAGGATTGTCTGACGGAATTTGTACAGCTCCTGCCGGCATTTTGGACATAAAGATAAATGCCTTAAGGTCTTTGCATCTGTTCGGCCAAAGGCCATCGCAACCACAGCCGGGATTGCCTCACGGGCCGCGGTGCAATCTGTTTCGTCGGCATCAAGTTCGTCTGCAAACAATTCGCTGAGGGTTATAAGCTGTTTGTGGCTGAGACCCAAATTTTGCAGTTTTTTAGAATCCTCTTTGCATTGGTCGCAGTTATCGATATGGGCTGTTATAGGCGTAGGCATCCTGATTTGCGTCGTCGGTTCCAAAAGATTCGGCAAAAAAGGCCTTGCATCAGTGCAATTAACGTGTTTACCCACAAAAGAAAAGTGCAGCTTGAGCATGGCGGTAGTCGCTATCTGACGTTGTGCCAGGTGTGTTTGTGGATATTCTTTGGATTCGGCCAGCATCGTTTCAAGCTGGCTCATTTGTTCGCGACAGTGATGACATCCCATGATGTGGTCGATGACTTCACTGGGGACAGACCGTTCGGCCTCGTCACGTAAAAAGTCAAAGTAATGCCGCTCGGCTTCCGCACAAAGTTTGTTATAATTGGGTGCTATCATTCTCAACCTCTTGCTCAATTGCCAGAAATTGCTTAACCTTCCTAAGCCCGGTGGAAATATATCTGCTTACAGAGCGATTATTAATACGCATCCTGTCAGCCGCTTCCTTTATGGATAGACCATCACGATATCTTGATGCAATAGCTTTAAATTCGTTCTTGGTTACTCGTTTTCTGATTAGTTCTATCATCCGATCTGTCTGCTCTTTTTCCATTAAGGCGTCTTCGGGCAGCTGATTGTTGACGGTTAATTTGTTATAATCAGCGCATCTGTGTGTCATCGCCTGGTATCTTCCGAGGTGTCGAATGTGGTCTGTTGCGTCATTGATTATTGCCTTGTAGATATAACCTTTGATGTCTCGTACTTCTGCCGGGACAGGTCTTGATACAAGCGAAAGGAAGAGTTCATGGAACAAATCCTCGGCCATGCTTTCATCTTTGATTTTGTAGCGAATAACGGCACGGATAAAGTCGCAATGCTCAAAAAAGATTGCCGTGGCGCGTTGAACGTCGCCTGATATATCACACCCCTGTCTTGTTGTGCTTTTTTCGCTCACCTGCGACCTGCTCCTAAAAGGCAAAGAAGCCGAATATAAACAGTCATATTACCAAATATACCCTATCTTATCAAGGACGGGGTTTTAACCAAAAGAAAACCGGAATTTTAATAGTTTAAGCCCGTTTAACGAGTAATGCCTGCACTAATTAAATTTTATCGTCAACATTTGGCTTAATGGGACGCCTTTCCATACAGCAGGATTTTTTCTTCGCAGGAATATCTCTGCGTAAAACCGGCCGGGGTGCAGAAGGATGGCCCTCCTCCCCTTCTGCACCTTCGGTCGGAGACAAGAGTGTTCTAAGCAGAAGCTTCCACACCAGCAGATCTGCAGGAAGTGGGGCAAAGAGAAAGGATTATCTCTGCCCCATATTTATTATTTTTAAAAAAGAAATGGTAATGATTTGGAGCGAATGCCCAAAATGAAACAGAATTGTGGGAACTGCATGTATTTTGAGCCGAAGGGCATTATGTCCGGCAGCACTAACTGGGGGCTTTGTATCGAGTCCGCAAAAGAGGTTATTGGCAGCGACAAGGAATCACCCTTCTTCCGCTGGGAAGATGACACCTGCTCGAATTTCAAGGCAAGAGAGAAATTGAGTGATTTGCAAAGCCGAAGATATAAGGCCTGATATCTGGTGTCAATCTGGGCAATTTGACACTCCATGTGTAAATTCCCTAATATTTTCGTACTTTTAGGCGATGAGAGAATAGGTCTCCTTTTTTGCTCGCGGGGCTTGGAATGAGTGGGCTGGGAAAGAGCTTTGGGGGTATGAAACTTTTGTCAAAAAGGGGAATTTGAATGGGCGATGCAGGAATCGAACCTGCGACCCGCTGATTAAGAGTCAGCTGCTCTACCGGCTGAGCTAATCGCCCGTTAACTAAGCAGGAAATTATAGGCAAAATCGGCGATTCATCAAGTATAAACTGCTGCAAAGCGGCGTTGGCTCCCCAAAAAGAAAAAAGCCGTGAGGGAACCCACGGCTTTTTTCTTTTTTTGTTATTATGTTGTTTGCTTAGCGTTTGCGCCTTTGTAACAAGGCCGCTGCGCCAATCGCAAGCAGGGATAAGGTAGCCGGCTCAGGTACCACAAAGTCCTGACCATCAGGTGAACTGGTTGCGTACACAAATGCGCGTGGGCCAGTACCGTCCAACTCTGCAAGCCAGGCATTGGCTGTGGCCGCTTGTTCGATGCCTGTAGCATTAAAACCAGTACCACTGGTAACATCCCAGGTGGAGTCGGTTTCGTAAATAATCTCCCATATAGCGGCGCCGAAGGCCTCCGCCAACTGCTCATTTGCGCCGGTTGTCCAAGTGGGGTCAAAATGTCTGCCCCAAAGCTCACTAATGCGGTCGGCTTTGAAAGCTCCCATAGGTGTGCCGTACTGAGCCGGCACAGGTGCGCTATCCAGTGAGACAACATCCTGCCAGCCGGCAACTGTCCCCTGGGTCAATTCTATGCAGAAGCCCCAATTAGGAACCTGCGTGCCCAAACCAGTGCCACCCGCGTTGGTCCATGAATAGACGCCCGTATAATAAGGTCCCCCGTTAAGACCTCCACCATACAGGTAAGCTTGGTCAGAGAAACCATTACTGTGATTCTGGATGTTTACAGTGCCAAGAAGTGTTGCATTTGCGGGGGTTACACTTAATGCCGCTACGACGGCAAAAAGCACCAACGCCGTGAACTTGGTGTGTCTCATACTCTACTCCTCCATCTTCTTCTCACTTCAATCCTTTTTTTTCATAGCTGCCGGCTTTTATCGCCCATATCCCCTCTCTTAAAAGGATATTAGCACCGACACCTAACTTTACATATAACGGTTTATATTTTACGGGCCGATGATGTCAAGTAAAAAAACGGAATTTTAGCGAAAAATTTTTCTGGGATCAGAAAAAAACGGCGAATATCGGGTAAACCCTGATAGGGGGCTTAAAATAGCATATAAGTCGAAGTAGAGATAGTATTAGCAATACTAAAGACGCTTCTGTAAGCTCAAAAGCGGGGTTGACACGTTATTTTTATTTGCCGGTCTTCTCAGGAACCGGCAACCCCAGTTCCGCCAAGACCTTATTGAAAAAGGGCTGTGTTGTTTAAACACAGCCCTTGATTTGTAAAACATGTTGTCTTTTCGAGCTTTTTATGCTCTGCGTTTTCTCAACAGACTCAAAGCGCCGAAGCCGAGCAGACATAGCGTGGCGGGTTCCGGAACATTGATGATATTACTGTCCAGCGTTACGGCACCGTTGCGGGCCAAGGCCCGGCCGTCCATAATTGTTGCGCCGGTATCCAGGGTAATGCTCGTAAGCGCGACGATGCTTCCCTTGAACGCGGTGGTGGTACCGAGGGTCGCGGAACTGCCGACCTGCCAGAACACGTTGCCTGCATCAGCGCCGCCG